>Ga0185299_10006839_pt1 | contig 11969 bp, 16 predicted proteins | sample PaiPotPPA55metaG_FD_128002 | JGI IMG/M metagenome (GOLD analysis project Ga0185299, IMG submission 128002) | Iron sulfur acid spring bacterial and archeal communities from Banff, Canada, to study Microbial Dark Matter (Phase II) - Paint Pots PPA... ...
GGACCCCGAACCGCTGGTCGCGGAAGGCCGCTGGCACGGCGAAGTCATCGATACCCCGCGCGGTGCGAACGGCTTTGGTTATGACGCGCATTTCCTGGTGCCATCGCTTGGAAAAACCGCCGCCGAGCTCGATCCCGCGGTGAAAAACGCCAGCAGCCATCGAGCGATCGCGCTTCGCCATCTGCTCGCGCGGCTAAAGGACGTGTCGTGACGAATAGCTCAAGCGGTCCTCAAACCATCAATGTGGTCAAGGCGTTCACGTCGCCGGGCAGTATCCGGCTGACGTCGCTGCCGCCGCTGTCGCTGTACGTGCACTTCCCGTGGTGCGTGCGCAAATGCCCGTATTGCGACTTCAATTCCCATGAATGGAAGGGCCAAACCTTCCCCGAAGACCGTTATCTCGATGCCTTGCGCGCCGATCTCGAGCGCGCGCTGCCGATGGTGTGGGGTCGTCAGGTGCATACGATTTTTATCGGTGGCGGAACGCCTAGTTTGTTGTCGGCGAAAGGACTGGATCGGCTGCTTTCCGATGCGCGCGCTTTGCTGCCGCTCGACGCAGACGCCGAAATCACGCTCGAAGCCAATCCCGGTACGTTCGAAGCCGCTAAGTTTGCGCAGTTCCGGGCGAGCGGCGTGAACCGTTTATCGATAGGCATTCAAAGTTTCAACGAGCAGCATCTGACAGCGCTCGGCCGGATTCACGATGCAACGCAAGCGCGTCAGGCCGTGGAAATAGCGGCAAAGAACTTCGATAACTTCAACCTCGACCTGATGTTCGCGCTGCCGAAGCAAACGCTGGATGAATGCCGCTCGGATATCGAAACGGCCATCAGCTTCGCGCCGCCGCATTTGTCGCTATATCACCTGACGCTCGAACCGAACACAATGTTCGCGAAGTACCCGCCGCCCGTTCCCGACGACGATGCTTCCGCCGATATGCAGGACTGGATTCATGAGCGTACGGCTAGCGCGGGTTATGAGCGCTACGAGGTGTCGGCGTATGCGAAGCCACACAACAAAAGCCGGCACAACTTGAATTACTGGCGTTTCGGCGACTATCTCGGCATCGGTGCGGGCGCGCATACCAAGCTGTCATTTCCGCAGAAAATCGTGCGCCAGGTGCGCTACAAGCATCCCGGAACCTACATGGACGAGGCGCTTGGCGGGGCTGCCGTGCAGGAAGAACACGAGGTCGGGCCACGCGACCTGCCATTCGAATTCATGCTGAACACGTTACGGCTCGTCGAAGGATTTCCGGTGCATTCGTTTAACGAACGAACCGGGCTTGCCATGTCCGCGGTCGAACCAGGACTGGTTGAAGCGGAACGTCGCGGCCTGATTACGCGCGACATCGAACGCATCGCGCCAACGCAGCGTGGCCAGGATTTCCTCAACGATCTCCAGGCGCTCTTTCTCAAGGACTCTGCCGCAAAAACGCTCAGGGAAGACCGTTAATTGAGCGCCTCCTCACCTGCGTTACCGCCCGGTTCCGTCATGCGCCACCGGCCCTTCGCGCTGTTCTGGAGCGCGCGGGGGATGTCATCGGTTGCGTTCCAGATGATGTCGGTGGCCATCGGCTGGCAGATCTATTCGATCACCCATAGCGCGTTCGCCCTCGGGCTCGTCGGCCTCTCGCAATTCCTGCCGATGTTCATCCTCACGCTCGTGGTCGGGCATGTCGCCGACCGTTACGATCGCCGCACGATCGCGTTCGTCTGCCAGGCGATTCAAGGCGTGGCGGCGTTGACGCTGTGCATCGCGACATGGCGCGGGATGACGGATCAGGGGCTGATTTATTTGATCGCCGCCATCGCCGGATCGGCACGCGCATTCGAATCACCATCGATGGCCGCGCTCCTGCCCAACCTGATTTCCCGCGCCCAGTTGCAGTACGCGACCGCGTGGTCCACGTCCGCGAACCAGACCGCGCAGATCCTCGGACCGGCGATGGGCGGTCTGCTCTACGGCCTCGGGGCGCTCGCGGTGTATGGCGCGGTATCGGTGGCGTTCATCGGGGCGGCGCTGCTGCTGGCATCGATAAAAATCGAACAGGTCGTGCGGATGCGCACGCCGCTGAGCCTCGAATCGCTGTTCTCCGGCATTGCCTTTATTCGACGCAAGCCCGTGATCCTGGGGGCTTTATCGCTGGATCTGTTCGCGGTTCTGCTCGGCGGCGCGACGGCGTTGCTGCCTGTCTTTGCCCGTGACATCCTGCACGCCGGCCCATGGGCACTCGGCGTCTTGCGCGCGGCGCCTGCGGTCGGCGCGCTGGCCGGATCGATTTATCTCGCGCATTTTCCGCTGCGCCAGCGGGCTGGAACTGCGATGTTCGGCGGCGTGATCGCGTTTGGCATTGCGACAATCGCGTTCGGGTTGTCGAGCAATGTATATGTTTCGTTGATCGCGCTGGCCGTGCTCGGCGCCTCCGATGTGATCAGCGTCGTCGTACGCATGTCACTCGTTCAGCTTCAGACTCCCGACGACATGCGTGGACGTGTGGGCGCGATCAATTCACTGTTTATCGGGACATCGAATCAGTTGGGCGAGTTCGAGTCGGGGATGACGGCGGGATTATTCGGTGCGGTGCCGGCCGTACTGATTGGAGGTGCGGGAACGATCGTTGTTGCATTGTTATGGATGCGATTGTTTCCGGGTTTGCGGGCAACCAGGTCGCTCGAAGGATGAGGTGATTCTCTTGGCTTAAACGCCAGGGAAAGTTGCGCTACAATACGCGCCTTGCCGGAAAGGTGTGGTGCGGTCGAACGCACTTTTCTCGTAGTTGCTGTGTGTGAAACGTGGAAGCGTGGCCGAGCGGTTTAAGGCACTAGTCTTGAAAACTAGCGACGGGGTGACTCGTCCGTGAGTTCGAATCTCACCGCTTCCGCCAGTTCAGCATATTCAGCAAGGGTTCCAGAGCCTACAAACTCAATAAACATAAGGCTCTGCGAGGATTAACGCTCCAAGCGAATCCAAACCACTCCGAGCCAATCAAGCTCAGGACCGTGGTAGAAAATCGTGGTAGCTTGAAGTTCCACTACGGGACTTACCACGATGGCAACCAACCTACTTTTCGCAACTGAAGTAAAGAAAACCACCAGCGACGGCAGGGCCCTGCGCAAGCTGCACGAGGGCGAGGGGCTATGCCTTTGGGTGTACCTTGACAGGCGCAAATCCTAGCGCATGCGCTACTGGATCGACGGCAAGGAAAAGGGCCTATCTCGCGGGGTATATCCCCAAGCGAGTTTAGCGGATGGTGCCCCTATCGAGTCAGGCCGTCGCCATCCTCGAACAACTCAAGGAGATTAGAGATGAAACCTATCTTTCTGGACCTTATCCACCGTAGCTAACCCGCGTTGCAGTCGGAAGATGGACCCACGCTACATCTAACAGGACCGATACCGATATGAAGAGAGGTCTCGTCGTCCTCTCCGCCATCCTGCTCTCACCCGCCGTGTTCAAAGATCCGAAAACAGGTCAGGTCGCTCAATGCAACGCCTCGACACCGGGCGTCTTTCCGATCATCGCGCAGCACGAAATCGACACGTGCTCCGATGCATACACTCGCATGGGCTGGGTGAAGCAGTGAACCGCAAAAACATCTTCGAACGAACGCGATTACTTGCCGCTGGCCAGTCCCTATAGGCCGTTTCAATTTGCACCGTGATTTATGGGTGCGCCGCAAACTCAGGCGTGGTCCCGATGGGGCAGGACAATTTCATGGTATCGCACCAAGCCGCAACAGGATTCAGCGGATCTGGAAATCTTAAGGCTGACGCCTTTCGCGAAGCAAACCAGTACTGTACCGATCAGATGACGGACATGAAGGTTATTAGCGCCCACGAAGCGGAACCGCCCTTCTTGCTTGGCAACTTCCCAAAAGCCGAGGTGCAGTTCAAGTGTGTTCAGCGCAATTGACCACGTGGTGACGGTAAAAACCTACTGGGGTGGCGAGCAGCCCAAAGGGGTGGCTGAAACGGTCAACCCTTCGATCCTTTTTTGATGCGAGTACTGTCAAGGTCCTCAACCACTGACGCCGGCCAACGCCTACATTCTTCATAACCCGCTGCCGGCACGTCGTCTTCCTGTATCCGACGGTCGAGTTCGGACGAGGCAAATTTACGCTTATTGACCAGGCTCGTAGCGAACTGTACCCTCTCACAGCAAGGCGGCGCTAGGAGCGCCGCCTTGCTGTGGTGAGCATTTCTAGGGCAAAGTTCGGAGCAACAGTCACGAATCTTGCAATCGCACATATTGACCCAAACTGTGAGACCTACACCACATATGGAGGTTTTAGTCAAACCTAAACATGTGCGCATAATTGCCGTTAAAGGTAGCAAGTGCCGTGAGAAGTAACACGCAATGGAGTGCGATCATGACCCAAAAAAAGCGGATCACCGAGTTGTACGGCGTCCAGCTTAGGGCGCGCGAGATCATTCATCCGAAGTCGTCGGTGAGTGTGGCAACGCCCGCCCAAAAATCTGAGGTTTTACGTGCTGCTCGGAAGGTTATTTCCGAGCACCGCGATGTGCTTACTGCGCTCAAAAATCGCTAAATGCTGGACCTGGACTACGTGATCACAATCCATGACGAAATTCTCGCGGATTTTGGCGGTCTTCCAGGGTTTGCCTCGGGTGGGAAGGGCGGCGTCGAAGCTGCCTTGGTCCGAGTCGACAATCATGCGCATTACAACGGCATAAATGACGTTTTCGGCATAGCAGCGATGTACACCGTCGCCATCGCGCGAGGTCACGTCTTCAATGATGCAAATAAGCGGAAGGGACTAACCTGCGCGCTTACCTACCTCGAACGCGAAAACATCACAATTCCGCGCACACCGGAGTTAGAGGATGCCGTCGTTGACGTTGCCAAAGGTGCTATCGACCACGAGACTTTCGCATCCTTCTTGTACGGGATCTGGCTCACCTAACTGAGCCCGAAAGCCAAAGCCCGCCGAGCGCGGGCTTTTTCATATCAAGTGCCCTTACAACCTCAATCCATTCCACCAGTCACCAATGCCTCTAAGGTGGGTCCTTAGGTGGATTAACGCAAATAATTCCCCTGAAACCATTGTCTCACGGGCATCCTCGGGGCACACCGCTTCCACCAATAACGGCACCCCGGCTTGCCTGCAACCTTCCGCTTCAAATTCCCCGTCCAGCCTAGCAGGCCATTCATACCGTCAGTTCGTCGGGCAAGTGAGTCTTGAGCCAGTCGGCATGAACCACGTCGATGCGCGTCTGCCGTCCCTCATCCGATGCGCGAAACGCTTGCACCACCTGGGGCGAAAGTCGACGTGACAACGCAATCTTCGTTGGCGCTTTTTGAGGACCGCGAACGCCCGTCTTCGCCCGCAACGATGCGGGTAACGCAGCACTATCTGGCAAGTCCTGCGGCGAGCGGGTCTTAAGCACCGCGATAAAGAACCCGCATCGTCTGCTATGCGGGTTTCATCTTGCCAAGTCCCGTCGCCCACACCTCATCCGACGTCCGGCTCGCCCTCTCCCGGCTTCTTCCCGGGTTTATCGCTTGGGGCCTGCTTACGGTCGTCATCGGCGCGATCCGGCATCTTGCTTGCCTCGTTATCGCTATGTTCGGCCGGCTTCGGGTTTTTCAGGTCATTCGGATCGTTGCTCATGGTCCTCTCCTTACCCATCAAAATGCAGTTGAACTTGCAAAAAGTCACAGCAAGACCCGGACCAGCCGCGTATTGTTAAGCATGAGTTCAATGAATTCGCGGAGCCTCGTCGACCATGACCTCCAATCTTAAAATTTCGCACGTCGCGCACATCGCGCGCATCGCGCTGGCCTTATCGATCGCAGCAGCCATCGCCGCCTGCACGATCACCCCGCCACCCGGCGCGCTGGAAACGCCGAAGCCGGCCGCCGCCCTAAACAGCGCGACGCTCGATCAGTACAAGGTGCGGGTTGCGCAGCAAATCTTCGATCGCAATCCGTCGCTGGTGCTCAGAGGCACGCCGCAAGCGATGCTGCGTTCACTGGTCGTGGTCGCGTTCACGGTGGACCGTAGCGGCCGCGTGATCCATTCGTCGGTGTACCGCACCAATGGCGACGATGAAGCCGAAACCACCGCGCTCGCGTCGCTGCGGCGCGCGTCGCCGTTGCCTACGCCGCCTGCACGTCTGCTCGACGGCAACGGTCAGCTCGAACTGTTCGAAGACTGGCTCTTCAACGACAACGGCCGGTTCCAGCTGCGCAGTGCCCATTCGCCGCAGGCAACCACCATCGATTGAGTGGAGCGAGTGGAGCGATTGGTGCATTTGCCGCCATGGTTTCCTTGCTGGCCGCGGCGCACGGTCGTTATAATTTTCGACACCCCGCGCCGGCCATGCCGGCAAGGCCGTCGCCGCCGCCCATCCAGCGCCTGGCGCAACGCGCCTGACCGGTCAACGCCGCGACACACCCGCGCAGTCGGACGCCGTTCGTTTTCTACGCCGTACACCGCCTCGAGCGCACCGACGCCCGTTGCACATTGCACGTTCAATACGAAGTGTCCTGACACGCGTTTAAACGCGTCCAAAGGGCGAACCCGGAGATGCCATGTCATCAGCCTCACCATCGGGCTCATTGCCCGCCTCGCCGGCAAGCGACGCGAAAATGAGCACTTCCCGCGTGATCTTCGCGAGTTTTATCGGCACGGCGATCGAGTTCTACGATTTCTATGTCTATGCCACGGCCGTCGCGCTGGTCATCGGCCCGGTCTTTTTCCCGCACAGCTCGCCCGCGGCGCAGGCGTTGTCGGCGTTTGTCACGTTTGGCATCGCGTTCATCGCGCGGCCGATCGGCTCGTTCATCTTTGGCCATTTCGGCGACCGTATCGGCCGTAAATCGACGCTCGTCGCGTCGCTGCTGGTGATGGGCGTGTCCACCACGCTCATCGGCTTCGTACCCGGCTACGCGTCCATCGGCAGCCTCGCGCCGGTGCTGCTGTGCATCCTGCGCTTCGGCCAGGGCATCGGGCTCGGCGGTGAATGGGGCGGCGCAGCGCTGCTCGCCACCGAATACGCGCCGCAAGGCAAGCGCGGCTGGTTCGGCATGTTCCCGCAACTCGGGCCGTCGGTCGGGTTCCTGGCATCGAATGGATTGTTCTTCGGTCTCGCGCTCTCTCTGACCGACGAACAATTCCGTAGCTGGGGCTGGCGCGTGCCGTTCATCGTGAGTGCCGTGCTGGTGGCGCTCGGACTTTACGTGCGCCTAAAGATTGCGGAGACGCCGGCGTTCCGCGCAGCTCTCGAGAAAAAGGAGCGCGTGCGGGTGCCGATCGCAACGCTGCTCAGCCAATATCTCAAGCCCACGCTGCTTGGCGCGATCGCGATGATCGTCTGCTACACGCTTTTCTACATCTCCACGGTTTTCTCGCTGTCGTACGGCGTCTCGACGCTGCATTTCACGCGCGAGAAGTTTCTCGGCTTGCTGTGTTTCGCGGTGCTTTTCATGGCGATCGCGACGCCGATTTCCGCACTGGCCAGCGATAAATTCGGCCGCCGGCCGGTGCTGATCGTCGGTTGTATCGCGGCGATCCTGTCCGGCTTCGCGATGGCGCCTCTGCTCGGCAGCGGCAACACCTATGCAGTCGCCCTGTTTCTCACCATCGAACTGTTCCTGATGGGCGTGACCTTTGCCCCGATGGGCGCACTGCTGCCCGAGTTGTTCCCGACCAACGTGCGTTACACCGGAGCCGGCGTGGCGTACAACCTGGGCGGGATCCTGGGCGCGTCGGTGGCGCCGTACATCGCGCAATTACTGGCGAATCGCGGCGGTCTGGCGTGGGTTGGCGGGTACGTGTCGATCGCGGCAGCGATCAGTCTGATCGGCGTGCTGTGCATGCGAGAAACGCGCAACATCAAGCTTTCCTAGCGCTTAAGCGCCACGCGTGCCGGCGAGGCACGCGTGATTCACATTGTTGCCCTCATCGATCACGCTGGTTAGCCGCATGCACCGGTACCGGCGGCCGTTTCGGCAACCGCGCCCGCTGCGCTTCCTTGCGATCGCGCCAGAACGCCGCGAGCAGGATCAGCCCGCCGATCGCGATGGCGTCCCCGGTCAGCCCCGCTATCCACTGGTAGTGTCCGAGCGAAACGACCCGCAAGGTGGTATCGATGACCAGCGACATGCACGCGCCCGCGATAAAACAGACCAAACCCTGCTTGCCGATGTTGACCACGCTCGGCAGGCTCTTGGCCAGCTCCCTGATCCAGCCGGCGTGCACCGCTTGCGCAAACAGCCACGCGATCACGACGAAACTCACAATGCGCAGGCTCGCGAGGTTCTGCTTCATGTATCCCGGGGGCGCCTGCGTCTCGAGGAACAGCTTCGCGAACGCGAACGTCAGGAACACGACAATCGCGCCGCGCGTCAGCCAGCGCGCGGTTTTCGAATTGTGGAATTCGGCGCTGATCGGCTGCACGCGCGCCAGCATGCCGAGCGCGAACATCAATTGCCACGCGAACGGGTTGAACGACCACCCTTCCGCATAGGCCGACGGCAACCATTGCGCGAGTTGCGAAGCGAACAGCCATATACCGAGACTGCCGAACAGCACGACAACCGGCTTACGTTCGGCCAACGGCACGGCGAACGGCACAGCGAGCGCGAACATGGCGTACATGGGCAATACCGCCGACAAATACGGCTGATGCCGCAAGGTCGCTATATCGAATGTCAGGCCGATCGGCCGGGCCAGGAACGACGGCCATTCGGTCACTTGCAGCATGGGAGTATCGATACGCAGCCACATCAACAGCGCCCCGCCCAGCAGCATCATGACGGCCGTGAAGAGATAAGCGCGATAAATCTCCCAGCTGCGCTTCAGGAAGCGGCGGCACGCGGCCGCGTGGCTCCGGTTCGCTGCCAGCGTTGTATAGGCAGCCGCCGACGCATATCCACCCAGGAACACGAAAACCTCGGCGGAATCGCAGAACGCGTAACTGTGGAGCGTGAATCTGGATAAGACGCTTCCCGAAATGTGATCGACGGCAATCACCAGCAGCACGACTCCCCGAAAGAAATCCACTTCCAGAGAACGGCGATTCGGGGAATTCATAGATACAGCTCCGTGGATAAAGCGTGCCTTGTTCGGGAAAACACCAGATCGGGTTAGTACTAGCAGCGTCTGGAAAATTCCCGTCAGATCATTCAATAATCGTGACAACAATGCCATTGCCGATTTTTGTGCAACTTGCGTACCGGTACGTCCTGTCTATACTCAACAAACAGTGAACAATCGTGAGGCGAGCGTCATGCGCATTCATCTTCAAAGTGCCGATGTCGTTGCCATCATCGCCATTGCGTTATTCACCGCGCTCATGCTGGCCGTGCGTTTCCGGACAACGAGCTGGCGCGTGATTGTGTTCCAGGCGCTGATTGCAAATGCCGGCGCCATTGCCGCCGTGGTCGCTTTCGAAGTAATAACAACCTGATCTTCAGTAAGCGCTCCACGTCACAACTAATCACAGTAGTCGATAAAACTTTCATTCTCCCTGGACTATCGCTGAAACGTTTGCGCGTCATTCAAAACGCTGAATAATATATTACTCATTCATTACGTTCTTCTCTCCGCTCTCGCCACCCCGACGAGAGTGTTTTGGGGCGCCGGCTCAATAAGCCGCGCCCCGTTTTCTTTTTCGGGGCGGGTTCGAAGTACGTTAATACGCGCCTGATCAGATTAATTATTAAGCCGAATCGGTATAATCACGCCTTTGCCGACCGCCGGTCGCATGGCTCACTGCACATGATTCGCGCGCTACGTTCTCTTCCCCGATTGACGCTTCGACGTGCGCGCAGCCTCTGGCATCGCTACGGTATTTTCTGGGTTGGCGCAATCGCGGTCGGGCTGGTCGCGGTGTTGTACGCGAAGCTCATCGACTGGGGCTATAACGCATTTCGCTCGGTTCAGCACGACCACGTCTGGCTGCCGCTGATCCTGACACCGGCCGTCGCCGCCTTATCCGTCTGGCTCACGCGAACGTTCTTTCGCGGCTCGGAAGGCAGCGGTATTCCACAAGTCATCGCCGTATTGCACAGTCCACCGGGACTCGGCGCGCGACTGCTGTCGCCGGGCATTCTGATCGCCAAGATGGGCATCTCGTTTCTCGCGATCCTGGGCGGTTTCACCATCGGCCGCGAAGGCCCCACCGTCCAGGTCGGCGCAGCGCTGATGTACAACCTGCGGCGCCTGTTCCCGCGCTCGAACGCCCGAATCGAACGGCAACTCGTGCTGGCTGGCGCTGCGGCGGGGTTGTCGGCGGCGTTCAACACGCCGCTTGCCGGCATCGTGTTTGCGATCGAAGAGCTCACGCGCAGTTTCGAAGCACGCACAAGCGGTGTGCTGATCACGGGCATCATCCTCGCGGGGATCGTCGCGCTCGGGTTGAACGGCAACTACACCTATTTCGGCACGATCGAAATCGGTACGCACTTCCCCAATCTGCTTGCCGTTGCGGTGGTGCTCACGGCCGTCGTAACGGGCATCGCAGGCGGCCTGTTTTGCTGGTTGCTGCTCAATACGTCCAGATGGATTCCAGCGCGATTGCGCGAGATGCATGCGTCGCGGCCGGTCGTGTTCGCCATGCTCTGCGGGCTGATCATCGCCGTAGTCGGGCTTGTGTCGGGCGGCACCACCTTTGGCAGCGGCTACGCCGAGGCGCGCGGCCTGCTCGAAGGACATGAGCAACTCTCGCTCTTTTATCCGCTGCTCAAGATGGTCTCGATGATCGGCTCGTATCTGCCCGGCATTCCGGGCGGGATCTTCGCACCGTCGCTATCGATTGGTGCCGGCTTCGGCAACGTGCTCCACATGGTCTTCAGCCACATGCAGTTGTCGATGCTGATCGCGCTCGGCATGGTCGGCTATCTCGCGGCCGTCACGCAGTCGCCGATCATGTCGTTTGTGATCGTGATGGAAATGATCAACGGCCACGCACTGGTGATTTCGCTCATGGCGACGGCGCTGATTGCGAGCCGGGTGTCGCGCTTCTTCGCGCCGCCGCTTTATGAGGCACTGGCCGAGCGCTATATGACACCGCTGCCGTTGCCTGTGCCCAGGGCATCGCCGGAAGTGCCCGAAACGCCCGTCGAGAACGAAGCGCCGGTGACCAAATAGAAGCTTAATAAACGTAGACGCGCGGCGCCGGCCGGTAAGCATACGGATGCGCCGGCACGACAATGCAGCCACCCAGCAACGTCGCGAGCAAGCCGATAATCAACAGTCTGGTTTTCATGTGGAACTCCGCAACGGGTTCATCGGATTCGGGCGGCGCTCATCGGGCCGCCCGTGAAGCTGGCGACGTATCGCAGCTCAGGCCCAGTGTCCGGGCATCCAGCGCCATGCACCGCCGCGTGCAATCCAGTGTCCCGGAACCCAGTGATACCCCACGCGCTCGACTTCCCAGTGCCCCGGATTCCACACGTATTGGCCGTGTTCCCAGCGCCAGTGGCCGTGATCCCACACATAACCGACGCGTGCGGGCGGCACGGATTCCACGCGCACGGGCGGCGGCGCATTCGGCGCCACGATGATGACCTCAGCCGACGCACTTCCCGCGACAGCCGCAACGCCCGCCACAACAATGGCCGCTTGGGCGATTAACAGACGAATTTTCATGGTCGGCCTCTTGAGTTGTTCGCCGGATATCGGCGATATCCACTCAATGCGCGAGGCCACGCTTTAGCCGACAGCGCCGGTGTAACGGCGTTGGCTAATCTGCAACGCAATATTGATGTAATTTGCCGATGCGATTTGAAGGTGCGTGCTTTCGTGCATCGCGCAATCAATAACCGGAAAGGACGAAAGCCGGAATCGAACAACGATTCCGGCTTTCAGGTGCTGCACGCAGATAGCGAATATTCAGCGCTGATTCAAACGCAACCCCATCTCAAACTGATGGAATTTCGATCTTCACTTCGAGTACTTCGAGATCGTCCTGACGTTCCAGGCTCACCCGGATATCGTC
>Ga0185299_10006840_pt1 | contig 11968 bp, 9 predicted proteins | sample PaiPotPPA55metaG_FD_128002 | JGI IMG/M metagenome (GOLD analysis project Ga0185299, IMG submission 128002) | Iron sulfur acid spring bacterial and archeal communities from Banff, Canada, to study Microbial Dark Matter (Phase II) - Paint Pots PPA... ...
AAAGCGTCCCTGCTATTCTTCTCCTGGGACCTGGCACCTGAGACCTGATACCTGGCCTCACCGTTCTCCCCACTTAAGCTTGGTGGCGAGCGTTTCGAAAAATGTTTTTTGAAAACGCAACAGCCGAGCCGGGTGTTCCGCCTTAACGCAGCGCACGATATCACCGTCCCGTACGGGCATGCCGACTTGTCCATCGAGACTCAGATACGCTTCTTCCTCCCTGGTAATAACCTGAATTTCGATCTCGACCGTATCTCGCACTACCACAGGACGGTGCGTCAATCCGTGGGGCGAGACAGGTGTAATGACGAAAGCATCTACATCCGGTTCGAGGATCGGCCCGCCTGCTCCGAGAGAATATGCGGTAGAACCGGTCGGCGTCGCGATGATCAGGCCATCGGCTTTGTAACTGGAAACGAACTCCGCGTCCACGAAAAGCTCGAAGTGATTCAAACGCGCGATGGCGCTTTTACTTACCACCAGTTCGTTCAAAGCAGTGTGAGTTGCAACGATACCGCCGCCCCGAACCAGCGAGCAACTCAGCATGGAGCGGTTGTCCACGATGTAGTGGCCTTTTTCGATCCCGTCCAGAGCGGGATACAGATCGGCCAGCGGAAGTTCGGTCATGAATCCGAGGGTGCCGAGGTTGACGCCGAGGATCAGGGTTCCGGTTTTCGCAACCGCGCGCGCCGCCGAAAGCAGCGTCCCGTCGCCGCCGAGCACCAGAGCCAGATCCGGCGACCGCGCGGCCAACTCGCTTCGCGGCACTACGTCGGAGTTGGACGCCGAGAAGTAGGCTGTGCTCTCCTGGTCCACCACCACCACGTACTTGTGCTGCTGGAGCCATTTTTCGAGCGCCGGCAGTGCTTCGGACAATTCGGGACGGTCCGGCTTCGAAATGATGGCGACGATTTTCTGGCGGGTTGAGGTTTGGGGAGACTCGGGCATGTCTTCTGGTTTCGATTCTGACATCATTCTGACATCGGACTTCCGATTGTACAGAATCACTCGATGGCAGGCGGCGAAAACTCCGCGTGCAGCAGGAATTCGCGATTGCCTTCGCCGCCGAGGATTGGAGACTCGATCCATTCAGTGCGCTCACATCCCAATTCTGCGAGCTTCGCTTCTACCCTGGCTACGGCGCCTCGCTGGGCCGATTCATCGCGCACGATTCCGCCTTTACCGACCAGTTCCCTGCCCGCTTCGAACTGCGGTTTCACCAATACCACAATCTGGCGAGCGAGTTTGGGAGTCGGGCCGACGCAAGACGAAGCGGCGCGAATCACTGCCGGCAGCACAAGCGTGGCAGAGATGAATGAGACATCCATGGCGATGAAGTCAACAGGCTCGCCGACGTCGCCGGGCGCGAGATAGCGGGCATTCGTCTTCTCCAGAAGCCGAATGCGTGGATCATTGCGCAACCCGAAATCCATCTGACCATAACCGGTGTCAACCGCAATCACCTTGGCGGCGCCGTGCTGCAGCATGCAGTCGCTGAAGCCCCCTGTGGAAGCGCCGATGTCGAGACATATTTTGCCACCGAGATCGATTTGCCAGTGCTCGAGAGCCTTCTCCAACTTGAGCCCGCCACGGCTGACGTAGCGGAGATCCTCGCCCAGCAGGCGCAGGGTTGAGCCCGGGTCAATCGATGCGCCCGCCTTCTCGATCTTCTGCTCGTTGACGAGAACTTTTCCGGCCAGGATGAGCGCTTGCGCGCGTTCGCGCGACGGCGTCAGCCCACGGTCCACGAGTAGCTTGTCGAGACGTGTCTTCACTCGGATGAATACTTCGCTCGCTTTGTGTAGAGACGGGGCTTGCCCCGTCTCGCTAGCGCCGCCCCCATTCGCTGCCGGGAGACGCGGCAAGCCGCGTCTCTACGAAAGAGCCGTGCACCGAAAAGACGGTGCGCAATACAGCAAGCACCCGATGCTGTGCAGAATGTTGAAAGCGATTCGTTAACAGAAGGTTACAAGAGTAAGTTCCCGCTTTTCCACAAACTTTTCCTCAGCGGTGTTGAAAAGGGAGGCGGAACTGGCGATTGGCTGATCTCAGATCGGGCAATAATCGGGTCATCTGGTCAGCGGATGATCGAAATCCAAAGGCGGAGAGTTTTGGAACTCAGATGATCCGATCACCCGATGGTTCCTCAGCCCGCAACTTCTTCCAAAGTCTTCTGATCGATATCGAAGTTGGCATGAACGTTCTGCACATCGTCGTTATCTTCGAGCGCTTCCATCAGGCGGATCATCTGCGCCGCCTGCTGCCCTTCCAGCTTGATGTAGGTATCCGGAACCATACTCACACTCGAGGAAACGGGCGTAATGCCGGCCTTCTTCACGGCCTCAAGCATGCTTTCATAGCCGGAAGGCGACGTCAGAATTTCCCAGTTCTCGCCATCGTCCTTCAAATCTTCGCCGCCCGCTTCGAGGATGATATTCATCAGATCATCTTCCTTGGCCGCCGACTTGGGAATAATGATGTCGCCCTTCTTGTGGAACATGTACGCGACGGCGCCCGCCGCGGCCATGTTGCCATTGTTCTTCCCGAACACGTGCCGGATTTCGCTCACTGTGCGATTGCGGTTGTCGGTCGAAATTTCCGCCAGCAAAGCAACGCCGCCCGGGCCGTAGCCCTCAAGCACAAATTCTTCGTAGGTTGCTCCCGGCAGTTCGCCGGTGCCGCGCTGGATGGCGCGCTTGATGTTGTCGGCGGGCATATTCTCGGACTTCGCCGCCAGAATCGCTGTGCGCAGGCGCGGGTTCATGTCAGGATCGCCGCCCGACTTCGCCGCCATCGCGATTTCCTTGATGAGACGGGTGAAGATCTTGCCGCGTTTCGCGTCGAGCGCACCCTTCTTGTGCTTGATTGTTGCCCATTTCGAATGGCCGGACATAGCGATACCTCGTGTCTATAAAACTAGAACTTGATTGCGCTGATTCTCGGAATTATGGATCCGCCCGCGGAGGAAATCACAGATCAGCCTCGACGTAAAAACGTTCAGGCGAATACGGATTATAGCATGGGCGCGGAGACAGCACGCAGATTGAAAGACGATGGAAAGACGGGCTGCAGGGCGCAGCCCGTCCTTCGTCTATTCGCAAACTCAGCTCAGAAACCGCTTTTAGGGCAGAGCGGGCAGCACCTCAGTTTTCTCGACCTGTACCGACTTCAGCGCACTCGGACTGACTCCGAGGGCGTGCAGAATACTGGGTGCAACCTGCGCGGTCGAGACGAGAGTCTTCAGCACACTGGACTTGAACGCCGGGTTGGAAACGATCAGCCCAACGTTCGTATCGCCGTAGCTGAATCCGCCGTGCTCGGAGTTCTTCGCAGTAGAGGTGGTGTAAGTGGTCCCGTACGTCGGTTCCACAATGATGTCGGGAGTGCGGCTATCGGTGGAGGGATCGTTGAATTTGATGCCGCGTCGGTTTGCTGCAAGGCATAAGCCAAGACCGCGCTCGGCGTGCCCGAGCCGTCGGTGTAGCCGCCGGGTTGCTGATTGATGGTTGGATCGGTGTCGCCGATACAGCTGTGGTCGTAGTTGTCCGTGACCAACTTCTGTCCCACGCTCACTGCCTGGAAGTCCATTCCAAAAATCACCGGAGCGCCCGGCGCAGGTTTTCCGTTGTGGGTCAGGCCATGGATCTCATTGATGATCCCGTGAACCTTTTTCAGATCGTTCCCCACCGTACAAACCACGCTGTGGGTATTGTCGAGTCCGCCGACGTTGGTGACTTCAGGTGTATAAAGATCGTCTACTCCCGTGCCCGACGGACCATTCACCAGATCGTAGGCGGGATGCTTATCCGCCCATGCCGTCTGCCAGCCTTTCGACTTGGCTACCTCAAAAATAGTGTTGGTTCGCAGAGCGCTGTGCGGATAGAGAGCAACGCAGTTGCCGAATTTGTCGCGGACACGCGGCAGCTTGGTCGGGTCGATCACGTTTTGCGAGACGTGATGCGCGTTGTACAGGTCGATGCTCTCGTCAAACACCATCATGTTGCCCGCGGGCCCCGAGCAGGTGACGTTAGTGGGGTCATAGATCGTGCGATCGTAACTGACGTCATAGAACAGCCCGTGGCTGACGGGAGAGCCGCCAGTCACCAGCGCGAGCAGTCCGGGAAAAGAGTCTGAGTTTGCGGGCGTCCGCGCGTTGGTGTACGTGATCCCGTGACTGGAAAGCTCGGCCAGAGCCGACTGCGGGTTCTTGGCGACGTAATTCGCAACATCGAGGGCATGCATACCGTCGACGCTGATGAGAAGCACATGTTTGATGTTGCCGGATTGCGCGGCAGCGGTTGTCGAAACCAGGCACGCAAGTACGACTGCGGCAAGCAGAGCAGGGTGAAAGCGACGAACTGTCACTGGAAAGGCCTCCTGGAAAGAATGAAACTGAGCAAAAGGCTATGGGACGGATATTTCAGATAGGTGAACGTTAGATAAACGGAGTGTTAAAAAGACGTCCGCTCCCCAGCAGGCGAGGCATGAGGTACCCTTGTCGGGAATCTTCATGGCTGGTAACTCTCTCGATCGCCAACTCATCCAACTCGACGGCTGCCGATATAGCTTCGGCCGTCGCGAAGCCGCTCGCGTGGCGAAATTGCTGAAGCGGCTCGACGCAGCGCGCTTTCCTGATTCCCCGTCGCTGATCCGTTTCCACGAAGCGCTGCTCTTTCTCCGCGCCTTTCCGCAAAGTCCAACTGTGGTGCGAGTTACCGGTCGCATTTTGAGTAGTTTCTACAAGAAAGTTGAAGCGTTACGCAAAGGCGGCGCTGACATGGATGACTTCGACACCTTCGAAGTCTCCGGTATCGCCGGAACGCAGATGGAAGACACGCTCAGCTTCGATGTCGCCAACTGGCTCGTCACGCGCATGCCCAAAAAAGTCGAAATCGCCTGGGAAAACTACGAACCTGGACGAGAGCTAGGCACAACCGGTCCGCGCTTTATTCCCTTGCTTGAGGACGACGCGTATGTTGAGGCCGACACGCCGTGGCGCCGATGGCTTGAGGCAGCTGCCGGCAAGAAGCGCGTTCCGGCGTGGCTGATTTCGCGCTTCGAACATTTGCCGCTGCCCGCTGCACAAAAAGCTGAACTCTACGAATCACTGCGCGTGCCCTTGCGTTGGAATCTTGAGAACTCCGTCATTTCGCGAACGCGCAACTGGAAGCCGGTTCGCAGTGTTTATCAGCGCATTTTCTATCACACGACACCGCTCATCAGCCGAAGTCAGGTGTCGCTGGCTGCGGAGTTGGCACGGCGTCCACCGCAACTGACGAGCCTTTCGCGCCAGCAGGGCGAGCAGGTCATGGACACGATCCGCGAGGTCATGCTGGTCCGCTACCGCGAACTTTACGGCACGACGCTGGGCGATCCGCGATCGGTGGTGCGAGCTGATGTTGGACATGGCGTTGAGATTTATCTCTGGAACCTGCCGCCAGATCGCCGTCTCCCGCTGCGCGCCTACGTTGCGGGATTGACGCTGAAGAATGGAGTGCCGATCAACTACATCGAAGCCATCGGCCTCTGCGAGTGGATGGAGGTTGGCTTCAACACCTTCTACACGTTCCGCGGCGGCGAAGCGGGATGGATCTACGCGCAAGTGCTGCGCTGCCTGTGTCACCGAATGGGAACGACTTGCATCTCGGTCTATCCGTATCAACTGGGCCATGACAACGAGGAGGCGATTGAGTCGGGCGCGTTCTGGTTCTACCGCAAACTCGGCTTCAGGCCGGGACGCGCCGATCTGCAAAAGCTGGCGGAACGCGAAGAGCAGAAAATCGCTGCCGATAAAAAATACCGAACACCCGCGCGCACGCTGAAGCGGCTGGCGGCGGGACACGTCTTCTACGAGTTGCCGGGAAGCGAAGTCGGCGCGTGGGACAGATTTTCTACGCGCAACATCGGACTGCGAGTCAACCGGCGGATGGCGCGCGATTTTGGCGGAGATGCCATTCTCATGCGCGAGCATTCGAGGCGTGCGCTGGAAAAACTTCTGGGCCTCAGCACGTCTTCGTGGACGCCGCTGGAGAAGGCAGCCTTCGAGAATTTTGCGGTCGTCCTGGCCGATGTGCCGGAATTGCGGGTGTGGACACGAGAAGAAAAAGAAGACCTCGTCCGAATCATCCGCGCCAAAGGCAAACAGGATGAAATGCTCTACCTGCATCTTACGCAGCGGCATCTGCGGCTGCGGAAAGCGCTGCTGACGCTTGGGTCGTAGTCACCCCACCCCCTTACCTCGGTCTATCGGAACCAAGACTTTAGCGGGTATTTCCTGCCAAAGTCTTGAGCGACCGAGAGTTAGAGGCAAAGTCTTGAGCGCGTGAGACTTAGCTCTTGCTTCTCAATCTCAACTCCCTTTTCGCCGTCGAAACCCTCGGGAATGGCCGGAATTTGCACTGATTTTGGTGCAACTCTTTCGCTGGATTCCGGCCCCGGAGACGAACTTCGCCAAGGTATTCCGGATACAGGAGTTACGGGAGCATCGAATAGAATCCCACGTGTCGACGACCCCGAATCTTCGCTTAAGGGCAGCCGGCTCGGGCTTCCCTAAGCTGGTTAGAGAAACATTGTCAAAGAACGCGATGCTGCTAGGACTGACCTAGTTCTATTGTAACTCGGTAAGTCAAGGGGGAAACGTAATGAAGTACGAGAAACGGTGTCGGCCGTTCGGCAGGCCACTTCTCGAAAAGCGCGAGAAGTGGCGCACCCCCAGTTATTTCAGTCAATGCTAAAAGACAAACCTGCGTTATACTTCGCCGTCAAAGTGGCCCACCCGCCTCCCAATTCTACTCGGTCGTAGGAGCGGACACAGTTATCTCATCAGCGGGGCTAGCAGCCGCCGGTCCGGATGGTGTCCACGTTTTCGAACGTGTTTACCAACGTGAAACTCGAAGGAACTGTGTCAATGCCAGTACCTGCATCGCTGATCGTGTTACCCGACACCGTGCCTGTAAAACAACCAAACTTGATCCCCACGCTGACCTTTGTAACGTTGTTAGATTGTATCGTCGCACCGTTTGCGAATAGGTCAATGCCATACCGGCTGTTCCAGATGACGTTCGATGTCACGACATTTCCTCCATTGCCAACGTCTATCCCTACCTGCGCGTCGGTCAGCGTATTGCCCGTCACAGAAGCAGACGACCCGTTCGGTAAAGTGATGCCGGTGAAACCCGCACTAATGAAATTCCCAGTCACGGTGCCGCCGGCTTGGTCCCGGATGCCGTACGCATAGGTCACCACGCGGTTTCCTTTGACCGTAGCGGTGAGCGTTGGCGGCGTCTGATTGCTCAGCACGAATATTCCAATGAAGTTCACATCGTGGACGCTGGAGTTTTCAATCGTTACACTATAGTTTGAGGCGAGTGAGTTCTGGGCCCAGATTCCAACGCCAAATCCTGCACCGAGTTGATTGCGAGTCGTCACCTTATTGACAGTCCCTGAGGTACCGACGTCATAGAAAATTCCAGCAATAAAGTCTGGTGAACTCAGATTATTGCCGCTCCCGTCCACCGTCATATCGGTGATGTTGACTGAGGGTGTGCCCGCAGTCACCAGCACTTGGGCCGCAACGGGATCCCCCCCCTGTATGCTGGTTGCGTTGACCTGCAGACCATTAGGAGGTACAGCAATCACGGCACGCCCCGCGTCCCCGCTCGAAAAGCCCACCAGGGTTAGTGGCGCGGAGATGGTGACTTGCTCTGGATAGGTGCCTGGACACACCCACACCGTTCCGCCGGCTGACGAGGCGAGAACGGCTGCCTGGATCGTCGTGAACATCTTAAGTCTTGGCTGACATCTCCCCACTACGTAGGTTGTAGCCACCGCTGACGGAGCGCTCAGAAGCATCCCCGCCGCGAGCGAAACCATTAACCCGATGCGCATCATGGCAATTCTTCCCCGGTCACCCTCTGAAATCTTCATGGCTTCCCTCCTAGAGATCTTCGATCTTCGCGACCCGCTGCCCAGAGTCTTTTTCTCGCGGTCATATGGAATTTCCTCTCCGTTGCCAGTCTTGCTGTCTGGTTTGTGTTTTCAGCTTGCGCTGACTACGGGTCCAGTGCGAGCTCTCGTACAATGCGGACCCGAGAGTGCCCGAAACCGCTCAAGAGGTCAAACGAAATGGTTATTATTCCTATCTGACCAAATAAATGGTGTGAGTTGAGGTACTTAGCGCAACTGCTGACTCCCTGCACCAGACCATGCTATGACCCTGCCACTTTGCTGGCGGGTCGCCCGTCCTATCGCGAAGCGAAGGGCTGGGGCTCTTAGGCCGGGTCGCGTCGCCGAACGGTGGGATAAATTCCCTGGTTCTCGCGTCTGGTTGCTGTCCAGTGCGATTCGACCTCGACTACTGCCTGTTCTCCGGGCTTGAGTCAAGGGCAGCGGACAGGCGGGTCCGCTCTACACAAACCAATCCTCTGGGCGCTCCACCAATCCACGCTTTACTGGATTGCGGTGAAATATGGCGCAGCTTTTCCACGCGCTTTTGCTCGCTCCACTCTTTTATTTCCAGAGCTTAGATCCAGAGCTTGAAATCGTAATGGCGTGCTTGCCAGAAGGGCTGCGGCTGAACGTCCCCGTGGAATCCCGGCCCTTGCACAAAACGCAAGGAGCGGGCCACGCGGCTGCCACGAATCAAAGTCAAAGGCCGCGGGCGAGGGCGCCCGCGCTATACAACCCTGGCGGCGCTCTACTATGGCGTGATCCGTTTCGCTTTGAAGGCATAGATGACTGCCAGCAGCGGCGGCGCTAGCAGAAATCCCCAGAACGGGATCACAAAGCCGAGAACGATTGGGACGAGAATCGACGCCCACATGGGAACTCGCGCCATGCGGCGCATGATGTAGGGCTGGAGCAGGAAGCCATCGACCACGACGATCACCGCATAGAGAATGAGCACGTAGAGCGGATGCTGCCAGTCTTGCCAACGGAGCGCGGCGGACAGGACCGGGCCAAGCAATCCGAGGACGGGCCCGAAGTGAGGAATGATCTGCAACACTGCCGCCAGCACGGCCCACAGTGGAGCCCACGGGACGCGGATGATCCACAGGCCGAGCAGCCAGAGGAGGCCGATGGCGAGCGAGTCCTGCAACTGAGCGATGGCCCAGTGCTTGAGAGCGGAGGCGGTGATGCGGACATGATCGGCTGCTGGCACTGTCTTTGTCGGCTTACTGCGTCGTCTTACTGCGTCGTCTTACTGCATCATCTCACTGCGGCGGTGTCAGATCGAAAATCTTCGCGCAAGTTCTATTGGCAAAGCCGGTGTTGCCCCCGGTTGCGAGCAAACGTAGCGTGCCACTTCGTTGGCGATGGTATTGATTTCGTCCAGGTCCATTTTTCGGAGCAATCCCAACACCATCGCGGCGGTGAATGAATCACCGGCGCCCACGGTGTCGACGACCTTCACTGGACGAGAGGGGCAATCGGACCATCGCGCGTCATTATTATCATTATCCTTTTGATAAAGAAGGCTGCCATTCGCGCCACGAGTTAGTGCAACCAATCGCAGGCTGAAGGTTTGCGCCAGGCACTCGATCTGATGCTCGATCTTGTGTGGCGCGGACACTCCTGTCCGCGCAGACGGCTGCCTCGCGGCGAACACGCGGACAGGAGTGTCCGCGCCACACGAATGATCCTCAGCCGAGCCGGTAAGGCCAAACATTGCTGCCAGGGTCGGCAGTTCGTCATCATTCAACTTGAGCACATTTGCCAGGTGGAGCGATTCTTCAATCACATCATGCGAATAGAACTGTTGCCGAAGATTGATGTCGAAAACACGCAGCGCAGCTGCTGGCGCCGCCGCGACCAGTTGTTGAATTGTATGGCGCGAGGGTTCGCTACGCTGGGCCAGACTGCCGAAACATATTGCGTCGGCTTCGCGAGCAGCCGCGAGTGCTTTGCGTGTTACAGCAATTTGGTCCCAAGCCACATTTTCTTGAATGGTGAAATGGGCAAGGCCATCGCCGGAGAGTGCGACCTTCGCAGTCCCGGTCGGTGCGGTTTCGTCGACTTGCACACCGGTTTCCGGCAGCCCCATCTCATGAAAGCGGCGAATGATTTCGCGTCCGTAGTCATCCTTCCCGACACGCGTGATGACCTGAGTCTGTGCGCCCAGGGCATGCGCATGATAGGCGAAGTTGGCTGGCGCTCCGCCGAGCTGGGGCCCAGTGAGAAGTAAGTCCCACAGCACTTCTCCCACGCCGATCACATTAAAGTTCATGGCAAAGTTCATGGCCTATTCGATGCCCAGTTGTTTCTGGATTTGTTCCAGCGGCACGCCCTTCGTCTCCGGAACCATCGTCTTCACCCAGATGAGTTGCAGAACCATCATGCTGGCGAAGAACGAGAAGACGTAGCCAGGCGGAAATGCCGAGACCATCTTCGGAAAGAAAGTCGTAAGCAAGGCGGCGAAGATCCAGTGCGTGAAGCTGCCGAGGGCCTGACCTTCGGCGCGATGGCGGTTGGGAAATATCTCGGAGATGAAAACCCAGATGACCGCGCCTTGACCGATCGCGTGCGCCGCGATGAAAGCGAAGATGCAAACCGGCACGATGCTGTAATGCTCCGTAAAGAAGGCCCAGGCGACTAGACCGAGTGAGCCGATGTAGCCGAAGGAGCCAATAAAAAGGAGGGTGCGGCGGCCCAGCCTGTCAATGAGCCAGAGGCCGACAAAGGTGAAGACGAGATTGGTGATTCCGATGCCGATGGATTGGAGTAGCGCGGCTTTCGCTCCCAGCCCGGTAAGTTCAAATATGCGCGGAGCAAAATAGAGAATCGCATTGATGCCGGAGAGTTGGTTGAAGAATGCAATCAAGATGGCCAGCAGGATCGGTTTGCTAAGGCGACGCGTCCAGAAATGAGCCGATGAGGCTCTTTCCGAGGACGCGGCCACAATCTCTTCCGCCTCAGCTTCGATCTCGGCTTTCGGGGCATCGGGCTGGATGCGTTGCAGGACCTCCAGGCCGCCCGCGCGATCGCCCTTCCGGCCCAGAAGCCAGCGCGGGCTTTCGGGAATTCCAAAGCAGAGCAGAGCGTAGAGAAGCGAGGGGAACGCAGCGACGCCAAGCATCCAGCGCCAGGCATTCTCGCCGATGCCCGCGAGCAGCACGTTGGATACGAAAGCGATCAGGATGCCAAAAACAATGTTGAACTGAAACATGCCGGCAAGCCGTCCACGATACTTGGGCGGCGCGATCTCCGAGATGTAGAGCGGGGCAGCCACGGTGGAGATGCCGATGCCCAGACCGCCGATGATACGGGCAGCGATGAAAAGAGAAACATTTGTCGCTAAGCCCGACCCGACCGCACCGACAAAGTAAAGGACGCCGATCCACAGCAGTGTGGCTCTGCGTCCGAAGCGGTCAGCGGGCCAGCCGCCGATGAGCGAACCGACGACGGTGCCGTAGAGGGCCGAAGCCATGGCAATGCCGTGGAGGCCGGGACTGAGCCCCCAGAGCGATTGAATTGTTTTTTCCGCGCCGGAGATGACGACCGTGTCAAAACCGAAAAGGAACCCGGCGAGTGCGGACGTCAGCGACCAAAAGAAGACGCGAGCATTCATAGAAAGATGGACTCGGTGAGCGCATCCCACGATAAACGCATCGTGGACGCCACGCAAATGTGCGGTGTGGGCTGCGAGCGATGAAACAGCTGGCAGAGATGCGCTCGCAGATGGTAAAAATGCAGAATCGAATTGCGGAGTTGGAGGCGCCGCTACCGCTCCTTATTTGGACTTCAGCTTCGCCAATGCATCCTTCACCCGGGGCGCCAAGGGAGAGTCGGGCGCTTCCTTCAAATACTCTTCATATTCCTTGGCGATTTCTTCGTCCTTGCCTTTTCCGGTGAGCGCCTGCGCCACGATCAAGTGTGAAATCGCAAACTGCTTGTGGTCGGGAAGAGAAGGCACTTTGCGGGCATTGGCGAGAGCGAGGTCGGTTTCGCCATTTTGGATCTCCGTGTTGGC
>Ga0185299_10006842_pt1 | contig 11966 bp, 10 predicted proteins | sample PaiPotPPA55metaG_FD_128002 | JGI IMG/M metagenome (GOLD analysis project Ga0185299, IMG submission 128002) | Iron sulfur acid spring bacterial and archeal communities from Banff, Canada, to study Microbial Dark Matter (Phase II) - Paint Pots PPA... ...
GTACCTTGTAGGGGTTAAAGCGCAGCAGGTGCTCGCGCTTTCCGTAGAGCGTGCCCATGTGCGGGCCGAAGAATTTGTAGGGCGAGCAGGCCAGGAAATCACAATCGAGGGCGCGGACGTCGATGGGCCCGTGAGGGGCGTAGTGGACGGCGTCGACGAACATGAGCGCGCCCGCGTCGTGGGCTAGCTTGGTGATTTCGGCTACCGGATTGATCGTGCCCACGGCGTTTGAGGCGTAGCCCACCGCAACCAGCTTGGTTTTTGCGGTGATTTTCTTTTTCAGGTCGTCGAGATCGAGGGTGCAGCCGGCTTCGTGGATATCGACCTGGCGGATGATCACGCCGTTTTCTTCGAGCGCGCGCCACGGGGCAACGTTGGCGTCGTGGTCGAGTGATGTGACCACGATTTCGTCGCCGGGTTTTAGTTCGCGGCCGATGGCCCGGGAGAGCGCGAAGGTGATGGTGGTCATGTTTTGACCGAAGATGACTTCGTCTTTATCGCAGTTAAAGAAGTCGGCCATGGTCGAACGAGCTCCGTCGATGATGGCGTCGTTGCGGCGGCTGGTCTCGAAGGCGCCGCAGGTGTTGGCGTTGGAGGTGAGGAAATAATTTTGGACTGCGTCCATTACTTGCTTGGGGACTTGCGTGCCGGCGGGACCGTCCAGGAATGCGGCGGGGTGGCCGTTGACTTGAACCTTCAGCGACGGGAATTGTTCCCTCACCCATGCGGTATCAAGGGGCTTGCTGCTGGTGTCGTGAAGGGCCGGCGTGCTCATGGAAGTTCGTGTCCTTGGCTGTGGTTGTTTATTGACCGAGCCGGTAGTTTCTCATACATCGCGCCAGGTTTGGGCGCTGTGCGACGTGCCTTATATCCTGTGCGGGACGGATGGGCCGGCTCGCGCGGCGCTCGCTGGGACGCGCTAAAGCTCGCCCCTACATTTGCGCTGTCGCTGTGAGCTGCACGGCCGTTAACGCCAAATTGGTGGTGGATTTGCTTCGGCGGCTTGGCGGAGGCGTCGGGGATGCTCAGCGCCGGCGTGTTAGGATAGAGGCGTTGTTCCTCACTCATGCCGCGGCGGCGCCGGCTATTAACTCTGCGCTCCGTTTCTCAACGAGGTTCGATCGTGTCCGAGAATTTCACACCGAATGAGCGCACCCGTGTGGTGCGTGAGCCGCATCGCGGGGCCTACGACCGTGAAACCATCAACAAAATTTTGGATGAAGGATTTGTTTGTCACGTGGGATTTGCGGTGGACGGGCAACCTTACGTTATACCCACGATGTATGCGCGCGTTGGCGACGCGATTTATTTTCATGGGTCGGCGGCTAGCCGGATGCTGCGTGGGGCTGGCGCGGGAATTCCCGTGTGCGTTACGGTGACGCTGGTGGATGGGTTGGTGCTGGCGCGTTCGGTTTTTAACCATTCGATGAACTATCGCTCGGTGGTGGCGCTAGGGAAGGCAGTGCTGGTGGATGCGCCTGCGGAGAAGATGGCGGCGCTGCGCGCGTTCACGGAGAAGATTTTGCCGGGGCGGTGGAATGATGCTCGGCAGCCGAATGAGAAGGAATTGAAGGCCACTAGCATCCTGCGAGTGCCGCTTACGGAAGCGTCGGCGAAGATTCGGAGTGGGCCGGTGGAGGATGACGCCGAGGACTATGCGCTGCGTGTTTGGGCGGGCATTGTGCCGATGCGGCTTGCGGCTGGGGCGCCGATGCGAGATGAGCGGTGCGATGCGGGGATTGCGGTGCCGGTGTATGCCGCGCAATACCGCCGGTAACGCGGGTCAGGATGGCAGGTTTTGATATGGGTCAACTTTTGCTTGGGGGTACGAACGCACAGGCAGGAGTGCCTGTGCTACCTTACCGCGCGGAGGAAGTCGGCTAGCAGGCCGTAGCCTGTGGCTTCGATGCCGGGGTTGTGCTCGACCAGCGAGAGGCTGAAGATGTCCATGTCGAAGCGCACGGCGGAGCTGCTGCCTTCCAGGTTGGCGAGCGGGTCGGAGGCCAGCAGAAGTTCCGGTTGGACGCCGCACTCGACTCCAGTGCCGCGGCGTTCGGCGCGGCAGACCAGTTTGTAGCGCATCCCTGAGGAACGCACCGAGCGGATTTTTTCGTCGCTGAGATCGCGGATGCCGGCGCGACGCACTTGATTGAGGCGGATCGGCACGCCCAGCAGCACGATGGTCATCGCGACGATCTTGACTGCCGAATCCCACCCATCGAGATCAGCGGTGGGATCGGTTTCCGCTATGCCCATGGCTTGCGCGCGGCGGATGGCTTCGTCGAAGGACCGTCCTTTTTCTATTTCCGTCAGAACCACGTTTGTGGTGGAGTTCAAGACGCCGGCGAAACCGCGAATGTCCATCGCCGGCAAGCCTAACGGGAACATCGAAAAAATCGGGACGCCATCCATCACCGTGGCTTCGTAGAGAAATCTGCGGCCCTTTTCGTTCGCCAGCGAGGTTAGTTCGTGGAAGGCGTGCACGATGGGACCTTTGTTGGCGGTGACGGCGTGGGCTCCGAGTTCCAACGCGGCTTTGATGTGGTCGATGGCGGGTTCTCCGGTTGCCGCGTTTAGGGAGCTGGCTTCAAACACGACATCGGCGCGGGCGTGCTCGACCCACTCACGCACGTTTCGAGGAGCGGTCTGCGGTTGCTGCGCGGGCCAGTGATTGTTGAGGATGGCGAGAGGGTTCAAGCCATCGGGATCGACCAGCCAGCCGGTGCGGCGTGTGGCCACTCCGGTGAGGCGCCAGCGCACGTCGTAGCGGCGGCGTAATTCTGTCTCTTTGGAGATGAGCAGGCGCAGAAAAGCGCGTCCTACGTTGCCGAATCCGACGATCGCTAGGTTGTAGGATGGAATGGCCGGGCCTCCTGAGGGAAGTTTGCGGTCGCGTCGTGATCATCGTCACATATTTTGGTGGCGATCGGTTGAGGTCCTTCGCGCATCCTCGTCGGATGCGCTCAGGATGACACGTTGGTTGCCGCGACAGGCGTTTGCGAGCGTTGCTCAAGTTGCAGGGGAAACTGGGGCGTTGCTGCGTTAGCGCGTTGGGGCGTTGGCGTTGGTCGACGCCGGCAACAACACTAATGCGACGTCGCGGTTGTCAGCTTGGATGCCGCGGAGGAGATGAGCGCGGCTTCGTCTTGCAGAACTTGCGCGACGACCACGATGGCGGCGTCCGCCTGCTTCCATTGCTTCAGTTCGATGGCTTCGCGGACGGCGGGAATGGTTTTCACGGCGTATCCAGTGTAAAAGCCGGGGGCGTAAATCTGGTGTTTGAACCATGGCCGATTCGGCAAGCCTTCCTTGTTGGTGAGCTTGCGTTCGCTCTCGATCAGCAGTTGATTTACTTCGGCAACCGAAGTAGCTGCCAGCGAGGACCCTCCGTTTGCGTTGGCGTGCTCCAGAGCCTTGTGATATTCCGCGGCGCCGCGGGCCAGCGCGTCTACCGCGTCGTCGAGCGGCGCAAAATTTAAATGACCGGGGACCGTTTCGGTCGATGGCACTACCAACGGTGACCTGGGGTCGTTGGCGGCGCTGAAGACGCCTTCTTCGATTTCGCGATTCCGTTCGATGATGTCGTCGCGCATTTTCTGCGAAAGCGACTTCAACTCCTTGACGTATGTTTGAATGGTGTCGGAGAAATCGCCGAATTCGAACGGCAGCAAGTCGGCGTCGGCGAGACGCATGATCAGGCTGCCACCAGCCTGAGCGAGCGCGCGCCCGTAGACGAAGTCCGTGTCGCTGAAATGGGTGTACCAATAATAATCGTCGTAGATGGAGTGGTAGATGCCGCCGCCGTCTTCGCCGCCGAAACCGATGTTCAGCGAAGCGACGCCGTCGTGCTGGAGAAACGCGGTAAAGTCCGAGCCGGAACCCAGCGCGCCAATGCGCAAGTCGCCGCGCTGGCGAATCTCCTGACGCTTTTCGGCGGTCTTTGCTTCGGCGATGTCGTGAAGCTGGTTGCGTTTCCACGCCGACAACTTTGTCTCGGGGTCGGATATATCGCGCGAGACCTCATTGGTGAATTTTTCGAGCGTGTGCGAGCCTTCGATTTCGAGGTAGCCGCGGCCGTTGGTGTCGGAATTGACGTAGGCGACCGCGTGCGCACGCAAGTCGTCGGCGTGCTCTTCGGCCCATTCCGTCGAACCCAGCAGGCCGGGTTCCTCGCCATCCCACGCGCACAAAATAATGGTTCGCTTAGGCTTCCATCCTTGCTTCAACAATTCGCCGAACGCGCGCCCTTCCTCAAGAACCGCGTCCAGACCGGAGATCGGATCTTCCGCGCCGTTGACCCAGCCATCGTGATGGTTGCCGCGAATCACCCATTCGTCGGGAAACGCCGAGCCTGGAATTTTCGCGATCACGTCGTAGACCGGCTTGATGTCCCAGTTCGATTTCACTTTCAGGTGGACCTTCGCGGGTCCAGGGCCAACGCGATAGGTTTGGCCGAGACCTCCCCGCCAATCGGCTGGCGCGACGCGTCCTGCCAGCGCGGCTAGGAGCGGCTGCGCGTCGCCATAGGAAATGGGCAGCACCGGAATTTTTGTGATCGTCGCGGCTTCCTCAACCTTGAGGCGCATGGCATTTTTCGTGGCGCCCACGCCCGGAGTCAGCGGATCGCCGGGATAAAACGGCATGTCCGCGACGCTGCCGCGTTGCACCCCGTCTTTGGGCCGCCATGCGCCTGCGGGGAACGTCTCGCCCTGAACGAAGCCGTCCTCATGCGGATCGGAATAGATCAAGCAGCCGACTGCGCCATGCTCCGCGGCCACTTTCGGCTTGATGCCGCGCCAGGAATGGTAATAGCGCGCAATTACGATTGCGCCTTTGACGGAGACGCCCATGCGCTCGAGTTCTTCGTAATCTTCCGGGATGCCGTAGTTGACGTAAACGAGCGGCGCGGTGACATCGCCGTCGATCGAATAGGCGTTGTATGTGGGGAGCTGCTCGGACTGCTGCCCTGACGTCGGATCTTGCGGAATCGCCGGCTCTTGCAGCTTGGCGGCAAATTTCGGGCCGCCGTCGACGAGTTCGACGGCGCGCTCCTTCGGCGTGGGAAACAGTACGTCAAATTGCTCGATGTGCGTATCCAAACCGAATTCCTTGAACTTGGCTGCAATCCACTCGGCGTTCTGTTTATCGTACGTGGTGCCCACATTGTGAGGGTGCGCCGCGAGACGTTGCATGTAGGCGCGCAAATTGTCCGGGCTGGGAATGGCGCGCATCTTCTCTTCCCACTGGCGCTCCACGCGAGAAGACTCCGCGGAATAGCCGAGCAATGGCTGCTCGTCGGCAATCACATGATTACGAACCGGCGCGAGCGAGAGTCCGGCGACGACCGAAATGGCGATGGCAATCCTGCAATGCATTCTTCCCCCAGGAAATGAGGACGTATTCTGCCTGAAGAGCGAGACTTTGGGAACGGAGGAAAACTGCCTAGGTAAGCGGCTTGGCCATCAAGATGTAGTGGCAGGGCACTTTGGTCTTGACGTCAGGGGGAAATGGAGCGGCGCCGGTCCGCGTGTAGCCAAGATGCTCGTAAAATGGCACGAGCGCTTCGGCTCGCGGACTGATGACTCGCAAGTCCATTGCACTACATCTGGCATTGCGCGAATATTCTTCGGCCGCCGCGACCAAAGGGCGGCCTAGGCCCGTGCCTTGGCGGCGGGGATCGACGGACAACAGCCCCAGGTAACTTCGCTCGCCCACGACCTCGACGTAGACGCATCCAGCCAAGTCCACTCGAGGAACCTCTAGCTCGGCGCGCACAGGCGGCCCCGTCGCATCTTCCGCCACCAGGAACGCTCCCTTTTTCAAAAGTTCACGGACACTTTGCGCATCGATGCGGTCACCGTCAAAAGCGATTCGCTCGACGATGAAAGCCGCGTTGATGAGCCGCGCGATCGCATCGACATCGCCTTCTTGCGCAATCCGCATTCGAATATTGTCTTCCGGCAGGAACGAACTTGTAGCGGCACCCATAAAACCAAGCCCAACCTTCTCCGTGCCCTCTCTAATGCTCCAACCTCTGTGCCCTCTGCGTTAAATCTTTTCTCTTTCCGCTTTTTTCCCCGCTCTCGTTACCGCAAGAACCCTATGTCGAGCGCGAACCGCGAAGAAACTCGATGAAGCCGGTTAACGCGATGCCCAGACACATCCCGCACACCACCAACTGGAAGACATCCACTTTGTGAAACGTGGCGAATGTTGGCCTCTGTCTCAGATCGAATAGGCCGAACGCCGCGAGCACTAGCGGAACGACGACGCCGGTGGCAACATGCCGATAACGATTGTTCATTTCGACCCCCGAAAGTAAGTGCATGTTACCTTCACACTAAATCGGGGTCCACAGATTCAGTTCGAGAAAATCGAACGCCCCGGAAACCGGGCCGCCGCGCCCAGTTCTTCCTCGACCCGCAAGAGCTGGTTGTATTTCGCGATGCGGTCGGTGCGCGAGGCTGAACCTGTCTTGATCTGACCCGCCGCGGTAGCCACCGCCAGATCCGCTATGAAAGTATCCTCGGTCTCCCCGGAACGATGCGAAATGATGGAGTTGTATCCCGCCTTGCGCGCCAACTCGATGGCGTCAATCGTCTCGGTGACCGTCCCGATCTGATTGAGCTTGATCAGAATCGCATTCGCAATGCCCTCATTGATGCCCCTCGAGAGCCGCGCGGTGTTGGTCACAAACAGATCGTCGCCCACAAGCTGAATTTTCTTCTTCGACGATTTCCCGCCGACATTCTGCGTCAGCTGCTTCCACCCAGACCAATCATCTTCCGCCATACCATCTTCAATTGAGACGATGGGATATTTTTCGGTCCAGCCGGTCCAATACGCCGCCATCTCCGCCGACGAATGTGCCGACTTGTCCGACTTCTTGAACACGTACTTGCTGCTGGCCTTTTCATAGAACTCGCTGGACGCGGGATCTAGTGCGATGCCAACCTGCTCGCCCGGCTTGTAGCCTGCCGCGGAAATCGCCTCGACTACGATCTGAATCGCCTCTTCGTTGGATTTGCAGCTCGGCGCAAATCCGCCTTCATCGCCGACTGCGGTCGAATACCCGTGCTTCTTCAGCGCCGCCTTCAGCGCGTGAAAAATCTCCACGCCCCAGCGAAGCGCCTCGGAAAAGCTCGGTGCGCCAATCGGCATGACCATGAACTCCTGAAAATCCACCGAGCTATCGGCGTGCGCACCGCCATTCAGAATGTTCATCATCGGCACCGGCAGCAGATTTGCCGAGGTGTCGGTGGAATACCGCGCCAAATATTTGTACAGCGGCAGGTTCTGCGCGGCGGCCGCAGCTCGCGCGGCCGCCATCGACACAGCAAGGATCGCGTTGGCACCCAAGCGCGACTTGGTGGGCGTACCGTCGAGCTCGATCATCCGTTTGTCGAGCGCCCGCTGATCGCCCGCATCCAACCCACCGACGGCCTTCGCTATTTCGCCATTGACGTTGCCAACGGCCTTGAGAACGCCCTTACCCAAATATTTGGATTTGTCGGCATCCCGCAACTCCAGCGCCTCGTGCTCGCCTGTCGAAGCTCCGGACGGCACCGCCGCGCGCCCCCGCGCCCCGCTCGCCACGTAGACGTCCGCCTCCACCGTGGGATTACCGCGCGAGTCGATAACCTGCCGCGCGTGAACTCGACTAATCTTCGTGGACATATCTGTATGCTCTCCTCAGTAGTTGCGAACGGATGATTTTACAGAAAAATTGCCGCAGAGTCACAGCGGGGCATAATTCTGCGGACACAGCGTCTATAACAGCACGAGCGGAATCTGAACGTTCTTTTAGGGGCACAACACGGCTGTGCCCGCCCTCACCGAGGCGAAAATTCCGAAGTTCCGAAACGAACTACCGCATCCACTCGCAACGTCAAGCCGTGTCCGGCTCTTCTATCAGCGACTCCTGCCGCACCACAATCACAATCCCCGAATCGGTGACATGGAACCGCCGCTTGTCTGCTTCCATGTCGTAACCGATCTCCGAGCGCTCCGGCAACGTGACATGGCGATCGATGATCGCACGGCGAATGCGCGAATGCCGACCCACGTTCACGTGGTTATAAATGATGGAGTCGTTGATTTCGCAGTAGCTGTTGATGCGCACGTCGTACCCCAGAATGGAGCCCTTTACGCGTCCACCAGAAACAATCGACCCGCCGGCCACAATGGAATCGATGGCTACGCCCATGCGCTCGGGATCGGCGAAGACGAATTTGGCCGGCGGATACTGATGCTGCCAACCACGCAGCGGCCAATCCTTGTCATACAAGTTGAAAATCGGCGACACCGAAGTGAGATCCATGTTGGCCTCGTAGTAGGCGTCCAGCGTCCCCACGTCGCGCCAGTACAACGCATCTTTGCGATTCTCATCGACGAAATTAAACGCAAACACCCGGTGTTTGGAAATAATCCGCGGCAAGATATCCTTGCCAAAGTCGTGCGCGGACTTCGGATCTTCGGAATCCGCCAGCAAAATGGGAATCATCAGGTGCGTGTTGAAAATGTAGATGCCCATCGACGCGTTGCAGTAACCCGCATGATGCGGAGACTCCTTGGGATGCGCGGGCTTTTCGTCGAAGCCTTTGATCCGATAGTCCTTGTCCACCTCGATCACGCCAAACTGCCGTGCTGCTTCTTGAACCGGAATCTCGATCACGGCCACGGTGACATCCGCGCCGAAGTCCACATGTTGTTGCAGCATCCGGCCATAATTCATTTTATAGATATGGTCGCCGGACAAAATGAAAACGTACTTCGAGTGCTCGCTGCCGATCGAATAAATATTCTGATACACAGCGTCCGCCGTGCCCTGGTACCACTGGTTGGACACGCGCATCTGCGGCGGGAGCACCTCGATGTAGTCGCCGAGGCCCATCAGCGGCGACCATCCAGCCCGAATGTGCCGATTTAGACTGAGCGCTTTGTACTGCGTCAGCACGAATACGCGGCGCAGGTCGGAGTTGATGCAATTGGAAAGCGTGATGTCGATGATGCGATACAGCGCGCCGAATGGGACGGCGGGCTTGGCTCGATCGCGCGTCAGAGGCCAGAGCCGCTCGCCCTGCCCGCCTGCCAAGAGAACCCCGATCGCGTCGCGCATCTCAGACATAGTCAGCCCCCAGACCGCGCGTTTCGAAAGCGGCACATTTTAACAGCACCACAGCACAAAAGGGCAATACTCTGATTTCCCGGGAAAGCTCCGCCACCGACCGTACCAATGCGCGACACGCTTGCACGGGCACGGCAGCGCAACTCATAACTCTTAAAACTGTCATCGCAATGCTTCCCGATTTTGTAGGGGAGGGGCTTGCTCCTCCCGGCCGATCCGACTCGGCTTCACCTGCGTGCCCTAAGGAACCTGCCTTCAATCACAACCAAAACTCCACCCCCGCAAGTTATTTGCCACTTGTTTATTCGTACCCAGCCCGTTACCCCCAACGCAACTTTTGCGCCAGAAAGCCCTGCCACCGAAAAGATTGCTTGACACCTACGACCAGAATTGATTAGAAGAGGCCATCATCCTGTCCTCTACCCATGCAAGAGAACCATCTAGCATGCGATAATCTCCAGGGGCGGTGCACCGTTTATAGTGACACCGCAAGATACCAATCCGAACCGGATTGGGGGTGAATCTAACGTGGCAGAAGTCATCATCCAGGAAAGCGAATCTCTGGAGAACGCTTTGCGCCGTTTCAAACGCAAGGTGCAACAGGAAGACATCATCAAGGAAATCAAGAAGCATAGCTTCTATATGAAGCCCGGAGAAAAACGCCGGGCTAAAGAAGCGCTTTCGCGGAAGCGACTGCGCAAAAAGCAGCGGCGGGAAGCGGACTAGTTTTTCGACGGCTCCGGCCATTCTGGCCGGGGCCGTCACTTCCTCCTCGCTCAAGCCCCAGCGCCGCACTTCCGTGATGTAGACCCAGGTCAAGCAGAGAAGTTGGGTTTGCGTTGCAGCTCGTACCCTCAGGCCCCATGGAGGCCGCGCCCGGTTCCCCCCGGATCGCGGAATCCTGCACCCGGCCCTGCGGTGCTAGGTGCGCCTTGCCCCTGCTCGAACTGGGCCAAGGGGAGCGGCTCATGGAATTCCACGATAAGGTCCTGAAGTGTTCCGAATGTGGTGCGGAGTTTGTCTTTACTGCCGGCGAACAGATGTTCTTCGCCGACAAGGGCTTCAAGAACGAACCCAAACGTTGCAAAGGTTGCAAGGCCAAGCGCGCAGAAGGCATCGGCGCCAACGGCGGTGGCGGCGCCACGCAAATGCGCTCGGAGACCAAAACCACCTGCTCCCAGTGCGGCAAGGACACCACCGTACCCTTCCGCCCCACCCAAGGCCGTCCAGTCTTCTGCCGCGAATGCTTCCAACAACGCCGAGCCATGGGTGCCGCCTAACCGCCTGGGTGCCGCCTAGCCACCAAGGGTAGGGGCACGGCACCGCCGTGCCCGTCGCAGTCACACAAGCTCACGCCGTAACCACAATCAATCTCACTGGAAGCGTACTGGCAGCACCGGCTTGCCCTGAGCCTCGAAGGGCATCCTGCTGGCTCCTGTCCCCCACCGCTCAAACAACATCCGCGTGATGTAATATCTAACCGAGCGGCGTATGATACCGCTTCCCAGTTCCCCAGGACCAAGGCGACCCCGGAGGGCCACTCATGGCTCACCGCTTCACTATCGGCGTAGAAGAGGAATTCCAGATCATCGATCCCGTGACGTGCGAGCTCCGCTCCCACGTCCTGCAGCTGGTGTCCGCCGCTTCGCCCGGCATCGTCGAGCAAGTGAAGCACGAGATGCACCAGTCCATCGTCGAGACCGGCTCCAAAATCTGCGAAAACGTAAGCGAGCTGCGCATCGAGATGCACCGCACCCGCGGCGAACTGGTTGCCGCCGCCGAGCGCGTCGGCCTGCAAGTGGCCGCCGCTGGCACCCATCCCTTCTCCAGCTGGATCGATCAGGTCATCTCTCCCGGCGAACGCTACGAAAATATAGTCGAGGAACTCCAGCAGCTGGCCCGGTCCCTCCTGATCTTCGGCATGCATGTGCACGTCGCCATGCCCGACAAACAGACCACCATCGACATGATGAACATGGTGCGCTATTTCCTCCCGCACCTTCTCGCGCTTTCGACCAGCTCACCCTTCTGGATGGGACGCAACACCGGCCTGAAATCCTTTCGCACCACGGTCTTCCGCCGCTTTCCTCGCACCGGTATTCCCGAGCAGTTTGAATCCTGGAGCGCGTACGAAAATTTCACCAATCTCCTGATTAAGCTCAATTGCATCGACACCGGGAAGAAAATCTGGTGGGACGTGCGGCCGCATCCGACGTTCGGCACGCTGGAATTCCGCATGTGCGATGTCACTACCAAAGTTGAAGAGGCCGTGGCCATCGCCGCCCTCACCCAGGCGATCGTTGTCAAGCTCCATCGCCTGTACACCGGCAATATGAGCTTTCGGCTCTACCGGCGCGCGCTCATCGAAGAAAACAAGTGGCGCGCCGCCCGCTACGGCATCGAAGGCAAGCTGATCGACTTCGGCAAGGAAGTGGAAGTCCCCATGCGCGAGCTTGCTACCGAACTGCTCGAGTTTGTGGACGACGTGGTCGACGACCTCGGAAGCCGCAGCGCCGTCGAATACGTGCATACCATTTTGAACGAGGGCACCAGCGCCGAACGCCAGCTGCGCGTCTACCAGGAAACCGGAGACCTAAAGGCCGTCGTCCGGCACCTGGTAGAAGAAACCCGCGGTGGCGTGGTGCAACCGCGCGCCTCGTCCATCCATGCGATAAACTAATGAGCCGGTTAGCCGCGGCTCTGGCCCGCGTACGCTCGTCTGCGGAAAACATTAAACGGATGCTGGAGGACGATGTTCGGGACGATTCCCAGCACCAACATCCCGCCCCCATCAAGGAGCAAGAGATGCAACCTGTGAAAAAGATCGGTCTGCTGTGCG
>Ga0185299_10006847_pt1 | contig 11957 bp, 12 predicted proteins | sample PaiPotPPA55metaG_FD_128002 | JGI IMG/M metagenome (GOLD analysis project Ga0185299, IMG submission 128002) | Iron sulfur acid spring bacterial and archeal communities from Banff, Canada, to study Microbial Dark Matter (Phase II) - Paint Pots PPA... ...
AGCGGTCGGCGATGCGGGTCATCGACCGCACGACCGGAATGAACGAGATCGCATGGACGAGGATGCCGAAGATCGCGACGGTGAGCGGCAGGCTTTCGGGAAGCTCGTACTCTTCAAGCGAAGGCGGCCAAAGCCCGGTCTGGGCGGCAAGAAAGACGGTGCCGAAGATCACGGTCTCGGCCGCGAAGATCGCCGCGAAGATTTGTAAGAACGTCGAGATCGTCCGCGACTGGTAGGTGGTGAAGGCGCAGAGAAACCCCACCCCCGCGAGCAACAGCACGATATTGTCGCCGGACTTCAAACTGACGACGGCGGCGGCGGCCGAGAAAAGGCCCACGAGGACGGCGAGGAGAGACATGGATTACCTATTGTTATCAGAATCCTGACGAAATATCCGCAAGTTCTTTATGAGGGTGATGGAATACGGGCGGCGCGACCTAGTCGAGACCGTTGGCGGACCGGCTCCAGGAATCATGAAGGGACGACATTTTGGTCTTTTGTTTGTCGCGATTTCTGACCGGAAGGCTTGTTTTGATCAACCGTCAGGGTCGATCGACTTTATCCGGCTCTTCTTGGGCCGCAACGCCATTCACGGCTGCGCAGAGGACCGGCGACGGCTTGAAGCTGAGAACGCGGCGCGGCGTGATCGGCACTTCCACGCCGGTGCGCGGATTGCGGCCGATGCGTTCGCGTTTGGCGCGCACCAAAAACAGGCCAAAGGAGCGCAGCTTCACTGTTTCGCCGCGCACCAGCGCATCGGTAATCTCTTCCAGCGTCATTTCGAAAATTTGTTTTGCCTGGGCACGCGAAAGGGCGGGACACGAAGAGTAAACGGCGTCCAGAAGATCCGCTCGCGTCGCGGTTTTCCGGTTGGCGGCCGTGTCCGGCGGCAGCTCGGACGCTCGACGCATCTTGTTCGGACTCCCCCTTAGCCGCCGTTGTTGTAAGGTGATCTTAGAGCATTTTGCAAGCCGGGGGAAACCGGCGCGGCAAGGCTTTGTAAAAATAATGCTTGGACGCAATTTGCGCCGCTAGTGCGGGTCGCGGAAAAGTTGATAGAATGTTTCGAGACCTGCTCCAACTAATTGATTTTGCGCGATTCTTTTTCGTCGGAAAGCGCCTCTTTCGATGGGCCGTCCGTCGAGACGAAAAAGGCCCCGAAGTTCGGGGCCTTTCGCGCAAATTCCAGGGTGAAGAGGATGGACTTAGTAATCCATTCCGCCCATTCCGCCCATCCCGCCGCCGGGCATGGCGGGAGATTCCTTTTTCGGGGCTTCCACGACGATCGCCTCGGTGGTAATGACGAGACCGGCAACCGAGGCCGCATCCTGCAGCGCGATGCGCACGACCTTGGTCGGGTCGATGATGCCGAGCTTCATCAAATCGCCGTACTCGCCGGTCTGGGCGTTGTACCCATAGGCGTAGGACGTATTCTCGATCAGCTTGCCGACAATAACCGCGCTGTCGTCGCCGGCATTGTCGATGATCTGACGTGCCGGTGTCTGGATTGCCTTGCGGATGATGTCGACGCCGGTTTGCTGATCGGGATTTTCGACCTTGATGCCGTCCAACGCCTTGATGGCGCGCAACAACGGCACGCTGCCGCCTGGCAATATGCCTTCCTCGACGGCCGCACGCGTAGCATTGAGCGCGTCATCGACGAGGTCCTTCTTTTCCTTCACTTCCACTTCCGAGGCGCCGCCAACCCGGATCACCGCGACGCCGCCAGCGAGCTTGGCCAGACGCTCCTGAAGCTTCTCGCGGTCGTAGTCCGAGGTGGTGTCTTCGATCTGCGCCTTGATCTGGGCGATACGCGCCTCGATGTCCTTCTTTTCGCCGGCGCCGTCGATAATCGTGGTCTCTTCCTTGTCGATGCGAACCCGCTTGGCGCGGCCGAGCATCTGCAAGGTCACGTTTTCAAGTTTGATGCCCAGCTCTTCCGAGATCATCTGGCCCGCGCTGAGGATCGAGATATCCTCGAGCATGGCCTTGCGGCGGTCGCCGAAGCCCGGCGCCTTGACGGCCGCGACCTTCAAGCCGCCGCGCAGCTTATTGACGACGAGCGTGGCTAGCGCCTCGCCCTCGACGTCCTCGGCGATGATGACGAGCGGCTTGCCGGCCTGCACGACGGATTCGAGAACCGGCAGCAGCGCCTGCAGCGAAGACAGTTTCTTTTCATGGATGAGAATGTAAGGATCTTCCAGTTCGGCGATCATCTTCTCCGCATTGGTGATGAAATAGGGCGAGAGATAGCCGCGGTCGAACTGCATGCCTTCGACGATATCGAGTTCGGTCTCGAGGCTCTTTGCCTCCTCGACCGTAATGACGCCCTCGTTGCCGACCTTCTGCATCGCATTTCCGATCATTTCGCCGATCGACTTGTCGCCATTGGCCGAAATCGTGCCCACCTGGGCGATCTCCTCATTGGAGGTGACCTTTTTCGAGTTCTTCTTGAGATCGGCGACGACGGCATTGACGGCGAGATCGACGCCGCGCTTCAGGTCCATCGGATTGAGGCCGGCGGCGACCGCCTTGGTCCCTTCCTTGACGATCGCAGCCGCCAGGACGGTCGCCGTGGTGGTTCCGTCGCCGGCCTGGTCGTTTGTCTTCGAGGCGACCTCGCGGATCAGCTGAGCGCCCAAATTCTCGAATTTATCGGCAAGTTCGATCTCTTTTGCGACTGTCACGCCATCCTTGGTGATGCGCGGCGCGCCGAAGGATTTCTCGATGACGACATTACGGCCTTTGGGACCAAGGGTGATCTTGACCGCGTTGTTGAGCATATCGACGCCACGCAACAAGCGGTCGCGGGCCTCGGACGAAAAGCGGAGGTCTTTGGCTGCCATTTTGAAACTCCTGAAACGGGTTCTTTAAGCGTTGGATGAAGGCTTTGCCGGGCTCAGGCGACGACGCCCAGGATGTCGCTCTCCTTCATGATGAGGAGATCCTGCCCGTCGATCTTGACCTCCGTGCCCGACCATTTGCCGAACAGAATCTTGTCGCCAGACTTGACATCGAGCGGCGTGAGCTTGCCGCTTTCATCGCGGCCGCCGGGCCCCACCGCGATGATCTCGCCTTCCTGGGGCTTCTCCTTGGCGGTATCGGGGATGATGATCCCACCCTTGGTCTTTTCCTCGCCTTCGAGGCGTCTGACCACGACGCGGTCGTGCAAAGGACGAAAGTTCATGTCTTTTGGTTCCCTTCTGCGCCGCCGGCGATGCGCCATTGTCACGCGGGAGGCGCCAAGCTTGCGGCTGATTTGCAATTGCGCCTTGTTAGCACTCTCCGACAACGAGTGCTAACAGGCCCGTCGTAATTAGGGATATCTTCTCGAGCTGTCAAGGGCCGTCTCGGCAAGGTCCGGGGTGCCTTCACCTTTTTTGCGCCGACCAACGCGGCCTTCGCGCAACTTCCCCCGGGCATTGTCGATACCTTGCCGAAGCCGAAGAACACGGATTAGCTCACCTCGGTCCTATCACGCGTTGCCGGGCCGTCATTTCGAGGCCGGCGTTCGCCGCAACGAAGCCACGGGTCGCGCGACTCGCGCCGTGGCCTTAATTGAAACACGCGAGCACGACCTGCGTGACGCCGAAGCGGCGCGTCTCGCGTAAAACAAATCCATCGGGCAAGGCAACCTCCGCCCCCGCGTGTTCCTCGATGACCGCCAGTGCGCTCCTGCCGAGCCAGCCTCCGTCGCGCAGGGCTTTGAGCGTCGGCGGGACGAGACCCTTGCCATAGGGCGGATCGAGAAAGGCGAGATTAAAACGCTCGCTTTCCGCCGCGGCGCCGAGCTTGCGAGCGTCGCGCCGAAGGGTGCGGGCCGCGCCGCCGAGATCGAGCGCCGCGAAGTTGGCGCGGATGATCGCGCAGGCGTTCGCGCTTTGATCCACGAACAGGGCAAAATGCGCGCCGCGCGACAGCGCCTCGATGGCCATAGCGCCGGTGCCGGAGAATAGGTCGATGACACGGGCGCCGGCGACCGGGTTGCCATAGGAATGCGCAAGAATATTGAATACCGTCTCACGCATGCGGTCCGACGTCGGCCGGATCGCGTCCGAGCCGGGGCTTTTCAACGTCCGGCCCTTCAATCTGCCGCCGATGACGCGCATGAAACATCACGATTTGCCGCGAGGGCGTCCTTTTGGGGGACCGCCGCGGCCTCTGGGCCGGCCCCCGCTAGGTGGTTTTGCGTCGCCTGCTGGTCTGCGGCCCTCTGGCTTTTCATAGGGTTTTGGAGAGCGAGGACGATTGGAACGCTTTTGCGCTTGATCGCGGCCCCGTGGCGAGCGGCTATCCGGGTTTCCACCCGTGCGCCGTCCGTTTTCTTCCTCGAATTTCCGGTGTGGGGGCGCCAGACGTTGCGCCGGATCGCTATTGACATTGGAAATATCAGAAGCCGAGGTTCTTTGTGCCCTGGGAGGCTTTTGCCAGCGTTCCTGCCTGGTTGGAAACGCGCCCTCTGTCGTGCGTTCTTTTGTTGGCTTGGAGCTTGCTGCGAGGCGGCCGGCGCGCCCCGCGGGTCGTTCGCTTGAATCATTGCGGTCTCGGCGCCCGGCTTTGAAGCCGCGTCCATTGCGCGTGTCCGGCGGCTCACTCTTATCCTGGCGACTGTCCTCGCGTTTGGCGGATACCAGCCGTTCGACATAAACCGTGCGTCCGCCGCGATCGGCCGTCTCGCGACGCTCAATCCGTTGACGCTCCTTTGTCGGCTCGTCATATTCGGCGCGCAACGCGGAAACATGTTTCCGGGCCGAGGGTGCCGGTTTAACCTTCTGCGCAACGCTTGCTTCAGGTTGGCGATCGTACCCCTGCGGTCTCGCGGCACGTGGACCTCGTGTTCCATGCCGCACATCGCCGCGCTTACGGCCCGAACCCGCGCCGCTTTTTTGTTGCCGCGCAGGGAAAACATCGACAACTTCCGCCGCTTCGTTTTCGGCATGAAGCGGGCTCGAAAAATCCGCGCCCGCTGCCTTGGCGAGCGCGGGTCCGAGCTGATCGCGCAGGACGCGCGTGCGGACCTCCTCGACCGCCCCCTCGGCGAGCAGGCCGAGCTGGAATGGTCCGAAGGACAGCCTGATCAGGCGGTTGACTTGAAGGCCAATATGTTCGAGCACGCGCTTAATCTCGCGATTCTTGCCTTCGCGCAACGCCATCGTTAGCCAGCTGTTGGCGCCCTGCATCCGATCGATGGTCGCCTCGATGCCGGCATACTTTACGCCCTCGAGTGTCAGACCCTCGCGGAGCCGATCGAGAATGGCTTGCTCCGTCTCGCCCTTCGCCCGGACGCGGTAACGCCTGACCCAGCCGGTCGCGGGCAGTTCGAGGACCCGCGCGAGTCCCCCATCATTAGTGAGAAGCAACAGCCCTTCGCTATTGATGTCGAGCCGGCCGATGCTGACGACGCGCGGGCCGGCCGGCCAATGCTCGCGAAGATAATCGAAAATCGTCGGCCGACCCTGCGAATCGCGCGCGGTCGCGACGAGGCCGCGCGGCTTATGAAACAGAAAGAGCCGGGTGCGGGCGCGATGGGCGAGCGGCTTGCCGTCGACGGTGATCTTGTCATCGTGCCGGACGTTGACCGCCGGGTTGGTCAGCGCCGCACCGTTCAGGGCGACGCGGCCTTCGCCGATCCAAGCTTCCGCCTCGCGCCGGGAGCAGAGCCCAGCCCGCGCTATGACCTTGGCGATGCGTTCTCCGGTTTCTTGGCCATTGCGCGGCGCGGCCTTGTGGCTTAAGCGCAAGGGCGGATCGATGGCCGCGTCCACGAAATCTTTCTTGGCGGCCGTGTGGCCTCGCCGCTTTTTGCTATGATCGGGTCGCGCCCGCGCGCCAACCGGAAACCGGCCGTCATGGCGGCGAGGATGCTCTTTCCCTGGATGTTCGCGCATAGAACCTTGATAGCAGACTATTAGCTAAAAAGGGAACAACACGTTCGATCCTCGCGACCCCGCTTTTTGACCATGATGGCTTCGGCGTGGGTCGCACATGGTCTCCATCCATTTGTTTTCTCGCATGTTCCTATCCAAACAGTCTTCAACTTTTTTAAAGTCACACTACTTGTTTCGTCATTTGCTGTCTTGAAATACAACTGGGCGTCATTTATCGTTTTATGCGTTCAGCCTCCGACGGACCGGCCGGCCAGGGAGGTGGGCTTCGGTCCGATCGTCAAGCGCGAAACGGTTATCGTCTTTTGTCAACGCCAGCGCGGCTGTGCCGGCGGGCGGCAATTGGCTAGGACCGCCGCCGCCTTCATAAGCCTCGCACTCCATCCGCTTCGGGTCGATCCGCAACACTTTGCCATCTTGCCACGACTGACTCATCATGAATCCAAACTTCCCCGATAGGCTATTAGAGGGCGAAAAACAGTTTCAGCTACTGGCCGATTTCGTACCCCAGTTGATGTGGTTAGCGAACCCTGACGGATGGATCTACTGGTATAATAAGAGGTGTTACGATTACTCCGGGACAACAGCCGAGCAGATAGCGGGCTGGGGCTGGCAAGTCGTGATTGACCCCGACGCATTGCCGGCGGTGATGGAAGGCTGGACGCGAGCCATCGAGAATCGCGAGCCATTCGAAATGGTATTTCCGCTCAAGGCGGCCGATGGAAGCTTCCATCCGTTCCTGTCGCGAGTTCAACCGCTAAAAGACCTTCAAGGCAGAGTACTTCGATGGTTTGGCACGAACACGGACATCTCTGAACAAAAGCGTGTTGAAGAGCACCTTCAGCTCCTTCTCAATGAACTCAATCATCGGGTGAAGAATACCCTTTCCACCGTCTCGGCGATTGCAAGCCTATCGTTGCGGGAATTGCCGAGGGAAAATATCGAGACGTTCCAGGACCGCCTTGTGGCGCTATCGCGCGCGCACGATTTGCTCACCCGGAGAAATTGGGAGGCCACGGACCTGCGTGAGATCGTCCGCCAATCGCTCGCTCCTCTTTGTGCAATGTGGCCGGATGACCGGTTCGCGATCGAAGGACCTGCCGTGCTCATTCCGGCCGACCGGACTGCCACGTGGTCGATGACGCTCCATGAGCTTTGCACGAATGCGCTCAAACATGGTGCTTTCAAAACCGAAGGGGGCATGGTCAATATCGAATGGGGCGCGCCGGAGCAAGGACGACTGCGCTTTCGCTGGAGCGAGCATGGAGGCCCGCCCGTTGCCGTACCCGGGCACCGCGGCTTTGGCTCACGTCTCATCGAAGGCTTGGGGCGCGAATTGGCGGGCAGCACAAACTTCCTGTTCGAGCCTGGCGGACTGATTTGCACGATCGATGCCCCGGTTCATACAACTCCGAGCCGGTGATGGTAGGGCGCTCGTTAACCCACTTGCCGCAGTGTACTGCGCGGCCTAACATACTTCGATACGAGGGCGCTGATAGGAAGAATCATGCTGCGATGCGGCACAAGGAAAGCGATCCCATGTCTTGCGCTTTTTTTGAAGCGCGCGCCGCATTGGAACGCGGCGAGGTGCCGGTCGGCGCGGTGATCGTCCGCGACGGCGCAATCATTTCCCGCGCGGGCAATCAGACCTTGCAGGACCGTGACCCGACGGCCCATGCGGAGATTCTGGCGATTCGCCAAGCCTGCCGCGACGAAGATTCCGAAAGGCTTCCCGGCTGCGATCTTTACGTAACCCTGGAGCCTTGCGCCATGTGCGCGGCGGCGATTTCCTTCACCCGGCTGCGGCGCCTCTATTTTGCTGCGCCGGACCCAAAAAGCGGCGGGGTTGAACACGGCCCGCGTTTTTTCGCGCAACCAACCTGTCATCATGCGCCGGAAATCTATGGCGGCATCCGGGAAAGCGAAGCCGCCGGCATGTTGACCTCTTTTTTCATAGCGCGCCGATGAACGTTTTTTCAAAGGGGTGCATATTGCCTCGCCAATGCTACCTTGTGCAAATGCGGATGCCCCGCGCAGCCTTAATTGCAATATGACATAGGCTGCCGCACTTGACAGTCGAAGGGACGAACACCTAAACGATTGGCAGTCCGGGCCCCCGCGACATGACCGTCAAGCCAAAGCTAGATGTCTTTCTCTGCGCGCCGCGCGGTTTCTGCGCCGGAGTCGTGCGCGCCATCGATGCGGTGGAGGAAGCGCTCCGCATCCATGGTGCGCCGGTCTATGTCCGTCACGAGATCGTGCATAACAAATATGTCGTCGAAGGGCTAAAGGCCAAGGGTGCGATCTTCGTCGAGGAGCTCGACGAGCTGCCCGATACGGAACAGCCGGTGGTCTTTTCCGCGCATGGCGTGCCAAAGGCGATTTTGGGGGATGCCGAAGCGCGCAAAATCTTCGCGATCGACGCCACCTGCCCGCTGGTCACCAAGGTCCATCGCGAGGCCGAACTGCACCATCGCCAAGGCCGCCAAGTCCTCCTCGTCGGCCATGCCGGACATCCGGAGGTCGTCGGCACCTTGGGGCAATTGCCAAGCGATTCTATCGTTTTGGTTCAGACTCCGGAGGAAGTCGAAAATTTCCGGCCAAGGGACGAGAATAATCTGGCCTATGTTACCCAGACGACGCTCTCGGTCGATGACACGCGCGCGATGGTCGCGGCCCTGACGCGGCGGTTTCCCAATATCGTTGGACCGCATCGCGAGGATATTTGCTACGCGACGACCAACCGGCAGGAGGCAGTGAAGCGCGTGGCGCCTACTGTCGATGCCTTGCTCGTCGTCGGCTCTTCCAATTCCTCGAATTCGCAGAGGTTGAAGGAAGTGGCCGAACGCGCGGGATGCAAGCTCGCCCGACTCGTCCTGCGCGCCGAGGACGTCGAATGGGATTTGTTCAGCAATATTTCCTCGCTCGGGATCACGGCCGGCGCCTCGGCGCCCGAAATTCTCGTCGAGGAAATCATGGATGCTTTCGCATTGCGCTTTGAATTGCGCGTCGAGACGGTATCGACGGCGGACGAAAGCGTATTTTTTCCGCTCCCGCGCGAATTGCGCCACGTGGTGGCAAACGAGAGCTAGTACGTCGCTTTCGCAGCAATAGCAAAGGCGCCTTGGTCCAACATCACGGCACTTTTGACCCAAGTTACAGCGATCCTCATCGCGGGGCCGACGGCGAGCGGCAAGTCGGCCTTGGCGCGTCGTCTCGCTTGTGCCCTAGGCGGCGTGGTGATCAACGCCGATTCGATGCAGGTCTACCGCGATCTGCGCGTGCTGACGGCGCGTCCGGATCGCGAAGACGAGGCCAAGGCACCACATCTGCTTTATGGACATGTCGACGGCGCGGTCAATTATTCGGCCGGACTTTGGCTGGCCGATGCTTCCGTTGCGCTCAATGAGGCAAGGCGCGAGGGGCACGTGCCGGTTTTTGTTGGCGGCACAGGGCTTTATTTCATGTCCCTGACGCAAGGCCTTTCGGCGATTCCGCGAGTGCCCGAGGACGTGCGCGCGACGGTGCGCGCGCGTGCAGCAGGCGTCCCTGTAGCCGACTTGCATGGCGTGCTCATGCGCCGCGATCCCGCAACCGCAGCGCGTTTGCGGCCGAGCGATCCGCAACGCATATTGCGCGCTCTCGAAGTCTTCGAGGCGACCAGGAAAAGTCTCGTCTCTTTCCATGCCACGCGGACCCCGCCGGTCCTCGATGCGAAAGACATTTTCGCGGTATTCCTCGCGACGGAAAGAGAGGCCATGAAGGCGCGGATTGATGCGCGTTTCGAGGTCATGCTTGAAGCCGGCGCGTTGCAAGAGGCGGCAGTGCTTCGCGAGCGCCGCCTCGACCCGGCGCTGCCGGTTATGCGCGCGCACGGCGTGCCGCATCTCATCGCGCATCTTAACGGCGAAAAATCACTGGCCGAGGCGGCAAGGGGCGCCAAGCTCGACACCTGCCGCTATGCCAAACGGCAATTGACGTTTGCGCGGCATCAACTTGCTTCGTTTCGATGGCTTGCCGCCCAAGAGGCGGAGACGCTCGCCTTGGCCGTATGCTCCGACATCAATGCCGCCAGAAAATAATCTGGCCGATGGTGAGCAAAATTTCGGCCAATATCAGGATGACCACCGTCGCTTCGAGCCTTGTCGCCCGGTTGGCGTCGATCATATCGGTGAGCGTGCGCGCGGTTTCGACGATCGTATCGAGCTTGCGCTTTAAGGTTTCGGCGCGCTCCTTGAGTTCGTATTCATCCTCGAGGCGGGCATAGAGCCGCTCCAGATCGGGCCGGTCCCACAGGACGTCCGGCTTTTCCTCGACGGCGACACGGCCCGACACACGATGTTGGACAAGGAGCGTCTGACCGATCAATCTCAGCATCGAGCGGCGCTTCCAGGGCGGCCGGCCGGCCCGCGCGAGTTCGGTCGCGAAGGGCTCGATAATATCGAAGACGGCATTGACTTCGCGCTCGTCGCGGCCGAGCGAGACGCTTTTGGCGAGCGCATCGGCGACAACGAGAAGACGCTGCGCCGAAAGATCTTTCATGGCGATGGCGCCGCCTGACGGAACCTTGTCGTCGAGCTCCGGCGAGATTTCGAGAATGGCGGATTCGTCGTCGATATGTTCATGTGGTCCCGAGACACGCAATTTGACTTGTTTGAGCACACCGTCTTCTTCGAGCGGCGACAGGCCAACCATGACCGCGACGCCGAAACGGTAAAGCGCGACGAAACCATGCGCCCCGGCATGAAAGGCAAGCGGTGTCGAAGAGATCATGTCGGATCGTTCGAGCCCGGCCGCCTCGATCCGGTCGCCGAGAAGCAGCGCGCGGGCCGTGACGCGAGCGACGCCCGGGGAAGCGGGAAACTCTGGCTGAAGAGTGGTCATGGCCCATGACTACAGGGCGGGCCGGACGTTTGGAAGCCTATTGCGGCGGACCGGCCGGCCGAATCAGGCAAGCCGGAGGTGGCTCTGCGCGGTTGCCGGAAATTTCCTCGCGCGCCACTCGGCGGTCTCGCGGAACCCGTACAAGCAGACGAACTGAAGAGGAGCCGTTTGGAATAAAGGAGCGTACGGCCGAGCTTTCCTTACCACAATTAAGCCCTTCGCCGCGTCAATGCAGCCAGAATTCGCCGTCGAGGGTTTTGATCTCGGCCGGCTTGATGAGCTTCGAATGTCCCACCACCACGCTATGCAGCGGCCCATCCAGCTTTTCCCGCCAGAACGCCAAGAATTTGATCAGGATCGGAAAATCCGGCGCAAGGTCGTAGTCTTGCCAGATATACGCCTGCAACAGACGCGGGTGATCCGGCAAATGATAGAGAATACGCGCGGTGGCAAGGCCATATCCCGCGAGCTGCTTGATAAAATGGGGCGACGCCTTGTTAGTCGCGATCGTTTTGGTCGCGGTCATTGCCTTAACCTCCATGCCGGTATAGCAGCCAGAGCGGGTCCTTAAAACCGTTGACGAGCTTGATCGATTTTGACCGGCCTCAACTTATTGCTACGAGCCATTCTTCTGCTGTGTCCATTCAATAGGTGTTACATTAATACAGAGTTGCATCCGATACTTACGCAAGCCATGTGCCGAAAAAAATTTCGCCAGCGTTGCCGCTTGGTCTCATGTCGATGCAGCGAAACAGCGCAGATCCCTCCGAGTCGATTTCAATCGCGGAGTCGCCCGCCGTCAATTCAAGACTACTTTCTTGCGCCACGGCGATGAGGTCTCGCAAGCCGCCGCCGGCAAGCGGCGATCGCGAGCTTCAGGGTAGTCGCCACGTACAACGCGGCCGCCCTCAATTTGTTCGGATGCCTGGATAAAGCTTTATCCATTCAAGGCGGCTATTGCAGCACGACGAGAGCTTGTTAGGGTGCGCGCGCGGCTTCGAACGCGCGTGAATTCAGGCTTATCGGGAGCTAAGGCATGACCGACATCGCTGGCGAGACCTTCAACGTTTTAATCGAGGGCGACGAGAACAAGGAGGTCTTGCTGGTCTCAAACCCGATGGGCACCAATCTTCACCTCTGGGACCCTCAAATCCCCGCTTTGGCCGAACATTTCCGGATCGTGCGCTA
>Ga0185299_10006848_pt1 | contig 11955 bp, 10 predicted proteins | sample PaiPotPPA55metaG_FD_128002 | JGI IMG/M metagenome (GOLD analysis project Ga0185299, IMG submission 128002) | Iron sulfur acid spring bacterial and archeal communities from Banff, Canada, to study Microbial Dark Matter (Phase II) - Paint Pots PPA... ...
CGACCCCCAACGCGATGTCCAAGCCGAGCGAACCTGTCGGTACGGTATCGATTTCGACCGCTTTCTGGTTTTTCCCGAGGCGCATGATCGAGCCCTTCCCGAAGGCCCGTTCAATCTGCGACAGCGCCGCGTCGAGCGCCTTGGTCTTGTCCACGGACGTCCCTTCCACGAGACGGAGGTTTGCTTGAGGCATGATGATCTTCCCTTCTGGCATGAGCGGGGCCTATGCGCAACGTTTGCTGCGATGAATCCATTGTACCCGTTTTGTTCTCGTTGACAAGTGTTTTTTGCCCGCGATCATCAGTCAAGTGCATAATCGCGTTTTTGCCGGGGCCAGGCAGCGGCGATGAATAGCGGCCCGGCTGGAAAAAAACCTGCTCGATGATGAAGCTAGACCTCGGTGGCCGGTGTGGGATGCTGGCGCCGAGGCGCAATGGCGGCATCGCGGACGGTCACGCCGTTCAAACCGGCGGCGGCGGACGACGCGCCGGCCCGGTTGACACTTGCTTTCGCGCGATTGGCATTTGCGGCCGATGGGAAGCCGTCCCGTTCATCGCCTCCCAGTTTTCCGGTCTTCAACAAGAAGCCAACACACCATATAACAGCCTGCGCGCATGATGGGTCCCTTGTATGGAGTATGGGCGATATTCCGATACGATAGAAAACGTGGTCGCAACATTCCAAGAAGGTGCTGCGGCGGGGGCTGCGGGCCGTAGTTATTCATTCAACGCGGACGGCTCTTTTCTTGCCGAACAGGGTTATCGCTAGGGCATCCGCTTTGATCAAGCTGATTTGGGGTCCATTTCCGTTGGTCCTTGAGGAGGGCGTTGGCGAGGACGATGAGTTTGCGCATGACGGCGGTGATGGCGACTAGCTCTTCCCCGGGTGTCTGTTCAGGCCACAAGGAAAAAAAGGGGCGATCCAACTCTCGCGCGGCCCGTCAAACGGCCAGCATCGTCGCGATCCATCCCGCGCCGCCGACGAGAGAGCTGCCGCCCTCTCCCGACGGTTCCTTTTCGCCCGCCGGCACGGAAAGTCATAAGACAAGCATGTCCTTAAAACAGTTGCTCGCCTGTTTTGCTTCCGACATGCTCCGACTCTATGATTTTGACCTGCGTCCTTATCGCTCAAATGAGTCCCTTTGAGCGGGACCCGCTCTAATCGTACGATAGCGTGGCAACCGGCATCCCGATGTCCTCTTTCCAGCCCACCAAAGCCATGGTCTTCGCCGCAGGATTGGGCACGCGGATGCGGCCGTTGACCGATCGCGTGCCAAAGCCATTGGTTGCGGTTGCGGGGAAGCCGCTGATCGACCATGCGCTCGACCGGTTCGCCATGGCCGGTGTCGATACCGCGATCGTTAATGTGCATTATCTGGCGGGCCAGATTGAAGCGCATCTTGCCGCCCGGAAAACCCCCCGGATCCTGATTTCGGATGAGCGCGACATGCTTCTCGATCAGGGCGGGGGGATCGCCAAGGCATTGCCTTTGCTCGGGCCGGAGCCATTTTTTCTCGCCAACACGGATGCTTTCTGGATCGAAGGCCCAGGCAACAATCTGGGCCGTCTCGCGGCCTCCTGGGATCCGGAAAGAATGGATATTTTGCTGCTCCTCGCGGCGGCGACGGCGAGCGTGGGGGTCGATTCGCCGGGCGACTTCAACATGGCGCCCGATGGCCGCCTGACGCGGCGGCCGGAGCGCGAAATCGCGCCTTTCGTCTATACCGGCGTCGGTATCGTCAAGCCGGCGCTTTTCGAGCGCGAGACCCGGGATATTTTTCCCCTGGCGCCGTTCTTTTTCGAGGCGGCGAAAACCGGACGCCTGTTTGGCCAAAGGCTTGACGGGCTCTGGCTCCATGCCGGCACGCCGCAAGCGATCGAGGAAGTGGAGCGCAAAATCGCGCGCGGTGTCATGTGACGCGGACGCCTGCGCGAAGGACCGCGATCGTTGCAAAAAGCGTTTGACCCCGAGCTATATCCTTCAATCAAAGACTTGGCGGCCCGGGGGCCTAAGTGGCTGGGGGTTTTGCGATGTTTCCTTTCTTGAAAAAGCTCTTGCGATGGCGGCTATCGAGGACCCGAATTCAACCAGGCTTTGGCGCGCGTGCTCCCGTGATTGGCAAGTGGTTTTCCTGACGCTCTGAACGTTTCGGCGGCTTGCGGTCATAGGTCCGGCCTTTTGGCGCGGAACCCTCTCCGCTGGCCTTGATGAAGTCCGGCCCCGAAGGTCCCGATCAAGGATACGAGCTTTGCGGGCGGGACAGGATACGGGGTGTCCTGTGTCGTCGATCCCGACCGTGTCGTTCATCATGTCTGTTTCGATGTCTGTTTCGCCCTCGCCAAACGGAAAATTCTCTAAGGTCAGGTGGCCGGCGGCGGGCGCTCATGCGCGTTCGAAAGTCTCGGTGCGAAACGCCTCGCCGGTCGTCATGACGGCCGATCCGGGCGAATTCGTTGGCCAGAGCGATGGTGACGAGTCTCGCGGGCTTGCGCGCGAAAAGAGCGAGCGAGCAACCAATCGCGCAAGGAGCCTTTCCGCTTGCCCGCCACGCCATGGGATGAATGGCGCGTTGCGATTTCCCGCGACAGCGCCCGAAATCTCAAGTGCAGGCGTTTACAGGTGACGGGAGTGATCGCGACCCCACCCCCCGTCCAAGCCACCCGTCCAAGCCACCCGTTCAAGCCGCGACGCCAGCCCGCGCAAGACTTCGATCCGCGTTCCGGCCGCGTTCGCCGCCGCCCATTCGAAAGCGCTGGGTGGGGTCGCGCGGGGCCGTTTTGGACGCTTGGTCATTCCCTATTATGACCGATATTATGACCGATCGACGCGCCAATTCCAAGGCGTCAATGGGTGCCGTCGTCAAACTGATGCACGACCACCTATCGGACGCTTAATCTTCTTCGGATCCCGAAAAAAGCGAAGCCTTCCGCTTGCCGCTGGCCAAAAAGATGAGTACCCCGTCAACCACGCTCCGCCGCCAAATTGACGGCGCATGACCCCCCTTGTCCTGAAGCCCATGACCGACCTTAATCGCCGCGCGCTGGTCAAATATCTCGTTCTCTCGGGCGCCCTGCCCTTAACTTTTCGGTCCGCGCCGGCCCAACCTGGAAAGCCACAGGCGCCGCCGAAATTCGCCTTCGACGATGTCGTGCGCCGCGCCCGCGACCTGGCCACGGCGGATTTCGACACCGCCTCGCCGGCGCTTCCCGAAGCGCTGAACAAACTCGACTTCGATGCCTGGCGCGACATCAGATTTCGCCCGGACAAAGCATTTCTCGCCGCCAACGAGAGCCAGTTCCGGCTGCAATTGTTCCACCTTGGGCATCTCTACCGGCGTCCGGTGACCATCAACACGATTCGCGACGGCATTCCAACGCCTATTCCCTATGCCGCCAATCTTTTCGATTACGGCCGCATTAAGATCGACAAGCCCTTGCCGGTCAATCTCGGCTTCGCCGGTTTTCGTCTGCATTACCCGTTGAACAGTCCCAAGGTCTTCGACGAGGTCATCGCCTTTTTGGGCGCCAGCTATTTTCGCTTTCTCGGCCGCGACCAGCGCTATGGAATGTCCGCGCGGGCGCTCACGGTCGAGGCCGGCACGGCCAATGAGGAGTTCCCTTTTTTTCGTGAATTCTGGATCGAGACGCCCGCGCCCAACGCCGATCAGGCGACGATCTATGCGCTGCTCGACAGCCCGTCGGCGACCGGCGCCTATCGGTTCGAGCTCTATCCTGGAATCGACACCGCCATCGAAATCTCGGCGGCACTCTTTCCCCGCAAGCCGAATGTCAAATTCGGTCTGGCGCCCCTCACTTCGATGTTCTTCATTGGCGAGGACGACCATCGTTTCAACGAGGACTTCCGCCGCGAGCTGCATGATTCGGATGGCCTCCTGATCCATTCGGGAACCGGTGAATGGATCTGGCGCCCCTTGCGCAACCCGGCGAAGCCGGCAGTCTCCGCCTTTCTCGACCGCGATCTCCGGGGCTTTGGCTTGTTGCAACGGGACCGCGACTTTGACCATTATCAGGACCTCGATCTCGCCTATGAGATGCGGCCGAGCTATTTCGTCGAGCCGCGGGAGAGTTGGGGCGAGGGCCGGGTCGAGCTCGTCGAACTTCCGACCGAGCACGAGACCAACGACAATATCGTCGCCTCGTTCGTGTCCAAGGATGGGCCGGAGCCGGGAAAACCTTTCAGCTACGCCTACCGCATCGTTGCCAGTCTCAATTTGACCCAGCTCTCGCCCAATGGGCGGACGCTGAACACCTATCAGACGACGGCCGCCGCGCATGGCTCGGCCGAACCGGCGGTGCCGGGTTCGCGCCGGTTCATTATCGATTTCACCGGCGGCGACCTCGCCTATTACGCCGCCGATCCGCAATTGGTCGAGGTCGTTCCATCGGCGAGCCAGGGCAAAATCGTGCGCTCCTTCATCGTTCCGAACGTCCATACCAAGGGGTTTCGCGCGGTCATCGACGTGCAGCTCGATCCCGGCCAATCGGCGGATTTGCGCGCCTTCCTGCGGATCGGCACGGGGGCGCTCACCGAGACCTGGACCTTTCCGTGGCGGGCCGAGTAAGCGCCGCGGCCTTATGCGCAATCGCACCAAAACGCTGTTTCACGCGAAACACTTTTGGTGGGGACGTCTTTGCACAAATGAGCGCTGTGACGAGTGACACGCCCTCACGATGAATCACCTATCCGAGAGGAGCAAAATGATTTAGCCTTCCGCCTTCGACAAGCACGAGGCCTTCGGACCATGTTTGCCATTGTACCAGACGCCGGCCCCGGTTTCGATTTCTTGACGCTTTTTGGAGTCATAGCTGTAGTATTAGGCGCATTTTATGGGGGCTATTGTTGCAGGACACTTGGACTCGACGTAGCTCAAGCCACTAGAGCGACTGCTTACGCAACGTGGGCAATTTTCGATATTGCCGGAGATTTTACAGCGCATCTCGCTCCAACCTCCCAAGTATTGTTTGGAGTTGGGTGGGTAGTAAGATGGATTTTTGGTATATACTTTGCAGCCTGTGCGGGCTTCGGCGCATTTTTTGGGGCTGGCGCGGTTTGGGTCTTAGCAGCAGTTTTGGGTGGTTTGCATCATGCTCTTGGTTGAAGGTGGAGAAACTAAGCTCGGAGGCTGAAAAATACCGTCGCCGGTTTTATGGCCCAAGCCGGGCTTCCAATGAAACATCCCGGGGGAAGCGGCGATGGGCGCGAAAAACGAATTCCTTGAGTTACGTGTCGACGGGCTTGCGACGGCGGCTCTGAGAGCTGCCGCGGTGGCATCGTTGCATCGACGCGAAAGCCCGATTTATCCCCGGCAAGACATCCCGGCAAGATAATGTGGCCAGCTTGCCGACGATGGGGGAATCGCGCCAGTCGCCGGTCAGGCCATTCGGCATCGGCGTGGTTTTGCGCTTCACTGTGGCCTGCACGAAACCTTCGCAACTGATCGAACAGGCCGGGAGCGATGCGACGCTTGAGGAAATCGCCAAGGCGCTTGGCTCGCCGCGCCATGGCCTCGGCTCGATCGCGGCCGCGCCGGCGGCGTCGTTCTTGCCGCGCTTGACATAGGGCTTGACGTCGTCGTCGACGAGACTGGCCAGATCACGAAGGAGGGGGGCGCCCCAGGCGTATGCTGGAAAGGTCATGACATAGATTGGGACGTTTTGCTCTTCTGACCCTACCATGCGGCGGCCTCGGCGCCGACCGCGAGGAGAAGCGCGTAACCTGCGGCAACGAAAAGCCAGCAATCGCCGCGGGAAGACTAAGGGAGCAGCTTGACTCTGACGACCCCAATCAGAGAAGATACTTAGGCTGCGGCAGTCATAGCGGCTAGTTCCGTCAGCGCACTCAGTCGAACAGGCTTGAAACGCTTTCTTCCTTGGCGATTCGAGCGATTGCCTCGCCGATCAAAGGCGCGATCGAAACCACCCGGATATTGTTGGAAACCCGGATCGCTTCGGTTGCTTGGATGGTGTCGGTAAGAACTAGCTCCCTGAGCCGCGAGGCGGCGATTCGCGCCACCGCTCCGCCGGAAAGAACCCCGTGCGTGATATAGGCATAGACCACCTGGGCGCCGTCCCGCAGCATCGCATCGGCGGCGTTGCACAAAGTGTCCCCAGAATCGACGATATCGTCGACCAGAATGCAGGTCTTGCCAGCAACGTCGCCGATAATATTCATGACTTCCGAGTCGCCCGCGCGTTCGCGGCGCTTGTCGACAATGGCGAGCGGCGCGCCGATCCGTTTTGCCAAGGCGCGGGCGCGCACCACGCCACCGACATCGGGGGACACCACCATGACGTTATAAAGCTTTAGCCGTTCCTTGATGTCCCGGACCAGGACGGGCGCGGCGTAAAGGTTGTCGGTCGGGATATCGAAAAAGCCCTGGATTTGGCCGGCGTGGAGGTCCACCGTGAGAACCCGGTCGGCACCGGCGCGGGTGATGAGGTTGGCGACGAGCTTGGCCGAAATGGGCGTGCGCGGACCGGGCTTGCGGTCTTGCCTTGCGTAGCCGAAGTAGGGGATGACCGCGGTAATTCGCCTGGCCGAGGCGCGCCGTAACGCGTCGGTCATGATCAGCACTTCCATCAGATGATCGTTCGCCGGATACGAGGTCGATTGAACGACGAAAGTATCCTGGCCGCGCACGTTCTCCTGAATCTCGACGAAAACCTCCAAATCGGCGAAGCGGCGAACCTGGCACTTGGTCAACGGCACCCCGAGATACGCCGCGATTGCCTCGGTCAGAGACCGATTGGAGTTACCCGCTAGGATCTTCACCGCTCCCGCCACAGGTTCGATTTTCCGCTTGCGCGGCTGCCTCCAAATGGCCGTCCGCCAACGATGCAATGATTCAGGAGACCTGAATTGGGCGAGCGGCCCGCGGCACCGCGCGAATCAGCCAGTCCCCCGTTCGACAAGCTGGTTTTCGGCTCATTCCTCATGTTCCCAGGTCCAGGTTTCCGGGCCGCAAAGTCCGCCATTTGGGCCGCGGCTTCGGATCGGTGGCGCCTACTCGCCGGCATCGATTTCATCGCATTGCCGTTCTGCCGTTCGCAAGCGCCAATGGGATCGGCGCTTGCTTGGCCAATGGACCGACCGGCGCACTTTATTTCATATTTCCTCCCCAAACTATACACCGTTCGCGCCGGAACCCGAAAGTCCCCGGGGTTAATGGCGCAGGAATTAGCCGCGTATTCTTTTCTAAGCCCCTGACGCGGCAGTGGTTGTGATAAGTCTGTTCACGGCGTTGCGTTCCTTTATCGATCCCACAATTCCTAGTGGCCCGAATCATTCAAATTGACGGGTAGATGCGGTCAATGCGAGCATCGTCTGAGCTGCGATTTCCTGATCAAGGTTTTCTTGTCGGAAATGCGGCGGTCGAGTGGCGCCGCGCGTCCACAACGCGCTGGCGAATGTCAATTGCCGCGGGTTCTTCCGCGTCACCATGTCGTAAACCCACTTTAATGCCCGGCCATTGGAATGAGGGCAGGATTTTAAAAAAGTTGATCGGCTTTTTCGGTTCTGTCATGATCCCTTGTGCCCCGGTCCGCGCGCCAAAGTTCAGATTCAAGGCTAGGGTTTGCCATGAAATTTCTCGATTCGGCCAGAGTCACTATTCGTTCAGGCGACGGCGGCGCCGGTTGCCTGTCGTTCCGGCGTGAGAAATTTATCGAATTCGGCGGGCCAGATGGCGGCGATGGCGGGCGCGGCGGCGACGTCATCGCCGAGTGCGCCGCTGGCCTCAATACCTTGGTCGATTATCGCTACCAACAACACTTCAAGGCGGACACCGGAATGCACGGCATGGGCAAGACCCGCGCCGGCGGCAAGGGCGCCGATGCGGTTCTGAGGGTCCCCGCGGGAACCCAGATTTTCGATGAGGAGGGCGAGGTTCTGCTTGCCGATTTAACCGAAATCGGGCAACGCGTCCGTCTCGCGCCGGGCGGCAATGGCGGCTTCGGCAATACCCGCTTCAAGACCTCGACCAATCAGGCCCCGCGCCACGCCAATCCGGGCGAGAACGGCGAAGAGCGGGTCATCCTGCTGCGTTTGAAACTCATTGCCGACGCCGGGATCGTCGGCTTGCCCAACGCCGGCAAATCGACTTTCCTTGCGGCCGTCAGCGCGGCAAGGCCTAGGATCGCCGATTATCCTTTCACCACTCTGCATCCGCAGCTTGGCGCCGCCGCTTGCGACGGCCGGGAATTCGTTGTCGCCGACATTCCGGGCCTAATCGAAGGGGCGCACGACGGCCGGGGGCTTGGCGACAGGTTTTTGGGCCACATCGAGCGCTGCCGTGTGCTTCTCCACCTTGTCGATGCCGGAAACGGACATGCGGGCAAGGCCTATAAAACCGTGCGCCGCGAACTCGAAGCCTATGGCGGCGGTCTCACGGCAAAGCCTGAGATCGTCGCGCTCTCCAAGATCGACAGTGTCGATCAAGCCACCCTGCACGCTCAGGCGTTGCGTCTCAAACGCGCCGCCAAGCAAACGCCACTGCGGCTATCGGCGGTCGCTGGCACCAATATGCGCGAAACCCTGCGCCGGCTTTTAGCGAATCTCGACGAGACCCAGAACGCCAAGACGGTTCAGCCGGGCGCCGTTGCGGAGTGGCACCCTTGAGCGTGGCAATCCAAGCGGCGGCGGCGCCTTCCGCCACTTTGCCGAGCCTCAAAACCTTCCGCCGGATTGTCATCAAGGTCGGCTCCTCCTTGCTAATCGATCGCGAACAAGGCTGCGTCAGGCGAAGCTGGCTCGTCTCGCTCGCCCAGGACATCGCGGATTTGCACGCGCAGGGCTCCGATCTCCTCGTCGTTTCGTCCGGCTCGATCGCGCTCGGGCGCACCGTGCTGGGCCTCCCCGGACGCGACTTGAAACTCGAGGACAGCCAGGCCGCCGCCGCCGTGGGCCAGATCGCCTTGGCGCGAATCTGGGCAGAGGTGCTCGCAGATAGGAAGATCACCGCCGGGCAAATTCTGGTCACGCTTGGCGATACCGAGGAGCGCCAGCGCTATCTGAACGCGAGGGCGACGATTGGCCGCCTCCTCGATCTCCGCGCCGTGCCGGTCATCAACGAGAACGATACGGTCGCGACAAACGAAATACGCTACGGCGACAACGATCGCTTGGCCGCCCGCGTCGCGACCATGGCGAGCGCGGATCTCTTGATTCTGCTCTCCGATGTGCCTGGGCTTTACACCGCGCCGCCGGCGGAAAACCCCGAGGCCGAGCTTGTTCCGGTGGTTGCGCGCGTCGACGAGACGATCGAGGCGATGGCCGGCGGCGGCGCCTCGCCGCTGTCGCGCGGCGGCATGCGCACCAAGATCGAGGCGGCGAAAATCGCGACGACCGGCGGCACCCAAATGCTGATCGCCGACGGAAGGGTCGAGCATCCCGTGTCGCGCCTCAATGCTTCGGTGCCTTGCACGTGGTTCCTGACCGGCTCCAACCCGGTCACCGCGCGAAAAAAATGGATCGCCGGTTCGCTGGAGCCACGCGGTGCCTTGCATGTCGATGCCGGAGCAGCAAAGGCCATCGCGAATGGCAAGAGCCTGCTGCCCGCTGGCGTGACGCGGGTCGAGGGTAACTTCACGAGCGGCGATTGCGTCTTAATTCGCGATGCCCGCGCGGCTGACATCGGGCGCGGCCTGGTCGGCTACGACGCGAGCGAGGCGGTCTTGATCGCCGGACGCAATTCGCAGGATATCTTGAGGTTACTCGGCACTCCGGGGCGTGCGGCGATTGTTCATCGCGACGACATGGTCGTCGCCGGCGGCCAAATTGCCGCAACGGCACGGGTTACGAATGGAAAGTCTTAAAACGATCGAGGAGGGCCATCGCGAGGCCGATACCGCGGAGGTCATGACTGACATCGGGCGCGCGGCCCGCGCCGCCGCGCATGCGCTTTCGCTCGCTTCGACCGAGACAAAGAACCGCGCCCTGCGCCACGCCGCCGTGACAATACGCGCGCGCGCGAGAGACATCCTGGCCGCCAACGGGCACGACATGGCGTCTGCCAAGGCCAGCGGTACGACGCCCGCCTTCCTCGACCGGCTGGCTCTCGATGGTTCCCGCGTCGAGACGATGGCGAGCGGCCTCGACGCCATCGCCGCGCTTCCCGATCCCGTAGGGCGCATTCTCGCCCGTATCGAGCGTCCAAACGGGCTTTCGATCGAGCGGGTGGCAACCCCGCTCGGCGTTATCGGCGTCATCTATGAAAGCCGCCCGGCTGTCACTGCGGACGCCGGCGCGCTCTGCCTCAAGGCTGGCAATGCGGTAATTCTACGCGGCGGATCGGAAAGCTTTTTTTCCGCGCGGTGCATTCATGAATGTCTCGTCGCGGGCCTCATCGACGCCGGTCTGCCAAGCGACGCGATCATCCTTGTGCCAATCAAGGACCGCGCGGCGGTCGGCGAGATGCTCAGCGGCCTTTCCGGCAATCTCGACGTGATCGTGCCGCGCGGCGGCAAGAGTCTCGTCGCCCGTGTCCAGGCCGAGGCAAGAGTGCCGGTCTTCGCGCATCTCGAAGGCATCGTGCATGTGTTCGTCGATCGCGACGCCGATTTCGACAAGGCCAAGGCAATCGTTTTCAACGCCAAGCTCCGGCGCACCGGGATTTGCGGTGCGGCCGAGACTTTGCTCGTCGATCGCGCCTGCGCGCGCACGCATCTCGCGGCGCTCGTCAAAATGCTGCTCGATGCCGGCTGCGCCGTGCGCGGGGATGCCGCCACGCTTGCCGTTGACGCGCGGGTCACGCCAGCGAGCGAGGCGGATTGGACCGCCGAATATCTCGACGCGATCATTTCCGTGCGTGTGCTCGAAGGCCTCGATCAGGCCATCGCGCATATCGAAACCTTTGGTTCGCATCATACCGATTGCATCGTGACCGAAAATCAGGCGTCGGCGGAGCGGTTCTTAAAAGAGGTGGATTCGGCCATTGTGATGCACAATGCCTCGACGCAATTCGCCGACGGCGGCGAGTTTGGCTTTGGCGCCGAGATCGGCATTGCGACGGGCCGGATGCACGCGCGTGGCCCGGTAGGACTAGAGCAGCTGACCTCCTTCAAATATCGCGTTCGCGGCAATGGGCAGATTCGCCCTTGACTTTCGTACCAAGCGCCAAACCGCCGCCCTTCGTACCTGGCCTGCGCGTTGGCTTGTTCGGCGGCAGTTTCAATCCGCCGCACGACGGACATAGAGAGGCGAGCCTTCTGGCGCTGCGCCGTCTCCAACTCCATCGCATCTGGTGGCTTGTGAGCCCTGGCAATCCGTTGAAGGATGCGCGGGAATTGGCGCCGCTCGTAAAGCGCGTCGAAGCGGCGCGCAGCGTTAGTCAACATCCGCGCATCAACATCACGGCGATTGAGGCCGCGATCGGCTCCACTTATACGTTCGACACGATTTCCTATTTGAAACAGCGCTGTCCCGGCGTGCATTTCGTCTGGCTGATGGGGGCGGATAATTTTCGCCTGTTCGATCGCTGGCAACGCTGGCGCGACATCGCAAGGCTTGTTCCAATTGCGATTATCGACCGCCCCGGCTCGACGCTGACGGCGCTGCGTGGGCGCGCGGCGCAAACATTGGCGCCTTATCGCATGGACGAAACGGACGGTGCGCGTCTTGCCGGTGCCGCGCCGCCTGCCTTTGTTTTTCTGCATGGTCCGCGCTCGCCCAAATCCTCGACGGAGCTGCGCGGCAAACCACATTATGAACACGAGATAAGGTAGTGTATTAGGGTCAGAACTCATTAATCCTTCTTCGCTGACAATAATATAAGAGAGTGATTCTTTGGCGGGAAGGATTTGAAATTGTGAACAGGAATTTGTTTTGGCTGAGCGACGAGCAATGGAAGCGGATCGAGCCGTTCTTGCCCACGGATGTCCGCGGCGTCGAGCGGGTGGACGACCGCCGCGTCATCAGCGGTATCGTGCAGGTGTTGAA
>Ga0185299_10006850_pt1 | contig 11953 bp, 10 predicted proteins | sample PaiPotPPA55metaG_FD_128002 | JGI IMG/M metagenome (GOLD analysis project Ga0185299, IMG submission 128002) | Iron sulfur acid spring bacterial and archeal communities from Banff, Canada, to study Microbial Dark Matter (Phase II) - Paint Pots PPA... ...
GCGATCTCAATGTCTTGTCCACTTTGGTGTCCACTATAATTTGGTGGACACCAAATTACCCACTTCTCAATCAGTCGTCGAGAACGGCCCTCGTGAGGTGCTTACGAAAGACGCTCCCGATAGAGCTCACCACTTGATGACTCTTACAACCGCGGTGGCTCTGCCACACGCCGAAGCACGTCCGCCGGGAAAAACGTGATGAACGAAGTCCTGACACAAGCGCTTTACAAAGAGTTCGTTCTGCTTTACGCCGGCCACAAGAAGCCGGCGCAAGAAAGCGCCATGTTCTGGGGCTTTGAATGCGACGATGGCTGGTACCCTTTGCTAAGGAATCTTTCCAGGGAGCTGGAGGGCTATGCGCGATTGAACCCCGGATTCCATCTTGAGGCGACTCAGGTCAAGTCCAAGTTCGGCGAATTGCGCTTCTATCTGGCCGAGAACTCTGCATGCACAGAGGCGATGATTGAAATGGCTCGAAAGGTGCTTGTGAGTGACCGTTGCAAAATGGTCCAGCGCTCCTCGCCTCAGCGATGAGGCGAATCAACAATATGATCGCCTGCGAACGGCTCGTGCGTTGCGGCGAGACCGGCGTCAGCACGACGCTTAATGCTGTGCGCGAGCGGAGTGCGGTGAAAGTCGCACGCTCCGTTCTTCGGGGGCCCTATGCCCGGGAGGGTGTGGGGCTACCCTCTCAAATGTAACTTGACATCCCCACAACACGGACACCGCGGAAGCCTGCTGGTGATCGCGGGCGATGAGTACTCGCAGCGTCGAAATCGAGTCAGGCACGTGGCGCTGTACCCGTCCGGAACCAGGGTTAATGTCGAAGCAAGTTCATCACAAGCGTTCGTATGACGTCTACGGAGATGTTGCCGCCGCCCCTCGGCAAGGATTGTCAAAAACTCGCGCGCGCTGTTGTCGGCGCGTGCGCTCTGCTCGGGCGACGTCATCTTTCGCATCCGACACAACGCAATGCCGTGACACCCGCGTACGCATCCGTACTGCGAACACGAGACCTCGCACACTTACCGAGCGCCGTACGCAAATCCACGAGGGCCGATGTGCTGAGGGCATCAAGCCGCCGCATCAATTCTCGTCATCCAACGTCGATGTTTGTTGCATCCCTTTGCATCTGCCTGCATCACCGGCCGCTTGCACTGACGCTGCCACGGATCGGCGTGTGCATCTTCAAGGTATCCGTGACTGCCATTGAACTTCTCCCAGTATCGGGCAATGCGGTTATCGCCGGGTGGCGCATCTTTCAGCTCAGCGATGATGAAATTCTTGAGCGCCACTTTCACTAGCGCTTCAGCTTCTCCTGTTCCGCCCAGGTATCTTCCCGCGCTGCTTCGCGCTCCCATCCCTCTGCGATACGATTCAGCATCGCCTCCGTCCGGGGAAATCCGGTGAGTCCGCGAGCCCATCCGCGATAACGATCTGCAATCTCCTTTTCTTTGCGACCTCCCTCGGCGATCGATTTGGTGTGTACACCACGCATGTTGTACCGTTCAATTTCGATACCTCGTTCGACATGCTCACTCCGAAGTGATTCGATCGCGCGCCGAACAGCCGCTTGTGGCCATATGCCGTCACCCGGATCGGCATTGCTATGGGCGAACAGCCTACCGATATACTGATCACCAATGTCTGCCCGTCCACTGCTGTGTCCTGCATCGCGCGCACGTTTGATCCATGCGAGAAGGGCGTCTTCGTCTACGCCGTCAGCAGATGTTCCTGGCAACGTGTAGAAGGACGACAACAAGTCGTATGAGAGTTGCGCCCTATCCCGTTCGACCTCTGTTGGTTCGCCCGGCTCTTCGTCTGTGCCGCGAAATACATCGCAAAACACCTCGAAATAGAAGTCAGGGTTGGAAGCCATAAACCGGTGCAACAGCAAACCGTCTCCCTTCCTTTGATCAAGAAGGGGCAGATAGGCATATTCGCGCCTCGCGATATCTTCCATCGTCACCTCAGCCTTGTCCCCAAGTACTTCAAAGGCCCGTTGCAAGCGGTACGCGAGCATGGTTCCGTCACGTTGCGGCTGAGCGTTAATCGCTTTGATGCTTTCATCGAGCAGACTGAGGATCAGTTGCCCGGGCAGTTCGGCGAGCCGATTAAATGCCGCACCAAAAACGTCGACAGATCTCCCCGCTTGCCGGAATCTGTCAACCGCCTCCAGGAAGTCATCCGTCGAAGCGTCTTTCGGCAGCACTCCGATGCTTTGCCAATAAGCCTCGTCTACTTCCTTGCCAAGCGATGAGACCATTCGCCACGTCTCTCTCGTATTAGGCCAATTCACCAGGAGCCGAGCGACCGTCGACGCGTCCATTTTCTCGGCCTCCGCAAAAGCACGTAACGTGTCCGGCCACACCTCTGGGTGCTGATGCAACGCTATTGCAGACAGGACCCCGGTTAAACCGTTGCCCTGCGGCAGTTTCTCCAGGACGCGTCCAATCAGGCCGCAAAAGGTCTCAACCGGCTGATCGATGTTGGCGAACGCTTCGACCACCAGGTAAGGTAATTTGACCCTTTGGGCTAGCCTGATAACGCCCTCTGTACCCTGCTCGGTCAGAATCTCACGGATTGCATAAGTACGCGCGTCTCCGACTGCTTCCGTCTGTTGGTCGCTTTGCGCGCGAACAAAGGGCAGCCAATCATCGAAAAGCCAGGTAAATTTTTCGATTGGGTCTTGTGGCGAATACTTCTCAACAATCCTTCTGATCGGTGCGAGCTGTTCCTCGTCCAGCGTCCAGTCCATATCGGCCAACGCCTCGTGTCGATTGACCAGGTCCCTTAAGGCGTACCAGACGGACTGCCCATCTTCAGATCGACTGGTACCAAGATACTCGTCCAGCCGATCCAGTACCATCTGTCTGTCGCCCTTTTCGTACATATGCAGACCAGCAACGAGGGTCAACACGCGGCTTTCAACGTCCGCGGCCTGTCGAATTGCGCGCTCAATGATGGCGGTGTTGGCTTTCCAGACCACACCGAAAGTCACCGTTTCCACATATCTTGGCGCGACATCACGAAATGTCGGCTTGCGGGTGGGATGTCCTGTGTCGTAAAGCTTCGGTAGCAAGCTTGCAAGCAGTGACCAGCCGACCTCCGGTTCAGCAGACAGGATTTCGTCGATACACGCTATACGCTGATCGACAGTCGCGTATGTGTTAGGCGCCCATGACAAAAAAATCGATCGAAGTGAATTGATCGGTCGATTCGTGAGTTTTACCCCTGGATCAAGCACAGCAAGCTTTGCCAGGATAAGAGCAACCCGTGGCAACAGCTGTGGATCCCACGCCAGAAGTTCCAAAGCGAAAAGTACGTAGACGTGCAAGCTCGTCGGCTCGAACAGTCCTTCCGACTGGGAAAACACATTCACCATGTCAGCGGCATCGCCCTCAAGCATTCCCTCGAGGGCTTGGAGAAAAGGGATGGGGGCAGCCTCCGCAATCGCGCTCAACTGGTCGCGCAAGCCTCGCAGGGAACGATGACTTTTCCCCCAGTCAGGCAACTTGCGCACAATGTCGTCAACGAAATGTTGTGGTGTCTGGTCAGGTAGCTCAATGCCATACGCCTTCGGCGCAGTCGCGATGAGGACCATCGTATTAGCCAGCCCATCGCGTAGCCAGGCGCTAAAGTCTTGCGGTGCTTCGAAATTCGGTTGAAATTTGTCCTCGGCGGAGGGCTGATGAACAGGCCTGCCAAGCACCGTCAAGGCGGCTTTGCGGAATCGATCAAATTCCATTTCGCCAATCACGCTTGCCAAATAAGGCAGTGCATCAATTGGCGAGCGAGTCTGCCAGACCTTGTCTACCCGGTCGATTGGCGGGTCGGATAGTTCGAGCGTGGGACGAATGCCCCGCTCAAAGTCAGCGTAGGAAGATTTCGCCGCAAGCTGCTGCAGCACGTCTCTATCGAGCGTGCAGCTCGAATTCCAGCCGCCAGCAAGAATGGCAGGCAGCAGCGCATCGCGATAAGCAAACCATCCAGGCTCTGGAGACGGTCCGTTCGGGATCAAACGCCGGAGGATCGTCAGAGACCGGCCACAGTCACGCGCCCGCTGGTAGGCTAGTTCGCGCTCAAGTCCCATCGTCTCGATTGCTTTCCCGAGCGATGTGGCGCTTGGCCGAATCAGCCTCTCCACGTTACGAGCCTGGACACCGACCGCTGCGGACAACGTAGGGCCACGCCCCCCAAGCATACCGGCATGTGCATCGGCATCACCCCTTGTGAGATAAACCAGATCTGACTTGGTTGCCAAAAACCTCGCTGCTTCGACGCTTTCGACGATGATCACACGCGCTTCGAGTAGGTGTCTTTTCTCCGCTGAAGCGGAACGGATAGCAGCAACGGCGAACGCAATCACGTCATCAACAGATTCACCTCCATAGACGATCGTCGCCGGCGAGCCACCAAGTTTCTCAAGGAGGCTGGCTGCCTGTTCCTCACGGTCACTCAGAAGCACGGCCTCAGTCAACGCTGGTTTATAACGGGAGCTGTACGACTCCCAAAACTCGTCGACGCTTTGCGCCCCAGTTAGGGGAGCGAGACGAAGCACACCACGCGCATAACGGGCCGCGACGGCGGGATGAAGGTCTAGCCAATGCTCCAGCTGCGCGCCGTCAATGTAGCGAACGTCCTGCCACTTCTTCTCATTCACACGCTCCCGTGTCCACGCATCCAAGTTGTTGGCTGAATCAGTAGTGTCCCAGGTATGCGGGTTGACCAGCACCAGCGTATTCGCCAGACGCACCGCTTCGGGTGTGTTCTCAGTGCGCTTATCGTAATCGCGCTTTGCTTTTCCGGGGCCGGCAGATGTACCGAACTCCCATTTCGACTCGCCCGCAGGTACGAACGGGACGTTGATGTCGCTTTCGAGGTCGCCGTCGAAGCCACGGACTTGCGCCTTGTCACCGCCCGGAAAACGGAATTGGCTGGCATTCGGAACGCTGGCGCGAATAAGATCGCCCACCATGTCGATAAGCGTTGCTCGTGCGTCCAGTCGCTTTGACCAATCCGCCAGGTTCTGTGCTGTGATCCACTTCATGTCTCGACTCGACGCCTCTCTCGTATGGAATTTGTTCTTGATGGCACTTCGCGTAGTGTTACGCGATAGTTTATCGCCTCTATTGTCGATTCAAGCTTGGTGAGATTGCTATCCGTTCGTGCATGGTTGGGCGCTGGCGTAACACTTCACACTTCTAGACACCAGACGCGTCGAGCTTCCCTTGTTGAAGCGACGGAACGGATAACCGACTCGTGCGTCATGGGTCGGTTGATGGCGTATGCACCTGCTCGTCTCCAACCACATTGTCATCGGACTGAGGCAGTTCACGCTGGAGTGACTGAGACATGTAGTTCAACAGGGAAATCGCGCGAAGACCATTTTCCTTCGTCCCGTAGTCAACCGATTCGCCGTGGAGCACCATGTGACGGTTGAGCCCGGTGAAACCTTGAGGTCGGGCCCTTTCAGACAGAGCGATAGCCATCTCTGACTCCAGCGGTGCCAGGAACGCGCGGGCGATTTGTGATCCCGCGAATTCCACCGCGTAGGCCAATACCTTAGGGCGTTCTTTCCCCATGAAAAAGTGCGCGTTTGCCACATCGAAGCAGATCCCGTCGACCTGGGCGAGCAAGACAGGGATCGACACCAGGTACTGACCGTTCAGGTGAGCGTCGAACGCGGCTTTAAAGATGTCCCGTCGATGCGGGTAAGCCTGTATCAGTTCGGCGCGGATGCCCGCGGTGCGCGCCTCGAAGTGCTTGACCATTTCGGCCTCAGCATCCGCTTGCCGTCCGTCGGCCATGGCCCGCTTAAAGCGCAACGGCTCTGACATGCCCATGTCGCGGTCCAGATACCAACCAGACTGACTCATGGAAACGATCCCTTCTCGCATCTTGTCCGGATACGTCTCGAACGTCCTGGCGATGGCGGCCATATCCTCCGCCATTTTGCGCAGGGGTTCGCCGATTGCAGTCAAACGCTCGCCAAAGGCACTACCTACTTCGTTTGCGCGCTCGATAAGTGGCAGCAGTCCGAACGTGCGCTGCTGGAGTCTGTCCATGGCAGCGCCGATCGCGTTGGGTGGATTCAAGCCAACCCGCAACTGCTTTAGCCATGCCGGCTCCGAAAGTGCCGTCGCCCATGGCATGCTGAAACGCGTTGCGTTCATGGAAGCAAAAGCCTGCCCCAGTTCAATTGCACCAAATCGCGAGCCGAACGGTCCCACTGGATGCGTCTTAGATTCAGGCTGTTCGGCGTTCGCGTCGTGCCGGCCACTGTCGTTCGACCCTGTCGAGCTTTCATCCATGAGCTCATGCTCCCGGTTACACGTCAAGGCAACGTTATCACGAGAATGTCGCGAGATCGCTGCCAGTGTTCGCAACGTTACGCGGACCTCGAGAACGGTGCCACGCAAAGACCTCCCGATCCGATGTCAGGTTGCTGACAGGGTTGTAATCGCAAAGCAATCCCATCACAGACCGACCGACGCGGAAGCGGGAACAGACCAAGTGGACCGCACCAGGCGCTCAGTCTCCTTGCTGTAGCGCAGAGCAGGCGCTCCGGCTAAAGGCGATTCGCAGACGGCATAGGAAGTGCGCCATAGCGCGCCTGCCATCGGGACAGCTATTTTTTTGTTTATTCCACGCCCCGCAAGCGATCGCGGCGCCCTGTCGGCGTCCTCAGCTCTTGCGCTGATAGAATCCATGCGAAACAACCGCGCTTCGGGCGCAGGGCAATCATGGATTACCGCGTCAGCTACGAGCACAGCCTGAAGAACAAGCCGGACGAATTCATCGTCCACGTCCCGTCGCAGCTCGTAGACGACGTACCGGCTAATGTGCCGCGCGCACTCCTGCCCGAATACATCACCGAGCTCATCCTGAAGCGTTCGCCCGCGATCGGGAAGATCCGGCATCTGCGGATTCTCTGACGAGAGCGGGCCTGCTCGGCGAAAAACGCTGTTCCCGCCTTCTGGACATGCTTGACTGGTTTTCGCCGACCCGGTTTGTGGTTGCTCCAGTACGTCCTGCCCAGCGGCTTTTCGCCATACTTCGCGCGCTCATGCGTGATCGCCCAGGCTGTGATCCGTTCACGGCCGAACTCACTCACATACGCCCAGCTCTTGCTGACTGACATGCGCTCTCTCAACGACATTGATGGTAGCCCAACCTGGAGAGCTGGCCGCCCGCATACATCTCAACAGTAGGAAGTGGCTTATAAGCCGGGAAAAATGTCCGTAGCGATGACAGGTTGTCGGAGCGAGCGATACCTGTTCGTGCCACCACATCCTGCAACGACCAGACGCATTTCACCGATCGCCAACCATGCTCTGCCCGCGTCAGTTTTATCTGCTCATCGATAACGAGACGCCCCATTGCGTGTATCGCGGCCTACGAACATCGGCACAACGTTATCGGGTTTCGCCGAGAACGCTCCCTGATCGAATCTGGCAGACAGGAGCTCATCCAGTAAGGCCGTCTGAACAAGCATCTCCTGGGCAAGGACGGCGCGCGAGATACCGAAAGCTTCGCGCAGCATCTGCATGCTGTCAGCGATCAGGTCTGGCACCTCGAGAGGCATTTCCCGGTCCTCATCTTCATCGCCTCGGTCGTACCGAGCCAGTGCGCGACCATCGAAGTCGCGGGGTCGGCGCGGCGCGACTCGCGCGACTCTTCCGCCCGACTGACCTGGGTGCGAAGCCAGTCGTCCCGGTCTCATCACACTTCGCCTCATTCGTCTCAGCCTTCGGCGCTACAAGCTGGGCCGAAAGCGCCACCGTCCGCGTACTCAGGTCCAGGCAATCGCACACGCAGCGACGCACATCAACATGTGCCAGCACGCACAGATCAACCACCGGGTTCTTTCAAGCCCCATACACCATGCAGCATTGTCGCCGCGCTCTTGCGACACCACCGCTGCTGGGTCGGGTAGCCGTTGCGCGGCCACGCCTTCGTCTGTCAAGATGCCAAGCTTTCCCTCGGAGAGTTAGCGCATGACGATTTACGACGCGATTGACGAGTTCAAACACACCAGGCCGTTTTCCCTCGTGTCTGCCCAGGCATTCCTCGACACGCTTGCCCCGATGGTTCAGGAGCAATTCGTCGCAGGGATATACATCGGCAAAGACCACATGCACAAATTGACGCTGATTCCAGGCGATGAGGTAAGCCGGTTTTATACCGACCATATTCCCCGCGACAAATATGCAGAGGTTTTGGCCAAGTACGGCGACGAAGCGATCATCCACCTCGAAAAGATGGTCCAGTGCGCCGAAGCGTCCCAGTTCGACTTACGCAACCTTTGACACCCAATACCCAATCGCGACTGCTGGAAGCGATCGGCATCGACTACGCCCTTGAGATCGACGACAGCGCGAGCGATGACGATCGAGTCGCTTACCCGTGCCCGTGGGGCGTCCCTACCTGTCGTGGCACTATGCTTGGCGCAATGTCGCGGCAGATGTGATATGGCGAAGCGCCAGCGAGGAGTTACCATCCCAACAAGCCGATTTCCAGAAATGGGTAACCAACATCCTCACGTTTGGCCTAAAGAGGGGGCGTTCATGATCACCGGCGATCGCGTCGCCGAATTGGTTAATCGCCTTCACCGAAATCAGCAGACAGAAGAGCCCGATACTCGGCTCCTCTTTTTTTGCTACGCTTGATTTCAGGCTGCGAACACGGTTGCTTCAATCGGAAAGGGCAAGGGCACACCCGATTTGTAAACGCGGGCTGTAGAGCCTACAACCGCGTTTACAGAGCCTTTGTGCACTCCAGCACCTTCTCGTTGCATACCTGTGGACTGACCGACACCATCGCTCTTGGCACCGATAGCGCTCACATTGCGAGGACGTCCAGCCTTCAGCTTCTTCGGTACATCGCTCATGCCGAACGTATGGACATTATTGCCTTCGGCCCGGATCTGCAACTGCTGTTCAGCTTTCGCAAGGTAGAGCAAGTTTGCGAGCAATGATCCGCGCATCTTGCTGTCGCGATGGTCAATCAGACCTACACCGACACCATGACCTTTCCGCTCATAACCAGGCTTCAGGTCTTCACGGTTACTGTTCCAGTACTTTCCCCGACCTTCCGTGACTACATCCGCCCAGTAGTCACCGATCTGATTCGCGAGCCTTTCATCGTTTTTCGTGACCGGCAAGCAGAAGAGGATCACATGCAGGTGAAACCCGGCATCTTCGCCTTCCTCGATTGCCCAGACGTAAGCCTTGATGCATGACATCAGTTTGTTGTATTTGCGCGCGCGGAAGAACTTGTCGCGATGCTTCAGCACATCGTCCAGCGTGATCGACTCACGATACTTCGATTCGTACTGCAAGGTCAACTCGATAACAAGCCAACTTGCTCGACCGTGTTCATCGGAGAACAGTTCCTCCTCGAATGCGGTCACGTTATCTATATTGCGCTGCACATGGATCTTGAGCAGGCGCTCTCGCTCCTTGAACTTACGCGACTGGCAACGCTCGTGAATCTTCACAATCAGGTCATTGAACCAGTCCGCATACGACCGGTCATGCTCCCAGTCAGTATCGCCCAGCTCGCCAAACCAGAAGCGTCGCTTGCCAATGATGCCAAGCTCTTTGCAGGCGTCATGGAACGCTTCAACGTACGGACAGTATCGTGCTCCCTCACGATAGCGCTCAATCCATTCGTTGAGCTCGCCGTAGTACTGCTTTCCGAGCAGATGCATTTCGTTCTTCGGAGATCCGTCTCGACCTACCCATTCGGAGATGCCTTTGGCTTTACCCTTCTTCGCATAGTCTTCTTCGATCGCCTTCACGAACTGTTCGACTGCGAACAGGTACTGCATGCTGCGGTGCACGAGAGTTCTCTTCCTTCCATCTATCACCACTGCTTCGTAGCAATTACGCTCGTCATGGCGAGCGAGTACCTCCTGCGTTTCCAGGTCTTCAATGAAATCGTTCATAGTGTCAATGATGTGATCCATCGCAATGGTCGCGACGGTGGTTCGTCGTGTTTGGTCTCGGGCGTGCTGTCTGGTCTGACCTTGGTCGGTCATCTCAGCAGATGCTTGAGACCTTCTTTTTTTATTTCTCGACCGAACCTGTGTACATGCCTTCGAGGATGTTGAGCATCCTCTACGTCATGTTCATGCTCTTGATTTCTCTATTGCTTACTGTCTCTATCTGCTTATCTACTTGATGTAAATACTTAGCATTACATATATAGAGGCAGAAAAAGTACGTACAGCCGCGATGCCCAAGAGAAATCATCGATTCGATCGAGAACCTATCGAGGAACTTGCGCTTTTATGCCGTCCCTCATATGTATACATTTGCACGCAGTATTTTTTGACCGACGAGTCATCGGCATGACGATCACCGTTTCGACGAACCGCATGAAGACACTGGACGTCACGGAATAAAAACGGCAGGCTATGCCTGCCGGTCACAGAAAAAAATAGTGGTCGCACGGAACCAGATCGATGCGCGTGATCGAACAATGAAGCGCAGCAAGAACTGGGGCAATGCATCGAAGATTGTCGCGAAAATTTCTGCGGGAAATCTGCAAAAGTTATTCAGCGAGAGCTGACGCGGGCGAGCAACCACGCGCGCAGTGCGTAACGATTTTTTCTCGCGAATTTTTGCGAGTGATCCCGACAGAAATCTGCCCAATCCGAAACGTCAGCTGCACGTCGACTTACCGGCTCCGGAACGCGCGGCGCGCTCGCAGAGATCCATTTCCGCGAAATCAGCGGGCCAGTCAAATCAATGGGTTAGGTACGTTGGATGTACGCTCTCAATAACTTGGGGCGCGCGTGGGCATACTGCTCAAGCAGAGGCAGCGATGCGTTGTTCGACGAGATGAGGCAGAAGGGGAATTTGATCGCTGCACGAAATGCGGTCGGTCAGATAGTCCCAGAACGAGATGCCCAGCTTGCGACAGGTCTTCTTCAGACTGGAGAAGGTATCGCGACATTGCCGACCCAGTTCGCTTCGCGTGCCGCCACTGATCTTTTGCTTTTTCACGTGATCGCGAATGTCGCGCTCACTATCGTTCGTATGGAGCGGAACCTCAGGGCGCTCCAACACCAGCAGCAACTCGGACTTGTTCATGTGAATCCGCCTGAGCAAACGATTGAGCGTTGCGTAGCGGGTCTTCTGGGTGAAGATCGCATCAAAGCGCGTGGCCAGTGCGTGTTTGTCAGTTGTCGTGGGCTGCAGCTTGTATGCCTTCAGATCGGCATAGAGTGTCCAGATCTGGTGACGCACCCGGGCGATGTCCTCCCGATGTTGATCATTGAGCGGCAGCAGCTTGTGTACCAGTCTTTCCGCATGCACCCAGCATAACCCATGGATCAGCACATTGAACTGTCCTGCATCATCGCTGATGATGGCGAGATCCGGGGCCACGCCACGCCGCTTCAGGCTGCCCAGTAGCGCGCCCTCGGTGGCAATGTTGCGGTAGCGCGGGGTGTTCATCCCCAGGCCATCCAGGTGATGCTGCCACGCGCACTGATCGGCAAAGCTTGCGCTGTCGTGCTGACGCAGCGCGTCCAGGAACACGTGCGAGAGCCCCTGTTTTTTCATGTACGCGAGCGCGTCTTCGTTGATCTGGTAATCGCCATGGCCCGCACGCAGCAACTCCAGGAAATTGATCCGGCTCTTCGAGCCCGTGCCCTGAAACCAGGCGAAATGCGCGTTACCGATGTGGGTGACGTAGGCATTCTTGCCTTGATGCCGCGTGCCGGTATCATCGACCGTCACATACGCTGAGAGCGCCAGGCCAGTCGATAACAGTCCGTCTTTTTCCGCGTGAAACGGCTCTTTGCCCTTTTGCAGTAACGCGTTCATCTGCCCGGACGAGATCTCGATGTCCCATTCCCGAAGTTGCTCGCACAGCAGCGGCTGCGTGACGTGACAATGGTGATGTTGATAGAGCACATAGCTCGCCAGCGTCGGGCCGA
>Ga0185299_10006852_pt1 | contig 11947 bp, 14 predicted proteins | sample PaiPotPPA55metaG_FD_128002 | JGI IMG/M metagenome (GOLD analysis project Ga0185299, IMG submission 128002) | Iron sulfur acid spring bacterial and archeal communities from Banff, Canada, to study Microbial Dark Matter (Phase II) - Paint Pots PPA... ...
GCGCGATCCAGGCCGCGTCGGAGCGGTTGGCGAGAAGCGCGGCCGCGGCGAAGCTGAAGGGAATCGCAAACGAGGCGAATCCGGCCAGCACGACCGGCGGGTGGATGAGCATGCCGCCGTCGCGCAGCACCGGGTTGAGCCCCAGGCCGTCGGGCGGGGTCAGGGACAGGACGTCGAAGGGGCTTGCGACCAGGACCAGCACCACGAGAAAGAAGGTCGCGGTCGCGGCCAGGATGCCGGCCGCGTACGCGGAAAGGCGCAGGCCCAGGGCGGCGCTCGCCAGCAACGACGCGCTCCCCAGCACGCAGAGGATGAGGGTCCAGTAGAGAAGCGACCCCTCCTGCCCGCCGTAGAACGCAGCGGCCACCAGCGGAGTCGCCGTCGAGAGGTCGGTGTGCTCGACAACGTACGCGATCGAGAAGTCGTGCGTCAGCAGCGCCGTCTCCAGCACCGCCGACGCCACCACCACCATCGCGGCCACGGCGTAGAACGCGCGCCGGCCGACCTGGATCATGACCGCGTTCTCCTGCCGTCCAGCCCAGAAGGAGAGCAGCGTCGCGAAGCCGCCCATCACCAGAGCGGCGAGCAGGGCGCCTGAGCCTATGTAGGCGAGGATCATTGCGTGTAGGGCGTGGTCGAGAACTTAGACGGGCACTTCGCAAGCACCGTGCGCGCGTGAAACACGCCGTCCGCCCCCAGGGTCCCTTCGGCCACGACCGTGATTCCGGGTTGGAAGATGTCGGGGAGCTGGCCCTGGTAGTCGACGACCACCGACGAGGTTGAGTCCTTTTCGGTGAAGCGCACGTGGAGTCCGCCCTCGGTGCGCACGACGTCGTTCTGCACGATGCCCGCGACCCGCACATCACCGGCCTGGTGGTGGGACTGGAGCTCCGACACGGTGAGGTAGTACTCCGTCGAGCCTCCGGATGCCGAGTAGATGAGGTACCCGACGCACCCCGCCACCACCGCCATGACCGCGGCCCACTTCAACGTGGTGGTCATGACGCGATCAAGCCCAGGTAGTGGTCGAGCGTCGAAGCATCCAGCGGTCCGGTGAACGAAGCCGTGACGAGGCCTTGCGCGTTGATGAAGATCGTCACCGGCGGCGCGAACACCCCATACGACTGGTAGGTGCCGTTGACGATGGGACCGACTGGATAGGGGTGGGCGTGCGTGCGCTCGAACTGGATCTCGCCTCCCGCCGTGTCCTGCATATCAGCGCCCACGAAGGCGACGCCCGGATGGCTCTGGTGCCCGGCCGCCAGCACTGGCAGCTCCTGCGCGCAGGGCCCGCACCAGGACGCCCAGAAGTTGAGCACGACCGGCATGCCGTGGAGCTGATCGACCTGGACGGCCTGGCCGTCGGTCGTCTTGATCGCGAGGGCGGGCGCAGGGCGGCCAAGCAGCGTCGGGGTGGCGAGCGCCGCGTGCTGCAGGCCCCAGGCCAGCGACAGCATCAGCACCGAGCCGGCCACGATCGCCCCGCCCGAGATCAGCGCGGTTTTCGCGTTCAACCGCCTGAGTCTAGTTCGCGATGGCAGTGGAGGGTGACTCGGGAAGGGCGTTGGCCCCCGCGATCCGCGCGTACAGGCGGCCGCTTCCCTTGACCGTGCGCTCCAGCGTGCTGCGGTCGACCGCGATGAGGCCGAAGTGCGCGCTGTACCCGCGGGCCCATTCGAAGTTGTCCATGTTGGTCCAGTGGAAATATCCCCGCACGTCGACGCCGTCGCCGATGGCGAGGCGTACGTTCTCGAGGACGTCGAGCAGGTAACGCTGACGGCGCACGTCGTCAGCCGCCGCCAGGCCGTTCTCGGTGATGTACACCGGCTTGCCCAGCGGCTTCAGGTCGTTGAGCACCCGCCGCATCCACACGGGGTCTGCGCTCCAACCCATGTCCGTCATGTGGGCCCCGGGAACGTTGAACCGGCGAATGAACTGGTCCTTGGCCCGGGTGCGATCGAACGCGACCATCTGCGCCCAGTAATGGGCGATGCCCACGAAGTCGCTCGTGGCCTCGACCACGCGCCGGAAGTTGCCGGGCGCCACCGGCCACCTATCGACTGTGAACTGGGCCGCGTGAGCGGCCAAGCGGTCTCGGCGCTTGTTGCTCGCCGGCAAAAACAGGAACTTGTGATGAGAAAGCCCGACGGGCGCGTCTGGCCACTTTCGCTTGATGGCGACATATGCGAGCTCATGCGCGTTGTGCATGTTCGAGAGCACGCGGTAGAACGTGGCCAGGTCGCCGTGGTGCGCCGGCGGAAATTCGCCCGTGATCCATCCGTTCGCGGCGTAGATGTTCGGCTCGTTGATCGTGCACCACATGCTGACGAGGTCGCCCAGCTCCTCGGCCACCCTCGTCACGTAGGGCACGAAGGCGCGGGCCGCCTCGCGGTTGGCCCAGCCACCCTTGGCCGTGAACCACAGCGGGCTCGTGAAGTGATGCAGCGTGACCATCGGCCGGATGCCCTGCTCGCGCAGCTCGCCCAGGACGTCGCGGTAGTGACGGATCTGCCGCGAATCGAACTCGCCCTGTGAGGGTTCGATCCGCGACCACTCGATGGACAGGCGGTGGGCATTCTGGTTGATCTCGCGCAGGAGCTTGAAGTCCTCGCGGTAGCGGTTGTAGGCGTCGCATGCGACCGCCGACGTGTCCCCGTTGACGATCCGACCCGGCTGCTGCTCGAACTCCCACCAGTCCGCGTTGCGGTTGTCGCCCTCGATCTGATAGGCCGCGCTGGCGGTGCCCCAGAGGAAGCCTTCGGGGAAACGGTCGACGGGGGAGCTCACGCGGCGGCGGTCGCCGGCTTGGCGACGTTCGGCGGCGGCGTGTACTCCCAGCTCACAGGCGTCTCGCCCTCGAGCTCGATCGTCAGCATGCCGGCCTTGTCCACCGCCTTGCGGTACATCTCCCGCTCGTTGTGCGCGCGCCCCTCGAGCAGTATCCACGCGGCCTGGATTGGGTCGGCGTGGCTGACCGCAGCGGCCGTCTCTCCCGGATGCTCGCGCGCGATCCGCGCGATCACCTTCAGCACTCGGCGGCCGAGGTCTTCGATCGACTCGTCGCCGGGCACGATCCCGCGGCGTGCCTTGTGCACGAACCAGAGCGGACGCCGCAGTGGGATCTGCCAGTAAGGCAGGCCCTGGAGGTAGCGGCTGAACTCCGCCTCGCGCAGCTCCGGGTCCGTCTCGAGCAGCGCCGGCTCGGGCAGGCCCTGGTTGATGATCTGGGCGGTCTCGACGGCGCGGGCCAGGGGGCTGTGGACGATGCGGCGTATGCCTTCGTTGCCGAGCTTCTCACCCAGCGCCACGGCTTGCGTGCGGCCCAGCGCGCTGAGCTGGAAGCCGGGCAGGTGGCCGTAGAGAAGGCGGTTCGGGTTCTCGACGTCGGCGTGACGGATCAGGTGAATGCGCGTGCGCAAGTCACAACGATCGTACGCAAGCGGCCCGACCCGCGACTACGGGCTACCTAGCTGCTGAGGGCCCCGACCGACGTCCGGTTGGTGCCCGCCGACCTACCGTACTCGAGCGCGTGGTATGCCTCGCGGAGGAGGTTGCCCGTGTACTCGCGACGGTTCATCAAGCCGGCCTCGAACTCTTGCTGCACCATGCTGATCGTCGCCGCTCCGCAGCTCACCGTGACCCGCTGCCAGCCTCCGCTGTTCGAAAAGTCGTGGGAGGCGACGGCGCGCCGGATCTTGTCCGCAGCCAGCGTGGCGCCATGCTGGTCGGTCTCGGGCAGGATGATCACGAAGTGCGGCGACTTGTCGGCTTCGAGGAAGCCGAGGGTGTCCGTGTCACGGATGGCGCGTCCAAGCGTCTCCGCCAGCTCCCCCATCAGGGTGTTGACCTGGTTCGGCTCGAGCTCGTTGTGAATGTGCTCGGCGTGATCGAGCTCGACCACCAGGACCGAGAGCGGCCGGTGGTACCGGACTGACCGGTTGGCCTCCTGTCCGATCAGCGCCTCGACGAACTTCTGGTTCCAGATCCCCGTGACCGGGTCGACGACCCCAAAGAGCGGACTGGAGGTGCGGTCCGACTGGCTGTGCCCGCATACATTGCAGTACTGGGCGCCCGGGGGCACGTCCGAGCCGCAGTACCAGCAGGAGGCCATGCGCGGCATTGTACCCACGGGCATCAGAATTCGATCTCTGATGGACGACCAGGGTGAGCTCTTCCCCTCCGCCGCCGGCGCGCCGCCGAGCCTGCCGCTCGCCACCCGGATGCGGCCGAAGCGCTTCGACGACCTCGTCGGCCAGCGCAAGGTCGTGGACGTGCTGCGCGAGCTGACCCGCTCCGGGCACCTGCCCAGCATCGTGCTGTGGGGGCCGCCGGGAAGCGGCAAGACGACCCTGGCGGGCCTGCTGGCCACGGAGACCAGCGCGCGCATGGTGGCCCTGTCGGCCGTGACCGCCGGCGTGGCCGACCTGCGCAAGGTGGTGGCCGAGGCGAAAGTGCACCAGCGGGCCGGCCTGCGCACGGTCCTCTTCATCGACGAGATCCACCGGTTCAACAAGGCGCAGCAGGACGCGATCCTGCCGCACGTCGAGAACGGGACGGTCACGCTCATCGGCGCCACGACCGAGAACCCCTCGTTCGAGGTCATCGCGCCCCTTCTCTCCCGCAGCCGCGTGTTTCGTCTGGAGGCCCTGGATCGCGACGAGCTCGAGCGGGTGGTGAAGCGAGGCTTGGCTGAGCTGAACGCGACCATCGCGCCCGACGCGCTCGAGGCACTGCTGGAGGTTGCTCGCGGCGACGCCCGCGTCGCGCTCAATGGGCTCGAGGCCGCGGCGGCGCTCGCTGGCGAACGTCCAATTGAGCTGATCCAGATCGAGCGGGCGCTTCAGGAGCGTCACCTTCTCTATGACAAGGCCGGCGACCAGCATTACGACATCGTCTCGGCGCTGATCAAGAGCGTGCGCGGCAGCGATCCCGACGCCGCCGTCTACTGGATGGCCCGCATGCTCGAGGCCGGCGAGGACGTCATGTTCGTCGCCCGGCGCCTGGTGATATCGGCGGCCGAGGACGTCGGCCTGGCCGACCCTCAGGCGCTGCAGGTGGCGATCGCGGCCCAGCAGGCCGCCCACTTCGTCGGCATGCCCGAGGCCGTCCTGCCCCTGACCGAAGCGGCGCTCTACCTGGCGCTGGCGCCCAAGTCGAACTCGGCGCTCACGTCATACGGAGCCGCGCGCGAGCTCATCGAAGAGAGCGGCAACGAGCCGGTGCCGATGCACCTGCGCAACGCCGTCACCGGCCTGATGAAGTCGATGGGCTACGGCCGCGACTACAAATATGCGCACGACCACGAAGGCGGAGTCGCTAACCAGGTGCACCTGCCCGAGAAGCTGGCGAAGCGCAAGGTCTACAAGCCGAACCCACGGGACAAGAAGCTTTAAGGGCCCATCCCCGCTGCGTCAGAAGGTGGGTGGGGGCATTCACTCTAGGATTTCCAACGTGGCCGATGCCCTGATCATCTTCAAGCCCGACGCCGCTCATCGCCTCGCGGTGCGTGCGGGCATCTGGGAATGGCTCTCGACGGAGCGCGAGTGGAAGATCGAGTCGCTCGCCTGGTATCAGCCGCCGCCGGCGCTGATCGAAAAGCACTACGACTTCCTGCAGGAGCGACCCTTCTTTCCGTGGCTGGTCGACTTCATGACCACGCTGCCGCTCGTGGTCGGCCGCGTCACCGCTTCGGCCGAAGCCCTGGAGCGCATGCGCTACGACCTCGGCGAGACCCGCATCGCGCAGTCGCGACCCGGATCGCTGCGCGAGCGGTTCGGCATCTTCGGCGGCATCAACTGCGTGCACCTTTCGGACGCGCCCGAGACCGGCGCCGCTGAGGTCAAGCGATGGTCGGGGTTCCTGCCGCTTGACAAGGTCGACGTTGAGCTGGCCAAGAAATCCGACAAGCCCGACCACACCTTTCACCTGCGCTCGCTGGCGACGCAGGTTGCTGGGGGCACTCACGTCGGGCTGGCCTCGCACGCGATCAAGGAGCTCATCGGAGAGGAGACGGACCTCACCGGCGAGAAGCTGCAAGCCCTCTGCCGGGTCACTTTGGGGGCTCTGACTTAGCCTCCGACCCCGCTGCCTCGGCCTCCGCCACCTTGCCCTCCGCCACCCTCTCGACGGCTTGGGCATGGACGGTGACCACCTTGTTGAACAGCTCCGAGTTCGGCACGACGACCAGGTCGCCGCTTTCGGTCTGGAGCAGCGTGACGCGCAGCTTGATGTCCAGCACCATGCCCGAACCCGCCCCGTCCAGGGAGATGCGGTCTCCCACCCTGATGTGTCGTTCGAGAAGCACGTAGTAGCCGGACACGTAGTCCTTGAGTAGGTCCTGCACGCCGAACGCGGCGATGACGGTCGCCAGCAGGATGCCAAGCAGGGTGACGTTCGCGCTCTGGATGGCGACGCTGAGCGCCGCCAGGACGCCGATCACGATCAGGACGACGGTGACGACCCGGCGGGCGGCGACGACCATCCCGGTCGGCAGGTGGCGCTTGTGGAGCTGATCGGCGGCCACGCGAGCGAGGAGGCGCGACCCGATCAAGAAAAGAAGCAGAACGAAGAGGCCGATCACCACGAACACGATGTCGTTGGTGGTCGCGTCGGAGAACGACAACCCCGCGAGCGGGGTGATCATCCTTCGGTCTCGGCTTCCCCTTCGGCTGCCTCGGCGCCCTCGGCAGCGGCCTCGCCCTCGGCACCGACGAGCGGCTCGCCGGCGGGCAGCTCCTCTTCGACCTTCATCTCGCGCTTGTGGACGATCTTGACCACGAGCTCCTCGGGGTCGGCGAGCACGGTCACGCCCTTCGGCACGCTGAGCTCAGACACACGGAACTCGGACTCGACCTCTTCCAGCGGGGTGATGTCGACCTCGAAGGCTTCCGGGATGTCCGAAGGCAAGCACTCGACCTCGACCGCGTGGATCGGCTGAAGGACGTCCGCATCGCCGCGCTTCACGGCTGCCGACTCTCCGGTGAGGTGGACGGGCACCTCGACGCGGATCTTCTCCTGGAGGTTGACCTGGTAGAAGTCGACGTGGATCGGGCCGAGGCGGCGCGGGTGGGTCTGGATCTCGCGCACCAGCACCTTCTCCGTCTTGCCGTCGACGACCAGGTCGACCAGGTGAGTCCGACCCGACTTCACGAAGACCTTCTGGAACTCCAGCCGGTCGAGGGTGAGCGGCGTCGGAGCGGCGCTGTGGCCGTAGACGATGCCGGCAAGCTTGCCCTCGCGGTGAAGCTGGCGAGCGCGCTTGCCGATCAGCTGGCGGGTGGAAGCGTTCAGTTGCAATCAATAAGTCCTTTTACCTGGTCGAGCTTTGCTCGCCATAGGAAGTCCTCAGGTGGAGAGGCGCTGCCTATGATATCGCAACCGATGCAGAACCCACCCCCGCCCCCTGTGCCCTACGCACCCCAACCCATGCAGCCCTACCAGCAGCCTTACGCGGGAGGCCCTGTCTACGCCGGCTTCTGGGTGCGCCTCGTGGCCCGGCTGCTGGACAGCCTGATCGTGGGCCTTCCCCTGGTCATCATCTTCACCGTGCTGGCCGTCGCCGTCGGAGGCTTTGCCGCCACCACCAGCAACAGCGACTCGAACACGCAGAATGCCGCCGCGGGCGTCTTCAGCGGCCTGTTCATCCTCTTCTACCTGGTGGCGATCGTCGCCAGCATCGGCTACTGGGTCTACTTCTGGGGCACCACTGGATCGACCTTAGGGATGCGCGTTTTGAAGCTGCGGGTGGTCGACGCCAACACCGGGGGGCCGATCGGCATCCCGAGGGCGCTGGTCCGGTGGCTGATGACGATCGTCAACAGCTGGGCCTGCTACATCGGCTGGATCTGGGTGGCATTCGACCCGCGCAAGCAGGGCTGGCACGACAAGGTGGCCAACTCGGTCGTGCTGCAGGGCTGAGGCGGCGCCGCTGATGCAGAACCCACCACCCCCGCCGCCTGGCTTTCCCCCGCCGCCGCCAGGCTTCGCGCCGCCTCCGCCGCCAAGCGGAATGCCTCCGCCCAAGGCGCCGCCCGGCGGTTATGCCGTCGAGGCGTATCAGCCGGTGTGGGCCGAGCACCAGGAGCCGTTCGCGCCGACCTATGGCGGCTTCTGGATCCGGTTGGCCGCCGCCGTCATCGATGGCATCCTCGTCAGCGTCGCCCTTGTCGCCATCTTTTTCGCGATCGGGTTGATCGCCGGGATCGCCGGCATGGTCACCGGCCAGACGCCCACCACGAGCGGCAGCAACGTCGAGCTGGTGGCCAACCTCGTTTACTTCGTGCTCTATCTGGGTTACTTCATCTACTTCTGGGGCATGGGCCAGACGCCCGCCATGCGATGGCTCGGCCTTCAGGTCGTCGACGCAACCACGGGCGTGCCGATCGGCTTCGGCCGGGCGGGGCTTCGCTACCTCGGCTACGTGATCAGCATCCTGGTCTGCGATATCGGTCTGATCTGGGCCGCGTTCGACCCCCGCAAGCAGGGCTGGCACGACAAGATCGCGCGCACGGTCGTGATCCGGGTCACCTAGCCGCCCTCGGGGAACCTCTTTTTCAGCCAGGCCACTATGTCCTGCAGTGGCGTGCCCGGCGTGAACAGCTCGGCCACCCCCTGCTGCTTGAGCGCCTTGATGTCGTCGTCCGGGATGATGCCGCCGCCGAACACGACGATGTCCGTCGCCTTGCGCCGCTTGAGCTCTTCGACCACCGCCGGGAAGAGCGTCATGTGCGCGCCGGAGTGCAGCGACAGCCCGATGACCTGAGCGTCCTCCTGCAGCGCGGCGTCGACCACCATCTCCGGCGTCTGCCGCAGGCCCGTGTAGATGACTTCGTAGCCGGCGTCCCGCAGCGCCCGCGCCACGACCTTGACGCCGCGGTCGTGGCCGTCGAGCCCGACCTTTGCCATCACGATGCGGACGGGCTTGACGGCGGCCTTCGGCATCAGATCACCGCCTGCTCGGTGTAGAGGCCGAAGACCTCGATGAGGGTGTTCATGATCTCGCCCTCGGTAGCGTAGGCCCGCACGGCCTCGAGGATGTACGGCATGAGGTTGTCCTTGCCGGCCGCGGCCTTGCGCATCTCGACGAGTGCCTTGGTGCACCTCGCCTGGTCACGTTTCGCGCGCACCGCGCGCACGCGCTCCACCTGCTCGCGCTCGAGCTTGGGATCGATGCGCAGGATTTCGATGGGCGGCTCGTCGTCGACCAGGAACTCGTTGACGCCGACCATCAGCCGGCGCTTCTGCTCGAGCTCCGTCTGGTAGCGGAAAGCGGAGTCGGCGATCTCCTTCTGGAAGAAGCTGGCCTCGATCGCGGGGATGACCCCGCCCAGCTCCTCGATGCGCTTGAAGTACACCTCCGCCTGACGTTCGATCTCATCGGTGAGCGCCTCCACGAAGTAGCTGCCGCCCAGCGGATCGATGGTATTGGCCGCTCCGGTCTCGTAGGCGATGAGCTGCTGCGTGCGCAGCGCCAGGCGGGCCGCTTTGTCGGTCGGCAGGGCGAGCACCTCGTCCATCGCGTTGGTGTGGAGCGACTGGGTGCCACCGAGCACCGCCGACATCGCCTCCAGCGCCGTGCGCGCGATGTTCAGCTCGGGCTGCTGCGCGGTCAGCGAGACGCCCGCGGTCTGGGTGTGGAACCTCAGCTTCCACGAGCGCTCGTCCTGCGCGCCATAGCGCTCGCGCATCCAGCGCGCCCAGATGCGCCGGGCCGCGCGAAACTTTGCGATCTCCTCGAAGAAGTCGATGTGCGCGTCAAAGAAGAAGGAGAGCCGGGAGGCGAAGTCGTCGACGCGCATCCCCCGCTCGACGCACGCGTCCACGTAGGCCATGCCGTCGGCCAGCGTGAAGGCGAGCTCCTGCGCGGCGGTCGACCCGGCCTCGCGAATGTGATAGCCCGAGATGGAGATCGTGTTCCACTTCGGGACCTCTTTCGCGCAGTACTCGATGGAGTCGACCACCAGCCGCATCGAGGGCTCCGGCGGAAAGATGAACTCTTTCTGCGCGATGAACTCCTTGAGGATGTCGTTCTGCAGGGTGCCGCCGAGGGTCGCAAACGGCACCCCCTGCTTCTCGGCGACCGCGAGGTACATGCACAGCAGGATCGCGGCGGGTGAGTTGATGGTCATCGACGTGGTGATCTCGCTGAGCGGAATGCCCTCGAACAACGTCTCCATGTCCGCCAGCGAGTCGATCGCCACCCCGCAGTGGCCGATCTCGCCCCGGCTGGTGGGAGCGTCCGAGTCCTGTCCCATCAGCGTGGGCATGTCAAAGGCGACGGACAGGCCAGTCTGGCCGTTGGCAAGCAGGTACTTGTAGCGCTTGTTGGTCTCCTGCGCGGTGGCGAACCCGGAGAACTGCCGCATGGTCCACAGGCGCCCCCGGTACCCGGTGGAGTGGATGCCGCGCGTGTAGGGGAACTGCCCTGGCATCTCCTCGGCTCGGGCCGGGAGGTCGGCCGCCGTGTAGAGCGGCTTGACCTGGACGCCCGAGATGGTCGACGTCTCGATACCGTCGTCGCGCCGGGTGGTGCTGGACTCGAAGTCCTCCTTCCAGGCTTGCTTGGCGTCGCGCGATCTGACCTTCATCGCTCCTGACCCATTATCCGCAGGATTTCCTCTGCCACGTCATAAGGCGTCCCATCGTCGAGCAGCTTCCGGGACAGCTTCGAGCCGGGGGCCAGGGCGTCGCGGGCCCGGTCCCGGGCGATCTCGGCCGCCACCTCGGCCGTCTCGTCCCTCAAGCGCTGCTCGGCCTGGGCGGCCGCCCGGCCGGTCGATTCGAGGTGCTTCCGATGCGCCTCGATCGCCGCCCACAGCTCGTCGATGCCTTCCTGCCGCCCGGCCGAGGTCGCTACGATCGGCGGCTTCCAGGACGACTTGGGCGCGAGCGAGAGCATGCCCCGCAGCTCGATGGCCACGCGCTGATGTCCCTCGAGGTCGGCCTTGTTGACGACGAAGACGTCGGCGATCTCGAGGATCCCCGCCTTGATCATCTGCACGCCATCGCCGAGGTTGGGCGTCAGGACGACCACGGTCGTGTCGGCCACCGCTGCCACCTCGAGCTCCGACTGCCCCACTCCGACCGTCTCCAGGATTACCGGGTCGAAGCCGAAGGCGCCCAGCAGGCGGATCGCCTCGCGGGTCGCGAGGGAGAGCCCGCCCAGGTGGCCGCGCGCGCCCATGCTGCGGATGAATACCTTCGGGTCCAGCGCGTGCCTCTGCATGCGGATGCGATCGCCCAGGATCGCCCCGCCGGTGAACGGCGAGTTGGGGTCGGTTGCGATGACCGCGACCGACCGGTCCTGCTTGCGCAGCTGCGCGACCAGCGCGTCAACCAGGGTCGACTTGCCGGTACCGGGCGCCCCGGTGAAGCCGACGACGTAGGCCAGGCCTGCGCCATCGCGCAGCTCCTGCTGCAGCTTGCGCGCGGCCGGATCGCGGCGCTCAACGAGAGTTATCGCGCGGGCAAGGGCGCGAACATCCCCGGCCCGAAACCTCTCCGCCAGATCTTCAGTCGTGGTCTGTCGAGATTACAGGCCGTACCAGCGCACGCCGAAGTCGTGGCCGATCACGACCACCAGCCCGTAGGTCTGCTGGCCGCGCGCGGGCGCCGGGCTGGAAGGAGTGGCCGCGACGACGGTCGCCCCGAAGTAGGTGGCAAGCCATTGCGCGGTCTGGGGGAACTGGCCGCCCGAGTAGTCGAGGATCACCGTCTTCGCCGACCCGGCGTGGGCGACAGGGTCCGCGAGCTGCAGGCCGAGCGGGTCGAACATGGTCGTGACGCGGTTGGCGATGTCGTTGTACGTATACGAGCCGTTCGTGATCTGGACCGGCGCTTTTTCAGCGAGCACCGACTGGTCGATGAAAACCGACGCGATGTACTTGTGGATCATCCCGTAGCTGGGGTCCTCAGGGCAAAGCTGCGACGCGTTGCCCAAACCGCAGTT
>Ga0185299_10006854_pt1 | contig 11945 bp, 10 predicted proteins | sample PaiPotPPA55metaG_FD_128002 | JGI IMG/M metagenome (GOLD analysis project Ga0185299, IMG submission 128002) | Iron sulfur acid spring bacterial and archeal communities from Banff, Canada, to study Microbial Dark Matter (Phase II) - Paint Pots PPA... ...
AGCCGAGCTCCGTGGTGCAGACCGGCGTAAAATCCTTTGGATGCGAAAAAAGGATAGCCCAGCCGTCGCCGATCCATTGATGGAAGTTTATCGTGCCTTGCGTGGTTTCGGCGGTAAAGTCGGGTGCCTCGGAATTGATTCTCAGCGACATATCGTGTTTCCTCCTTCAGCCGATTGGTCAGAGACAGCCTACTCTTAAGAATAAACGATGGCGAGTAGCCTTTAGTTTCTCGGCGTCGTCAAGGAAATCCGCCAAGATGCCGGCAAAGTTACCATTGGACCTTAGGGTGTGCCGGTCGGCAGATTCGTTGCCGGTGCCGCCGAGCGTGACATTCTGGAGGATCGAAACATCGTCGACGACGACGCTCGTCGCGCCGACCACGAAGCCGGTCGCGTGATCAAGAAAGAGGCCCTTGCCAAACACCGCCGCCGGATGGATGTCGGTCTGAAACACGTCGGACTACCGGCTCTGTAGATAAAGCGCGAAATCTCTACGGCCATGGCCCAGAGCCGATGCGCGAGCCGATGCGTTTGGATGGCGTGAAATAGAGCAATGGCTCGATCAAACGTTCGCACGCCGGATTGCGGTCTAGCACCGCGACAATTTCGGCTCGGAAACCCGCGCCAATCGTCTCGTCGCCGGCGACCGCTTGGCCAAACATATCATTGACGAGATAAGCTGGAACAATCTCATTGCCGAGCCGGGCCGAGATCCGGTGAATGACCGCGTCCTCGAAGGCCGGGCGGTTCAAAATCGAATTAACGATGGGCGCCAGAGCACGCTCCGCGCGAACACGTCTTCGGCCTCCCGCCGGAGCGTTGCCCAAAGGGTCGCGGAAAAGATCTGCCTGGGCCTTGGCAGATTGAAATGGTTCGAAGTTGGTAACCATCGACATCCGTTCGACCGTCCCGGTTCATGACGCCTTCCAGTCAGAGGAAATGCGGCCCTTTTGCCATCGCAACTTTTCCGAGGCCGAAGGCGTGGCGCGAGGCGCATCCCGCCGCGAGGTTCTGACGCGTCAAAGAGGCGGGATCGCGGATGCGTGGCGCGCTGGGCGCGCCACGCCATATAGATTTGGCAAGTAGGTCTATCGGTTAGCCGAAAAGACCCAACCCGCCCACGAACGCTAGTGTGATGCAAACGACCACGAACCCCGCGGCACAGGCGATATATCCTGCTTTGCCATACAGGCGGCCGGTGAAATACGTCGCGGCGCCAAAGAGAATGCACATCGCGATAAAAACCACCATGGTGCCGCCGCCGCCTTCAATTCGATCGATAGTGCCAACTCCGATAGGTTGCACAATAGCCATCGTCCATCTCCCTTTTCATCTCGATTCGGTGTCCGGCCGACCCGCGCCACGAGCGAAATCTTTCCGCGTTCGAACCGACGCAGTTAGAAGCCGGCCGGCCCCATAGGGCTCAAAGCTCGTGGCGTGCCCCGTCATTTGTCGAGGCTTCCGCTAGCTTACCATCTAAGAATCGTTCCGGAAAGCGGTTTCCTCCTCTCGTGAAAAAATGATGAGATCAAACATTTTAGGCCGGTGGCGGCACATCTTTGCCCAGATGACATAACGCATACGCCGTGGTAGCTTGCCCCAATGCAGCTTGGCCTCATGCACCGGATTGCGCCGGACGATCTGTCCGCGGAATGGGGTTCGCTCCGTGCTTTTTTCGGTCCGTACTTTTAGAGCAAGGGCGGCTTGGCCGGTGCGAAGGCGGTCAGGGCGGCCGCTTTGTCGCCCTTCCAGATTGGCCGAGATCGCCGCCCCGCGATATCTGTTCGCCGGCGGCCTGCGGCGGGTTACCGAACTGCGGCCACCACCGGCAGGCAGCCGTATTGCCGCGCTTGATCGTATTGCGTCGATCAAAAACCAAGGTATCGCCTCGATGATACCCATCGGAACAGAGAGTGACGAGAGGATAAATAGGAAATTAGCCGATGGCCGTACAACCACATGCGATTCGTCAGGCGAGAAGGCTTCTCACCTATATCATCGAGGACAATGGAACCCCATGTGAAGTGGAATTCGCATCTGGCGAGATTCTTCGATGCGGAGCGGGAAAGCCTAGAATTTTCGTTAAATTTCATACTGATAGAGTACTGCACGGCAATCTAAGTGAGTTGTCTTTTGGCAAAGCCTACCTAGACGGCGAATGGGATGTTGAGGGGGATACCTTAAACGCGCTCGACCTTCGACAGCATCTACGAGGAAAGGGCAATTTCTTTACAAAGCTAAAGTTTATTAATGAGCTATTCTTTAAGCCGGCAACATGGGTAAATAAGCGCGCCATAACCGCCCACTACAGTTTTGGTAATGATTTTTATTTGACATTTATAGACAGCAAATATCGGTTCTATTCCCATGGTATATTTCATTCTGATGACGAAACGCTCGAGGAAGCATCGGAGCACAAGCTGGAGAGCATGTACGGCGCCTTGCAATTAAAGCCTGGAATGCGCCTTTTGGATATTGGCGCAGGGTGGGGCGGAGTGCATCAATATTGCGGGCCTCGCGGCATTCATGTTACTGCTCTCACATTGACTGAAGATTCCTACAACTACACCGATAGCCTAATTAAGCGCATGGAGCTCAGGAACTGTTCCATAATTCTCGAGGATTTTCTCAATCATCACCCGAAAGAGCCCTACGACGCCGTGGTTATCTATGGGGTTATCGAGCATATTCCCTATTATCGAAAGTTCTGCGAACGGATTTGGGCTTGTCTCAAGCCCGGAGGACGCCTCTATCTGGACGCCGCTGCGGCTCTTCAAAAATACGACGTGAATGATTTCGCCCGCAACTACATCTGGCGGGGCACGCACACCTTTCTCTGCTTACAGGACATAGTCCAGGAGCTTCTGTACCATGGCATGGAAATCGTGGAGATAAAGCGGGAAACCCACGATTATGAGCTGACAATGAAACATTGGGCATTGCGCTTCGATAATAACAGTAAGAAAATCATCGAACGATGGGGAAAGGAAATCTACCGCGCTTTCCGAATGTACCTCTGGGTTGGCTGCAATTGTCTTCGCGCAAATACCCTGCAAGCTTATCACCTTGTAGCGCAGAAGCATGTCTTACCGGGACCCCGTCCAAGGTTCGCGCGACGAACGTATCATTTCATTCGCGGTCTTGTTTAGGCACCGGGTCAAACATAGGCCGATTGAGGGTTCGCATTGAAAGCCTGTTTTGCTCTCCTCTTCGCGGCTCTTGTACCACCCCCCGCGCTTGCCCTCGACCAGATCACTTTCGCGACGAATTGGCTTGCGGAAGCTGAACACGGCGGCTTCTATCAGGCCAAGGCCGACGGAACTTATGTAAAATACGGCCTCGATGTGACGATCCTGCAAGGCGGCCCCAACGCCAACAACAGGCTCTTGCTGGCGGCGGGAACAATCGAATTCGATCTCGGCGCCAATCTCATTCAAGCTTTCGACGCGGTGGCGCAAAATATTCCCATCCTCGCGGTGGCCGCGCTGTTTCAAAAAGACCCTTTCATTTTGATGTCGCACCCAGGGGTCGGACTCGACCGGATCGAAGATCTGCCTAAGGCTACCGCCTTCATCGGCAAGGACGGTTTTGTCTCGGTCTACCAATGGCTGAAGAAGGCCTATGGTTTCCGGGACGAAAACGTCAAGCCCTATACATTCAATTCGGCGCCCTTCATCGCCGATCAACATTCGATCGAACAAGGCTATGCGACATCGGAACCTTTCGAGGTCGAGCGGCAAGGCAAGTTCAAGCCGAATGTATTTCTGATCGCCGATTACGGCTACGATTCCTATTCGACTACGATTGAAACCACGCGCGGCCTCATCGCCAAGAATCCGGACCTCGTCCGGCGTTTCGTCGATGCCTCGATTATTGGCTGGTACAACTATATTTATGGCGACAGCCACGCGGCCAACGCGCTCATCAAACGCGACAATCCCGACATCAGTGACGATCAGCTTGCCTATTCGGCTGCCAAGATGAAGGAATACGGCATTGTCGATTCGGGCGATTCCTTGACGCTCGGCATCGGCGCCATGCGAGACGCAAGGGTCAAGAGCTTTTTTGCCAAGATGGTGGAAGCGGGGCTTTTCAAGCCGGATCTCGATTATAAACGCGCCTATACCTTGCAATTCATTGGCAAAGGCGTTGGGATCGAGTTGCGGCCGCGCCAATGAAACGGCGGCGTTTTGCCTTTCCATTGCCCGGCGGTAAGCTCTCCCTGGGGGACGCTGCGATGGCGGAAGAGACGGAGCACATGGAAGCAGCGGCGCCGCCGGATGCCGCGAGTGACGCGGATCTGACTCCCGCCCCTGCCGGACCGCCGCCGCCTCCGCCGACCGCGGCGGCTCTCGCTGGCAAGGCCAAGGACCTTGAGGCGCTGCGCGACGCAGTGGTTGACGCAGCGAGTGTCGGCGCGGGCCTGTGGTTTAGCTATCTCTTTGTCCTCTTCTATCTTCTCATCGCCGCTGGTGGCGTGACCCACCGCGATCTTTTTCTGGAGAGCCCGGTCAAGCTGCCGTTCCTCAATGTGGACCTGCCGCTCCTAGGCTTCTTCGTGCTCGGCCCGGTCATTTTCCTCATCGTGCATGCCTATGTGCTGCTGCATTTCGTCTTGCTCGCCGGAAAGGCCGGCGACTTCGATGCTGAGCTCCGGGCGCAGATCGCCGATGAGGAGGTGCGAAGCCGCCTGCGCCGCCAGCTGCCGAGCAATATTTTCGTGCAGTTTCTGGCCGGATCGCGCGAGGTGCGCAGCGGCGTAATGGGCTTCATGCTGCGGCTCATCGCGCAGATCAGCCTCGTCATCGGCCCCCTCGCACTGCTTGTGTTTTTTCAGCTCCAGTTCCTGCCCTACCACAATGAGGCGATCACGTGGTGGCACCGGATCGCGGTCTTGGTCGACATCGTGGTTCTGTGGATGCTGTGGCCCTCAATCGCGCGGGGAGTGAGGACATGGCTTTCTGGGGCCGACTTTCGACGGGGTAAGATCTTGGCGCTCGCCTTCGCGAGCCTCGCGCCGGTGCTGCTTGTCACCACGATCGCGACATTTCCAGCCGAATGGTTGGACGATACACTTCCACCGCTGAAATTTATTCCGTTGGTCGACGATAAAGAGACGATGGACGATCTGCGGTCGCAGAATGTTAATCCCTGGGCTGAGCATTACTACTATGGGATACGGCTATGGCATTGGGCGTCTTTGCACGAGCTGCTGGTCGGCGGCACAGTCGATTTTGGTACTCGCAAGCCCAAAAGCCTTTGGTCGAACCGCCTCGTGCTACCAGGCTTCGACGCGATCGACCACGCCAAATTCGACAGCGAAGCAAAGATTGAAGCTGCTGCCGAAACCATCTCGCTTCGTGCCCGCAATCTCGACGGCGCGGTGCTGATCGGAGCCAAGCTAATGAAAGGAGATTTTACTGGGGCGCCGCTTCGGGGAGCGAAGCTCTACGACTCAGATTTACGCGGTGCAAAATTCGATTGCGCTGACATAATTGACTCTCCAGCAGAAAAACCACAACAATGCGCCAACCTCGGTGGCGCATTGCTCCTGGGCGCGCGGCTCGAGGGTGCATCGCTTTACGGCGCCGAGCTCGCGGGTGCTGAGCTCGGTTACGTGAAACTCCAGGGCGCGTCGCTCGCCTACGCAAAGCTTCAGGGTGCGTCGCTCGGCTTCACAGATCTCCATTGCGCGTCGCTTGATGGTGCCGATCTTCGGGGCGCATCGCTCGTTGCGGCGCAACTTCAGGGGGCATCGCTTGATCATGCGGATCTTGATGGAGCATCGCTTCTCCTTGCGGATTTCGAGGGGGCGTCGCTCCAGTGGGCATCTAATTGGAGGGTCAGGGCTGATGAGGCAAAATGGGACAAAGCACGGGTTCATATCAGCTTAGAGCACTCACCAATATCGGATACATCGTTCGAAAAGCCCAAAAATCGAATCGTCGAGCAGGTTCCAGAAGGTGACAAGCGGCGCGATGCCTTAGAGCTTATTGAGAACCTCAATCCAACAAAACCCTCGACGGGAGAGGAAAAAATTGAAGAGGTCTGGAAGGCTCTAATGAACTCTTCTCCCGCCAAAGAAGTCTACGAAAAGCGCCTCGCCGAGCTTTACAGCGCGACGGGCTGCGCGGCCGATGAGGCACCTTACGTGATTCATCGATTGCTTGATCGTTGGATTACAAGGGTATCTCTATTTGCTGTGAGTAAACCTTTTCCTTTTGATGTGGAGAGCCCACAGCTCCCCGAACTTGCAAAGGCCTTCCTCAATGAGGAGCACTGCCCCGGTGCGCACGGGCTTTCCAATGCCGAAAAGGCAAAACTCAAAGAAATCCGCGACCGCCCTCCGCTGCCCGCGCCGAAGCAGTGACAATTTCGCTTTCAAGCGCGGATCAATCTCGGCTTTGCTCGGCGATTAGCCCGCGCCGCGCCCTTCGAGACGCGCGTTTCGCCTGCTCCGCAGGACGAGGGTATTATACCGTCGATGACAGAGCCTCTCGTCTCCTTCCAAAATGCCGGAAAAATCTACAACAACGGGACGGTCGCGCTCGCTGGCCTCGACCTCGAGGTGCGGCCGGGCGAGTTTTTGACCCTGCTTGGTGCTTCCGGCTGCGGCAAATCGACGATATTGCGGCTCATCGCCGGTCTCGACGACGTCTCTTCCGGCACGCTTGCGCGGGACTTCGAGCAGGACCACGCGAGCATCGGCTTTGTGTTCCAGGACCCAACCCTGATGCCCTGGGCGAGCGTCTTCGACAATGTATTCTTGCCGCTACGCTTGCGGGGGTTCGCGCGGAGCGAGGCAAGCCCAGCCGTTGACGAGGCGTTAGCCCTCGTTGGGCTTGCCTCTTCGGGCAGGGCTTTTCCGCGCGAGCTTTCCGGCGGGATGCGCATGCGCGCCTCCATCGCGCGCGCGCTCGTCCTCCGCCCGTTACTTCTCTTGATGGACGAGCCTTTCGCGGCGCTCGACGAGATCACCCGGTTCAAGCTCAACGACGATTTATTGGCCCTGCAAGGCGAGCTCGGGACGACAATCGTCTTCGTTACGCATTCGGTTTTCGAGAGCGTCTATCTGTCGACCCGGATCGCGGTGATGGCCGCGCGGGGACGCGCCGTCGTGGAGATTGCCATCGACGCCCCTTCGCCGCGCGACAGGGACTTCCGGATGAGTTCTGTCTATGCGCATTATTGCGCGCAAGCCTCGCGGGCGCTGCAACACGCGATGGATGAGGATTTAACATGAAATCCTTTGCCGCGACCTCGCGATGGCTGGCTCGCTACGGACCGCCAGTCTTGGTCTTCGCGGCCGTGCTCGCGGGCTGGGAGGCCTATGTGCGCTTGCGGAATGTGCCAGCTTATATTTTGCCGTCGCCCTCGCTGGTACTTGAGACGCTTTTCACCGACCGGGCCACGCTGGTTGCGGCCTTGCTCGTGACCCTGAAAACCACGTTTGCCGCGCTCGCGGCGGCTGTCGCCGGCGGGGTTGGCCTCGCGATATTGTTCACTCAATGGAAATGGGTGGAGCGCTCGTTTTTGCCTTTTGCGATCGTGCTGCAGGTGACGCCGATCGTTGCCATCGCGCCCTTGCTTTTGATCTATCTCGAAGCGCCGTCGGCGGTGCTGGTCTGCGCTTTTCTCGTCGCCTTTTTTCCCATATTGTCGAATACGGCGCTCGGGCTCGCCTCGGCAGATCGGAATCTCGTCGATCTCTTCAAGCTCTATCGCGCGACGCGCTGGCAAACGCTGCTGCATCTGCGGCTGCCCGCCGCCTTGCCCTATTTTCTGGGAGGGTTGCGGATCGGCGGCGGCCTGGCGCTTATCGGCGCGATCGTCGCCGAGCTCGCGGCGGGCAACGCGGGCAAGGGGGCCGGCCTCGCGTTCCGTATCTCGGAAGCAGGCTATCGTTTGAACATCCCGCGGATGTTCGCGGCGCTCGCCTTGATCTCGGCGACCGGAATCGCGATTTTCGCGGCGCTTTCCGCCTTGTCGTCTTATTTCCTCGGCCGCTGGCACGAAAGCGCGGCCGGTCCCGAAAGGTAAGGCTTTCCGGTACGGTGAATTTGAATTTCTGCTAATGACCTACTACAGACGTTCGGAATATCGAGTTTCGTGTGCCGAAGATGCGATCTCGCGTTTTTCATCACACCAATGCACACGCGGTGGCTCCGTCTTACGCGCAGGCTTAATCCTAGCTTATGAACCTCGTCGCGGAATTATGTTCAATGTTTCCCTTGGCGCTACGCGACTCGATCATCCGTGCTGCCCGCGAGATAAACACCCTCGGAATTAATCAGGGAACGGCTGGCAACATCTCCGTGCGCGACGGAGACGCCATGCTGATCACGCCGAGCGGCATCCCTTTCACGACGATGACGGCGGAAATGATCGCTATCGTCTCGCTCGTTGAATCCGATCTAGTTTTTGAGGGGCCTCTTGAGCCCTCTACAGAATGGCGCTTCCATCGCGACATCTTGCGTGCGCGAAGGGACGTGAATGCAGTGGTGCATACGCATCCGCCTTACGCGACGACTCTTTCCGTATTGCGGCGCGATATTCCTGCTGCGCACTACATGATCGCGGCGTTCGGCGACAACCGAATTCGTTGTACAGATTACGCCCCGTACGGAACCGCCGAATTGTCCCAACACGCCGTGACAGGTCTTGGGAAAGCGCATGGCGTTTTGCTCGGGAATCATGGAGCGATTGTCACGGGCTCCAATCTGGACAAAGCATTGTGGCGAGCCGTCGAGTTGGAGGCGCTCGCAAAAATCTATTATCTCGCCTCGCTGGCCGGAACGCCCGTCGTGTTGCCGGATGATGAGATTGCGCGGACGATCGAGAGATTCAAGAATTATGGAGTTAAGCTGCCGCGCACCTGTTAAAACGGCGTCACGCAAAATTTGCGAGGTCGGGGAACAGACCCTGCAGCGCCGCTTCGTTCGCGGCGCACGCCCCCCGTTCGGTGATAAGGGCGGAAACCAGACGCGCGGGCGTCACATCGAAGCCGAAATTACGCGCCGGCGAGCCATTAGGCGTCAAGCGCACGCGCACGGTCTCGCCACGCTCCGTGCGTCCGCAAATATGTGTCACTTCACTTTGATCACGTTCTTCAATCTGAATTTCCTTTAGGCCATCAGCTATGCGCCAATCGACCGTTGAACTCGGCAGAGCGACATAGAAAGGCACGCTATTGTCATGTGCAGCCAGCGCCTTCATATAAGTGCCGATTTTGTTGCAGACATCTCCTGTGCGCGCTGTGCGGTCGCTGCCGACGATGCACAAATCAACGAGACCATGCTGCATCAAATGACCGCCAGTATTATCAGCGATAACTGCGTGTGGGATCGCCTCGCCGAGAAGCTCAAACGCGGTTAGGCTGGCGCCTTGATTGCGAGGCCGTGTTTCGCCCACCCAGACATGCACAGCGATGCCGGCGCGGGCAGCCTTATATATCGGCGCGAGCGCGGTTCCCCAGTCGACTGCGCAAAGCCAGCCGGCGTTGCAGTGAGTGAGAATATTCACTGGACGATCAGGACACCGGAGCGCCGCCGCGCTTATGATCGCCGCGCCATGTTCGCCGATCGCGTGACAAGATTGTATGTCCTCCTCGGCGATCGCCGCAGCTTCGCTATAAGCAAGCGGGCGCCGCTTGGGCGGCGGCGCAGAAAAGAGACGATCGCGCAAGCGGTCCAGCGCCCAACGTAAATTGACGGCGGTCGGTCGTGATCCAAGCAGTTCGGCATAGGCGGTTTCGATGGCATTGTCGGTCGGGTCGTCGGCGACGGCGAGCGCCAAGCCATAGGCCCCGGTTACCCCGATCAACGGCGCGCCGCGCACGATCATGTTCTTGATCGCCTCCGCGGCGTCATGAAAAGAGCTGAGCGTTTGCGTCTCGAAAGCGTGCGGCAACTTGGATTGATCGATGACTTCGACGCTTCGCCCATCCGCGTTCAGCCAGATTGTTCGGTAATGGCGGCCGTTTATCTTCATGACTGCAATTTCCAATTCGAGAGTCGCCGTCCGGTGAGTCTATACCGCCAAAGGCGCAGCGCTCGTCTATTCTCGGGGAGGGCGACTTTGGGATGGAAGTGCCGGCGCTGGAAGCCGCGCCTTGTTGTTTCATCCTTCATCCGCCGATTACGGCACCCTCAAGGTTGAGAATTTCCTTTTCGATAGGCTTTGGCAACACCGAGACCTCGACCCTGGACGTAATTCCGACGCTAAGCGTAACTAACCTCGGACCGTGGGATCATCAAGGCAAGAAAGTGTCTTTCGTTCGCGTACAATCACCGTCGGGATCATTTCGAACCACCGAAGGTCGGCTGGCTGCGATCTCATCCAGCGCCAGTGTCCGCTCCTGGCGCAACGCAGAAATTCAGATTGACCCACTAGCGCCTTTTCGCCTGGCTTGCCCTATCCCTCCGCGCGGCCTATATTCCCTCGCTCGCCAGGGGTGCTGCCGAAAGGGCGGCTGAGATCAAACCCTTAGAACCTGAATCTGGATAATGCCAGCGCAGGGACAGGCACGGCAAAGACGAGCCCCGCCTTGGGCCGCTTAGCATCCGCCTCCCGCCTCGCTGGAAGGCCCGAGCGGAGGATCGCGATGAATATTTTGGACAAGCCGCAAAACCTCGTTCCGCGGAGCGTGACGAGCGGGCCGTTGCCGGGCTCGAAAAAGATGTATCATCATCCGCGAGGCCGCGCGGACATCGCGGTTCCATTTCGTGAAATCGCGCTCGATCCTTCCGCGAACGAGCCGCCGGTCAGGGTTTACGACCCCTCGGGGCCCTACACGCAGGAGGCGGTTGCAATCGATCTTTCTAAAGGGCTTGCCCCAATTCGCGAGCCCTGGCTTGCCGCCCGGCAAGGGCTCGACACCTACGCCGGGCGCGCCGTGCGGCCTGAAGATAATGGCGGTGCCGCGCCGGCTCGCCTCGTGCCGCCCTGCCCGGCGAACAGGCCGCCGCGCAAGGGCCGCGACGGTGTCCCCATCACCCAATATGAATTTGCCCGCGCGGGCATCGTCACGGAAGAAATGATTTTTGTAGCGGCGCGGGAAAATCTCGGCCGCGAACAGATGTGCGAAGACGCCGAGGCGCGACTCGCCGATGGCGAGAGTTTTGGCGCCGCGATCCCTTCCTTCGTGACGCCGGGATTCGTCCGCGACGAAATCGCGCTGGGCCGCGCGATCATCCCCGCCAACGTCAATCATCCGGAACTCGAGCCGATGATCATCGGCCGCAATTTCCTCGTCAAGGTCAATGCCAACATCGGCAATTCGGCGGTGACCTCTTCCGTCGCCGAGGAAGTCGAGAAAATGGTCTGGGCGATCCGCTGGGGCGCGGACACGGTCATGGATCTCTCGACCGGGCGTAATATCCACAATATCCGCGACTGGATCATGCGCAATTCGCCGGTGCCGATCGGCACGGTGCCGATCTATCAGGCGCTCGAAAAGGTGGACGGCGATCCCGTGAAACTCACTTGGGAGATTTTCCGCGACACCTTGATCGAGCAGGCCGAGCAGGGCGTCGATTATTTCACGATCCATGCCGGCGTGCGCCTCGCCTACGTGCCGCTGACCGCCAAGCGCACCACCGGCATCGTCTCGCGCGGCGGCTCGATCATGGCGCGCTGGTGCCTCGCGCATCACAAGGAAAGTTTTCTCTACGAGCGCTTCGACGAGATTTGCGGCATCATGCGCGCTTACGATGTGTCTTTTTCGCTGGGCGACGGTCTGCGGCCTGGCTCGATCGCCGACGCCAACGATCGCGCCCAGTTCGCCGAACTCGAAACGCTCGGCGAATTGACAAAAATTGCCTGGGACAAGGGCTGTCAGGTCATGATCGAAGGGCCCGGCCATGTGCCGATGCACAAGATCAAGATCAACATGGAAAAGCAGCTTGCGGAATGCGGTGAGGCGCCGTTCTATACGCTCGGGCCTC
>Ga0185299_10006855_pt1 | contig 11943 bp, 12 predicted proteins | sample PaiPotPPA55metaG_FD_128002 | JGI IMG/M metagenome (GOLD analysis project Ga0185299, IMG submission 128002) | Iron sulfur acid spring bacterial and archeal communities from Banff, Canada, to study Microbial Dark Matter (Phase II) - Paint Pots PPA... ...
CCGCGGCCGCGAAATGGCGCACCAGGAGCTCGGCTATAAGCTCCTCGACCGCGTCAAGGGCGACACCGTCAAGATCGCCAAGATCGAGCAGGAGCCGCGCTTCGAAGGCCGCCAAGTGGTGATGGTGCTGGCACCGCGTTGAATAGAGCATGATCCCGGAAAGTGGATACCGGTTTTCGGAAAAGATCATGCTCAAGCAATAGACAGCGTCGCCGGCCACGAGAAACTAAAGAGAAATTCGAGGGGCAATGGAATTTAGTGAAACCGGCGCGGCTGCGCCGGCCAGTGGCGTTTGTCTTGCGGTCGCGTCTGTCGAGCAGTAGGAGGACATCATGCCGACGTTCATTATCACCATGAATTGGACCGAGCAGGGAATCCGCAACATCAAGGACCAGCCCAAGCGCGCCGCGGCCGCGCGAGAAATGGCCAAGAAGCTCGGGGTCGACATCAAGCAGACCTATCTGACCAACGGGCCTTCCGACCTGTTGTCCATCGTCGAATCGGCCAGCGGCGACAATGTCGCCAAGTTCTGCATGGCAATCGGCCAGCTCGGCAATGTGCGCACGCGCACGGTGCGGGGGTGGCCCGAGACCGAATACGCCAAGTTCATTTCAGAACTGCCGTAAGCATCGGGTTTGATTGACGGGCGACAATTGCGGCGCGCGCTCCGCGCCGCTGCCCGGCGCTTGTTATCGCTGGAAAATTTGCAAATTTTGGCTTGCTCTGTCATAACCCGCGCGCCCGCCGCCCGGTTGATCAAGGGCTGCCGTGGCGGCGGCGAAGTGCTCAAGAGCATGGTCCCGAAAAGTGGATACCGGTTTTCGGAAAGGATCATGCTCAAATGCAAATAAGCACGCATCACGCAAGCGATCGCTCGTAGATCGCAGGCGCCGCCTGTTGCCGGCGCCCCTATCAGGAGAGCCAAATGCCCAAGATGAAGACCAAATCGGGCGCTAAAAAGCGCTTCAAGGTGACCGGCTCCGGCAAGGTCCTCTATGCGCAATCGCGCAAGCGCCACGGCATGATCAAGCGCACCAAAAAGCAGATCCGCCAATTGCGCGGCACTAACGTGCTGTTCAAGACCGACGGCGATAACATCAAGAAATACTTCCTGCCGAACGGCTGACGGCCTGCCGCCCGCACCCGAAAGCGGGCGAGCATAAAGCAAGCGCATTTTCTTTCTCGAAGAGGAGATCATTTCATGGCTCGCGTGAAACGCGGCGTCACCTCCCACGCCAAGCACAAGAAAGTGCTCAAAGCCGCCAAGGGCTATTACGGCCGGCGCAAGAATACGATCCGAGTTGCCAAGCAGGCGGTCGAGAAGGCGAACCAATACGCCTATCGCGACCGCAAGCGGCGCAAGCGCACCTTCCGCGCGCTTTGGATTCAGCGCCTCAATGCCGCGGTGCGTCCGTTCGGTTTGAACTACAGCCGGTTCATTGCCGGTCTCAGCAAAGCCGGTATTGTGGTCGACCGCAAAGTGCTTTCCGACCTCGCTATTCGCGAGCCGGCGGCATTCGAAGCAATTGTCGGCCAGGCCAAGTCGGCACTCGCCGCGTAATTTCCGTCATGCCCGGCCCGGCCATGACGCTTATGAGAACACAATGATCGACCGTGCCTATGTGCAGCGCATGGCGCGCTACAATCGCTGGCAGAACGAAAACCTTTACGGCATCGCCGACCGGCTGTCCGTAGCGGAGCGCCAGCGCGAACGCGGCGCGTTCTTCGGCTCGATCCATAAGACGCTCAGCCATTTGTTGTGGGGCGATCAGATTTGGATGAGCCGGTTCACCGACATGCCGAAGCCGGAGGGCGGAATTCCGGAATCCGTCGCGCTCTACGCCGACTGGGAGCACTTGAAATCCGAACGCGCGGCCTTTGACCGAAATATTCTCGACTGGGCCTCGACCGTGGCGCCGGACTGGCTCGCCGCCGACCAGACCTACTTCTCGGGCGCCGTCGGCCGCGAAGTGACCAAGCCGCGTTGGGTCCTTGTCACCCATATGTTCAATCATCAGACCCACCATCGCGGCCAGGTTCATTGCATGCTGACACAGGCCGGCGGCAGGCCGTCCGATACCGATCTGCCGTTCATGCCGGAGTGAACGATGAGCGATCTCGCGCAACTTGAAAACGAAATTCTCGCCGAGATCGCCGCGGCCGCCGACGAAGCCGCGCTCGAAGCGGTACGCGTCGCGGCGCTCGGCAAGAACGGCACGGTCACTGCACTGCTCAAGACGCTCGGCGCTTTGCCGCCCGAGCGGCGCAAAAGTGAAGGGCCGCTGATCAACGGCATGAAGGATCGCGTCAATGCCGCGCTCGCGGCGCGCCGGGAGACGTTCAAGGCCGCGGCGCTGGAGGCGCGGCTCAATACCGAAAGCATCGACGTGACGCTGCCGGTGCGCGAGGCGCCGGCGGAGATCGGGCGCGTTCATCCGATCACGCAGGTGATCGACGAGTTGACCGCAATCTTCGCCGATATGGGCTTTGCGGTCGCCGAGGGCCCCGACATCGAGACCGACGATTACAATTTCGGCAAGCTCAACTTTCCAGAAGAGCATCCGGCGCGCGCCATGCACGACACGTTCTTTTTCAATCCGAAGCCGGATGGCACGCGGCTGTTGCTACGCACGCACACATCGCCGGTGCAGGTGCGCACCATGCTAACGCAGAAGCCGCCGATCCGCGTCATTATTCCGGGCCGCACCTATCGCTGCGACAGCGACCAGACGCACACGCCGATGTTTCATCAGGTCGAGGGCCTGGTTATCGACAAGGTCTCGCATCTCGGCCACATGAAATGGATCCTCGAAGAATTTTTCAAAGCCTTCTTCGAGGTCGACCGCGTCGGCATGCGGTTTCGCCCGTCGTTCTTTCCGTTCACCGAACCTTCGCTCGAAGTCGATATCCAATGCCGCCGCGACAAGGGCGAAATCCGCTTCGGCGAAGGCGACGATTGGATGGAGATTCTCGGCGCCGGCATGGTGCATCCGAATGTGCTGCGCAATTGCGGTCTCGATCCGGACCAGTATCAGGGTTTCGCCTGGGGCATGGGGATCGATCGCATCGCGATGCTCAAATATGGCATGCCGGATCTGCGCGCCTTCTTCGAGGCCGACGTCCGTTGGCTATCGCATTACGGCTTTCGCCCGCTCGACTGGCCGACGCTTGCCGCGGGATTGAGTTCGTGAGCGGCGATGCAAGCACATCACCTCCCCCCTTGAGGGGGAGGTCGGACCGCGAAGCGGTCCGGGAGGGGGGTGGTCGTGCCGCCAATCATCGGCCAGTTCCTACGATTCGTCGTGCGCGTGCAAGATCGCTGCGCAGTGAAATGACCGAAGCCGAGAAGCGTCTTTGGTATTGGCTGCGTGCACACCGTTTTCAAGACGTTGCCTTTCGGCGTCAAACACCAATCGGTCGATTCATTGTCGATTTCGTCTCTCACGAGTGCCGCCTAATCATTGAGATCGATGGCGGTCAGTACAACGAAAACAAAGCCGACGCTTTCCGCGATCAGTGGCTCTACTCAAAAGGATATCGCGTTCTGCGCTTTTGGAATTCTGACATTTTGAAAAACCGGGATGCGGTACTTGAGCAGATCGCGGATGCAATCTCGCTTGCTCAACCCCCCTCCCGTCGCCCGCGGATGACATCCGCGAGCGCCGACCTCCCCCTCAAGGGGGGAGGTGAAAATTCCTTCAGCCAGCGGTGTGAGCAACGGGGCAAAATCCCATGATGAAGCTCACGCTCGGCTGGCTCAAGGAGCATCTTAAAACCGATCACTCGCTCGATGAGATCGCCAGCAAGCTCACCATGATCGGGCTTGAGGTCGAGCGCATCGAGGACAAGGCAAAGCTGTTCGCGCCGTTTGTCATCGCGCGCGTGATTGAAGCCAAGCCGCATCCCAATGCCGACCGGCTGCGCGTCTGCGTGGTCGATACCGGCGACGGCAAGCCGATCCAGGTGGTGTGCGGCGCGCCCAATGCACGCACCGGCATGAAAGGCGTGTTTGCGCCGCCCGGCGCATTCATTCCGGGGAAAAACATCACGCTCGGCGTCGGCAAGATCCGCGACGTCGAGAGCCGCGGCATGCTGGTGTCGGAATTCGAGCTGCAAATCTCCGACAACCACGAAGGCATTATCGAATTGCCGGACGACGCGCCGGTCGGCGAACCTTACGCGAAATATGCCGGGCTCGACGACCCGATGATCGAAATCAACCTGACGCCGAACCGCGGCGATTGCACCGGCGTGCACGGCATCGCGCGCGACCTCGCCGCAGTCGGCATTGGCGAGCTCAACATGGGGAAGCTGCAAAGTGCAGCCCTCGCGCCGGTCAAAGGCCAATTCCCGTGCCCCGTTAAGGTGACGCTCGATTTCGGCGCGACGGCCTCGCTATGCCCGGCCTTCGCGCTCCGGCTTATTCGCGGCGTCAAAAACGGACCGTCGCCGGACTGGCTGGCCCGCCGGCTCAGTGCGATCGGGCTCCGTCCGATCAATGCGCTGGTCGATATCACCAACTTCATCACCTATGATCGCGGCCGGCCACTGCATGTGTTCGATGCCACCAAAGTGCGCGGCAATCTCACCGTGCGGCGTGCGCGCGGCGGCGAGAGTTTGCTGGCGCTTGACGGCAAGACCTATGCGCTCGGCGACACGATGTGCGTCATCGCCGACGCCGACGGCGTCGAATCGCTCGCCGGCATCATGGGCGGCGAAAAGACCGGCTGTTCGGAAACAACCACCGACGTGCTCATCGAATCGGCCTTGTGGGTGGCGACGAACATCGCGCAAACCGGCCGCAAGCTCGGCACCAATTCCGATGCCCGCTATCGTTTCGAGCGCGGCGTCGATCCTGCCTTCATGTCGCCGGGTCTCGAACTGGCGACGCGCATGGTGCTCGATCTGTGCGGTGGTACGCCGTCAGAAATTACGGTGGCTGGCAGCGCCGCGACGCCCGAGCGAGTGATCGATTTTCCGGTCGCCGAAACCGTGCGGCTGACCGGTCTCGCGGTGCCGCTCGTGGACGCCCGCCGAATACTCGAAAGTCTCGGGTTTAAAGCGGCGGGCAAGGGTGAGGGCGAGCGCGAAAGCATCAAAGTCACGGTACCATCATGGCGCGCCGACGTGGCGGACAAAGCCGACCTCGTTGAAGAGGTGGTGCGGATCGTCGGCGTTGATCGCGTGCCGTCGGTGCCGTTCGATCGCGGCGAAGCCCCGCGCAAGCCGGTGCTCACGGCGATCCAGGTTCGCACCCGCAAGGCAAAGCGGGCGCTCGCCGCGCGCAACTTGGTCGAAGCGGTGACCTGGTCCTTCGTCAGCAAGAAGCAGGCCGAACTGTTCGGCGGCGGCAAGCCCGAACTGACGCTGGCTAATCCGATTGCCGCCGATCTTTCCGAAATGCGGCCGAGCCTGATCCCCGGGCTCGTGGCGGCTGCGCAAAAAAACGCCGACCGCGGATTTCCGCACACCGCTTTATTCGAAGTGGGACAAATTTTTCGCGGCGATGGCCCCGAAGATCAGTTCACCGCGGCGGCCGGCCTGCGCCGCGCTTTGGCAAAACCGTCCGGCATCGGCCGCCATTGGACCAAACGCGATGGCGAAGTTGACGCGTTCGACGTCAAAGCCGACGCATTGGCCGTACTCGCCGCCGCCGGCGCGCCAGCGCAAGCGCTGCAAACCGTGCCCGGCGGTCCGGCCTGGTTTCATCCCGGGCGCTCCGGCACGATCCAAATCGGGCCACAGAATGTGCTCGGCCATTTCGGCGAATTGCATCCCCGCGCGCTCGAAGCGCTCGATGCCGAAGGGCCGCTGGTTGCCTTCGAAGTCATTTTGGAGCGCATAGCCGAGCCGAAAGCACGCGGCACGCGCGCCAAGCCGGCGCTCGAACTTTCACCGTTCCAGCCGGTCGAGCGCGATTTTGCTTTCGTTGTCGAGCGCGACGTCAAAGCCGCTGACCTCGTGCGCGCGGCCCAATCGGCCGACCGCAAGCTCATCGTCGGCATCACGGTGTTCGACGTTTACGAGGGCGATGGCATCGCGCCAGGCAAGAAGTCGATCGCCATCGCGGTCACGCTGCAGCCGCGCGACAAGACCATGACCGATGCCGAGATCGAGGCGCTCGCGGCCAAGATCGTCGCCGAAGTCGGCAAGCGCACCGGTGGCGTGCTGCGGGCGTGAAATACGCCGTCACCCTGAAGTGCTCGGCGGGGCGGCACTGGGGCCGCTCATCCTTCGAGGCTTATCATGGTGAGGTGCCCGGCGTCCGCACGGGTCAACATAACGTCGCGTGCTAACAAAAATCCTGAAGTCCAGATATCCCTGGGGATCGATGAAAAAATCAACGATCGGCGTACTCGCGACACTTGCAGTGGCTATTGCTCATGCAGCTTTAGTGTCGAAAACTCTTTCCGAGAATATTGCCCCGCACATCGAGACAATTCCAATTCAGACTTTGACTATTTCGGATGAACAGTTTCTGAAGGGCGATGCCTCTGGAAGTCCCACAACCATTTCCGGGACCTTGAAGGTTGCTGAAGGCTCAGGGCGCCTTCCGCTGGTTATCCTCCTGCACGGTTCAGGTGGAATTGAGGAGAATGCCATCGTATGGGAGAGGCTATTTGCGTCGTTAGGTATATCTACTTTTGAAATTGATTCATTTACTGGACGCAGGATCATTAGCACCGTTGCTGATCAGTCGCAGCTCGGACGCCTAAACATGATTCTCGACTTATATCGCAGTCTCGCGATATTGGCTGCGCATCCGCGGGTAGATCCGAACCGAATTGCTGTCATGGGATTCTCCCGTGGCGGCCAAGCGGCGCTTTATGCGACCCTCAAAAGATTTCAAAGGATGTGGAACCCAAGCGGAATTGATCCCGCGGCCTATATTGCGCTCTATGCGCCGTGCATCACGACTTACATCGACGATACTCAGGTGACCGACCATCCAATCCGCATCTTTCACGGGAGATCCGACGACTGGGTCGAAATCGCTCCTTGCCGAGCCTATTTTAACCGCCTCAGGGTGACGTCCAAGGACGTTCAAATGATCGAATATCCTAACACGTGGCACGCGTTTGATTATTCCTCGCTACCATCTAAACCCATTAACGTGCCGTATGCACAGACGACCCATTGCGTATTGAAAGAAGAGCCGATGGGGACGATCATCAATGTGGCGACGCATAAGCCTTTCACATATGCGGATGATTGCCTCGGACGAAACGCTCATGTGGCCTATTCCGTAAAGGCGACCCGCGCTACGGAAGATGCCGTCAGGGTATTGTTGAAGAAAGTCTTTGAATAGCTCCGAAAACTAATCCACGGAGCAACGCCGATGCTTCTCGCGAGAGAAAACGGCGAAACAACTGGCTAGTTGGGGTCGAGCACCCCTGCATAGCTGCGCTCGGTCCATGGGATCACTGGCGGCCCCAACACGTTGGTCGCGCCCGCCCACACTGCATTAAACCTCTTATTGAACGATGTCTCATCCTCAATCTTCGACGGCTGCGGATTGATCGCTTGAGGCGATTGTTTGGGTTTGATCGGCGGAAGCGACAGTTTGGGGTTGCCCGGTGGAGGCGATACATGTGTCGGTTCTGCGTAAGCCATCTCAATCGGCGTATCCTGATGCAGATACGACAAAATCTGCTCCTGTGCGTCTGACCGCATCGGTAGCGTGATATGCAACCCACCCATCGCCAGGTTTTGCGCCTGTGGACATGACAGTGACCCGCCGCCGAGACCAAACTCACCGGTATGCAGATCAAGGTAACGCACGCCGCGCACGCAGTGAAACAATACAGAGGTCCGCGGTGGGTCAATCGTAATGATTGTCACTCGAGGGTTATAGCGCGCAAGGTCAGGCGCATCGCGCAAGGCGTCAATGGCTCCCTGACTGTGACCAATGACGGCATCCCAGTATTGGTTTTTGTAGAGCCCATCATTCAGATGGGTGATCATGGTTACGTCGTAGCCCTCATTCGCCAGTCGAGCTTTCAACAACGACATCGGCGAGATGCCGGGGACGTAGTCCATCAAGCCACGGATCAGTAAGATCTGTTGCCCGGCCATTGCCGGTTGGCACATGAGCAAAAATACAATCAGCCAGATTCTAACCTTCACTCGTTCCCCGCCCCTGTGCCCCGTTACATTGCTCGCCCGAAGGTTTCAGGCATTTCGAACGAAATCTTGTTTTTTTGACGTCACCATCATGGATCTGAGATGCAGTAGTGCATTTCTTTGATCACTAATTAACCAAGATCTGTCCTAATTGAAATTCTCAGTGTGTCTTTTCAGCACTAGGCGGCGTAATCCCGCCGATTACGATTCACTGGTCGTGACAAAAGGAGGGTGCCATGAAAGCACTCGCTTTACTGACGGCAGTGGCAGTGACTTTCTTTAGCGTCGCCGCCTCTGCACAAAACTACGGAGCACCGTACGGCAAAGGCAAAGCTCCGCCCCCGCCGCCGGTTGTTACCAAAGGCTAGGTGAGCTTGGGGGGCCGGCTCCCATTGTGCCGGTCCCCTTTCTTTTTGGGATGGGACGCGGAGGGTAATATGGAGCGGAAGCGGATCGGTAGGTCTTCAACCCGGCTGCTTATCCTGTTGGCAATCATCGCCGTAACGGGGCTTAGCCTCTCGGTAGCTAGCGCGCAGACCAGCTCACAATCGCAGAATACGATGCGGGCGACCGCCACGAGTGGATCCGGCCAATATTACTTCGAGTTTCGCTCCCGCCAGGCCTGGGACTACGGCCACACCTTTGTGGTCTTCGGCCGTGTCGGCGATCCGCCGAGCAAGAACAATGTTGCTGGGCTTTCGCCGAAGGGCGATGACCCCCAGATGTGGCTCATGGGCCATTATGTTCCGGTCCCCTCCGACACGGGCTGGACCGACGGCGACCTCGAGGACAAATACATCACCGCGCGTTACCGGATACTGGTGAGCAAGGAGCAGTACGACAGAACCGTCGCTTACATCCGCCAGCTGCAGGCGAAATCGACGACCTGGAGCGTAGAGCTATACAACTGCAACGCCTTCGTCGCTGACATCGCAAAATTCATGGGTATTAAGGCACCATCCTCAACGTGGATTTATCCAAAAGTGTTCGTGACCAATATGCGCAAGATCAATACCGGGCATCCGGAAGCCGCCAACGAGCTTGTCAGCGAGAATGTGAAGGAAATGAGCAATCCGACCCGGGACGGCCGAGCCATGATAGGTAACGGCATGATACATCCGGACGGCGCGCCAACAACCGGCGCGGCGGCACCCGCACCAAACGTCACAATCGGCGCTGTTCGAGTTTCGAACCGACCGCCGAGTTCAGCTGGCGGTGCACAACACTCGCCTTAAAGCGAACGAGCGTCAGAATCGTAGTCGCTCGGTGTTGCTATTCGGCTGGCGCTATTCGCTCGCGCCGGTGGCGGGATGTCTGCGTTTGACCCTTAGCGGACATCCGAGAGCACTCAACTAATGTTCGCCTTCGGGGGTAAAGCGGACGTCGGACCAACCGTCGCTCATCGACCTCGATTTATGAGTGCACGCCCTAGCCACAACTAAATCTCACCGCTGCTCGCGCATAATCCGCGGCGTGCCTTCATAGGCGCGCGGTGCGCTTTCATAACGCGGCACGCGGCGCTCGGCCGGTTCGGGTTTTGCTTTGTGCTTCGGCCTGGCTTCGCTTTCCGCTGCCGCGGGGGCCGGTTGTTTCACCGGGCCGAGCCGGCGCAGTATGGCGTCGGCGGCGCGCTCGCCGGATTCCCAAGCGCCGCCGACCGTACCCCACAATGTCTCGTGCGCCGCCTCGCCGGCATACCAGACATCATCGGCGATGCGATCCAGCAATTGCCGGCGCGCCGATTGGCTGCCTGGCACGGCGGCCGACCAGGCGCCGAGCGCATAAGGTTCGCTGCTCCAGCGCGTCGCGTATTTGCGGCCGATCGATTTTTTTATTTCGGCGCCGTACAGGCCGGCCAGCCATTCGGTGGCGAAGTCGATCATCGCCGCTTCGCCTTGCTCGGCGAGATCGCGGCCGAATGCGCCAGCCACATCGACGAAGCACAGTGGTGTCGCGCCGACATTGGCGAGGATTGCGGCGGTGTGGATATTGTTGGATTTTTCGAACACCAGATCGTCGCTTTCCAGCCCCAGCGGATTGCCGACAAGTTCGAGCGCGATGCGGTCATAATTGCCAAGCGGCAGGCGGCTGAACGCATCGACGCGACGGGCCAGTTCGGGAACGAATTTCAGGCCGCCCGAGGCAATGACATTGGTCGGCGCGGTGACGATCGCGGCGGTCGCAGAGATCGTGCCTCGTGCCGTCTCCACCGTGACGCCGCGCCGTGAATCGATCGAACTCGCCGGCGTCGAAAGCTGAATCGCAAGCCCCTGCGCCAGCGCGGCAAGCAGTGCGCCGAAACCCGGCTTGCAGAACGCCGCGCTGCGGCGCTCGGCGGCCTTGGCGAAATCGAAAGACGACAGCTGTGCGAGATCCTTGCCGCAGTTGTATGGGCCGAGCACGAATTCCACGGTCGCCCGCCAATCGCCGAGATCGGCGGGCACCGCCTGCGCACAGGCCGTGTCGGCCTTGCGCGCTGCATCGCCTATGGCGCGCGTGGCGCGGACCTGGGCCGAGAGAAAATCCTCAAGCTCGCCCTCACGCGCGTAACGCCGGCCGATCCGTACTTTACGACTGAGCGACGCGGAATAAATGTCGCCGCGCCGCGGCGCGATTTTGATCAGCGGATTTGAATCGGGCAGATAAATCCAACGCGCGCCGCGATCGAACGGCACACCGAAACTCCTCGTGTCGGTGACGCAGCGTCCGCCAACATGATCGGTTGCCTCGATCACGAGGTAGCGCCGGCCCGCGGCGGCGAGCCGCCGTGCGGCGGCGATGCCAGCCGCCCCGGCCCCGATGATGACCACGTCGAGCGGACCGCCGGATGGCGTGACTGCGGCCAGGGCTGGGGCCAAGGCTGGGGCGAGGGCCGGACGCGCAGCAAGCGCGGCCGAGGCCGCAAGCAGCGAACGACGGCTCAGAGACGGCATACTTTCCACAACGTCTTACGGCCTGATATTGCCGACTTTCGTCGTCCCGATTTCGTCGTTTCGCCCTAACGACCGCGCAACATTGCCCTAAGCACGGGCGGGGGGCAAATCTTTCGCTTGATCTAGGAACCGACCGGCGGCAATGACGTGAAGATATGCTCGACGATGCGATCAAGGCGATCACGCAATTGTTCTCACCGCCACTGCGCGCGGTGCTCTGGAAAACCATCGGCCTGGCGCTGGCGCTGATCGTCTTCATCGGCATCGCCCTGGAACGGCTGATCGTGTACCTCGTCGGCGCCGGCAGCGCTTCGGTCGAGGAGACGTTGGGCACGGGGGCGCATCTGCCGGCCAATGCGCTGGCTTGGCTGCTGTCGATTGCCGCTGGGCTCGGCATCGTTGTCGGCAGCATCATGCTGATGCCGGCGGTTACCGCGATTGTCGGCAGTTTCTTCGCCGACCAGATCGGGCAGGAGGTCGAGCGCGAGCATTATCCTGCCGATCCGCCGGGCAAAGCGGTGCCGCTATGGCTTGCGATCTGGGAAGGTATCAAGACGGCTTTGCTTGCTGTGGTGATTTACTTGTGCGCCGCGCCGCTTCTGCTGTTCGCCGGCTTCGGGGCGGTCATCTTTTTCTTGGCCACCGCCTATATCCTCGGCCGCGAATATTTCGAGCTCGCCGCCATGCGGCTTCGGCCGCGCGCCGAGGCCAAGGCGCTGCGCCGGCGCAACGCCGCCATGGTCTATGTCGGCGGGCTATTCATCGCTGCGTTCGTATCGATCCCGATTGTCAACCTGGCGACGCCGCTGTTCGCGATGGCCTTTATGGTGCATCTGCATAAGAGACTGAGCCGCAAGATTATATAATCCGGCCGCGGCCATTCACC
>Ga0185299_10006856_pt1 | contig 11938 bp, 9 predicted proteins | sample PaiPotPPA55metaG_FD_128002 | JGI IMG/M metagenome (GOLD analysis project Ga0185299, IMG submission 128002) | Iron sulfur acid spring bacterial and archeal communities from Banff, Canada, to study Microbial Dark Matter (Phase II) - Paint Pots PPA... ...
TCGGGGGGAAAGCGCTATCTGCGGATAGTGAGATAAATGAATGGCCGATCGAATCCCACAAGTCGACCACGATAGTCAATGCACTTTTTCTAATTTACTTCCCCTGGATCGAAGACTCCATAATTTACGCATTTATCCGCAAATATTTGGAAATATCCTCCCCTGGGTTGTCCCTCTAATCAGTATCAGCGAATGGCGCCGCCCAATCCGGTAAATTTTTCTCGTAGGCTTGCACCGATTCCGCGGGCGGCCCGCTGCGAAGTGGAAAAAGTTCGATGGTCGCCGGCCCATGCGCTCCTCGTGATTTGATCACAACGTGCCCGCCGTCTCTCGTGAAGCCCCAACCTTCGATGAACCCCTTTGCCGACTCCAAGTTCGCAACTACTCTTCCGTGATCGAAAACGTTAAGGTGGTTGTTGATATAGAGTCCGTTGTAGCTGCTCAATGTTTTTCCGTCCGAATTTAGCTTGTACACTTCCCAACCGACGGCGCCCTTCGTCGAAACCTTTGGCTCTGCACAATTCCCTTTGAGGGTCCAAATATCCGTCGTTCCATCGGAATAGGTGACGATCACATTTCCAATCTCATATTCTGGAGGCAAAGATTTGTTGCGTATGATCGCCGCCTGCACTGGCGTCTTGGTCTTTTCAGCTCCTTCATTTTGACCGTCAAGAAAAGGAGCCCACAGGAACAAAAGTATAAATGCGGTGAGCGTTCTTTTCTTCATGAGCCGCAGGAAGATCATACCGGATCACGGCTGGATGTTACAAGATCCCGATTTGCCGGTTGATCCAGCACTTCCCGCAACTTGTGCGCGAGCGCGGACGGCGTGAACGGCTTTTGCAGAAGGGCCAGGCCTTTGTTCAACACGCCTTGATGGATAATGGCATTCTCGGTGTAGGCGGAGGTGAAAAGAATCCTGGTGTGCGGATAAATTGCCCGCATACGTTCAGACAATTCTTTGCCGCTCATGTGCGGCATGACGACATCGGAGAACAACAAATCAATGTGTCCGATGTCGCGCTGATGTTTCAGGCTCAAGGCTTCGATGCCATCGGCGGCAGCCAAAACCGTGTAACCGAGTCGTCTTAACAAGGTCGCAGCCATCTCAAGCAATGCAGGATCGTCCTCGACCAGCAGTATGGTTTCTGTCCCACGCGGTAAATCAGGTGAGTCAAAACTCTGGATGGAAATCTGATGTTCAACTTGCGGCAGATAAATTTTGAAGGTGGTACCTCGGGCAAGTTCGCTATAGACGCTGATATGACCGCCGCTTTGCTTGATAATGCCGTAACAGATGGACAATCCCAACCCCGTCCCCTGGCCAACGTCTTTTGTGGAAAAAAAAGGCTCGAACACGCGCGCTTTCTCTTCCTCACTCATCCCCTTGCCGGTATCTGTGATCGCCAGCATCACATAGTCGCCCGGTTTCAATTCGGGATATCGGCCCACACTCTCTTCGTCCAACGAGATATTGGCGGTCTCCAACATGAATTTGCCGCCACTGGGCATGGCATCGCGCGCGTTGATGGCCATGTTCAAGATGACCTGCTCAATCTGTCCGGCATCCGCCTTCACCGCTTGCAGGCCAACGGCGGGAACGATCTGCGTATCTACATCGCTGCCCATGAGATGGTGAAACATACCTTCCATACCCGCGATGAGGCCGTTTAGATCGAGGGTTTCCGGCTTTAATAATTGCTTGCGGCCGTACGCCTGGAGTTGCCGCGTCAGCGTGGCGGCACGACTGGCGGCTTCGCTAATTTCCATCGCGCTTTTGGCCAGCAGACTCCCTGCGGGAAGGTCGGCGAGGAGTAATTCACTCTGACCGATGATGGCCGTGATAATGCTGTTGAACTCGTGGGCCACCCCACCCGCCAGCTTGCCGACTGTTTCCATTTTTTGAGATTGAAACAGTTGGGCTTCGAATCGTTTGCGGGTGGTGATGTCGCGCTGGTTGGCCACAAAGTGGGTGATTGTCCCGCTGGCATTGCGAATGGGCGCGATTTGCCATTGCACGTCAAATTCCTTTCCGTCCTTGCGATAGTTGATAGCTTCGCCCTCAAACCCTTCCCCCCGTTCCAGGTTTTGCCGGAGCCGGTCCAAGACGGTTTTGTCCGTGCCCGGCCCCTGTAAAATCCGGGGTGTTTTTCCGAAGAGTTCCTCCTCATTGTAACCGGTCATCTTCGTGAACGCGGGATTGACAAAGACAATCCGGGGCCCGGGCAGGTCGAGTTGCGCGTCGGTAATCAAGATGGCCTCCCTGGATTGCAGCACGGCCGAATTGAGCAATAGTAGCGCCTCTTCTGCTCTCTTGCGCTCGGTGATGTCCTGGCACATGACGACGATGCCGATCACCTTCCCGTCCTTGTCGCAGACCGGAACCTTATCCGTCTGCATCCACACTTCTTTACCCAGCCTGTCTCGAAGCGTCTCAACAATCCCCAGTTTAGGCACTCCCGAATGGATAACTTCCAAATCATCCGCATAAAACTTGGCCGCTTCCTGCGAATGAATTTCGAGATATGGCTTTCCTTCGATTTCCTCGACAGACTTCCCAACGGTTTCTGCAAATCGTTTATTGACCCGCAGAATGCCATTTTCCGTATCCTTGAAAAAGATCATTGCCGGCATCAAGTCGAAGAGCACCCGGAGCTCGGTCTGTTGCCGCTGCAACGCCTCCTCGGCTCTCTTGCGCTCCGAAATGTCGCTGGCGATACCCGTGAGACGAACCAGGTCGCCTGACGCGTCTCTGACTTGAAAACCACGGTCATGCACCCAGCGGATCGTGCCGTCAGGACGAGTGATTCGATACTCAACGCTCACCTCTGGTACGTTTCCCATGAGCGAGGCGAAGGCGCCGAAGACCCGCTCACGTTCCTCTGGGAGGATAGCGTCGACCCACTGGTGCGGATCGTGATACAAGCTCTCCTTCGAACGGCCCCATATCAGTTCATAACCCGGACTAACGTAGTGGATTTTTTTCAAGTCGGGCGAAGTCATCCAGAATACGTCGGTGATGTTGTCCGCCAACTGGCGGAATTTCTCCTCGCTTTCGCGCAACGTTTCTTCCCCCCGCTTTCGCTCGAGGTTTTCCGTCCGAAGGGCCTCATTGGCTTGTGCCAGTTCAGCGACCCGCTGAGTCACACGCGCTTCGAGTTCGTCGCGCAGACGCCGAAGTTCATCCTCAGCCCGCTGGCGCTTTTGCACCATGTTATTGAAGGCAATTGCCAACTCACCAATCTCGTCCTTCCGCGGTGGCGGCATCGGCAAGTCCCTCCGTCCGGAGGCAAATCCCGTCGCCACATCCGTCAGTTGTTGGAGCGGTCTGGAGATCGACCGGCCCATATAAAATGCAATTAACAAACCGATTGCGACGCTTCCGAGTCCCGCCAAAGCCACATGGCGGATCGTGCTTCTCGTCAATCGCATCAATTCATTGTAGAGCGGTGTGTACTCCAGAACCACCGCTCCGATCACTTGTCCGGACTCAGCCTCAATCGGCACGACGATTTGTTTAATTCCCGCCGGGTACTCCTGGCTAATCTCGACAAATGTGCGCACCTGCCGATCCTTTATAGTCGCCTCGACTTCACCACCCGGGTCTTCAGTAAAGCTTTTGCCGATCTGTGACGGAAGTGCGTCCGCAAGGACAAGCCGATTGGAGTCCACCAGTGCCACGTCCCGTCCCTGCGTCTTATGCAGCTTGGCAACAATTTCCTGGGCGGACTCGGAGAGTTTATTTGAGCCCGACATGAGGAGGAAGCTTACGACTCGTGCTACACCCTGGGCTTCCTTGGTCACGCTAACCATCGCAGCAGCGTGCTGCTGGTTCACTGCGAGCCCACCCACGAGAGCCACCAGCGAGGTCATGCCAATCAACGTCCAAAAAATTTTTGTTTTAATTTTCAAGCTTGGCCGCTTGGTTTACCCCCTTTTTCTCATCGAGTAACTCACGCACTTTGCGGACGAGAGTAGCCGGCGTATAGGGTTTGGGCAGGAACTCGACTCCTGCCTCAAGCACTCCGTGGTGCGAGATGGCGTCATCGGTGTAACCGGACGTGAAGAGGATTTTGAGATCGGGATAAGTTATTTTGAGCCATTCTGCCATTACTTTGCCGCCCATTAGCGGCATAATGACATCGGTGACCACCAAACGAATTGGGGATCCTTTATGCTCGCGCGCGACGTGCAATGCATCCTGACCGTTCGAGGCTGACAGCATTTCATAACCCTGATTTTGCAATACACCGCAAGCTAGATGCCTCACCGATGGCTCATCTTCCACCACCATCAAGGTTTCCGTCCCCCGTGGCAACGGCCCGTTCTGCATCGACCTCGCCACGATATCAGGCGACTGCGCGATTCGCGGAAAATAAATTTTGAAGGTCGCGCCTTTGCCAACTTCACTGTAAACATCGATGTGACCACCGGATTGATTGACGATGGTCTTGCAGGTCGCCAGGCCTAAACCGGTGCCCTTGCCCAATGGCTTCGTCGTGAAAAACGCGTCAAACAAAAGCGCTTTGACTTCTTCAGTCATGCCGGTTCCTGTGTCACTGACACTGAGCATTACATAGTCGCCTGGAATCACGCTCGTGCGTGTGCGCGCGTAGTTTTTATCGAGTTCGACATTGTTTGTGGCGATGGTGAGCTTGCCGCCATAGGGCATGGCATCGCGGGCGTTGACGACCAGATTCATCAGCACTTGCCCAACGTGGCCGGAGTCAGCCTTAACGCGTCCGATTTGTTTACCGGGAATAATTGTCATTTCGATGTTCTCGTCGATGAGCCGCCGCAGCATTTTGTCCAGGTCTTTCACCACAACATTGAGGTCGAGCACGGCGGGTACCACCGTTTGTTTGCGGCAGAAGACGAGCAATTGCCGCGTCAACCCGGCGGCACGCTCCGACGCGTGCCGGATCTCCTCCGTATATTTTTGCAGCGGACTATCCGGGCCAAGGTCTGACGCCATCAAATCGCTGTAACCGATGATGACCGCGAGAATGTTATTAAAGTCATGTGCCACGCCGCTGGCGAGCAGGCCAATCACTTCCATTTTTTGCGCTTCGATAATCTGGGCCTCCAACCGCCGGCGTTCGTCCCGTTCTTCGACATCCTGCATCGCACGGCGCACCGCCGGAGCGAGCCGGAAAAGATGATCCTTCAGGACATAATCCGTCGCACCACTCTTGAGCGAATCGACGGCCAGTTCCTCGCCGAGTGTCCCGGAAACCAGAATGACCGGCAGGTCCGGCCATCCGGCGCGCGCCGTTGCTATGGCGCTTAAGCCGTCAAACGCGGGCAGCGAAAAATCCGAAAGGATCAAATCAATGCCGCCGCGTTCGAGCGCCGCCACAAAATCATGGCGGTTGTGCACGCAGGTGGCCGCACAAGTGATGCCCTCGGCTTTCAGGGCGGATTGAACGAGCTCTGCATCGTCTAGATCATCCTCCAAATGCAGGATGTGGAGCGGGGATTTCATCCTTAACCTCTTTCTTTCCCGGGGAAGTGAATTCACCGCTTTGAATCGAAGTTTTTTCTTTCGCTATAAAGGGCGGCGGTTCATTGACAGCCGCCCAGAATATGCCGAGTCGTTTGACCGCCTTCATGAACTCGGAGAAATCCACAGGTTTCACCACATAGGCGTTAACGCCGTGTTTATAGAACTCAACCAAATCCGGCGTTTCGCGTGAGGACGTTAGCGCCACGACGGGAATCGTTTTCAAATGATCATCGGCCTTCATGGTCTTCAACACTTCCAGCCCGTTGATTTTCGGCATCTTGTTGTCGAGCAAGACGACTATCGGATTGCCGCCGGCGCGCATTTTGAATTTCCCCCGGCGATAAAGATAATCCAGCGCCTCCTCGCCGTTGCACGCAATCGCGACGTCGTTGGCCAGATTGTACTCTTCCAGTGCTGCCAAGGTAAGTTCCACATCCCTCGGATCGTCTTCGGCCAACAGAATGTTTTTAATGTTTATTATTTCATTGTCCATCGATCACCTCGTTTCGTTTTGGAATCGAAAAGTAAAAGGTCGCGCCGCCGTCCACCACCCCTTCTGCCCATGCCCGGCCGCCGTGCCGATGAATGATGCGCTGGACATTAGCCAGCCCGATTCCCGTGCCCTCAAACTCGTCCTGACTATGCAGGCGTTGGAACACGCCGAATAGTTTCCCGGTATATTTTGGATCGAAACCGGCGCCGTTGTCGCGAATGAAGATCACGGTTTCGCCGCTGCCGGAGGGAGCACAACCGATTTCGATTCTGGCCTCAGCGCGATCACCGGTGAACTTTACCGCATTGGAAATCAGATTTACCAACACCAGACGCAAAAGAGCAAGGTCGGCCCACACCGCCGGCATCGCGTGGATTGTCCACGCGATATTCCGCTTTTTTGTCTCCGCCCGAAAATCGCCCAATGTCTCCCGGACCAACTCCTCGATATTGAACTCCGTCTTTTGCATCTCTGATTGTCCGATACGCGAGAAGGCCAGCAGGTCATCAATCAAATCCCCCATCCGTTGTGCCGATTCGGAAATAGTTTTCAGATGCCGGAGACTTTTTCCTGAAAGGGACGGCCCGGCATCTCGTTGCAGCAGTTCCACGAAGCCCACGACATGGCGCAGCGGCGCGCGCAAATCGTGGGAGACCGAATAACTGAACGCTTCCAGCTCCTCGTTGACATTTTGCAATTGCGCGGTGCGTTCGGCGACACGTTGCTCCAGTTCCGCGTTGAGCCGGCGGATTTCGCCTTCCGCTTGTTTACGCTCCGTGATGTCGCGGATGTTGCATTGAATCACTTCTTTATCACCGACCCGATATAGGTTGCTGACAAACTCCACGGCAATGTGGCGGTCGTCCCTCGTTTCTGACAGGAGGTCTTCGTGGCGGCCATATCCGTGCTGTTTCAATCGCTCCAACATGGCCAGATTGTACTCAATATTCTTGAATGGAGTCAGTTCCGCGACGGTTTTGCCGACCATTGCACTGTGAGAAAGACCCAATAGTTCGACCAGGAAGGGGTTCACATCGCTGATGCGTCCCGTTTCAACGTCCAAAATCAGGATGCCGTCCTTCGACGCTTCGAATATTCGCCGGTACCTAAGTTCTGAGGCGCGTAGCGCCTGCTCGCTCTGCACCCCAGCCTGCTCCGTCCGCATCTCGGCTTCCTCCGTCCGCATCTCGGCTTGCTCGGACCGTGCCTCGGCCTGTACCCACCGGATCTCGGCCCGCTCCGACCGCGCCTCAGCCTGCTCCGACCGCATCTCAGCTTGTTCCGACCGCATCTCAGCCTGTTCCGTTCGCGTCTCCGCCTGCTCAATCCGCGTTTCGTAGCCGGGCATGTATACGTCTCGATTTTTCTTAGTCTCGCCTTTATCAGGAGCCACGGTCTGGCTTGGATCCTCGATCGGTAATAGTTGAGAATAGGCTATTAAAGGCTCTTTGGTGTTCATGGATAATTAGGGTTGATTAAGAAGCCGCTGTCACAAATGGTCGCTCGATGGAATTTGACGACTGTTTCCGGCGTTCGAGCGCAGCTTGAAGCCCAGCCGCTCTGCGTCGCTGGATGGCAAAGGGGCGATCATTGGAAGAAGCCGATAGCGCCTGCCGCGAGGCCTTGAATTATCATATTGGCTATCTATACCATATTTTCTACAGATCATCACGAAACAATGTCCAGAAAGGACGAATACTGCGGAGGGGACTCAAGAACTCACGGAGTCAAGAACTCAGGAGTCAGAATTCAGGAGTTCAGCAAGCGGTGGGCGCTAAGAATTCAGAGTCTTTACGTGCCGATCGATGCCACGCATTCTTTGTTTTGCAGCCGCAGGCTCCCGACTCCTGAATTCTTGAATTCTTGAGTCCTTGAGTTCTACTTCCCCCATATGCGCTTGCTGCCCGTCTTTATCATGGTTGTTGCCGGCTTTTTCATATCGATCCAAGGTCCAATCAATGCACGCTTGCGCTTGGCCGTGGACTCTCCGGTGCTTAGCGCGGCAATCTCATTTCTCTCCGGAGGCCTCGTTCTCTTGTGCATCATGGCGACCGGCGCTTTTGGAGGCACGGGAACCGGGCTGCGAGGGATGCAATCCGCCCCGCTTTGGGCCTACCTTGGCGGCGTGCTCGGAATCAGTTTTGTCCTCGGCTCAATCGTCGCTGTCCCCCAAGTCGGTGTCGTCGTTGTGATCTGCTCTGCGATTCTGGGCCAAATGGTCGGCTCTTATCTTGTAGACACGTTGGGCTGGTTTGGAGTCGACAAGGTGCCGTTCAACCCGGTTCGCCTGGCCGGGATCGGGCTTATGGTGCTTGGGGTCCTGCTGGTGCAAAGGAGATAGCTGAACTTCCTTAAAGTTCGCACGTGCGCTTTGACTCTGACAGTGAGACATTGCTATGTTCTGTTCAGTGGCGCGGTGAATCGTCCATCAGGGTAACCTCATTGATGATTTGAAACCCTATATTCGGGAACGGCTCTGCAGCTGACAAGCGATCTAAAAATCCAATCATCATGAAGCTCTACGTCGGAAATTTTTCCTTTGATATGACAGAACGCTCACTGAGGGAACTCTTTGAGCCGTTCGGCACGGTTACTGAAGTCAAACTGATCACGGATCGAGAAACCGGCGAGTCGCGCGGCTTTGGGTTCGTTACGATGGGCAATGTTGCGGAAGGTAACGCGGCGATTAAGGGCCTGGATGGAAAGGATAAAGGGGGCCGCAAACTCAAGGTCAATGAGGCTCGCCCAAAGGATGACCGTGGGGGGCGCCCCTTTTCTGGATCGCGCCGCTAACCCGGAAATAGTCTCAGGATGCGGCCTAATCGGGCGCTTTTCGCTGCAGAGAACGCCGACTCATCGAGGACGGAGTGCGCGGTCCAAGTGTAAGCGAAGGCTCCGGCCTTTGCCCTCCGTGGTGCGCCGTGTCTTGCAAAGGCTGGAGCCTTCGCTTACGCCTTTGAGCCATCCACTCCAGGGGAAACGTATTCGGCGTGTCGCCAGACGCCGCGCGCCGACCCGCTTCCCAGCCGCCGGACCGAATCGACGAGACTTCGGCGAGCTCAGTCGAGTCGCTCATTGCGGGTCACGTACGCTGTCTTCTACACCGACGGACTGACTGGTGCTGGGCTTAGGATCAGGAGTCCCAACGTGCGGCGGCCGCAAAATCTCGGCGTTTGAGCTCTCGAGGTTCATTGAGCGGGGACGTTTCCGAAACTGACCGAAGCCAAGCGGAGTCGAGACCCGGTTCGCCTTGATGTAGTGACGCACGACCGGCTCGTCTTCGCCAGCGTGCAGACGCCACGCTCGCTCAGCAATCTCGGCTTCGGCTTTCGTCGTGCGCGCATGCTGCCTAAGGTGCTCTGCCCAGGAGGCCACCAGCATTTCTGTCCGGAATGTCCCGGGATTTTCCAAGTTCTCATCGACGCGATAAAGCAGAGCGCCAGTCCGCAAAAAGACCAAACGAAGCTGCTCAACCAATGAAAGGTATTCTTCCCGGTCTTCCGGGCGAATGATGGATTCCACAGTGACCGTGACGGGCCCGTCATCGGGCTTCGGCGCCAATGGAAAATCGTGCGCCGTCTCTAACGGCGCTGGGTCAAGGTTGAGGGAATGCGCGAAGTTGATAGAGAGCGGGATGGCCAACACCAGGCTGGCTGTCAGGAGAATCGCGCCACCCATCAGCGTATTACCGAGCCCGAGAGAAGTCGCTGACCAGCCCCAAAGGATACCGCCAAGCGCAACCCCGCCTTGTGACGACACCATGTGGACTGCGTTCATCCGCCCCCGGGCCCAATCAGGCATTGCCCGCTGGCCTGCTATCCAAAGTTCCGATGCTGATACGGTCCAACTTATGCCGGCCAAGGCCGCCACCGGTAGAAAGATCCAGAGATTTGGAACGATGGCCATGAGTACGAAAACAGATACGAGAATGACGCTGGCCAGAATCGTCAGCATATTCGGTGTAGCTTTCCTGCGAGCGTAAGGCAGCACCAAAGTCGCTCCAAGAAGCGAGCCTATTCCCAAGCTGGTGAACACTAACCCAAGCTGACTCGCTTCGAGCCGCAAATGCCGAAGTGCGACCACTGGTACTAACGCCGGCACAACCGCAATGAAAAGGCCAAACAATAAATCTCGGGTCAGTATGACCTGCAATCCCGGCGTGTAGCGAACGTACCGCGCCGCGCTCGCAAGTGACTCCAGGAAGTTTTCTAAGTGTGGCTGAGGCTGCCGCTGCTCACGATAAAGTCGCGAAATCGTCAAGGCCGCGAAGAGAAATGCAAGAGCATTGAGAGAAAAGAGTGTCGTCGGGCCGGCGACTGGCAGAAGGAATCCGCCGATTGCCGGACCAACGATTCCGCCCATGTTCATCTGCACGCCGCCCAGGGTGATCGCTGATGCGAGTTCTTCTTTTCGGACAACTTCGGGAACGATCGCAGCCCAAACAGGAGCATTAAAGGCAAAGCCGATGCCCAGAAAAAAAACCGACGTTAGTATTAGATACGGGTGAATCAGATGCAGCCAGGTGCAAACCGCAAGCAGCCCTGCCGCGAAAGCTAGCCAGAGATAGGTCCCAACAAAAAGCTTCTGCCGGTTGACCAAATCAGCGATTGCTCCGGCAGGTAAGGTAAAAAGAAAAAACGGTAGCGAAGCACTTGTGGCCATCAGCGATAAAAGCAATGGCGAAGCGCCCAGCGAGTTCATGAGCCAAGTCGCCGCCGTGTCGTGGGCGGACACGCAACAGCCAGAGATAAGGCTCGCTATCCACAGCCCGACAAAGACCCGGTTCTTAAGCGCCAGCCAAGTGGATGTGTTTTGCTGTTGTTCGGTGGCCATGGCCAAGGCCCTATCCAAAACCCAAGGGATTTGGAAGACGGTGCACTAATCTAACTGGATCTGGATGGGCTTAGGCCCTTGGTGATGTGGAATCATCATGAGCGCAAAATCTGCGTCAGGTTTGCCGACGAAAAACACGTCATGCATCGCCGAATCCATTTTCGTCATGCTCTGGGCCAAAGCTACATCTACCGGCGAATGAGACTTCTCACAGGAAGTCGAAAGGGTGCTGACGAAGACGAGCAGTACTGGGCGTAAATAGACGGGGCGCATACTTCAGGTCTTAAACCTCCTTTTTTAAGGTACGTCAGAACTTCTTTCAATAGCCCGTCTTTTCAATAGCTCGTCTTGTCGAGCTTTGCTTCGAGGCTGATAGCCGCTAAACAGACGCGCAGCGTCTGTTTAAGCCTAAATTCCGAATTTGAGACCGCAGATTCCGCAGATTTCGCAGATTAGGGGAGAAGGGATGACGGTCTCTGCCATCTACAATTTTGTTCCGGATGAATCCTTGCGTCAGATAACGCTAAACTCCTTGGCTTCAGTCATCTGTGGAATCTGTGAAATCTGCGGTTACCTCTTATCTTCGGTTTTTGGGTTAAGTGCACCCCACGGGCTAGCGCGCGTGAAGATTTGAGAAAAAACTCGCGCTCGGTGGACCTCGCTGTTTTCAGCTCTTGGCTACGATCCGGCGGCGCCCGCCAGACGTGATTTTTGCGGGTTAGGCTCCTTCGGCGAGGAGATCCGAAAAACCTCCGAGGTGGCAAGAAACGGCATTGCGGACCGAGGCGTATTTTAGTCTTCGGAATAGTCTTAACAATATATAGAATATATGGTAATTATAGCATATGAGACGCAATCTACTACTCTTGCTGTTCGGTGTTGCCATGGCTTTCGACGGCGCTAACGCCGCACAAAGCCTCCCTATTACCCCCCCGCAGGTCAACTTGGCCTTCACGATGCCGACCCATCCCCCGCAGGTCGATCTAGCCTTCACGATGCCGACCCATCCGCCCCAGGTCGACTTGGCCTTCACAATGCCGACCCATCCCCCGCAGGTCGATCTAGCCTTCACGATGCCGACCCATCCTCCCCAGGTCGACTTGGCC
>Ga0185299_10006857_pt1 | contig 11936 bp, 5 predicted proteins | sample PaiPotPPA55metaG_FD_128002 | JGI IMG/M metagenome (GOLD analysis project Ga0185299, IMG submission 128002) | Iron sulfur acid spring bacterial and archeal communities from Banff, Canada, to study Microbial Dark Matter (Phase II) - Paint Pots PPA... ...
ATCATCACTCGCCCCACCCAGGCATTCTGGGGAACAGCGATTGTGCTGATTGGCGTGCCGGGATATTTGTATTGGAAGCGCAGCAACCGGAATGCCACTTAGATCGTGTGGGGACGCCGGCGCTCGGTGTCCCCACATAAAACACTTATACCGGAGTCGCGCTCTTCCTCGGCGGATTGAAGAATGGCAGCGCCGTTACCTTCACGTTCGTTTTAAGCCGCATCGCTTCGATCGTGATTTCCATCTGCAGGGAAGCGCCAGGCTCCGCATATTCCGTCTCGACGCTGGCTAGCGCGATCAACTTCTTCAGAACCGGCGACCAACTTGTGGTCGTCGCTTTGCCGACTTGTTTATCTCCCGAGTACACGGGGACCGCGACGCGCGAGGCTTGGGTGGGCGCAGCGGGAGTGAGGCGGTATCGCTCGTAGAGTTGCTCGACGTCGGTCCAATCGACTTCGAGGCCAACAAGTTGGCGCGGCACGCCCTTCTTCGCATCTTGCTGGAGCGCGCGTTTGCCAATGAAGTTTTCCTTTTCGAGGTGAACTATTTTCCCGAAGCCGAGTTCGTAGGGCGAGAACTTCTGTGATGGAATCAGCGCTTTCTTCGAACTGGTGTAGTCGACTTCAATCAGGAGCAGGCCCGCTTCGACGCGCGCGACGTCGAGTGCCAGCATGCCGGCGGCGTGCAGATCGAACTGCTTGCCGTTTTCCGTCAGAGCATCCCAAACTTTCACAGCGTCATTCCACGGCATCCAGATTTCGTATCCGAGATCGCCGGTGTAGCCGGTGCGGGAAATGTCGACGGGAACTCCTGCGATTTTGCCGCGGGTGACGCGGAAATATTTCAGATTGGCGATGTCAGCGTCAGCCACGGCCTTTAGCAGCTTGGCCGACGTCGGGCCTTGCAGGGCAAGCGCTGCTACTTTCTCCGAAATATCTTCGATCTGAACATCCATGTTCAGGCCGTTCTGGCGAAACCAGCGCAGGCTGGGGTCGGCGGCCGTCCAGCGATAGAGGTTTTCTTCGAGGCGCGAGATAGTGCCGTCGTCGATGACCTTGCCGTCTTCGTCACACCAGCAGCAATAGATGACCTGTCCCACTTTGACTTTGTTGATGTCGCGGGTGATTATCCGGTTCACCAGACGAGTCGCATCTTTACCGGTGATCAGATATTTATAAAGTGGCGAGATATCGATGAGCGCAGCCGCGTTGCGAATGGCGTTGTACTCGTGCTCGTGATGGACTTCGTACACGCTGACCGTGTAATAGCCCGACCACTCGCGGTAATTCAGGCTGTGACATAGGGGGAATGTTCGCTCGTGAAAGGCGGTTCCGATAGGCAAGCTGATAGCCTCGAAAAGATTTGGTAGACGCCGAATTATACGCTGGAGCCGTTATTAAAGGTCATTCCGCGCCTGGGGGCGCCCGGCAGCGGATCAGCAGGAGATCCCTCGCCCCGCTGGAGAAAACGCGGGAACTTCGAGATGACGTCTTCTTGTTAGCTAACGTTGCAGACAAAATGACTCGCTTCTCGATAGAATGGCGGCTCGACTTTCACACCATGCTCTCTTTCACGCCAACGTTGTCGAGTGTCCTCCGCAAATGGACCGTTCGTTCCAGCGGACTCTAGTCTGCTACCGCCCTTCGGCGCGAGTATCATTGCGTTTTCTACACACCCGAACGTTAAAAGCTAGGAGCTAACAGCTAATGGCTGGTTCTAACTCATACGACGTAATCGTCATCGGCGGCGGTCATAACGGACTGGTTAATGCTGCGTATCTGGCGCGTGCGGGCAAAAAAGTGCTCGTGCTTGAGAGGCGGCACGTGCTGGGCGGAGCGGCTTGCACCGAAGAAATTGTGCCGGGATTTAAGTTTTCCGTCTGCTCTTACGTGGTGTCGCTACTGCGGCCGGAGATTATTCGCGATCTCGAACTTCCCCGCCACGGTCTGGAAATCCTTCCTCTCGACGGCACGTTTACTCCCATGCCCAGCGGCGATTACTTGTGGCGCGTGAACGATCATGGCAAGACGCACCGCGAGATTGCCCGCCACTCGCGCGTGGACGCGGAAGCCTACGACGAGTTCGGCAAGGCGATGCAGGCAATGTGCCGCTTCGTAAAACCGATCCTCAGCATGGTGCCGCCCGATCCGACGACATTGAATCCGCGCGAGCTGATGAAGTTGTTGTTTATCGGGAGGCGTTTTCAGGGAATGTCAAGCTACGACAAATACAACCAGGTGCAGCTCATGACCATGAGCGCCATTGATTTTCTCGATCAATGGTTTGAGACTGACGTGCTGAAAGCCACGATGTCGGCGTCGGGAATTATAGGAACGTTCCTGGGCGTGCGTTCTCCGGGGACAGCGTATGTGCTGCTGCATCACTATATGGGCGAGATCGACGGCGCATTTCGCGCCTGGGGATTTGCGCGTGGCGGCACCGGAGCCATTTCAAACGCCATCGCCGACGCGGCGCGCGAAGCGGGCGTCGAGATCCGTACCCAGTCGGGCATTTCGCAGATCATCGTAAAAAACGGCAAGGCGCGGGGCGTCGTTCTCGCCAACGGGGACGAAGTCTACGCCGACGTGATTTCATCCAGCGTCGATCCCCGGCTCACGTTCACCAAGTTTATGAGCGCGGAGCATCTTCCCGAAGACTTTCTGGAAGATATCAATCGCTATAAGTTTCGCGGTTCCTCGGGCAAGGTGAACATGGCTCTGGATGCTCTTCCCGATTTCAAGTGCATGCCGGGCCCAGGGCCTCATTTGCGAGGCGCGATTTCTATTTCGCCCTCGGTCGAATATATGGAGCGGGCATATGACGACGCAAAGTATCGGAACTTCTCGCGGCGTCCGTATATCGACATGGTAATTCCGTCGCTGACCGATCCATCGGTTGCGCCGCCGGGAAAGCACGTGATGTCCTGTTTCGTGCAGTATGCTCCGTACAAACTGCGGCCCGGGCTGAACTGGGACGATCAGAAAGAAGCCTTCGGCGACACCGTGGTGAACACGATTGCCGAATACGCGCCTAACATCAAAGACATCATCATTCACAAACAGGTGATCACCCCGCTGGATCTGGAGCGCGAGTGGGGACTGAGTGAGGGCAATATTTTCCAGGGCGAGCTTTCGCTGGAGCAACTTTTCTTTCTGCGTCCCGTGCCCGGCTGGGCACAGTACCGCACCCCGATTAAGAATCTCTACATGTGCGGTTGTGCGACGCATCCCGGCGGCGGCATCATGGGCGCGAACGGGCGACTGGCAGCGCTGGAGATTCTGAAAGACATCAAGGGAGCGGCCTAGCATGTCAGCGCCCACACAAGGTAATTCGCGCGACGTTGTCGTCATTGGCGGCGGTCACAACGGGCTCATCACCGCGTTCTATCTAGCCAAGGCGGGATATACGCCGCTTGTTCTCGAACGCAATGCGCAGGTCGGCGGGGCCGCGATTACCGATGAATTCCATCCTGGATTTCGATGTTCCACCCTCGCACACACCGCCGGACCGATTCTTCCGCAGATTGTGCGCGATTTGCAACTCGAAGAATACGGGGTCAAGTGGATCACACCCGAGGTTAGCGTAACGGCGCTTTCTCCCGATGGGCGCGCACTTTCGCTTTATCAGGACACGAAGAAATCGGCGCAGGAAGTCGCGGCATTCTCGCAGAAGGATGCGGCCAAGTATTCCGAATTCCAGCAGTCGCTGGGAAAAATCAGCAAGGTCATTGCCGAAGCGCTCGCCACTACGCCGCCCGATATCGACCATCCCAGCCGCGGAGATTTATGGGGCATGCTGCAGACGGGACGGGCCATCCGCAAGCTGGGAAAGCGAGATATGTTTCGCCTGCTGCGCTGGGGACCGATGGCGGTGGCCGATCTGGCGTCGGAATATTTTGAAACTGAACTATTGCGCGCGGTGATCGCGGCTCGGGGCATCTTTGGAACCTTTCTTGGGCCGTGGTCGGCGGGAAGCACGCTCATGTTGCTGATTAGAGCGGCGGGCGATCCTCATCCCACGGGCTCCGCGTCGTTTGCTGTGGGAGGCATGGGCGCAGTTACCCAGGCCATGGCCTCGGCGGCCAAGGTGGCGGGAGCTGAGATTCGCACGGGTGCGGAGGTCATCGAAATTCTGGTACGGGATGGCGCCGCCACGGGCGTGCTGCTTTCCACTGGTGAAGAAATTCGTGCGAAGGCTGTCATCTCCAATGCAGACCCGAAACGCACTTTGCTGAAGTTGACCGACCCTACGCATCTTTCACCGGACTTCGTGCAGAGGTTGCAACACTACCGCGGCAACGGGACGGTCGCGAAAGTGAATCTCGCCCTATCGGCGTTGCCAAAGTTCACCGCTCTCAAGAGCGGCGATGCCAGCGCGCTCAAGGGTCGCATTCATCTCGGCGATGAGATTGACTATCTGGAGCGCGCGTTCGATGAATCCAAGTACGGCAACTTCTCGCGGCAGCCTTACCTGGAAGCTACGATCCCATCGTTGACCGATCCGACGCTTGCTCCCGAAGGCAAACATGTGATGTCGGTCTACATGCAGTATGCGCCTTATAAGTTGAAAGGCGATTGGGACACCGAGCGCAATGCACTCGGTCAAACCGTGGTGGAGACTCTGGCGCAATATGCGCCGAATCTGCCGGAGCTGATTTTGACGCATCAAATTATTACTCCGCGCGACCTGGAAGAAAAATATGGGTTGACCGGCGGACAGATTTTTCACGGAGATCTTGCCCTCGACCAGTTCTTCACTATGCGTCCGCTGCTGGATTGGGCGCGGTACCGCACGCCGATTCAGAATTTATATTTGTGCGGAAGTGGAACGCATCCCGGGGCCGGGCTTACGGGCGGTTCAGGCGCGAACGCAGCGCGCGAAATCTTGAAAGAACTGAAAAAGTAGGGAGCGCTGCGGAGACGTAGCAAGCTACGTCTCGACGCCAGATTTGTGCCGACTTTCCGCTATCGCGCGGAAGGTCATGTCCTTCCAGAATCATCTTCAATGCCGCGCCGGTAGTAACTTGCACGGGAAGTTACTTTTCATTTTTACTTGAGACATCGTAAAAGTTTAGAGGGGATTTCTCACTCTCGGGGGCAGGTTTGGCCGAAGATCTTCGGTTTGAGTTGGCTATTTTGGCGACCGTTCAGGGCTTCTACCAGAAGCTGATGCGGGACGCGCTCGGCGGGGATGTTCCCATTCCGAGCGGTCTCGACGAAGACGCGCTCCGTCACTCCGACCATGAATTGCCGACCACGTTATCCCGGATGTACCGCTGGCTGCACATGCTGGATATGGCGATTACGCCGGCAATGGTGCGGCAGGCGCTGACTCCCGAAACTGATTCTGAAGTAGCAGAGGCGCTGCTGCGTTATTTCGTGCGGCGTCGTGAACCCAGCGACATCAACCGCGATAAGACCGATCTGATCGCAACGTTTCTCTATCGTCATCCCCGAGTGCCGGGACAATGGCAGCAAAGCGGCTACGGACTGGACGGCGCCTTGCCTCTTTCACCTTTTGAAATTGCGCTGATTGAAATCCTCGCAGATACCGACGTGCCGTCACTGCCAGAAGAACACGTGCAATTGCTGCGGCGTTTCGATCCCTTGCGCGAAGAGATTGGCCGTTTCCGGGAGTTCAACGCGTTGATGGATTCCGGCATTATCGGGCGCGTGCGAGAACTCAAACAGTGGCTGGATGCGTCGTTCTATCATCCTGGTGTCCTGGCTACAGTGTCAGCGTATAACGCAACTTTCGGCAGAAAGTTTGACGAATTGTTCGTCAAGGCGCTGGGCGAGATCAAAAACTTTGGACAGGCGCTGGAAGAAATGGGCGGCACGATTCTGACCACGGTCGACGGCGTGGAAGTTACAGTGGAACATGTTGCCGCGATTGAAGAGAAAAAATTGTTGCAGGCCGACTATGGCGGCGCATTGGAAAAGTTTCGCCGAGTTTCGAAGCTAAAAAAGGAGTTGGACCGTCGTCCCCCAATCCGGCGGGCCCTATTGACCCCGGCAGGACAGGCCGCACGCCCCTCAGGCGGCGCAGCAGCGGCGCCCAAGGCTGCGAAAGCTGCGGCAGCGAAAGCCCCGGCGGCGGCTCCGGTGTTCCAGCCACCCGCTGTTACCGCGCAGCAAATCTCGGCGGAGGAAAGTAAACTGCGGCGCGTGGAGGAATCCATTCGCGTGTTTGTGCGCGTAGCCGATCCGAAATACCGACAGGTTGTTCCCATGCGCTTTTTCAACCTGACGTTGACCGTGGCGGAGGCCGACGCATATGGCGCGGCGTTCCTGGAAGAAAAAAGCCTGCGCGCCGACGTGGCCCGCACTCTGATCCGGATGGTTTCGATTTCCGCGCGCATCAGCACCGAACTGGAAGAGCTGAAGCGTAGCTCCAAAATGTCATCTCTTTGGAAGCTGCATGCCGATGCGGTAGTCGTGCTGCTGGATATGGCCAGTTCGTCAACGGAAGATGCGGGCAGCGTGGCGCAGATGGCCGAGCAGAGCGGTTCTGGCACCGCGGCCCGCGCCATTCACGAGTCCGTCAAAAAACTGCGCAATCAGGCCGACGTCGCGGTGAAGACTCTCGCCAATGTAAGCTAAGCCTTTTCGCATTTTGCCCTAACCATTCGCTGACTGAGCCGTCCAACCATTCAGGCTGTTTGTCCTAAATCAAAACGAATCGTTGTAGTAATTTGAGTTTGCCCGTTAGCTCCGCGCCTTCCCAGGAGAAATGGCAGGATTTGGTAACCTGGCCGTCGCGAAGGGGATAGGCCAACGAATGTCAGAGAGAATGGAACCCCAGAGAGGCTTCGCGAATTACTCGACTGATGTAGTCCACGATCTGCGTTACACGTTTCGCACCTTGGGCCGCGACCCCGGCTTTACTGCGGTTTCCATTCTGATCCTGGCTCTGGCCATCGGAGCCAACATCGCGGTCTTCAGCGTTGTCAACACTCTGCTACTCCGGCCGCTGCCTTTTCCCAACGCGCATGAGTTGGTGTGGATCGCGCCGCCGCCGTCTGATTGCGGCCTGTCCTGCGCAACCTACTCGGCAGATGCCTACGAAGAATTCCGCGCACAGAGTCGCACTTATCAGGACGTGACTGGATACGAAGCTTTCACTACTCCCGATAACCTCCGCCTCACCGGCCGAGGCGAGCCCGAGCCGGCTACCGGTATCGAAGTCATTGGCAACTTCTTCCAGGTTCTTGGCGTGCAGCCCGCGATGGGGCGGCTTTTCACTTCCGAGGAGTCTCGCGGCGCCGCGCCCGTCGCTTTACTCACGAATGCCTATTGGCGGCGCCAATTCAACGCCGATCCCGCCATCGTAAGTAAGGCCATAGAGTTGAACGGAACGCCCCATGACTCTGGTCCCGTAACTGTAGTGGGAGTGTTGCCAGCAAGTTTCGACTTCGGCGCCGTGTTTTCTCCCGGTGCCAAAGTCGATCTTTTCGTCCCGCTCAACCTGGACTTTGAGCGCAACTGGGGAAATATCACTACACTCCTTGGCCGTATGAAGCCCGGCGTTACGCTGGCCCAAGCCCGCGATGATGCCAGACGCGTGGCGCCCAACCTCTACCAAAACGTGAGATTTCCTCAGACTCTGGGCCAGTACAAAGGAAATCTCATTCCAGTGCCGCTCAAGGATTACGTTACCGGCAAGCTGCGCCGTTCCTTGATCGCGCTGTGGTGCGCCGTGGCCGCCATACTTCTGATCGCCGGCGTGAACCTTTCCAACCTTCTGCTGGCTCGCGTCGCTGCGCGCGCCAAGGAGTTCGCCGTTCGCGGCGCACTCGGAGCGAGCCGCGGCCGTATCGTACGCCAGTTGCTCATGGAGAGTCTCGTCCTCTCCAGCGCGGGCGCCGCTATAGGACTTGGACTAGCCCTAGTGCTGATCGCGTGGCTTGCGCACCAAGGCTCTGTGGCTCTGCCGCTTCTCAGCACGATGCGGATCGATAGCCAGGCATTAGTCTGGACCGTTTTCATGACGGTCCTGACCGCCATGCTCTTCGGCCTGCTTCCAGGCCTAAGGATGGCCAGCGGCAATCTTCAGGAGGCGCTCAAGAATTCCGGCGCAGGTGCTGGGCTTGGTCGCAAACATGAGCGCGTCCGTGCCGGACTGGTGGTCTCTGAGATTGCCTTGGCATGCGTGCTGCTGGTCAGTGCAGGCTTGTTGCTGCGCAGCTTTGTCAAGGTACTGGACGTTGACCTCGGCTTCCAGCCGGACCGCGCTGCCTCCATACAAGTGAGCTATGACGAAAGCGCCCCATCCGCCGACGCTCGCATCGCCAAGCGAAGCGCCATCTTCCAGCAGATTCTCACGCGCGTCAACGCGATCCCCGGCGTGGAAGCCGCAGGCATCGCCGATTTTCTTCCTCTCGGACCCAACCGCGAATGGGATACTCCGGTACCTCAAGGAAAGACCTTCGCTCCCGGAGAATTGCCAGACCCGCTCGTCTACGTGGTCACACCGGGATTCATCCGCGCCATGGGTATTCGCTTGCGTGGGCGTGATTTCACATGGGCCGATGGGCCGCATAGCGAAAGAGTTGTCCTCATCAACGACTCTGCGGCTCGCGTTTACTGGCCCGGCGAGGATGCGGTCGGTAAGATCCTCATAAGCGACAAAGAAGAAGATCATGTGGTCGGAGTCGTCGACGATGTCCACGAGGAGAGCGTGGAAGCTGGAACGGGTTCGCAAATTTACTATCCGGCTCTACAGCAAGGACCGTCATCGGCACAATTGGTTGTGCGTACCAGCCTGCCGCCGGCGGCTCTCGGCGCGAGCGTCCTCCACGCGCTGCGCGAGCTGAATCCCAATCAACCAGCTGCGGAGTTCCGGCCGATCCGGTCCATAGTCGATCGCGCCGTTTCTCCGCGGCGGTTCTTCATGATTCTGGTCGCAGCATTCGCTGGACTGGGATTGCTATTGGCCACGCTCGGAATCTACGGCGTCATCTCATACTCGGTTACGCGCCAGAGACCAGAGATCGGCATACGCATGGCGCTCGGCGCAAGCACCGGTCGCGTCCAGCGCCAGGTACTCGCGGGTACAATGCGATTGGCGCTCGCGGGCATGGCGCTAGGTACGCTCGGCGCATTCATCGCGGCAAAGTTAAGTGCCTCGCTGCTCTTCGCCACCTCGCCCTGGGATTTGCCGACGTATCTCGGAATGGCTCTGGCGCTCTTGCTGGTTGCCGCGGTCGCTGGCTACATTCCCGCCCGGCGTGCTTCTTCCATTAATCCCATTGAAGCCCTGCGCAGCAATTGAGGTTGAACAACGATGTTGCGGCGAGTCTTGAGAACGGCAGCCGAGTCGGCTCTCCTGCATAAGTCCGCTGAAAGCTAATACGCCAGGTCTTATGGTCAGGGAGTACGAACTCGTCTGCTAATTTTTGGACCTAACCGTTTGAAGCGTTGCACATCCCACGATAAGACACTCTTATGCGCTAGGTGCAAGAAGCCCACGTATTGTTCAACCCTATTTGCGCAGCTTTGCAGTCCAGTTCAGGACCACCGATACTGGCGTCATCGCTGTTTTCAGCCGGGTGTTGATGAGAAACTTCTGCCCGTCCCTGGTGACATCGTAGGAGAAGCGCTCCGACGTTGCGGGCATTTCACGCGGATTGGCCTGAAAGAGCGCTGCCGGAGTACCAGCGTCAAAATTTTCGCCAGTTTTCACCGGAACCGCCATGATTTTGCTGTCGCTGGAACGATAGAAGAGCTCTTTGCCGTCGGCTCGCCACTTAGGCTGATCACCGCCGCTGTTCGACACCTGCCACTTCCCATGCGCCTCGGGAAAAGAGGTTACATAAATCTCCCATCGTCCGCTCTCATTCGAGGCGTACGCCAGCCACTTGCCGTCCGGTGAGAACCGGCCGCTCTTTAAAGTGGAGCTCGCCTTGAGAAACTCAGTGGGTTTGAGTCCCGGAATCGTAATAAGCCACAAATCTGCGCCACGCTCGTAGAGTACGTATTTTCCATCGGGGGACCAGTCGGTGGGAAACCTGTCGGGCCCGTCCTGCGGAATGTGTTTCTCATCTTCGGCGCCATTCGTATTCTTTAAATACAGATCGAACGTGACCCCACGGTTCGATGAAAACACCATTCGGCTTCCATCTGGACTCCAGATCGGCAGTGTGTCGATGCTGGGATCGAAGGTCAGGCGCTTCGCGCTCTGGGTTTCGAGATCGTAGGTCCAGAGGTCGGTATTTTGGCTAACCGGATCGGTTGTATCTGACGCCACAGATCTGCCGTTGGGGGCCAGCATGATATTGCCGTAAATGCCGGGTTGGAGCGCCAGTCCAGTCTCCTGGCCTTTCCGGTTGACCCACAGTAATTGAGAAGCACCGGAATCTCCGGCTTTTTGGGCTACCAGCAATCCGGCGGTGGAAGCCCCGAACACAGCCCGCGAAATTCGCGGCGAATATTGCACGTCCGTCAGAATAGGTACAGGTTCTCCGGTCAACTCAAATTTTCCGGGGTCGAAGTTTTGAACGAAAAGAGTCTGATCGCGATAATAGAGTAGATACGGGGGCACATACGCCACGTTAGCGCTGGCTTTGGTAACAAGGCGTTTCTCGTTCGAATTCAGCGAACCCACGTAGATCGAAGTCAGGTCCCTTCGTCCGGAAAGGTGGATCGCGGAATAGAAGTAGTGGTTTCCATCCGGCAGAAATAGCGGCCAGCGATGGCTGTCCTCGACCAGGCTCTTGTCGGGAACCGTGATCTGAGCCGGAGTTCCGCCTGAGGCTGAAATTCGATAGAGGCCAACTCCCAGGTGGCCACTGGGAGTAAAAAGGATGATGCCCTCCTTATTCCAGGTACCACCGCGACCAGTGGGTGCATCACATAACGTCTGCACCGCGCCGCTGGTCAAATCTAATTTCTTCAGTTTTCCGTCCGCGAAGAAGCCGAGCGACCGCCCGTCGGGAGACCAGAATGGGAAGCTGGCACCGTCCGTGTTCGCAAGGCTGGTCGCGTCCTGGGACCCAGGTTCGTAAATCCATAGGAGGTTGTTTCGTTCAGACTCCCGATGTCCAACAATCACAACCGTGTGGCCATTGGGAGAGACCGCTACATCTCGGGCCGCGAAGGGTAGTGGCGCGGAAAAATATGTAGTATGTAAGTTATCCTTAGAGCCGCGCCACCACAGAAGGGATGCGATCAGCATCAGGGCAAGGCCGCCGGCGATCAGCCAGGGCAGCAGTTCCCTCCCGCTTTTCTGTTTCTCGGCCGGCCTGAGCGCAGATGTCCCGCTTTGTGCGATCCACTTCAGCTGCAGCATGACGTCATGTGCAGTCTGAAATCGATCGTCCGGATTTTTCGCCAGGCAGGTGGTGACGATGTACTGGAAGGCGGGCGGAGTGAGTGGTTGAGATGCAGAAATCGACTCCGGTTCCTTGTCGAGAATTGCGCTTGCCACGCTGATCTGGCTCTTGCCATCAAACGGCCTGGCGCCGGTTACCATTTCGTAAAGCACGGCGCCCAGAGCAAACAGGTCCGATCTGGCGTCTGCTTCCTTGCCCTCAATCTGTTCCGGCGACATGTACTGGACCGTTCCGATCATGGCGCCCATTGTGGTGAGCGGGGACAGCGGACTGCCCTGGCTCATGGTTCGAGCGGCCGACAAAGGAGGCGCGCTCGATCCAGCGGGACCGGCGGTACCCGCGGACTTCGCCAGCCCAAAGTCCATGAGCTTGGCTCCGCCTTTCGTGAGCATGATGTTTCCCGGCTTCAGGTCGCGGTGCACAATCCCCTGGCGGTGCGCTATGGCAAGCGCCTCGGCAACGGCAATTCCGATTTTGAGAATTTCATTCAGCGGCAAAGCGCCTTTACGCAGCCGCTCGGCCAGAGTTTCTCCTTCGAGAAACTCCATGACCAGAAAATCAATGCCATCCTGCGATCCAATGTCGTAGAGATGGCAGATGTGGG
>Ga0185299_10006858_pt1 | contig 11934 bp, 13 predicted proteins | sample PaiPotPPA55metaG_FD_128002 | JGI IMG/M metagenome (GOLD analysis project Ga0185299, IMG submission 128002) | Iron sulfur acid spring bacterial and archeal communities from Banff, Canada, to study Microbial Dark Matter (Phase II) - Paint Pots PPA... ...
GTCCATGCCTTCCGGCGGCCGAATAGGCTCGCGCGTGGGCGTTCCATCCGGGGCCGCGCGAAGGTATTGCACGGGCCAGGGAATAGGGAAGCCCAGCTCGTGACCGACTTGCAGCGGCCAATACGGCTGCCGCAAAAATTCGCGCGCCATGATTACGATGTCGGCGCTTTCTTCGCGCAGAATTGTGTCAGCTTGATTCGGAGTTGTGATCAGGCCTACGGCGCCAGTCATCACGTCCGTCTCGTGGCGAATTTCCCGCGCGAATGGAACCTGGTATCCGGCGCGTATGGGAATTTTTGCTCCGGGCGCAATGCCGCCGGAGGAACAGTCGATCAAGTCCACACCCAGCGGAGCGATCTTTTGGACCAATTGAACGGACTGATCTAGGTCCCAGCCGCCCTCAATCCAATCCGTCGCGGAAATTCGAACGAACAACGGATAAGCAGCGGGCCATACGCCGCGAACCGCAGCCACGACTTCACACAAAAGCCGGCAGCGATTTTCCAGCGAACCTCCATACGAATCAGTGCGCTTGTTCGAAATGGGCGAAAGAAATTCGTGAAGTAAATATCCGTGGGCGGAGTGGATTTCAATTACTTGAAATCCTGCTTGCAGCGCCCGGCTGGCTGCGTCGGCAAAAGATTTCACCACGCCGCGAATTCCCTTCTCGTCGAGCGCAACCGGCATGGGATAGGTAGAAGAAAATGGGATGGCGCTGGGCGCCACAGGTTTCCAGCCACCTTCTGATTCAGGCACCGCGGCATTCCCTTCCCACGGACGCTGCGTGCTGCCTTTGCGTCCGGCGTGCGCCAATTGAATTCCAGGGATGCTGCCCTGCTCGCGAAGGAAATGCGTGATACGCGAGAGCTGTTCGATGTGCTCGTCTTTATAAATTCCCAAATCCTGCGGGCTGATGCGGCCTTCGGGAGAGACGCCTGCCGCTTCGGTGAAAACGAGAGAGGCTCCTCCGACCGCTCGGCTTCCCAGGTGCACCAAATGCCAATCGTTGGCGAAGCCATCGGTGCTGGAGTACTGGCACATGGGAGAAACCACGATGCGGTTGCGCAGAGTTAGTTCGCGGATAGTGAGTTCGTCAAATAGCATGGATCTTCCTTTGGTGCTTTGCGATTCGTACGAGCGGAATCATTTTAAGAACTAGTTAATTTTAAGAGCTAGTCCTTAAGAGCTGGTTCTTAAGAGCTAATCAATCGTCGCGCCGATGAGTTTTTGTGTGTTTGTGGTTCGCCACAGGGTCGAGCAAGCGGAGCACGTGCACGCCTGCGTCAGGATCGAAGCGATAGGCGATGGTTGCGTCCGCTGCTTCTTCGTCGCGTGCCAATTCCAGTTCCGGGTTGCCGACAATAATGTCGCCCTTATTGTTAATTCGAAGCTCGCTTCCAACTTGCAAAACGATTTTGGTTTCGTTGGTATGGGATTCCATTTGGCCTCCTGCGACCATCAATAGAATTCGGCGTGCTGGCCTCACGCGCTAAAGCACACAAGTTTGGATGAGGGAATGTGGTAAAAGGTGCCGGAAATTAGTTCGAAGCAGCTCGGGCGCTTTTTTCTTTCTTCTTCTCTCTGGGAGGATCGAGCGCTGGAGGATCGCTGGCGGGAAAAGATTCGCGCGAGGCCTCGTCTACGGGATCCACAGCCGGCGGGTCAGGCGGTTTAGAAGCCGGCGTTTTTTTGTCGTCTTTGTGCGAGTTTGGTCCTGCCGCAGAATGCATTAGAAAAACCTCGGTTCAGTTCAACCCGGCGCAGCTTACGTGCCGCACCTAGAATTTGATTACAAGCCCCAGTGTAACTTTTGGACTGTATTGGTAAGTGTTGAAGTAGTGCGTTCCGACCATGTCGGCTTCGGCACGCCATGCGAAACGCGGACGGAATCGGATGTCCACTCCACCGCCAGCTTCATAAGCCGGGGCATGCTCGTTGCCAAACGCCGTTTGTGGAGTGAAGTGCGAATACCCGCCTAACACGTGGGCCCAAAGTTCCAATCCGCGTGGAGCCGACCATCTGAACCGCGCGCCGCCCATTCCAAGCAAGAGCCATCCGCCAGTGTTGAACTCGTTTAAGTGCGTGGCGTCAAACTCGCCGTCCGCGCCGACCCAGTTCTTAAAGTAATAAACCATGCTATAGGTGAATCCATTCGTATTCAGAGTGACCGCGGGGACCTGGTAATAGCGCAGGTATTCGTAACCTATATACGCCTGCCAGTTATAGGTTTCATAAACGCTTTGGACCTGCTGCGGCGGCTCGGCAAGCGGAGCGCCGGTAGCGGAACTCCCGGTGATCCCCGCGGGCGCGGCACCCGAGAAAGCGCCGAAGCCGAATGGATTCGCGGAAGGCGCCAGCAAAGCGACCTGCGGAAACGCGTCGGATACCGGCGGATTTACGACGTTTATTTGTGCGTTAACATTCATCGCGAGTAAAAGAACAGCACCAATTAAGAATGAAGCGTATCGCATCGCCTATAACCCCCTCAGGCTGCCCAAGGCCACAAAGCCTGCACCTCATAATTTGACCGAGAATGGTAGCTGTGTCTAGCCTAAATTCAGCAGACTTGCTGTACTGACGTAAGGCCTCGCCACAGCCAGAACGCCAAACCCCTCTCGCGCCGGAAAGTCGCGGCCGACAAATTACTAAAATCCAGGTCGCCATTGACAATTGGTGGTGAAACGCCTAGAAGAAGCCTGCAGTTCTGAAACGAGTTCCGAAGCAGCGTGCCGACGAAAGTTCCGAAGGGAGGTCCCCATGGCAGGTGTTTACGGTGAGATCAACTCCAAATCGGACTATCAACGTGTTCTCCGCGAGGCGTCCAGCATCGTGATCCGCGTTCTGGAGGGCACGCCGAATAACGGCACCATGCAGGGTGTGAAGAAACAACTTGAGGCCATGAAGCGTTGGACCGACGGCGGCCGCAAGCCGAGCGAGATCGAACGCCGCAATATTGACGTCGGATTGGTGGCAGCACGCGAGCTTTCCGATGCCACCGGCGAATTGAGCGACCTGGCGCAGAAGCTGTGCGCTTTGAATAACTATTTTGAGGACTGGCCCACCGACGCTGAAGCCGCCAGCGCCACCGACGATGATTTCTTCGACGAGGATGACTGATCTGCTGCCTGTCCGAAACTCTGCTCGCTTCGGCTCAGCTGTCGCAACAGCGCCAATTCTGAGTAAATCAACGCGCGCGCCTTCAATGATAGTGTAGCGGTGCGCATGAGTGTAACGGCGCCGACTGCGGGTGGGATTTGTCCGTGCGTTTCGCGGCATCACTGATTGGAGACTGAAGCTGAATACGAGGACGCTTTTCTTCGTTGGACTCATTTTATGCGCGACCGGAGTAGTCTCCCCGCCTGTTGCTCTCACACTCGGTTTGATTTTCGGATTGTCTTTCGAACATCCTTACCTGGCCGATAGCCGCGACCTTTCCAGATTTCTGCTGCAAGCATCGGTTGTAGGCTTGGGTTTTGGGATGAATTTGCACGAAGTGCTGCGCGCTGGACGCAGCGGCTTCGTCTATACCGCCGCCGGGATTTCTTTTGCTCTGATTTTTGGCCTCCTCGCCGGCTGGCTTCTGCGCGTAAACAAAACCGCGTCGATCCTGATTTCCACCGGCACGGCCATTTGCGGAGGCAGCGCGATTGCAGCCGTCGCGCCTATCATCGGAGCCAGCGACGAAGAAATGGCAATTTCGCTGGGAACAATTTTTATTTTGAATTCGGTTGCGCTGCTGATTTTCCCGCCTCTGGGCTGGGCTCTGCATCTAACACAAACGCAATTTGGGTTATGGGCAGCGTTGGCCATTCATGACACGAGTTCCGTAGTGGGCGCTACGGCGCGCTACGGCCCGGTCGCGCTCGTGGTGGGCACCACTGTGAAATTAACGCGTGCTTTGTGGATTGTGCCGGTCGCCATTGGCGCGGCCATCGTGAAACGCTCTAAAACCAAGATTCAGTGGCCCTGGTTCATTTTGCTTTTTTGTCTCGCTGCGGTGGCCAGCACCTACTTGCCAGCGTTCACGAATTTTTGGCGTGTGCTCAGCAATCTCGGAAAGCTGGGGCTGACAGCGACTCTTTTTCTAATCGGGACGGGAATTTCGCGCACGACTTTGCGGCAGGTCGGCTGGCCTCCGCTGCTGCAAGGCGTAATTCTGTGGATTCTGGTGGGCGTCACATCCCTGTGGCTGATTTTTGCCGGCTGGATCGCGCTCTAACCTCATCGCCGGTATCTGAGACTTTCTAGCGCCGGCTTGTTCGAGCGCAACCGAGGGACGGCGCGCCGGCTTTTTTTCTATGCGAAATCCTACCTAGCTCTTCTTTCCCTTGTCCTCTTTCAAAAACATCGCAGACTGTTGGTGAGCTTCCTGTGAAAACTCCCAAGCCTTCCGCGCATGCTCCATGGCCTGTTTCGACTGCTCGTGCCCGGTAAAATGATCGCCTTTGCCGTGGCCGGCCGCCGCAGCTCGATGCGCGTGCGCCGCCTGCTCGTGAAACTCAGCCGCCCGTTGATGCGAATCGTAGGTCATTTTTATTCTCCTCTGAATGCATCTTCAACGTTAACGCGCTCGTCGCGCGATGTCCACCCAACTCAGCGCCCCACGCTGTCTTGAACTATCGCGTTCACCGGCGGCGCGGGCAAAATTCCAAGATTGATGTAGATTGGCCGAATTAATTTTCGTATCGATTTCAGCCGTGAGAAAAACCATACAGCGCCCGCGATGCAGCATGCTCCGCTGAACATCACCGTCCGCGGCGCGCCGATTGCGTGCGCCAGGGCTCCCGAGAGCAAACTCCCGAACGGAGCCATGCCCACAAACGCCACGGTATAAAAACTCATCACGCGTCCGCGTTTATCTTCCTCCACAATGGTTTGGATAATGGTGTTGCTGGCCGCCATTTGCTGCATCATTCCAAATCCGCAGAAAAGCATGCAGAAAAGCGAAAGCCAAAAGTTTCGCGACATTCCAAAGAAAATCAGCGCGACTCCGAACATCGCCGTCGAAATATAAATCATGCGCCCCAGGCCCACAACGCTCTTGCGAATCGCGAGCGATAAAGCCGAAACTAGCGCGCCCACGCCGACGGCTCCCATCAAAAATCCGAGCGTGTGCGGCCCGCCTTTCAAAATCGTGGACGCAAAAACCGGCATCAACACGGTGAAGGGCCAGCCCATCAAGCTCACCATCGCGAACAGCGTGAGAATCGTCCGAATCGGCGCGAATCCCGCAACGTAATCCCAGCCTTCTCGCAATTGCACCAGCATGGAAGCTGTTACGCGCTTCACTGTCGCGGGCTTCAACCGCATGGCGAAAAGCGACGCGATCACCGCGAGGTAGCTGATGCCGTCAATCAAAAAGCAGGAGCCCTCGCCGGAAATTGCAATCACCATGCCGGCGAGTGACGGCCCCACCAGACGGGCCATATTTACCATCGAGGAGTTCAGCGCGATCGCGTTGCCCAAGTCTTGTTTGTCTTCCACCATCTCCACCAAAAACGCTTGGCGCCCCGGCATGTCGAACGCGTTGATCATTCCTTGAAACGCGCTCAGCCAGATAATTTCGTGGATGGTGATGTGTTTCGTCAAAGTAAGCGCGGCCAGCGCGAACGATTGCACCATCGCCAAAATCTGCGTGACGATCAAAACGTTCCGCCGGTTCAAGCGGTCCACCCAGACTCCGGCAAACGGCGCGAGCAGGAACGTCGGTATCTGTCCGGAGAATCCCACGATGCCAAGTAAAAATGCCGAGCCGGTCAGCCGGTAAACCAGCCAACTGGTCGCCAGCCGCGTCATCCAAGTTCCAATCAGCGAAATGCTCTGCCCGCCGAAAAAAAGGCGGAAATTTCGATGCCGTAGCGCACGCCACGCGCGCGAAAGTCCAACTTCAGCTTCCGGCACAGCAACAGTCGAATTGGATTCCGCGCTCATCGGCGTCGAACTTCTTATTCTACGATTAAACCCAACCTCTTCCACTGACCGTGCGAACTTTGTTCAAGCGATTTCCGCCCACGGAATCTTGATCAACGAAACCTAGCCGGAGGAAATACGCAGGCGGCAAATAGAGACAACGAAGTGGAATAAAAAGCCGTTAGTCACCGCAGTGGTATAATCCGCCCGCAATGCAGCAACAGCTTCCAAGTAGCAGCATTCCGCGCCGCCCTCGCGGCGCTGTCGAGTCCATGCTCGACGATGCCTTGGAATCCAGCGAGCGAAAACCAAACCGCCCCGCCAAGCCTCTGCTGATATGGAGTCTCTTGTTGGCGGGAGGCTTAATCTTTTACTGGTTTTGTGTCCGCGACGGAGCGATGTTCCGCTCCGATGCCGGCTGGTTCTTAATCATTTCCGCGGGTGGGCTCCTCTTTGCCGCCGATCGGGACTTCCATAATCGTGCGTGGTGGGCATTCATGCCTTGGGGAGCTGCCCTTCTCCTGGAAGTACGCCTCGAATCGGTTGCGCAGTTGGCTTTCCAAAAATCCACCGCGCCGCTCTTGTCCGAATACGCGGTAGCCGCTAGTGAATTTCTTATTTTCATGCTTCTCTGGATCGTCTTTCTTCCCGGCGTACGTCGTCCCGACTACATTTCTTCCAGTCTCTGGCGGAATTCCCAAGCCATCTTATTGCTAATCGGCTGCGTGGCCGGATCGTTCCAGGCTCACGACCTGCTGAAACTCCTCCACACCTCGACGATGCCGGTTACTGCGCAGATCCATTGGGTAGAGGGTTGGTCTTCCCACTCGACACTCATCCTCTACGGATTGCTCGCCTGCAGAGTCGGCTTGTTCCAGTCAATCCACTCGGCGTTTGCTCGGAACGACGCAGATCGCCTGCCGGCCCATTCCTTGTAATTCGCAACTAGTCGCGTTTGACGCGACGCACATCCAGCAATAGACTTCCTCGATGTCTTCCGCTTCGCATCCGGGCGTCGGAGTTCCGGTCCTCGAAACAGAGCGCCTAAAGCTGCGCGGCCATCGGCTCGAAGATTTCGTCCACTGCGCCGCGATGTGGGCTGACCCCGAGGTCACGCGTTACATCGGAGGCAAACCGTACACGGAAGAAGAATCTTGGGCGAGATTGCTGCGCTACGCAGGCCACTGGTCGCTGCTAGATTTCGGTTATTGGGTCGTCGAAGAAAAAGCGACCGGCGATTTCATTGGAGAAGTGGGCTTCGCGGACTACAAGCGCGACCTGCCGCCGCTCCGGGGGATCCCGGAAATAGGCTGGGCTTTCACCACACAAGCGCGCGGGAGAGGTTATGCCACGGAATCCGTACGCGCCGCCGTTGCTTGGGGCGACGCGCACTTCCCAACGCCGCGCACCGCTTGCATCATCCACCCAGAAAATCCTGCCTCCATCCGCGTCGCAGAAAAATGCAACTACCGCGAATTCCAGCGAACCACGTACAAATCCCACCCCACAATAATGTTCGTCCGCGATCGCACGAAACCCACGACCTGACGCCGTCGCCAATCGTGAGGAATTAGTGCGTCCGCGATTGCGGCAAATGGGAAAAAGCCCATGGCGGGCTTAGTCGCTGGCGAATCCTATTCGGACAATTCGGACCTACGAGTCTACTTCTCTTTTATTGAGTGGCGGTTCTCGCGCGCTGATTTCGCACTGTTGGTTCGGAACCGAACAACGCGCCGAGGCCTTCCGCAAGAGTGGGGTGAGTGAGAACAGCGTCGCGAAACGCGGTATAGGGAAGCCCGCCGATCATAGCAACTTGAACGGAAGACATGGTCTCGCCTCCCTCGACGGCGAAGGCGGTGAAGCCAAGGATGCGATCGCCGTTGATTTCAACCAGCGCCTTTAAGAATCCTCGCGTTTCAGAAAGCGTTCGCGCGCGCAGCACTTGTTCCATCGGAATTTTGAACAAGCGATACGGAATGCCTTGCGCTTTAGCGTCCTTCTCCCTTAGGCCGATGTGAGCGAGTTCAGGATCGGTGAAAAGACAGAACGGAACTTGCCGGCCGGTCGTCACGCGGGTACCGCCGGTAAGGTTGCTATGGACCACGCGGAAATCGTCAATGCTGATGTGCGTAAACTGCGGGCTGCCGGCTACCTCACCGATGGCCCAGACGCCGGGCGCCGTGGTCTGAAGCCGCTCATTTACCTTTATATGTCCGCGATCTGTCAATTCAACGCCAGCTAATTCCAACCCGATTCCTTCTGTGTTCGGAGTGCGACCTCCGGTGACCAGCAGATGACTGCCTTCGATCGTTCGCTCGACTCCGTTATGTTCGAGGACGACTTTTACCGACTGGCCCGATTTTCCGGATACCTGCTTGATCTGAGCATTCAAGAGAATGTCGATGCCTTCGTCCTGTAGCAAACAGCGAAGAGCTTCCGTCACATCTTCGTCTTCGCGATCGACCAGGTGTCTGTTGTGTTCGATCACCGACACTTTGCTGCCGAAGCGGCGCATGGCCTGAGAGAGTTCCAATCCGACGTAGCCGCCGCCGAGCACAAGAAGATGTTTGGGGACTTCGTCCAATTCGAGTGCTTCCACGTGCGTGAGTGGCTGTGCGTCAATAAGACCGGGAACTGGCGGTAACGCTGCGCGCGTACCTGTGCTGATGATGACGTTCGTGCCGCGGAGCTGGCGCTTCGTTCCATCAGAGAGCGTGACTTCCAAAGTTCGGGGAGCGACGAAGCGTCCCGAGCCGAAGATAAGCTGCGCTCCAGTATTCTTGTAAATGTCGAGGTACATATCGTTCAAGCCTGAGACCATTTTGCGTTTGCGGTCACGGACTTTGGCCATATCGACGGTGAAGGCTTTGTTGGCGATGCCGAAATCTTCACTGCTGCGAACGTAGGATGCGACTTTCGCGCTGTGAATGACGTTCTTGCTGGGCAGGCATGCGATGTTGGGACACGAGCCGCCAATGTATTTGCGATCTACGACTGCGACACGCTGTCCTTCTTTGGCGAAGGTCCATGCAGCGATTGTCGAGCCGGTGCCACCGCCGAGGATCACAAGATCGAACTCTTCCAGCTTCGTGTCCTTTGGGGATTGAGCTGAAGCTTCCGTTGTGTTCATACCAGCTCCTTTCTAAGAGGTATAAATATTTAGCTGAGGGTTAACGCCGGCCGCTGCGCATTCTCCGCCGGTAGGCTGCGACCTTGTGGCGGTTGCCACAGAGCTCCATGCTACACCAACGGCGATGATGCGACTTGGTGTTGTCGGAGAACCACAGTACGCAGGTCTCGTCCTTACAACGCTTCACTAGACGAAAGTCGGCCGTCGCGAGCAGGTCGGCAGCGGATTCCGCGACGGGACCGAGAAGCGCCTCAACGGTATTTTTTTGTCTAACTTTTTCAATCTTCAGGGAGCCCGGCTTATTCCACACAAGCCGCGAGTGACTGTGGGCGTTCGAGAGGAATCGGTTAAAGAACGAAGGATCTCCGCGCTGTCCAGCCTTTCGTTTCTCGACCAGCGAGCGAATATTCTCGCGCAGCTTTCGCGCAGAAATCAGAAGAGGTATCCGCGCTGCGCCCGCCCCAGCTTTCGGGACCGAAAGTCCGGCTAGCTTGAGCCAACGGATTACATCCTCGTCGTGCTGAAAATAATCCACCAGCTCTCCGTGCACTCGCATCCGCGTATTTAGAAAGTCCAGGCCGAGATTTCCTGCCAGAAACACTGGGCCGGGTTTTGGAACTCGATTCGGCTTCTGGGACCAGGTCAATGGATAGCGCTCAAAAATACTGTAATCGTTAGCCGGCGTCTTGACAAGTTACAGGTTTTTGTGGTGTAACCGTAGAAGCATCGGTTGTCCGGTGTTGACGATCCATGCTAAAACATTCCGGAGGAATTGCAAATGGCGGAAAATACTTCAGCGCAAAAGCAAAAAAGCGGCGCGGCAAGTCCGGAGTCCCTGGTGCCTTTCACATCCATCCACAAGGTTGAAGCCGATGGCGTACAAGTATTTTATAGAGAGGCAGGCAGTCCGCAGGCGCCGGTGGTTCTTCTGCTGCATGGATTTCCGACTTCGTCGTTTATGTATCGCGAGTTGATTCCTCGCCTGGCGGATCGCTACAGAGTAATCGCGCCGGACTTGCCTGGCTTTGGATTTACGGAAGTCCCGGAGAAGCGGAAATACACATACACCTTCGACGCGCTGGCTGCGACGGTAGATGCCTTCACGCAAGCAATCAAAATCAGTCGGTATGCACTTTATATTTTCGATTATGGAGCGCCCACTGGTCTTCGCCTGGCGATGGCTCATCCCGAACGGGTTTCAGCAATCGTTTCACAAAATGGAAATGCTTATGAAGAAGGACTCGGCGATGCCTGGGGACCGATCCGAAAGTACTGGGCGTTTCCGAACGCAGAAAACCGCGAAGTGATTGCGAAGAATGTGCTGACGCTTGAGGGTACACGCTGGCAGTACACGCACGGTGTGGCTAACGCGGATAGTGTCGCGCCGGAATCGTACACGTTGGACCAGGCGCTAATGGAGCGGCCGGGAAACAAAGACATTCAGCTGGATCTGTTTTTGAATTATGCCTCGAACGTAGCGCTCTACCCGAAATTTCAGGAATATTTTCGTAAATCGAAGCCTCCCTTGCTTGCGATTTGGGGCAAGAACGATCCGTTTTTTATTCCGGCAGGTGCAGAAGCATTCCGACGAGACATTCCGAGCGCGCAAGTGAAGATGCTGGACACTGGGCATTTTGCTTTGGAAACGCATGTGGTGGAGATTGCCGCGGAGATGAAGAAATTCTTTGACGCTAACGGAATATAGCCTCGGGCGCATGCGAGGAGGGCGAGATGAGTGCTCAGAACGCAACCGTTGTGCTAGTGCATGGAGCTTGGGCTGACGGATCGTGTTGGCAGAACGTGATTTTACCGCTGCGAGATCTGGGCGTGGATGTGATTTGCGCTCCCATTCCTCTGACTTCGCTCACGGATGACATTGCAGCTCTCTCCAGAATATTGGAAAGAACTAGCGGACCCGTCGTGCTGGTTGGACATGCTTACGCTGGCGCCCTCAGCTCGGCTTCGTACTAGCCTGTCCACACACACAGGTCCTTGAATTTCGTCAGGCAGCGTGCTACGTTTTTTCGTGACCATTAGTGAAAGGGTTGGCGACAGGCAGTCGGAGCAAAAGGGCCCAGCGGCCCCATCGTGCGCGACCCGCCAATCGACGGCCCTTGGCAACTCCTCCGCTCACATCGAAAAAGCGTCGCAAAATTCTCAAAATCAGGTGAATATTCATAAGCTTTCAAGGGAGCTTACTCCTGGTGTCAACACAGCTAGATTAAATCGCCAAATTCGTGAATTAAAAGGCGACGTAACTTACAGAAAACAAAAGGGAGCGACCTGCTTAAATCGCCAAAAAAATCAAAAAAGGTCGCATGCGTTTTTGCTCCTGATTTATTCTGCGCCGAATCCACCGAGGAGTCTGAATGCCCCAACAGAAAATAAATTCTGACGCGGCGGAAAACCTTTCTGCGCGGCAGGGAGAGAGTACCGGATTTGTTTACATTGCGGCCGCCATCGCTGCTCTGGGCGGCCTGCTGTTCGGGTACGACACCGGCGTAATTTCCGGGGCGCTGATTTTCGTTCAAAAAAGTTTTGCGCTTTCAACCTTCCACCAGGAATTGGTGGTGAGCGTGGTCTTGGTCGGCGCCGCCGTGGGCTCGCTGGGCGGCGGCAATTTGGCCGACCACATCGGCCGAAAAACAAATCTTCTGATTACCTCGGTGATTTTTATTTTGGGCGCGATTATTTGCGCGGCCGCCGGATCGGAAATCACGCTGATCGTGGGACGAACTATCGTCGGCCTCGGTATCGGGCTGGCTAGCTCCACCGTGCCGCTCTACATTTCGGAAGTATCTCCGGCGAAAGCGCGCGGCTGGCAAGTTTCTCTTTTCCAACTCGCAATCACCATCGGCATTCTGGCTGCCTACCTGGTGGACTATGCGTTCGCG
>Ga0185299_10006859_pt1 | contig 11934 bp, 8 predicted proteins | sample PaiPotPPA55metaG_FD_128002 | JGI IMG/M metagenome (GOLD analysis project Ga0185299, IMG submission 128002) | Iron sulfur acid spring bacterial and archeal communities from Banff, Canada, to study Microbial Dark Matter (Phase II) - Paint Pots PPA... ...
CGTGATTGGCGTTACTTCAGACAATGCTAAGTCAGACATGGACTGCCTTCCTGATCAGCGGGAAATCCAGGGTGAAGGTGGTGCCTTCGCCCGGGCGGCTCTCCACGCGGATATTGCCCGCGTGTTCCTGGATGATGCCGTAGGTGACAGAAAGTCCAAGACCGGTGCCGCGATTCTGGCCATCCGCGGGAGATGTCTTGGTAGTGAAAAATGGATCGTAGATGCGCTGAATATGTTCCTGCGCAATGCCCGAGCCGGTGTCAGAGACGCGCACGCTGACGAATTCCCCGTTCAGCGTCGCCACGTTCAGGACTCCGCCACTGGACATCGCGTCCTTGGCATTCAAGAACAAATTCAGAAACACTTGCTGCAGGCGTCCGGAGTTGCCCTGAATCAAAGGAAGGTTTTCGTAGAGCTCGGACTGCACCTGGATGTGAGCCACCTTGAACTGGTGTTCGAGCAACGCCAGCGTATCCGCGATGACTTTGTTGAGACTGATTTCGGTCAATTCCGTGCCCGTGGTGCGGGAGAAGTTCAGCAGATTGTTGACGATCTCCGAGGCGCGGAATGTCTGTTTAGTGATTTTCTCGAGCAGCCCCGCTTTCTGCGGATCCGACTGCAACTGCTTTGCCAACATCTGCGTGTAGGAGGAGATTACAGCCAGCGGCGTATTCACTTCGTGCGCAACGCCAGCGGCCAGCAGTCCGATCGATGAAAGTTTGTCGGCTTGGGTGAGCTGGACTTCAAGCTCAATCCTCTCCGTGATGTCGTCCATGATCACGAGCCGGCCCACCACATTGAACTTGCGGGTTACCAGGGGCGCCATCGCAACATTGACGATGCGCGATTCGCCAGTGGGAGTTCCCAGCCGGAACTTATAAAGATTGTGGATGCCCGGATTCTGCCGAACGCGGTAGAACTCCTCGACGAAGGCGGCCGGAAAAACCTCGCTCAACGAACGCCCCACCACTTGCCAACGTGGCTGGGCATACATGACTTCCATCTGCGAGTTCCAGGACTCGATGCGGTCTTGCAGGTCCACGGCCATCACGCCCACGTTGATGGATTCAACAATGTTCTCGTTGAAATCCTTGAGCCGCTCGTACTCGCTCACCTTCTGTTCGAGCGAGGCGTACAGCCTCCCGTTCTGGATCGCGATGCCGATGTATCCTGCCAGCGCTTCGAGCAACTCCACGTCTTCGCTCGACAGAAAGTCGCCTTGCATAGTCTTGCCTAGTCCGAGGAAGGCGATGGTCTTTTGCCGCGCATGGCAGGGAATGTAGTAGTTCAGATCCAGGCGTCCGATGGCTTCTTGCGCAGTGGCATTCTCACGCGGCAACTGGTGCGTGTTTTCGAAGAAGATATGCCCGACAGCGTCTTCGATTCGCGGTTTCGCGAGGAACGACAGGTCGAGCCCGGTGACGTGCGCGATCCCGAACGATTTCGACAGTTCAAAGCGCGAAGAGTCGCTGTTGCCGAGGAAGATCGCGATGCGATCCACCAGCAGCGTGCGAGCCAGCCGGTCCACCAGCGAGGAAAGCATTTTGTCGAGGTCGGTCTCCGAACTCAACTCGCGTCCGAATTCGATCAGCGTGCGCCGGTAGTCGTAGCCGGTCCGGTAGAAGAACTGGTCAAGCTTCTCCTGAATCCATTTCCGTACCGGATCAAACAGCAGCGCGGTGACCACGATGGCCACCATCAACCCGTAAGGTCCGGAACTGGGCACGCGCGTGTTCACGAGCAGCGCAATCGCGGCCACGCCGGCAAAATAAACTCCCACGATGGCCGCCGCCGCCAGCGTATACGCCATGCCGCGCTTGAAGATCAGATCCACGTCCATCAACCGGTAGCGGAAAATGGCGTATCCAAACGTCAAGGGGAGCAATCCCAGAGACAGCACCGACACCTTCATGGTGGGTGAAGGCATCACTCCGAACAGATACGGCAGAACGTAACAAAGCGTGAATGGCGTTATAGCGAGGATAGTGCCGCGGGTAATCCACTTGAGTTGCTGCCGCAGAATCGGAGTGGAGGCCTGGCGATAGTTGCGCCACAGAACCGCAGCCGCTGAGACGAAGAAGATCGTCAAATAAGCCCAGTGCACCCGCTCCAGTTCGAAACGCAGCCGAGCGCTGGCCTTCAAGTACTCAAGCGCGACTATCTGGATGCCGAGCAGGATCGCTCCCGGCAGGTAAAGCAGCGGAATCGAACTGCGATGCTTGTTGACGAAATCGCGCCGTTCCGGGAAGGTCAAGACGAAGTGCAGGAACAGCGCCGGCTGCAGCAGCCACGCGACTTCATTAGCCCATAGGACGGTCCAATCGAAGGCGTTAAATTTGCCAACGTAGTGCAGCGAGTAGAAAACGAACGACACCAGGCAGAAGATATAAAAATGCGTGGAGCCGACCGCCGTCCAACGCCGCAGCAATACATAGAGCCCAATGCCCAGGTAGATGAGCGCGATCAGCCGCAGCCAATCGTTTGACGAACGATCAGCGGGAACCAGCACCACTTCCACATCCAGCGGAACCGAGCCGCGGATCAGTGAGTAGGTTGCCTTTGACCACACGCCGGAATAGTAGAGCTGCCGCGTCACGGCGGCCGCAGTATCTACCGCGCGGCCATTGATGCTCACGACGGCGTCCCCGCGGCGGATTCCGGCCCGCTCTGCCGGCCCGTTCGGCTCCAGTCGATCCGCCACCAGACGGCTGTTCCGTTCCATCCACCAAGCGCCATCGTCGGGTATTGCAGACTGGTGTTCGATCTTGTAATTGAAACCAGCGAAAAGTGCTGCGGCTACCGTGAGGAGCGCCAGCAGGATGGCGGTAAATCGGGCCTCAAATTCGCGGTTCATAGTTCGCGATTCACGGACTGGAATGGTTGCATGGACGCCGCCAGACAGTCGACGCCTCTCGGGTATCAGCAACTTCACTGCCACCCTCCAGTCCTGTCCAGTGCTCGTAAGTCGCTTCCAGAGAGCGACTTCCACAATTATAGAGAGGATTCGAAATGGCGGCTATGAATTATGGAATATAGCTTCTGTTTTTTGGGATGTCATTTCGCTGCGGGAAGAGGGTCTGGGTGCTGGGTGTGCTTGAGGGAGCTAGCGGATTTTGTGGTTGGAGCGTTTCTGAAGTGAAGTGGAGATGACGTGCCCAAACCCTTAGTTGGTGTTTGAGGGGTTCGAAAACCTTCCCCGTTTCCCGAACCCCTCACTTACTGTGCTCACCAGACTCGATTAGGAGAGGTAAGCAAATCCCGCAAGTGAGTGTGATCTTGCGCCTGATTTCCGGAAACGTCCATGGAGCCAGTCTGAAGCCGTCTGAACTAATCTGAAGAAATTCACGGTCGCCCGCTTGACAGGAAAACCCCTGCAGAACAGAATTTCTGACGTTCCGTTTAGAGCGGATTCGTGTGGGGACGGCCATGCTCGTGTAGGGACGGGCGCCCTCGCCCGTCCAAGCCGAGCAAAGCTCGGCAGCGGCCGCTGGTAAGATCAACGGATTCGCTAAAGTGCGCCTAGGAGTTCTCATTGCCGGATAAGAAGGTCCGTTTCGACGATTTCGAGCTGGATTACGGTCGCTTTCAGCTCTGCCGCAGCGGCAGCCCGGTTCGGCTGGAAGGCCTGCCGCTGCAATTGCTCATGTTCATGGTAGAGAAAAGGGGCCAACTGGTCACGCGTGAGCAGATCTCCAGCGAGTTGTGGAGCAAAGATGTGTTCGTCGACGTGGAACAGGGAATCAATACCGCCATCCGCAAGATCCGCCGCGCCCTGGCGGACGATGCCGACGAGCCGCAATACCTGCAAACCGTAGTCGGAAGGGGCTATCGCTTCGTCGCGCCCACCGCCCAAGAAGATGCCGGTGGCCAGGCGCCAGCCGAAGCGCTTGTCGTTTCCGCCGAAGAGCTGGGACGCGCCATCATGACCGCGGCCGGGTTGGATCCAGAAAATCCCCGGGGAACTCCGAAGGTTCGAGACGAAGAGTGAATGTTGATCACTGCACGCGGAGACGCGGCAAGCCGCGTCTCTACGGACAAAAAAACGCTTGTGTAGAGACGGGACTTGCCCCGTCTCAGGCTGCAGACAATGTCCCGCGTCCGTTCGCTTTACAATTAAGCCATGTCCCGCCTCGATCAGATCGCCGATCTTGAAAAGCGCTTTCTTCTCCCCACCTACAACCGCTATCCCGTCGCCTTTGAGCGCGGCAAAGGTGTTTTCCTCTACGACTTCGAAGGCAAGAAGTATCTCGACTTCGTGGCCGGGCTCGGAGTAAACGCGCTTGGGCACGCTCATCCTCGCATCGTGAAGACCATCCGCGAGCAGGCGGCCCGGGTGATTCACATTTCGAATCTCTATTACAACGAATATCAGGGACAGCTGGCCGAGCGCCTTTGCCAACTTTCAGGCCTCGATCGCGCCTTCTTCTCGAATAGCGGCACCGAGGCGATGGAAGGCGCCATCAAGCTGGCGCGTCTCGCCGGACACAAGGCAGGCGGCGATGCCAAGTCCCAACTGGTGGCGCTCCAAGGTTCGTATCATGGTCGGACCTTTGGCTCCATGTCCCTGACCGGCCAGGAAAAGTACCGTAAGGGTTTTGAGCCGATGCTCGAAGACGTGACCTTTGTGGCGCAGAACAATGTCGAAGCGCTCCGCGCCGCCGTCAATGCCAATACCTGCGCCATCGTGCTGGAACCCATCTTTGGCGAAGGCGGCATCCTCGAATGTTCCGAAGACTTCCTGCGCGCCTGCCGGACGCTTGCCGACCAGCATCAGGCCGCGCTCATTTTCGACGAAATCCAGTGCGGCCTCGGGCGCACCGGCAAGATATTCGCCTTCCAGGGCTTTGGAGTGGTTCCTGACATTGTTACCATCGCCAAGCCGATCGCCGCGGGAGTGCCGCTCGGCGCGTTTCTGTCGAAGGAACATTTCGCCTCCGCGATTTCGCCCGGACAACACGGCACCACTTTTGGCGGCGGCCCGCTCGCCTGCCGCGTCGGACTTGAATATCTGGCGATCGTCGAGGAAGAGCACCTGCTAGAAAATGTTGTGAAGGTTGGTGGCTACCTACATCAACAACTCCAGGAACTGGTCGACAAGTACGCTGCTACTCGCGAAACGCGCGGCCGTGGATTCATTCAAGGCCTCGTGCTCGACATTCCCGCGCGCCCATTAGCAGAGCAGGGACTGGCGGAAGGCGTGCTCTTCAACGCGACCCAGGACACCGTCCTGCGCTTTCTGCCGCCATTTCTGCTCGAGGAAAAGCATGTGGATAAAGGCATCAAGGTTCTGAAAAAGCTGCTGGGCAAGAAGCGGAAGAAAGCGCAGAGCGTGGTTCCGGCCGGCGTCGCCGCGCTGGCGAATTGATGCAGGACACGCACTAAAAAAGAAGGGGAGCCACATTTCAGCTCCCCCAAAGCGATAGATGCGGTACTACTTAGTGAGACTCTGTCTGCGAGGACTTCGTTGCCCACCGAAACGCAACATCCCGAAGAAAAATTTATCCCTGCCGCTGCCAGCGAGCGCAATGCGCACCCGCGTGATGCGGAAACCGGAGTTGCAATCGAAGAACGCTGGCTCGAACTCCCCGACGGACGCATGCGCTACCTCAAGGCCGGAACAGGCCCGGCGCTCATCCTGATTCATGGGCTGATGGGATATTCCTTTTCCTGGAGATTCACCATCCCCGCGCTGGCTCCCCACGTGACCGTTTATGCTATCGACAATCTGGGTGCTGGGTTGTCGACAGCTAGTGACGACATGGACTGCACCGTGCGCGCCACCGCCGAGCGCGTCCTGCAGTTCGCGGACGCTCTCGGCATTAAAGATTTCGATTTGCTGGGCACTTCACACGGCGGCGGCGTTGCCATCATGGTGGCGGCGGTTTGTAGGGAAAGAGGCGCGGAAAGAAGTACGGAAAGAAGCGCGGAAGGAAGTGGGGAGAGAAACGACTCCCGCCTGCAGCGCCTGGTGCTGGTGGCGCCCATCAATCCCTGGTCACCGCATGGCAAGCGATTCGCGCCCTTTCTGGGCAGCCCTTTCGGTTCCATGCTCTTCCGCAACACGATTGCGCGCTGGCGTTCGCTCGACTACCTGTGGCTGCGCCGCATGTTCGGCGACGGATCAAGAATTCCGCCGGATTCGCTCGGGGGTTACCGCATACCCGTTATCAAAAATCGCTCGCTGGCTCACGGTTCGCGTGTCGTAAGGAATTGGACGGCGGACCTTGCGGAACTGGAAACGGCGCTTCCCAAGATTTGCGATTACCCCACTCTCCTCATCTGGGGCACTAGAGACCGCGCCGTTCATTTTCAATCCGCCGAGCTGCTGCGGCGGAATTTTCGTGACGCCCGCCTGGTGGCCCTGGAAGGCGTCGGCCACCTGCCCTATGAAGAGGCGCCCGAGGAATTCAACCGTGCGCTCGTCGATTTCCTCATCGGCGCTCCCAGTTCCCAGTTCTCAGTTCAGTTGTCAGAAGGCGGGTTTGACTGAAAACTGACAACTGAGAACTGGTTCTCCATGGGCCCCACGATTTTCCACTCGCTGCGCGAATTCGTCGCCGACTACGGTTACTGGGCCGTGGCTCTGGCATTACTGTGCGAGAACGCCGGCATCCCCGTCCCCGGTGAGACTACGCTCCTGCTGGCAAGTTTTCTCGCCTATTCCGAACACCGGCTCCATCTCGGATGGATCATCGTGGTGGCCACCTGTGCCGCAACGCTCGGCGACAATCTGGGCTACGCCTTCGGCCACTATGGAGGACGTCCACTGCTCGATCGCTATCAAAAATTCTTCCGGATCCAGCCGGCCACGCTGAAACGCGGCGAGGACATGTTCGCCCACTATGGCGCAGAAGCCGTTTTCTTTGCCCGCTTCGTCTTCGGCCTGCGTGTTCTCGCCGGACCGCTGGCCGGCGTGCTGCGCATGCACTGGCGAAAATTTGTTTTCTTCAACTTTCTCGGTGCGGCACTCTGGGTCACCTGCATTGCCAGCGCCGGATATCTGTTCGGTCAGCATTGGCGCACTCTCGCGCGCGCCATGCAGCGCTTCAATATCGCTGTTCTGATTGTCGCCGTGGCCGTGAGCCTGTTTCTATGGTGGAGACATCGCCGCCAGTCTCGGTCGCAAAATGAGTGACGCCGCCCGCCCGTACTGAGAATGGTTAGTGTAATAGCGATGTTTCAACAGTTGATACTGCGGCGGCGCGGCTCGATATCGGAGCCGTGCGAAAACTGCCAAGTACTTGATGAACGTGGTAGTGAAACTAGAACGGGTGCGAGGTGGCTGAAGGGCCTAGAAACCTTGCCAGATGAGGGATTGATAGGCAGAAATCGCGCTCTACACCGTGCAAGTATCTCTTGACTTTGGGAAAATTGAGGAGCATATTTCGTGCTGCAAAAAATTGGAGGAAGCCATGGAAACTGCTATTGGAGTCTTTTCTTCTCGCGAGCGCGCCGAAGGGGCGGTACGAGAATTACTGGGGAGCCGAGTGCCAGAAGAGTCGATTGTCTTCTTGACCAGATCCACGCCTGAAGCGACGACCACAGGCAAGCAATTCGGCGCGACCATCGGCGGGTACCTGGGAGTGGCAACCGGAATGTCGGCTGGAGTGACCGCTGCCACATTGATGCTCACCGGCATCGGAACGGTTTTTGCGTTAGGCATTGGGGCAGCCGCGCTCCTAGGTCTGGCTGGTGCCGGAACCGGCGCAGCAATCGGTAAGGGCATGGCTGAAGGCGGCGACAGTCCACAGCCAACGCCAGACGAAAAGTGCTCCGAAGATGTGTTGTTCTTCCGCGAGGTCCTGAAAGAGGGGCGCTCGCTGATTGTGGTGCGAACGGAGTCCAAGGAGACAGCTAGTTCGGCCTGTGCCATCCTCGATCGGCTGGGTCTTAGCGTCGAGGGGAAAACTCCGGTAAAGATGCGGGCGGAGACCCGTCAGGTCGAGGACGTCACTGTCGTGGACGTCAGCGGTCGGATCACCCTTGGCGAAGGCAATGTTATGCTGCGTGAAATAGTCCGGCAGCTGGTCGAGGCAGGACACAAGAAGATTGCGATGAACCTCCACGAGGTGGGATACGTGGACAGTTCAGGACTTGGAGAGCTCGTCAAAGCTTACACCACCGTGCGCAATCATGGCGGGCAGTTGAAACTGGTCAATCCCAGCAAGAGGGTGCAAGACCTGCTTCAGATGACCAACTTGTCTGCGGTCTTCACTATCGAAGCGGACGAGGCCAGCGCCATTCAGTCGTTTAGTACCATGCCAGAATCGAAAGCGGTCGCGTAGGCGGGTGGCCAGCCTATCGCCATCGTCTGAATTCTTGAGGGCCCCCGTCCAAGCCTTGCTTGGGCCCGCTGTGGAAAGACGCCGACCCCGACATCCCCGTCCTTAAGGAACCCAAGGCGGAATACGTCATATGCTGGAAACAGCACCGCCCGGCACCTGGGAACAGCGTGATTAACAGCGTGATGAACGGCGTGATTAAAAACGCCACGCATGCAAAACAGCCAGCCACCTCGGCTGTCCAGCGGGGCGAAGGCAATCGCGCCAGTTACTGCGCCGACGCCGACTTAAATGTTGAGGTTCCCATCACACCCGCGCGATTTGCGGTGTCGGTGATCTGGGGCGCGACGGCAGCGGTGGAATTGACAATCCGGTAGGTCATTGCCGCGATGCTCTCCACTGACGGAACGCCTTTGAACGATGCGATCCCGCTGACGCCGAGGAAAGGCGTGCCGCAGGCGATTGACTCGGTGAAAGCCGTTGTGCTGCGGACCATTTGCGTCCCGATTACCGCCCCCACGCCCGTCGTCATGTCTCCGCCGCTGAGTACTTGGTCCAACTTCTGCATGTTCGATTTGGCGTTCCAACTATCGTTGCCCTTCTCCGCAAACAAACCAACAACGAGTTCCTTCTGTTGTGCCAGCGTCCCGCTCGAAGGAGATACCGGAGTACTGCCGGACGTGTTGCTGATCGCTGGATTTACATCGAGCGGCGTGATAGTCAGACCGCGATATTGGACCGCCAGCAGGGCACGGTATTTGCTGCTTGAACTGAATGTTCCGGTATAGGTTGTGCTGCCACTCTTGCCCGGCGCAACAACAATATACGCCGCGGTCATTCTCACCGCATTCGTCGCGCCGTTGAGAGGGTTGACGGTGTTCCCCAAACTATCGGTGATCGTAAACGATCCAGTCCCAATCTGATCCGCACCGACTAAAACGATCAGATCGCCGACCTCGGTTGTCAGCGCCCCGGTAACCACCATAGTGGCGGCGCTATCGCCCCCTCCGCTGCCTGAGGCGGAACTAACACGCACGATGCTATTACTAGCTGCCAACACGACGCCGTTTTCAGTCGAGGTCGCTATAGTGTCATCGGTTGATCCTTCCAGCGCAAAGCCGCCCGTCACAACTTCGTTCGCCTCTGCCAGGGTGCCGGAGGATGTGGCATCAAAGGGACTGGTGCTGCCCGTCCTGTCCGCAGGATTAGCATCAAGGGGAGAAGAAGAAGTTCCAGTGAAAACTGCTACAACCGCAGCCCGCGAGTTTGTATTCTTGTCAAACATAATTCTAATAGTCAGCAGACCGCCGCGCGTAATGACCGAGTACCACTCCGTCTTCCGCACCGCGTTTGTAGTTGGGCCGGCAAGAAGCTTCCAGGAATTGCCCTTGGTGTCAGCAATCGTAGGCACAGATCCTCCAACCCGATCCGCGAAAGTAACCCGCACGAGGTTTCCCGCCGAGCAGGCAATAGCGACTGCAAGCGCAGTGCTGGATGTTCCACCTTCTGCGAATGAGCTTGAGGCGAAAAAGGTCACTCCCGCCCAACTGTGGACGCTCACTAAGACGAGCAAAACAAGACTGATAAATCGCATATTCGATAGGCCCCGCATAGGCAATCATACCGATCACTGGTCCGGAAGTGAAAATGCAAAAGCTAAAGATCGTTGCTTGACTTGAGGCCTCTTTTCCGGTCAAAGTATCTTCCGTCACTTCCCCCGGGTCCCTTCGCCGTCATATCCTGAAGAAGCACCGCCCAGCAGCGGAGAGCAATCTGATTAACGACGTGATTTCCGAGCGCACCCAAACCAGCCCGCAACCCTCAACTGCGCCCCATTTTCCGCGGCCGGCACTTCCGCAGGTCTGGGTGCGATTCCTGCTGGCCCTCGTGGGCCTGATGCTGGCGTTCGGGACGGCGCTGTTTTCCACCGTAGCGCGCGAGGAGGGCAATATCTGGGGAACCATCATTCTGGCGTCGGCGGCGCTATTGCTCGCCACCTTCGTCGGTCTGACCACGGTGCCCTACCTGGCGCGGCGGGTCGTCGCCAGCCGTGTTCGCGAAGCGATGGACTACGATGTCACGCGCGCCGGCATGATCTACATCCTGATCAGCGTCGTCATCGGAATCGCCGCCATCAATACCGGGAACAACCTGCTTTACGTTGTCGTCGCTGCGCTGCTCTCGGCCATCTTGGTTTCCGGGATCGCCTCAGCGCTGGTGCTCCGCAGCCTCACGCTCGATGTCCACTTGCCCGAACACGTTTTTGCCGGACGTCCGATGCTGGCACGCCTGCTCTTACGCAACGCCAGTTCGTGGCTGCCCTCCTTTTCCGTGCGCGTGGTTCCTGCCAAGCGCAAGAATAGTAATAGTAATAAAGAGCGGTGGCGCTGGGAAGCCTACACCTTCGGGTGGCCCCGCAACCGTGCGCCCCAGAACCAGTGGCTCCGCCTGCCCGACCGCCGCCTGCGGCGTGTGCGCGAGGAGGCAGAGAAGCCCATCCTGCAAGAATCCGTGTATTTTCCTTTTCTCGCTCCCGGACAGCAACTGCGCGCCGACCTGGAGATCAGCTTCCCGGCCCGCGGCCGCTACGGCGAAAAAAACTTTGGCCTGGCCACGCGATTTCCTTTTTCGTTCCTGATGAAGACCCGGCGCATTAACCTGGCCCGCGAAGTGATCGTCTATCCCGTCGTCGATTCCACCGAACAGTTCCTACAGGTTCTTCCCATGGTCACGGGCGAGTTCGAAACTTTTGTGAGCGGCCGCGGATACGATCTTTACCGCATCCGGGAGTACATGCCCGACGACTCGGCCCGCCATGTGGACTGGAAAGCCACGGCCCGCACTGGCGCGCTCAAAGTGCGCGAGTTCAGCCGCGAAGATGAACGCAAGCTCCGCATCGTGTTTGACAACCCCGCCCCCGGAGTTCTGCCGCCCGTGGTGTATGAGCGAGCGGTGCGCCTGGCCGCCTGTCTGGGATGGCACTTCCATCACGAAGATGTCGAAGTCTCCTTCGTCGCGCCGGGATTGGAACCCACGGAAGACGTCTTTACCTTCCTGCGATACCTGGCGCTGATCGAGCCGGAGGAGGCGACCCCGGTTTTCAATCGTCTTCGGGCCAGTGAAGACTACAACGTGATCGTTACCGCCCGTGATGCGGCCGAGATGCCCGCCGCTTTGGCCGCCAGATCCTATGTCATTTCGTTGGGCGCGGGCCAAAGCGCGTAGACTGTTCGCGGAGACAAGTGCTCCCGGCTAGGCCCACGCGTCGCCAGTCTTCATTTTTTACTTCCTTCCGGGCGATTTTCGACATATACTCCGCCGCGGGTCCGTAGATAAAAACGGAGAGCGGCGTGCCCGGCGAACGGTGTCAATTCGTCTTGAATGAAGGACGTAAAACCGGCGAAGTCCACAGGAGGAGCATCCCCGGGAGGTGCAAATGTTGATCTGTGATCTGCTCAGGAATCAAGTCATAATATCCGCCGAGTCCCACCAGACCGTGCTCGAAGTCGCCAGCATGATGGTGCAGCACAACATCGGCGCCGTACCGGTTCTTCAGGAAGGCCAACTGGCCGGCATTTTCTCCGAGCGCGATCTGATGAGCCGCGTGGTGGTCGGCGGCAAGGACCCCGCTCGCACTCCGGTCAGCCAGGTC
>Ga0185299_10006860_pt1 | contig 11934 bp, 9 predicted proteins | sample PaiPotPPA55metaG_FD_128002 | JGI IMG/M metagenome (GOLD analysis project Ga0185299, IMG submission 128002) | Iron sulfur acid spring bacterial and archeal communities from Banff, Canada, to study Microbial Dark Matter (Phase II) - Paint Pots PPA... ...
TTCTTCCTCCAGCGCATGGCGTTCCGCGGTCATCTGCTGCTGCATGCGATCCAGTTCATCGCGGCTGCGATGCAGGTAGGCAATCAAGTCCGCGGCTTCAAGCGCTTCAGGCGCCATCAGTGCACGCGCGCGAGCGATGATCGGCTCGGCAATTCCCAATCTTCGCGCAATCGCGATTCCACTGGACCCGCCCGGGACACCAACCATTAGCCGGTACGTCGGCCGAAGATTTACATCGTCAAATTCGACTGCGGCGTTCACCACACCCGGCGTTGTCGACGCGTATGTTTTCAGCCGGTCATGGTGCGTGGTGGCCAGCACAATGCAATTTTTTGCGCGAAATTCATCCAGCAGCGCCACCGCCAGCGCCGCTCCTTCCTCCGGCGCGGTGCCCGTCCCCATTTCATCTACTAACACCAAAGACTCGGGCGTCGCCGCTTCCAGCATCGCTTTCAGATTCAACATGTGCGCGGAAAAAGTGGAAAGATCGGCGGCGATGGACTGCTCGTCTCCAATATCCACCAGTACGCGGTCAAAAAACGGTAGCACCGCGCGTTGCGCCGCCACCGGAATTCCCGATTGCGCGGATAGCGCCGCGATGCCGGTGGTCTTCAGCGCCACCGTTTTCCCGCCGGTGTTGGGTCCACTGATCACCAGCACACGCTCTTCACCGCCGAGCGCCAGCGTCATGGGCACCACTGCGCGGCCCTCCTTACGAAGTTTGTTTTCCAGCACCGGATGGCGCGCCGCCTCCAGCCGCAGTTCGCTGGCTTCCGAAAATTCCGGTATTGCCGCATCAAACTCCTGAGCAAACCGGGCCCGTGCAAACACGCTGTCCAGTTCCGCGATGGTTTCTGACGCCAGCACTAACGGCCCTCGTACTCGCTGCAGTCTTTCCGTGAGTTCGCGCAATATGCGCACAATCTCCGCAGTCTCATCTTCGCGCAGTTGCACCAGCTGATTATTAGTCTCGACCGTTTCCAGCGGCTCCATGAAAATTGTCTGCCCGGTCGCACTCGCGCCGTGAACCACCCCGGGCACGCTGCGACGATTCTCCGCGCGCAAGGGGATCACGAAGCGGTCATTGCGCAAGGTGACGTAGTCTTCGCCGACCTCGGCATTCTTGGTGCGCAAAATATGTTTCAGCGTTTTCTGGATGGCCTCGCGCGTTTGCGTGATGCTTGCGCGTATCCTCCGCAGCGCCGGCGAAGCGTCATCGCTGATCTCGCCGTTCGGCAAAACGCTTCGGCGAATGACCGCCAGCAAATCTTTGAAGTCGCTCAGCGTAGCGGCGCGCGCCGCCAGCAGCGGAAATTTTGTCTCTTCCTCGCGAAACTGCTGGCGCAACCATCCTGCGGTCTCCAGCAGAGTTGCAACATCCAAAAATTCTCGCGCCTCCAGGACCAGCCCAAGTCCCTCAATACGCTCGAGCCAGTTTTGCGGGTCGGCTAGCCCGCCAAATCCCAACTCTCGAGCCGCGCGCAGCCATTCCCACGCTTCGCGAATCAACACAAACGCCGCGGTAATCGCAGCGCGATCCATCCCAGGCTGGAAGCCATCCACAAATCTTCGCCCCGGCGCGCAAGTGGTTCTCTGCCGCAGCAATTCCAGCAGCTTGTCGAATTCCAATACATCCAGCGCGGTGCGCGACATTTCTCGCTTACATTTCCTTTTTTAAACTATTCCACAAAAACTCTGCAGCCTCTTCCGGAGTGGCCACAGTTCCCAAAATCTGCGCCTTCCCTTCGGCCCAGGGATTTTCCTGACCCACTTCCACTCCGCGCACACAGTTCAAAATTGGCGTCCAAAATTCGCCCAGCGACACAAATGGTTTCGGCGGCATCACCGACTTGTTCATCATTTCCCAGGCCACTGCCAATTCCGCCAAAGTGCCTGTGCCGCCCTTGCAGGCCACAAATCCATCCCCTAAACGAATAATCTCAAACAATCTGTCCTGCCAGGTTTTCACGCGTACTTCCACGTCCACCCATGCATTGGCTTTGGCCGCTGAAAAAAAATCCGCGGTCACCCCGTAGGTCTTGCCGGCAGCTTCTTTCGCACCGCGAGATACCGCTTCCATCGTTCCGCCGTACGCACCCGTGCATATTGCAAAACCTTTTTGTGCCAGCGCACGTCCCAGCTCGCGAGCCTCAATATATTCCGGATCATTTTCGCGTGGCCGCGAGCTCCCAAACACGCTGACAATCATTTCCTTTTTCATTTTTTCTGCTACTTATTGCGGCTGCCTGTGTTCGCGGGAGCGTTTTGCGGGCACGGCATTGAATTCTTCGATCATCGCCAGGCAGAGTCCATTCATCGCGTCCGTGGTCTCATGATTTTTTCCGTATTCGTTGTTGGTCATAAAAGAAAACGCCAGTCTGCGCCCGCCGGCGGTGTCCGCGAATCCCGACAGGGCTCTGACGTGCTCCACCGATCCAGTCTTGGCATGCACTCTTCCGGCTGCGGGCGTATTCTTCATGCGCTCTTCCAGCGTTCCGTCAACGCCTGCCACCGGCAGCGACGCAAGAAAGCTTTCAAACCACGGCCGCGTTTGCGCGTATCGCAATAAAGTAAGCATCGCCCGTGGAGTGACCATGTCGTGCCGCGATAATCCCGATCCATCGGTCTGGATCATGTCTTGGGGAGCGATTCCGACCTTGGCGTAAAAGTCCGCCGCAAATCTCGCTACGTCATCGAAAGAATTCCAGGTCCCTTGTTGGCGCATGGCGGTCCGCAGCAACACTTCGGTGTGCAAGTTCTGGCTGATCTTGTTCACCAGCTTCACGGAGTCGCCTAACGGTATGGATACATGTTCCGCCAAAACGGTTGGCGTAATTCCCTCAGTCACAATCGCCTCGTGTCGCGCCCGCACACCGCCGCTGACTTCTACGCCACGTTGTTCGAGGAGCGCTTTTAATAACGTGGCCGCATGCAGTGCGGGTTCTTCAATCGCGAGGACCAATTTTCGCGGGGCGCTTTTTTCCGGCAATGTTCCGCGCACCACCACTAAGTGGGCACCAGGCTCGCGCGTCAACGTTAAATCGGCTTTGACATTGGACGCGCTGGTCGTTACCTCGTTATCCACGATGAAATCCTGAGTTCGCGGCGCCACCACGGCCGGCACCGCATCACCCGCCGCCTGTCCCGGTGTAAGCGTCAGCGTCGCGGTGTTATCGTTCACTACCAGCGGCGAAATCGCCGCGCCGTATTCCCAAACCATATCGTCAATTTCCCAGCCGTTGGGATAGCGCTCCCTCGGAAAGTAACTGTCATCCGCGACCACGTCGCCGGACATTTTCTTTATGCCCTTGGCCACCAAAGCGTCGGCAAGCTCCGCCAGGACTTTTTCCGGCGGCCCATCGAATTCTTCTTTCAAATTAAATGGAAATTTGCGATTCGAAAGATTCGGATCGCCTCGGCCCACCAGCACCAGGTCCGCGCTCAACTCGCCTTCTGGCGTAATAACTCCGGTGCTCTCTAGAGTCGTAAGAAACCGAAATTCAGTGCCAAGCTTGTCCAGCGCCAGCGCGGTCGTAAACAGTTTCATATTGGATGCCGGCACGAAATACTTCGCTATATTCTGCTGGTACAGCGTTTCGCCAGTTTCGGCATCGGCAATCAACAAGCCCCACTCGCCCTTGCTGGCAGGCTCGGCTCCTAGCAGCGCATCTACCCTCTTCGCGAAGCGCGTCGTCGCCGCGGCAGCCTTCGTTGCGTTTGCGTTATGGCGCTTTTTATTTTGCGCCAACGACGCTGACGGATCTAAAAACAAAGCACAAAATACAAGTACCGAGATCCCCGCAGCGCATTTAAAACCCGCTCGCCTGATATCCATTCCGCTCCCTGCTGGTAAATTACGGTCAACGAAAGTATAGTCGAAGCGCCGCGGATCACTCCCCTTAGAGCGCTCGCTTAACATTGGCGATGCGCGCTTGGGTCTGAGAACGGAAAGTCCGCAGGTCGCGTCCACGTTAACCGTTTTTCCAACTATTGCGTCAAAAATCGAAACCGAGGTGAATTAAAAATGAAGCGAATGCTTTCGTTCCTGGCTCTGGCCGCGCTCGCACTGCCATTGTCCGGCGCAGAGTCAAAAGAAGAGGAACGCCTTCAGAATTGCGGCACGGTGTTGCGGGAAATCATGGATATTCCCGAAGACATCCCGCAAGACCTGATCGACAAGGCCGAATGCATAATTGTTTTTCCGTCGGTGCTTAAAGCTGCGTTTGTGGTCGGCGGCAGCTACGGCCGCGGCGCTATGACTTGCCGCACTGGCGAGCATTACAGCGGTCCCTGGAGCGCCCCATCCATGATGATTTTGGAGGGCGGTAGCGTCGGATTTCAGATCGGGGGACAAGCCACGGACTTCGTGTTGCTGGTGATGAATCCTCGCGGCGCGCACTCCATGCTCAAGAACAAAGTAAAACTGGGTGCGGACGCCTCCGTTGCCGCGGGCCCCAAGGGACGTACCGCTGAAGCTTCCACGGACGCAGCACTGCGCGCTGAAGTTCTCAGCTACTCACGTTCGCGCGGGCTCTTTGCCGGGGTTTCTCTGGCAGGCGCCAGCGTGCGACCAGATACCGACGCCAACGCGCGCATCTATCGCAGGGCCATCGACGCTCAGGACATTATCTTTGGCGGTAAAGTAAAAGTACCCAAAGCGGCTCAGCGTTTGATCTCCTACCTTGACCACCGCAGTCCGAAAAACACTTCGGATCCCCGGTCCTTGCGCGAAGACTAGCTAGTGGTTTCGCCAGGGGCTCTTTCCGGATCTCGCGAGGATCCACCGTAAATCGGCAGTGAACGCCCAAGCCAGCAACGGCTTGGGCTTATTGTTTTTGCCGGATTTTCAGTGAACCTCCTAGCATTAAATGCCTTGCCATTCAGTCCAGAATGACTTATAGTCATGTATGGTTGATGGTCATTTGAGCCCTTCAATTACAACTGCTACACCGGGTCGCCGCCAAAGGCGCGCCTCTCAAATCCGTGAACGCCTGTTTCGCGCTGCTCTTGATCTTTTCGCCCAGCACGGCTTCGCTGACACCACCGTGGAGGACATCACCAACGCCGCCGATGTCGGTAAAGGCACGTTTTTCAATTACTTTCCGAGCAAGGACCACATCCTACTGGCCTTCGCCGAAATGCAGCTTGTCAAACTCCAGTCCATCATCGAAAATCTTCGCGATACCCGCGATCCGTTCCCGCAATTCTTTCGGACTCTTGCTGTGCGCATGACTGAAGAGCCTGGTCGCAACCCTTCCATAGTTCGCACCCTGCTCCTCGCCAATTTGTCGAGCACCCCAGTGCGCGAAGGAATGCGCATTAACCAAGCTCGAGGGCACAAATTAGTCAGCGAGTTTGTACAAATCGGCCAGGACCGTGGCGAGCTGCGCAACGATCTGCCGGCCGGCGACATTGCTCAGGTCTTTCGCCAGATGGTTTTCGGCACTCTACTGGTGTGGTCATTATATGGAGACGATTCGCTGGCCACCCGCATACGCACCGCACTTGACGTCCTTTGGCAGGGCATATCTCCGCGCGGCGGTCCGGCGCCCCTGGTGACTGACGCGCAACAGGAGACGCAACATGGCTCGTAAGAGCATTGCGATTTTAGTTGTGCTGATCGTGCTCGTCACCGCCGCGGTGGTTTCTGCCCGATGGTTTCAGCGGCGCAGCGATTCCACATTGCAAGGATCCGGCACGGTCGAAGCGCGCTATATCCGCGTGGGCTCCAAAGTCGGCGGACGTATCGACAAGGTCCTCGTCCGCGAAGGCGATTCCGTAAAAGCCGGCCAGGTTTTGATTACCTTTGACGACAAGGAACTGCAAGCCGCTCTCGGGCAGTCACGAGCGGCCTGGGAAAAAGCTCATACCGGTTCGCGTCCGGAAGATATTGCCCAGGCGCGTGCCGCCGCCGCCGAGGCCAAAGCCGAGTACGAGCAACGTAAGAACGGCTATCGTAGCGAGGATATCGGCGCGGCACGATCGGACCTCGATCGCGCCAATGCGGAAGAGGTTCGCACTCACAATGATTTCGAACGCTATGACGCTTTAGCGAAAAAAGATCTGGTCTCGCGGCAGCAGCGGGACGCCGCCGAAGCTGCCTGGAAGGTGGCGGCCGCGCAGCAAAAAAATGCGCAACAAAAATTGGCGGAGCTGCAACAAGGCTACCGTCCTGAAGAAATCGCTTCCGCTGAAGCGCGCTATCGCGCGGCACTGGCAACCCAGGAGAAATTCGAGCGTGGCAGCCGCACTGAAGATATCGACCTCGCGAAAGCTGCTTACAACTACGACGCCGCACGCGCGCGCGAAGCGCAGGTTGTTTCTCCCTCCGACGCAACCGTGGAAGTACTGGACGTCCGCCCGGGAGATCTCATAGCGCCCAATACGCCGGTCGCCACACTTCTTGAGCGCGATCAGGTGTACATCCGCATTTACATCCCCGAAACGGAAATTGGCCGCGTGCGCATCGGCCAGCAGGCGGAGGTCCGCGTCGACTCTTTCCCCAATACCATTTTCAACGGAATCGTGGAGCAAATTAATCAGCAAGCCGAATTTCTTCCTCGCAACGTGCAGACTCGCAGCGAACGGGTGCACGAGGTAATCGGCGTAAAAGTTCGCGTCAATGACACCACCGGCGGCGTGCGCAGCGGCATGGCGGCTGACGTGAAGTTGAAAGCTGCGAGTTAAATTTATGCCCGCCAATAACGGACAACGCCCGGAAGCAGCCTCCATCTTTGCCAAAAATCTGGTGCGCCGTTTTGGTGACTTCGTCGCTGTGGATGGCGTCAGCTTCCGCGTAGAAAAAGGGGAAATTTTCGGCTTCCTGGGTCCCAACGGCAGCGGCAAAACCACGGTCATCAAAATGCTTACCGGCCTGCTACCTCTGAGCGAAGGGTCCGCCTGGGTAGAAGGCCTGGATGTGCGCACCGATGCGGAATCTGTGCGCGAGCGCATCGGTTACATGTCTCAAAAATTCAGTCTCTACGATGACCTAACGGTTACCGAAAACTTGCAATTCTATGGACGCATTTACGGCCTGCCGCCGGTGCGCATGAAGCAGCGTATCGACGAAATCGTCCAACTCAACGGGCTTGGCCCGTACATGAATCGCCTTGCCGCACGCCTCTCTGGCGGATGGAAGCAGCGGTTGGCACTCGGTTGCGCCATGCTTCACGAGCCTAAACTTTTGTTTCTCGACGAGCCGACAGCAGGCATTGACCCGGTGGCGCGCCGCGAATTATGGGATCTGTTATTCGAGCTGTCCGGCCACGGAATCACTTTCTTTGTCACCACGCATTACATGGATGAAGCCGAGCGCTGCAGTCACGTCGCCTACATTTATTACGGCAAACTCATTGCCGATGGCACTCCTGTCGAGCTGAAGAAAATTCCCGAGGTGCAGCCCGCCGGCACGAAGCGCGTGGAAATCAGTACTCCTGAAGTCACCCGCGCACTTAAAGTAGCGCGCAAAATTCCTGGAATTCGCAGCGCCACAATTTTTGGTGAATCTATTCACGCGCTGGTGGAGGACAGTTATGACCTTTCCGACCTTCGTGCGCAGCTGCTGAAAAACGACATCACCGTGACCGATATCCGTCCTCTAACACCAAGCCTTGAGGATGTCTTTGTCGAACTTACCTACAAGCACCAGGCACAATTGGAGACCTCCCGTGAATAATCTTTTTCGCGGATTTGGCGCCGTTTTTTACAAGGAGGTCCTGCACGTGCGGCGTGATTCCGCCACGCTGTTTTTTTCTTTATTCATACCGCTGATTCAAATGTTTGTGCTCGGTTTTGGCATCGACACCAACGTGCGGCAAATCCACACAGTTGTTTTTAACGGCGACGGCCGGCGCCAAAGTCGCGAACTCATCGACCGCCTCAGAAATTCCGACACTTTCAATATCATCGATTACGTAACCAACGATCGCGATCTGAACGACGCCATCATCGCCGGGCGCGCTCGGGTGGGCATAAAAATCCCCGTGGACTATTCCGACCGCCTGATCCACAACATGAGCGCGCAGGTTCTGGTGCTTATCGACGGCTCCGACTCGTCTGTGGCCGGCCAGGCCATTAACGTAACCACGGCCATTGGGCTGGACGAATCCCTTCGCCGCGTTCTCGCCGACCGCGCTACCTTTGCCGTGGACATGCGCCCAAAATTACTCTTCAATCCCGACTCCCGCTCTCCAAATTTTCTGCTGCCCGGGCTCACCGCCATCTTGCTTCTCAACGTCACCACTTTCCTTACCGCTTTCGCCATCGTCCGCGAAAAGGAACGCGGCACTCTCGAGCAACTCTTCGTCACCCCGGTGCGCCCGTTCGGTTTGCTGCTGGGTAAATTACTCCCCTATTTTTTCATTGGCTTCACCGAGCTTTGCCTGATTCTTACTTGCATGCGTTTCATTTTTCAGGTGCCGATCCACGGCAGCGTTCTGCTTCTCGCTCTCCTCTCACTCCCCTACCTGTTCGTATCGCTTTCACTGGGCATTTTAATTTCCAGCAAAGCAGGCACGCAGGGAGAAGCCATGCAGCTCGCGTTTGTCACCATCCTGCCGAGCATTTTCTTTTCCGGCTATATTTTCCCGCGCGAGACCATGCCCATCTTTTTTCGCATCATCAGCTATTTCGTTCCTGCCAGCTATTTCATCAACATCACCCGCGGAATTATTCTGCGTGGCGCCGGGATTCAACATTTATGGATCGACGGCTTGGCACTTTTCGCCATGGGCACATTTTTGCTGATCGTCGCGGCACGTCGTTTCCAGAACAAAGTCATCATGGCCTGAGCACCGTTTCGTCTCGGTCGGCCCGCTTTTCCTGCGACGCCTAACTGGCCTTGCTCAGCGAACAAGTTTGAATTTGTTCCAGCCCGCGATTCGCGGTTCCGCCGTTCCATGACAGCGACATCTGCGAACAAGGCCCTGGTCTGGTCCGCTCCTCCCAGGGTCGCGTCGAAAATCCGTGCTCCTTGCGAATTTTGGCCACCCGCTCCGCTACCTTGCGCCGGTATTCTTCCGGTGCATAGCCATTTTTCGCGTACCACTCCTCGTATTGCTTTGCCAGCCGCGGAAATTTCTGCCGCACAAATGGGAAGAACTGTTTCGCCGATGAAGGCATCAGAAAAAGTGCATTTGAGAAAAACCATTGTGCTCCGGCGGCACGCACCGCCGCAGCTACCGCTTCCAAATCTCCATCACGATCAGTTATCCCAGGGATCAGCGGCGACGCCGAAACTCCCACCGCTAATCCCGCATCGCTCAATTGCTTTACCGCCGTCACACGCAAATCCGGGCGCGGAGCCCGTGGTTCCAAAAGCCGCGCTAACCTTGGCCGCAAAGTGGTAATCGTTACGTTGAGAGAGAGCGAGGAACGCTCCGCGATGCGCTTGAATACGTCAATGTCACGCACGATTTGATTGGACTTGGTAATTACCGAAATGCTCAGGCCTTCGCGTTTCGCCAATTCCTCCAGGCACGCCCGGGTGACTCCGTATTCTTTTTCCGCCGGCTGGTAAGGATCGGTCGCCGTTCCGATGGCAATGTGGTCCGGGTACTCGCCGCCAGAGGCCTGGGATTGGTAGGAATATTTACGCGCTACATCCCAGGCCAGCAGTGCCGCCGCATCCTTCTTTACGTAAATCTTTTTCTCAAATTCGCCGACGTCCAGCTCCATGTATTCGTGGGTGTACCGTGCATAGCAGTAATGGCAACCAAACTCGCAGCCGCGATATGGATTAATGGTCCATTCGAATGGCACACGCCGCGAATCGCAGCGGTTCAGGATGGATTTGACCGGCAACAGAAAATATTCCGGCCGCTCCGTCGAAGTCCGGCGAGTTTCCGCCAAAGGAGATCTTGCTGCGAGGCGGGCTATACCTACCAGCGGCGCATTTACGCCGTTGCCAGGCACCACAACAGCAGCACGGGTACCGGTCTCTGGCAGGTTTTGGGGCCCTGCCGAAACCGCCGGTGACGGGGGGCAATCCGCCACGTTCGTACCCGTGTTGCTGTTGTGTGGACCGCCAGCGACCGGGGCAAGGTCTGCGATCCCATCCTTTGGGCTTTGCGTGTCAGGGCTATCGGGAAAGAGTGATGCGGTGGTTGGCGATGCGATGCGCCGTCGAGCGAAAGATCTCGCCGGCGAGGGGAACGACATAGGGGACATAGCCCACCTCGAAGCACGGCGCCAGTATTTCGCTTTTTGTTCGCCTAGTCAACAAGTATTTTCGCTTTTTCTTCGCACCAGCTATTTTCTCTTTTCTTCCTTTACATCATTCGTTCATACCCGGTTTGCCGGAATTGCCTCTCTCGCGTCCGCAGAGTATTCTGCCGTAGCCTTTATAGTCGAGAATCGCCGTATACCGCCCCGGAGGAACCACCGAGTATGTTTCCGCGTTTACTCTGCCTGACATGCTCGTTGCTCTTCTACGCCAGCTTCCACGTTAGCCAGTCCTTCGCCCAGCAAGCCGGTGGAGCGCCGCAACAGCCCGCCCAAGTGCCCAAACCCGCGCAAGCTCCTGCGAGCCCGCAATCCACGCACTACCCCATCCTTCTTCTCGGCCACGGCAGCGATCCCGTTTGGAGTGTGCTCATCGGGCAGAAAGGGCCGGAACGCTTTGACCGCGCCAATTACCCGCCAATCGTCCTGGAGCCGGCTAATGTCAGCCCAGAGGCACCCGAATCGTGGGTCTATCGCGCAAAAGACATCGCCACAGGCGCGGATGTGACGATCCATCTCACGCGGGAAGTTTGCATCGATTCGGTGGCACCTGCGGTTCCTGAGACCGCGCCGAACACCAAACCGGCTGCAAAACCGGCCGCATCCGCCACGCCTCCTTCAACCATTGCAAAGAACGCGTTTCGCATCGTTCTGGAACACGGACAAATCGGCACATTCCACGGCTGCGCCCGAGTCGCCGCGGAGCTTTTCCCGAAGATCGTAAATCAGAGCGCGGATGACGACGACACCGACAAGAAAAAACCGCCGGTTACCGCCATCACAAATTTTAAAGCTCCTACTGCGGTAGCCTACGTGACTCCAACCGGCAAAATTATTGTGAGCCGTGGCGCGGCCAAAAAAGTCATCCCCGTTGCCGGCACGGAACTCTCACTTTCTCATGACGGCAAAAAACTTCTCTACACGCGAAATGATTCCAAGATGGGCTCCGAGCGCACCATCGTGCTCTACGATTTCGACACCGCCCGCTCCAAGGATTTGGTTCGTGGCACGGTGCGCGAAGCTTTCTGGGCTCCGGACGATACGCGCTTCGCGTATCTGCAATCGCAGGATCAGAGATGGCGCGTGATGTCTGCCCCCATCAGCGCGCCGGAAACTGCTGCACCGCTTAACAACGGAAACGTTGATTCCCTGCAAGGCTGGGTTGATGTACATACCGTGCTGGCCAACGACGCGCAGAGCCTCTACTGGATCAGCGATGACCGGCCGCAGCAATCTGTGCCGTTGAAAGAAATCTACGGAGACGCCTTCCGGGTATCGGATACTGACACCATTCGGATCAATCCCGTGAACCCGGATTTGCTGTTGGTTTCGGCAAAGTATTTCACCGCTCCGGCCGGCGCCCCCGCCGATGCCGCCGGAATTTTCCTGTATGAAATTCGCGCCAAGCGGCGTGTCGTGCTAACCCCGCCGGACCAGTGGTCCAATCACGGCGAATGGTCTCGCGACGGTATCCAAATCTTTTATACTCGTCGCATGACCGCCACTTCATCGGTGACTTACCGGATTTTCTGGGACGGCAGCGGGGCCCGCCGTTACCTGGATGGAACCGATTTAGTAGTCGGGCAGTAAGAAGCCGGGAGAACAAATCATGGCCACCAAATTTTGGGCGGTTTCGGTAACAAGAACATCGATCACGTACGGCGCGTTCGCTCTGATCCTATTCATCGCGCCGCCGCTGCGAGCACAACA
>Ga0185299_10006861_pt1 | contig 11932 bp, 4 predicted proteins | sample PaiPotPPA55metaG_FD_128002 | JGI IMG/M metagenome (GOLD analysis project Ga0185299, IMG submission 128002) | Iron sulfur acid spring bacterial and archeal communities from Banff, Canada, to study Microbial Dark Matter (Phase II) - Paint Pots PPA... ...
TGGGCCCCGGCTGCGCGTTCATCGATTACGACAACGACGGCTTTCCCGACATCCTGCTCGTCAACGGCGAGGACTGGCCCGGCCACGCAAAAAACGGCGCGACCACGTTGAAGCTCTACCACAATAACCATGACGGTACCTTCACCGACGTGACGCGCAAGTCCGGGCTCGGCATTGCGCTCTTCGGGCTCGGCGTCGCCGTCGGCGATTACGACAACGACGGCTTCGACGACATTTTCATTACCGCCGTCGGTCAGAGCCATCTCTTCCACAACAATGGCAACGGCACTTTCACCGATGTGACCAAGTCCGCGGGACTCTGGGGGCCGAACGAGTTTTCGACTGGCGCAGCCTGGGTTGACTACGATCGCGACGGCAAACTCGATCTCGTCGTCGCGAACTATGTGCAGTGGTCCGAGCAGAATGACCTCTATTGCACGCTCGATGGCTCACACAAGTCCTACTGCACGCCCGAATCGTATAAGGGAACGTCGGCCCGCCTCTGGCACAACCTCGGCAACGGCAAGTTCGAAGACGCTACCCAGAAAGCAGGCCTTTACGATCCAACGTCGAAGGGACTCGGCGTCGCCATTCTCGACTACAACAACGACGGATGGCCCGACATCCTGATCGCGAACGACACGCAACCAAACAAGCTCTACCTCAATAAAAAGAACGGCACGTTTGAAGAACGCGCCGTTTCCGCCGGCATCGCCTTCAGTGAAGATGGCGTGGCCCGCGCCGGCATGGGCGTCGATGCCGCCGATTATGACCGTTCCGGCAGCGCGAGCCTGATCATTACAAATTTTGCCAACCAGATGCTCGCGCTATACCACAACGAGGGCAACGGCCTGTTCGTGGACGAAGCACCGCGTTCGGATGTCGGTCGCGCGACCCTCATAACGCTCGGCTTCGGCTGTTTCTTCTTTGACTACGATAACGACGGTTGGCAGGATATCCTCATCGCCGACGGCCACATTGAAGACCAGATCGAGAGCGTACAGAAGCGCGTCAGCTACGCCGAACCGCCGCACTTATTCCGTAACCTCGGCAACGGCAAGTTTGAAGAAGTCACGACTAAAGTCGGGAGCGCGTTTGCCGCTCCAAAAGTCGCGCGCGGCGCCGCCTACGCCGACATCAATAATGATGGAGCCCTCGACGTCCTCGTCATGACCAACGGCGGCCCGGCCCATCTCTACCTAAACCAAGGCGGCACTAGTCAAAGTCTGCGCATAAAACTCGTCGGGACAAAATCCAACCGCGACGGGATCGGCGCCATCGTTCGCGTGACCGCCGGGAGCGACAAGCAATGGCTCACCATGAAGACCGGCTCCAGCTATCTTTCGCAAAGCGAACTGGTGCTGACGTTCGGCATGGGATCGAAAACCAAAGCCGACGCGGTAGAAATCGACTGGCCGAGTGGGCAAGTGGATAAGCTCTCAAACATCGCGAGCGGACAGACCGTTACAGTACAGGAAGCAAAAGGCCAGATCGCCGCGCGCGCGTACGGCAAAAAGTAGATTTGTGGGGTTGAAGACATTTTTTAACTCTGTCATCTTGAGCGGAGCAAGAACTTCACGAAGTGAAGTTCTTGCGGAGTCGAAAGACCCCTATGCGGCGCAATCTGGCGTGAGTGCGGCGAGGCGTTCTCACCATACTCCCGGCATTAACTTTGTGCCCGCGAGCACACTCGCCACTCGGATAGAATCATTTGTTAATCCCAATGATCAAAACACTCGTCGTCGCTCTAGCCTTTACCTTTCTTCTCGCGCTACTCGCCGCGACCGGTCCCGCCACGAACCCTCAGGAAGCAGCCCGCCTCAACAACATCGGCGTCGCGTACATGAACCAGCAGCTCTTCGAAAAAGCCTTGAAGGCGTTTGCAGAAGCCGCTGCAAAAGATCCGGCGTTAGAAGTGGCGACCATCAATCGCGGAGTAGCGCTGCTCAACCTGCAGCGCATCGACGAAGCGAAGGCGCTGCTGGAAAAAGCGGCCAAAGAAAATCCAAAAGACGCCCACGCCTGGTACAACCTTGGCCTCTACTACAAAAACTCCGCTGACGCGAGCGCTGCCGTCGATGCGTTCCGTCGCGTTATTGAAATTGATCCGAATGACGCCGATACCTGGTACTTCCTGGGATCGACCTACGCCCAACTCAAGCAATTTCCAGAAGCGATTGCTGCCTTCGAGCACGCATTAAAGCTAGACCCGCTCCACGCCTCTGCCCAGTTCGGACTGGCGCGAGCCTACCAGCAGTCCGGCCAAGCCGATCCCGCCCATGAAGCGATGAAGAAGTTCCAGTACATCACGCAGAACAAGTTGGGCGCGCCCATCAGCCTGGCCTATGGCGAGCAGGGGAAGTATTCGCGCGCGGAAGAATCGCCGCTGGCGGTGGAGAAGGTGGCGGCGGCGATTCCGGTGAGGTTTGTGGATGCGACGGCGGAGGCGGGTCTCAGTGGCGTTGCTCAGAAGACGCACACCGGCCGTGTGCGCTTCCCCAAAGACTGGATTGAATCCGTCGGCCCGGGGGCATGCTTCCTCGACTACAACAACGACGGACTGATTGATCTCTTTCTTCCCGATGAGGGGCCGGAAGGTGGCCTTGTTTTGTATCAAAACCTGGGCAACGGCAAGTTCGAGGACGTGACGAAGAAGGCAGGACTTGATCCGCACTTGCATGGGATCGGCTGTACGGCGGGTGATTATGATAACGACGGCGCCACCGATCTAGCTGTGAGTCTCGACGGCCGGGTCATGCTGCTGCACAACGAAAAGAACGGTACCTTCAAAGACATGGCGAAAGCCGCAGGTGTTAAGAGCGACCGCGCGAACTACGGTCCCAATGCCCACACCGATATCATCACCCCCTACGATCTCCACAACTTCGGACTTACATTCGTCGATTACGACCACGATGGTGATCTGGATCTGTATGCCACCCGCTATCTGCCCCAAGAATCCAGCGGCGTAATGATGGGGTGGGACGCGATGTGGCGCAACAATGGCAACGGCTCATTTACAGAGGTCACGAAATCGGTCGGGGTGGAACATGGTGGTCCTTCCAACGGATCAATGGGGGCGATTGGGACAGACTACAACAACGACCGAGCTGTGGACCTGGTGGTAACTGACAACGGACCCACGATCTTTGAGAATCCGCGAGAGGGAGAGTTTCGAAGACGCAAGCCTTGGTCGACGCCTATGCCCGCCAACGTGAGCGCCGTCGCTGTTCTCGATTTCAACCACGACGGCTGGATGGACCTCGCTTTTACCCATCAGGGCGCACCAGGAGTTACGCTTTGGCAGAACAACCAAGGCAAAACCTTCGATCAGGTTCCTCTGCCGAGAGTCGATTGGGCTCGCGCTTTCGGCATTGCCGCCATCGACTACGACAACGACGGCTGGGTCGATCTCGTCGCTGTCGGCGAAACCAAAGACGGAAAGGGCGAGGTCCGTCTCTTCCGCAATCTCGGCCCCGACGGCTTCAAAGACGTCACCGCTGAAACCGGACTCGACAAAATTCAGCTCAAAGAGCCGCGCGCCATTATCGCCGGAGACTACGACAACGACGGCGCTGTCGATCTTCTGATCACGCAAAATCATGGCCCCGCCGTTCTTCTCCATAACGAAGGTGGCAACAAGAACAACTCGCTGCGCCTCGCGCTCAAGGGGCTGAACGATAACAAGAGTGCCATCGGCACGAAGATTGAAGTCTTCTCTGATGGCCTGCGGCAGAAATTTGAGGTGTACGGATCGTCCGGCTACCTCGGACAGAACTCTCCCTACCTGACCATCGGTCTCGGCCAAGCCAGCGAAGCCGACGTTGTCCGGATGTTATGGCCTACTGGCGTCCTGCAGGATGAAATCGAAGTCGCCGCCAACAAGGTGCAGAACATTCTGGAGCTCGACCGCCGCGGCAGTTCTTGCCCAACGCTCTTTGCGTGGGATGGTCACGAGTATCAACTGGTCGGCGACATGCTCGGCGCTGGTGTTGTGGGACATTGGATCGCTGTGGGCGACGGAGGCGTCGAGCGCAATATCGCTCGTCCTACTGAATCCATCAAGCTGGGTCGCAATTCGCTCCGCGAAAAAGATGGCAAACTAAGTTTCCGCTTCATGGAGCCGCTCGAAGAATCCGTTTACCTCGATCAGGTGAAATTGCTCGCCATCGATCATCCCGCTGATGTCGACGTTTATCCCAACGAATATTTCGCCAGCAATCCCCCGTACCCGCCGTTCAAGGTTGTATTCAGCAACAAAAGAGATGCGCGTCCACCCGCTGGTGCCTGGGACGAGCACGGCCACAACGTGCTTCCCGACTTGCTCGCGCATCGCTATTTCGGCGGCTTCAAAGTGCTTTCATTTATGGGATTCACCGAGCCCCATAGCCTGGAACTTGATCTTGGCGAGCCGTATCGCGGCGGTCCGCTATGGCTGCTGATGCATGGCGAGATCGAATATTTCTCGGCGACGAGCATGTATGCTGCCGATCAAGCCGGCGTCCATCCGTTGGCCCCCTACGTCGAAGCGGAGGACGTCCGCTTTGGGGTGGCGCAGCGCTTCAGCGCTGCGATGAGCCAGGTCTCTGGTTCTGCGGCTTTAGCCGCTGAGGGAGAGTCGGCCAAGGGAAAATGGCTCCGCGTCGTCGACGACATGGGATTCCCCGCCGGTGGCGCGCGCACCATGACCGCCGATCTTAGCGGCAAGCTTCCGCTGGGCACGCGGCGCATTCGCATCACCACCAATCTCCAGATCTACTGGGACAACATCCTGATCAGCCGAACTAGCCAAGATATGATCCATGATCAGAGCGCCCGCCTGACCCCGGTCCCACTCGCGCGCGCCGACCTGAACTTTCACGGATTCCCTCTAAAGATCGAAGACCAGCCCCCCGGCAACGTGAGATACATTTACGAAAAGACGAGCGCCACCGGCCCCTACACCCGGCCCGCCGGCGCTTACACGCGCTATGGCGATGTGCGGCCGCTACTTGACGCGGTCGACGACAAGTTTGTCGTCTTTGGATCCGGAGATGAAGTTGCGCTCGATTTCGATCCGGCGAAGCTGCCCGCCCTGCCGCGTGGCTGGACGCGCGACTATTTCTTCGTCGCTAACGGATACGAAAAAGACATGGACTTCTACGCCTATCGCGGCGACACGGTTGACCCTCTGCCATTCCGCGACATGCGCACCTATCCGTATCTCGGCCAATCGTTCCCGAGCGATGCCGAGCACCTGAACTACTTGCTGGAATACAACACCAGGTTCATGTCGGGCAACGAAGCGAGTGGATATTCGTTCCAATACCCCGACCCCCGCTGATCCAGTAGCGCCGGCATCCTGCCGGCTGTCCCGAGGGCGTCTCGCCCTCGACGCGCAGGGCTAGGACCCCGAAGGACAGCCGCCGAGACGGCGGCGCTACTCCCTGTCGCGCTACAATCACTGTGCATGCGGGCCGGGCAGATTATTATTTTGTGGATCGCCTTCACCGGCCTGCTGTCGGCCCAGAGCGCGCCCCAAGGTCCGACGGGGCCCGCTGCTAAGATTCCTCCCGCACGTACTGAAAAGAAGTCACCGGCGCCCAAACTCACCGCTCCCGTCCCGATTTTTCGCGACATTGCAGCCCAGGTTGGCCTGACCGCCTCCTACATCTCCTCGCGCGAAAAATATTACGTGATCGAATCGATGAGCGGCGGCGTTGGTCTGTTCGACTGCGACAATGATGGCAAACTCGATATCGTGATGGTGAACGGCTCCACCGTTGATCGCTATAAGCAGAGCGGCGGCGATCCTCTAGTCACGCTCTGGCATCAGGATGCCAACCTCAAGTTCACCGACATCACCGAGAAAGCCGGACTCACGCGCAAAGGTTGGGGCATGGGCGTTGCCGTCGCCGACTTCGACAACGACGGCAACCTCGATCTCTTCGTGACCGGCTACGGCGGCAACGCGCTTTATCGCAACAAAGGCAACTGCACCTTCGAAGACGTGACCGACAAAGCTGGAGTGCGCGGCGGCGGCTTCTCCACGGGCGCGGCCTGGGCGGATTATGATCGCGACGGCAACGTAGATTTGTTCGTCTCCCGATATGTTCACGTGGACATGAATGACCTGCCCGCTTTCGGCTCGACCAAGTTCTGCCAGTTCAAAGGAGCGCCAGTGCAGTGCGGACCGTGGGGTATGGAAGGCGAAACCGATCTGCTCTACCACAACCGCGGCGACGGCACGTTCGAAGAAGTATCGAAGAGAGCCGGCGTCGACGATCCCGAAAAATATTACGGACTGGGCGCAACCTGGGGCGACTATGACAACGACGGCTGGCCCGATCTGTTTGTTGCCGATGACGCCACGCCCAACCATCTCTATCACAACAATCACAACGGTACTTTTAGTGACGAGGCCATGGTCGGCGGCATTGCGCTAAACAGTGAAGGACAGGCCCTTGGATCGATGGGCGTGACCTGGGGCGATTACGATCACAGCGGACGCCTCTCGATGTTCATCACCGAATTCGCCGACCAGCCCAACACGCTTTATCGCAACCATGGGAAACGAGGATTCGAAGATGTTGCCATGCCATCGCATCTCGGCCAGCCCAGCTTGCCGCTAGTCGGATGGGGTACGGCGTTCTTCGATATGGACAACGACGGCTGGCTCGATCTGTTCGTGGCCAACGGACACGTATATCCGCAAATGGACACAGTGAAGGGAAGCGCCGCTTACGCTGAGCCGATGCTGTTGCATCGTAACTTACGCAACGGGACGTTCGAAGAAGTTTCGAAAGAGGCGGGTCTCGCCGACATGCCGGTGAAATCCCGGCGGGGCGCTGCGTTCGGCGACATTGCTAACAACGGCAACGTCGATATTGTTTTGCTCAACGTGGGTGAGCCGCCGTCCCTGCTGCTCAACACCAATAAAATCGCGAACCACCGTGTGCTCTTCCGTCTGGTTGGAACAATAAGCAACCGTGCCGCAATCGGAGCGCGCGTCACCATTCATGCCGGAGGAATGATGCAGTTCGACGAAGTGCGTGGCGGCGGGAGTTATCTTTCGCAAAACGATCTGCGGATTCATTTCGGCCTGGGGTCGGCGATGAAAATTGATTCAGTTGAAGTGCGCTGGCCAACCGGAAAGACAGACAGCTTCAAAGACGTGGCCGCGGACAAAATCTACGCCATCACCGAAGGGCAGAGAATCAAAGAGACGGTCGCTCTGCCTGCCCCGGGATGGATTTCTTTCTAACCTGAATTCAAGCGCCTTATTTCATTGCTGCCGCGCTTTCGCCAGCTCTTTCCAGGTCACGAGCACGAAACCTTGTTCCTTAAGAAACTGGTGGAACTCCGCGCTCTTCACCATATCCAAGTCGCGTTGACGCCAGGCTGCGCCCCAATCAGGATGGTCCCAGGTGGCGCCGCGCATCTCCTCCTCGTCGTAGGCGAGGTGCACAGTGAGTTGATATGCCCCTGGCTTGAGTGGCGCGAGTTGCTTCTTGTACCAGTCGAGCCAGGCTTTGCTGCTGGGCGCAACACCCGGTTCCATGATGATGACGCGCTGCACGGTGATCTCCTCCGCGTTCACAGAACTTCCCGCGGGCGGAGCATGAGTTCCGGAAGCCTCCAAAAGAATTGGGAGCTTGTATTCATCGCGTAGTTTTCTGTATACGCCGAAGAGTTCGCCAGAGGACACCATGCCCGCCATGTGCATATCGAGGTGTGTAATCGGAACGCCCGCGTTTTTCGCGCGATCGATCTGCGATCGCAATTCGTATTCCACGTCCGGCATTTTGGCATTTTGCGCAACGTCGGGCGTGTCGAGCGGAAAGTATCCATAGGCATCGACGAGGCTCGGGACTCTGCCCGCGCCGCTGACCGGACCCCACCGCAGATCGGTCCACTCACTGGTCAACGCCAGATGTATGCCGAGATCGGCGTCCGGATGCTGCTTCGCCCAGCGCGCCACCTCGGGAAACCACGGGCAGGGAACCAGGATGCTGGCCGAGGTAATCGATCCATTTTCGAGAGCCTCGAACGTAGCCCGGTTGACGGAATGGTTCATGCCGAGATCGTCCGCGTGAATCACCAGCAAGCGTGCGGAGACGGGATAGCCCAGGCGCTCCTGCACAGTCTGAACGGTCGTCTTTTGGACTGTCGTTTCTTGCGTGGTCTGGGCGATGCCTCGCGCCAAAGAGACAATAAGGAGCAGGATTACAAAACGCATTCTGTGTTTCATGATCGTGGACTAGCTCTCCATCACATTCCGTCGAATCCTTGAGTTTCACCAAAACTCGGCAAGAATCGTTTTAATACATCTGTTTTTTCATTGACAGAATATCCCTTCCGTATAGAATTCGAGAAGAATTTTGTGTTTCACGAGTGACCCTTCCCCGAACCCCGTTATCTCCGCAGGATGAAGATAATGGGGTTTTATTTTGAGAACGTGAATGAGTTCTACGGCCAACCCGCCCGCTCATGCCCCGCGCCTGAGGCGTTCGCTCACGCTTTGGGACCTGATTCTGTACGGCGTGATCGTGATTCAGCCGGTCGCCCCGATGTCGGTGTTCGGGGTGCTCAGCGATCGCGGACACGGGCACGTGGTCACTACGATCCTGATCGCCATGGTGGCAATGCTGTTTACTGCCATCAGCTATGGCCGCATGGCGCGCGCCTATCCCAGCGCCGGATCGGCCTTCACCTATGTCGGCCAGGAAATCAATCCCGCTCTTGGTTATGTCACCGGCTGGAGCATGGTGATGGATTACATGCTCAATCCGATTATCTGCACGATCTGGTGTAGCCAGCAGGCGCACGTATTTGCTCCCGGCGTGCCGTACTGGGCATGGGCGGTCTTCTTTGCTCTGGTGTTTACGTTGCTGAATGTCCAGGGAGTGAAGACCTCGGCTCGGGTGAACTCGGCGCTGGCGGCGGGGATGGGCGTAGTGATTGCAATTTTCTTTGTGGTCGCGGCGCGCTATATCTTCGGCAATCCGCACGGCGGCGCAGGTTTCTACACACGGCCCTTCTACGATCCGAACTTGTGGAACACGAAGGCCGTGCTCGGAGGAACATCGATCGCGGTGCTCACCTATATCGGTTTCGACGGCATCTCCACGCTCTCGGAAGAAGCGGAAAACCCGCGCCGCAACATTCTGCTGGCAACCGTGCTCACCTGCGTCGTGATCGGCCTTCTGTCTGCCGTTGAGGTGTACGCCGCGCAGTTGATCTGGCCTGCATCGCAGCCTTTTCCGGACGTCGACACGGCTTTCGTTCATGTCGCCGGCCGCGCCTGGAAGCCGATGTTTGGCATTATCGGATTCACCTTGCTGGTTGCCAACTTCGGATCGGGCATGGGCTCGCAGATCGGTGCCGCTCGGCTGCTCTATGGGATGGGGCGAAGCAACGCGCTTCCGAAATCGTTTTTCGGAGTGGTGGACGCGAAGCATCGAGTGCCGCGGAATAATGTGTTGTTCGTGGGTGCAATCGCGCTGATTGGCGCGTTCGTAATGAGTTACGGTCTTGGCGCTGAGATGCTCAATTTCGGCGCGCTCATCGCCTTCATGGGCGTGAACGCTGCCGCTTTCATGCGCTACGTTGTGCGCGACCAAAAATGGACGCTGTCGTTTGTCGCTCCACCCGTCCTCGGCTTCGTGATCTGCTTCTTGCTCTGGCTGAGCCTTAGTTCTCCGGCCAAGATCGCAGGCACCATCTGGATGGTCGCGGGCATCGCCTTCGGCGCCTGGAAGACGCGTGGCTTCCGCGGAGACCTGGTGAACTTTGATCTGCCGCCGGAAGAGGATGTAGAAGGTGAGAGGTCAGAGGTCAGATTGCAGAGGTGAAAGCCGCTAGACCTTAGAAGCCGTTGATTTTCACCTCTGCAATCTGACCTCTGACCTTTGCAATCGCCTTATTCCACGTTCCAGCCGCTCACTTCGACCTCCGGCTTCGCCGCTCCGATACTGGCGCGATACGTCGCCGTGATCTCCCGCTTTTCACCGGGAGCTAGCGAAATGTAGTTGTCCTCCCACACCACCGGCAGAATCTCCTCGCCGCCTTTACCCTTGTCGAGCTTCAAGCGCACGAAAAATGCCAGCGCTTTGCTCGGATTTTCCAAGGTCACGCGAGTCGTCTCATTTTTGCCGTCACGCTCGCTGCGGCTCGATACATTCAGCTTCACCTTTGGCAACTGCGCGAGCGAACTGTAGTCCGCATACGACGCCGTTGGAGTCGTGTACCAGTTCGACTTTGACCAGTCAAGCGTTTCCGGTTTCGTGGAGAGCCAGTAGAAATTCGACCCAACCAGTTTGCCGCTGCCGTCAGTGATACGAAGATCCAGGAAGTATGCCGGCGACAGTCCCTCGATCTGCGGAAGCTCAAACACCTTCGCGGTACTATCGGCGGCCGCATCGAGCGCAGTGTCTTTCGAAAACTTCTGGGCTCCATCCAGATTGAACACCCGCGCCGCCAGCTTCAGCCCCTTGGCATCCACATATTTGCTGCTCACCAGCCACACCGAGTGATCGTCGTATCCGTAGACCGGGTCGAGCATTTGCATCGCTTTCTTGGCGGCGAAATATCCGCCGCCCGGCCGCAAGTAGTAATCGTAGAGATGCCAGATCATCGAGGGCCACGCGTTATTCAGCATCCACTGGATGACGCCCGTCGAAGTGTACTTGTTGCGGCTGTAGGCCTCGTACATGGCGCGCACGCCTTCGTAAGTCATGAGCTGCGACTTGTAAATGAAGTCTTCCGCGCTGGCGGCCTTGCCGTAGCGCGCATTCAGCGCGTCGGTAAACACCTGTATCGTTTTGAAGGCGCCGCCGCCCGCGTGGAAATTCCAGTACTGATCCAACGGCCCATCCACCGTCCAAAGATGATCCTTGGGAACCATGCGCTCGATGCTCTCGATCGGCGGAACTGCCGGTCCCATGCTGGTTTCGGTGTTGAAGCCATAGGCGCCGCCACATCCGCCCACATTGCAGGATATTTCTTCCGAGTGAAGATGTTGATCCGTTTCCCAGTATGAGGGCGCCACATATTCGTAAGGCCCACTCATCTTCACGCCGCTTGCGCCAGTTATCGTGGTCGGCTTCGCAGTCGCAGAAGACACTACTGGATTCGGCCACCGCAAATCGGATTCAATCTTCAGGTACATCTCTTCCACGTCTGGCGGGGGAGGATTGTCGCTGCCATTCAGCCACATCACCATGCTCGGATGGCTCCTCAGCCGATAGATCTGATCGCGCAAGGAGGACTTTGCGATTTCGAAGTCCTCATCTTTCCAGTTTCCCCAGTGCTCCCAAAAATCGCAGCAGCACCAGCCAGCCATCACCAGGATGCCCTGCCGATCGGCCATCTCAAAGAATTCCTCGGTCTCGAGTTTGCCTTCCAACCGTACCGTATTCAATCCGATGTCGCGCACGTAACGGAACTCATCGGCGAGCCGCTCCGAGGTCTCGCGCATCATCATGTCGGGCGTCCAGCCGCCGCCGCGAATCAGGATGTTCTTGCCATTGACCTTGAACAGGCGTTTGAAGCGATCTGGCGCCTGCTCGGCGACTTCCGATGTGATCTCGCGAATACCGAACTTTGTGTGGGACACATCAGAAAGCGCACCGTTCACCTCGAACGAAAAAGTTAGATCGTACAGGTTCGGCGTCCCCATCTGCGCCGGCCACCACAGCCGCGGATTGCTCAAGTTGAGCTGCGGATACTGATCCGGCGCGAAGACCACGTCTTTCGATTCTCCCGCCGCCAGTTCCACTGGCTGCGCGAATTCGATGTTTTCGATCCGGCCTTTCAGCGTCCCTTTTACCGGGCGATCATTGGCATTTTTCACCAGCGCCGTTACCGTCAAGTGGGCTGCACTGGCACTGGCATCGCCGGCGGGCGAATCCACTTTCGAGAGCACTGCCGGATGCCGCAGCGCCACCGGTCC
>Ga0185299_10006862_pt1 | contig 11932 bp, 9 predicted proteins | sample PaiPotPPA55metaG_FD_128002 | JGI IMG/M metagenome (GOLD analysis project Ga0185299, IMG submission 128002) | Iron sulfur acid spring bacterial and archeal communities from Banff, Canada, to study Microbial Dark Matter (Phase II) - Paint Pots PPA... ...
CCGGCACCGGAAATCCCGGCGAGTTCTTGAAGCTTGATCGGCAGTTGCTTCAGGCGACTTTACGGCTCAGTACGATGGCGCATCTGAACATCTCCCACCATTTCGGCGCGAAACTCGCCAAGCGGGGACGGGGCGGCTTGATCCTCGCGGGGGCAATGGGTGCGGAAAACGGCGTTCCCTGTATGGCGAATGACGGAGCCGCGAAGGCGTATGTACACAGCCTTGGCGAGGCGCTTCACTTTGAGTTCAAACCTCTAGGTGTCTACGTCACGGTACTCGCAGCCGGGTTTACGAACACAGCCGTGCTCGAAAAGTTCGGCCTCGATCCGAAGACCATGCCGATGAAACCGATGAGCGTCGAGCAGTGCGTATCTGAGGGCCTCAGCGGTCTGCTCAAAAACCGCTCCAGAATCGTTCCAGGCCGGCTGAACCGCATATTGAACGCTCTCGTGCCCGCTTCTCTTGCGCGGAAGATGGAGGCGGACTTACTTGGTAAAGGGCTTGCCAACAAGTCCGCTCCTGCAATCGCACGGGCAGAGGCCTGATCACTGACGGGCGACTGGTCGAGCCGCTCGAACCATGCAAGAGCGAATCAGTCTTCTTATGAGGAGAGCCGAATGTCATAACGCTCCACATTCAGCCGCAAACTAGTCCGTTCCCAACGTATGAGAACAGCCCACTGTGTACGTTGTCGGAGTGTTGACTCTCGCCGCAGTTAAACGCAAAGAGCCGTCCGGAGCTATGTTGCGCTACGACGGGCGGCTCACTACCCCCTCAGCTTGCCCCCATATTGTAAGGCTTTCATGGCTTTCTTAGGTGTACACGGCCATAATGCGCCACTGGTCCGAAATTCCACCCAAGGGTGTGAACCGTTCGTGGTTTGACCGCCACTGCCCATTGGTTAATTGACTCCGACAGGTCGTTTTCGCCAAAACCCTTGCCCAAGGCGCAGTTCCGGGCAAAACCGCCTTTTGTTTTTTCTTATCTGATGAGAAACTATTGGGAAGATGTTGGGTTCTAACCCGCATCGCCACTGTTTTGCGTCCCCTCGTCGCTACGACTTTTTAGATTCCTATTTGCGTGGTTTCTTAGTGGGCAGACGTGTCCCAGGATGGGCGGGCTTTGTCGCCGCTCCGGTCGTGGTGTTCCTGACAATCTGCTCTTACTACGCCTACACTCGCCACTACCGAACGGTTTCTGGCAATGCGGCCAGTTCTCCCGCTGATTCCGCGGCCCTACAACAGTCCACCGATCCGCAGGCGCTACTTAGCTTCGCCGATCACTTCTACTGGTTAAATAACGGACCCGCAGCGACGCCACTCTATGCCAGAGCAGAGAAGCTGTTCTCCGGGCGGGGCGACGCCAGGAACGAACTTTACGCCAAGGTCGGACGCCTCAGATCAGAGGCCGAAACGATGTCGTTTGTCGATCTCTCACGGTTCTTAAACGAACAACTGCAAAATCCCATCGTGCAGACTGACAAAAGACTGCGGCTTTGGTGCTTGATCGCGAAGGGCTACACGGATATCGAAATTGACTATCGAGCTACGAAGCGAGATTGGTTGGAAGCCCAGGAGATTGCAGATGAGTTGGGCGAAAAGCAATGGGCAACTCGGGCCTCCGGCGAATTAGGGCTGGTCGCCTTCCTTGAGGGAAGTCCCGGACGAGCCGCGCGCCTCCTCGGTGGCGCACTTCTTTCGACGATGGCCAGCGGCGATACAGGCGGTCAGATCAGGTTCCTGGAATTGATTGGCAGGGGCTTCGAAGAGGTGAATCGTCATACTGAGGCGCTGAGATTTTTCGAGAGGGCAATCAAGCTTGCGGATGCGGAAAAAGACTCTGGTCTGCCGTTCATGGCGTACGAGGGGAAAGCACGAGCTCTGGTCGCCTTGGGAAAACCACAAGAGGCAAAGGCGGTGCTTGACGACGCACTCGATAAAGCCCGATCACAGCAGAAACGAGGTCATGAGGCGGAGCTGTTCATCTTGCTTGGAAGGCTGGCTTCGCAAACAGGGGACAGGAAACAGGCCATCGCTGATTTGGAAAGTGCCGCGCAATTCTCAAAGCGAGTGCAATTTTTCCGAATGGAAGCCGACGCTATGTTCGAGTTGGCGACGCTTTACCGCGATGTCGGCGATCTCCCCACGGCGGAGGAACGTGCTACCGATGGCTTAGAAGCGAGCCAACGTGTTGGCGATCGTTACTATGTGCCTCGCAACCTGACAATTCTTGCCGACCTGAAGGCGCGCCGCGGTCGCGTTAGCGAAGCCAACGCTCTTTACGAACAGGCCGAAGACGTGATCGAGAGCATGTTAATCAGCGTGGATGAGCCGTATTGGAACAGTTCGGTTGCTGCTTCGATGAGTCAAACGTACTTGCAACATTTTGAACTGGTCACCAAGAGCGGCGATGTGCCAGGCGCTTTCCGCGTTTTGGAACGGGTACGCGGGCGGACGCTAGCTTGGGCCCTTGAAGACAGGAAGGCATTTCCGACGGCCGAGTCTGGGCAGACGGCATCGCTGGAAACAGACCTTGCCGGGCTGCAACTGCAACTGATGCAAACCAACAGCGCCGAGAAGCGCGAGCAGCTTATGGATAGATTGGTCGAATATGAGCGGCGGCTCGGGCTGGCCTGGACAAAGGACGATGCTCCCGGCCATGGCCTGCCGGTGCAACCTGCGTCACTGTCGAAGGTCCAAGAAGTCCTGAAACCAGAGGAAGTGTTTCTAGAGTACGTTCTGGATGACCCGACTTCCTTCTGCGTCGTGGTTTCTAAAAAAGGAGCATACGTCCAAGTGCTACCAGCCGGACGCAAGGAGATCGAGAATTTAAGCCGGCAATTTGTCGGCGAAATTCGCACCAAGGGCACCGGCACTGAACTCTCAAAGCGACTCTACGCGATGCTCGTGAAACCCGTCCCCGAAACAGCCACAGCGACACGCTTCATCATCGCACCGGATGCAATATTGAACCTGCTTCCGTTTGAGGCGCTTCGTGATGCTCAGGGCGAGTACCTCTTGAAGTCGCGCGTCATAAGCTACGTGCCTTCCGGCACAATTTTGAACGCTCTTCGCCACGCTGAGAAACAGAAATCAGCTCCCAAACCCCTTCTCGCAGTCGGTGATGTCGAGTATGAGAACCAAGGGGGTGCGGGACGGAGAATCCCAACTCCGGCCTCTATTCGTGGCCGGATTGAGCGCGGGATTGCGGATCTCTCAGGGATAGGCCTTCACGACCTTCCAGAGACGCGAGCGGAGGTCGAGGAAATCGGTAAAATCGTTGGAGCGGACGCCGTAATGTTGCTTGGGAAGGATGCCACGGAAACCGGATTTAAGAAGCAGCCACTTGATCAGTTTCGCATCTTGCATCTGGCTGTTCATGGATTCGCGGACACGCAGTACCCAGAACGGTCAGCGCTGGTATTGGGTGCCGACCCGCAATCAGGTGATGACGGTTTGCTGCAAGTGCGGGAGATCATAAGACTGCGATTGAATGCCGAACTCACGACCCTTTCTGCTTGTGACAGTGGGGTTGGGAAACTGCAGGGGCAAGAAGGCATCAGCAACCTGGTGGAAGCATTTCTGGTGGCCGGGTCGAAATCGGTTGTAGCGAGTCTCTGGAGCGCAGACGATACGTTCGCCAGTGCGTTGATGGGACAATTCTACCGACACTTGGCTAAGGGCGAAGATACCAGCTCTGCTTTGCGAAACGCGAAGCTTGACCTGCTCACGAAATATGGCGACCAGGTGAGCCCCTTCTACTGGGCGGCATTCATCGCTGTGGGCGAGACCTCGACACCGATTGGCATAAGACAACGATGAATCTGACTCTCAACGAACGCACGAAGATTTTCGACAAAGTCTGCCGACTGGTAGCGACAAAACACTTCGATCCAGGAATGAACGGAGTGGACTGGATCGCTTTGGCTCGGGACCGCAGGGATCAAATCTTGGCATGTGCCGACCCAGAGGTCTTCGAGAAAGAGGTCCACAAATTAGTTGCCGAGCTGAAGACCAGCCACACTGGCTTCCGACATGCCGGAATGCGTAATATACCCGCTCGCCACGCAATCAACGCCACTCTGCAGCGCATCGACGTAAACGGAAGTGATCGATGGATGTTTCAAGACGTGCATCGAGGGGGCCCAGCCTTCGCGGCTGGCATACGCCCTGGCGATCTCTTACTCGAATGCGGAGGGCGAGAGGTCCGGCCCCCGAACGACTTGACGTTCTCAGTCGGCGAATCCGCGAGTCTTCTTATTGAACAAATCAACGGCGACGTGCAGAAGATCAATGTTCAATTGCCAATGCCGAAGTCCCAGAAGCACCCGGTTACACCACCGCAGGCGGTCACCACCGAAAGGCTCAGCGAGGAAATTGGATTGTTGAGAGTGGCGATGTTTCCTGGCGCTATCGGAATCGACGTAGCGAAGGACATCGACCGCGGCATCGCCTCACTCGACGGATGCAATCGGCTCATCGTCGATCTACGTGGCAACACTGGCGGAGGAATCGGCGGGCTACGCCTGATGAGCTATTTGACACCCGGAAAACTTGAGGTTGGCTACAGCCTCACGCGGAAACGTCGCGAGCGCGGTTATCGTCGTGAGGAACTGACCCGATTCGGACGGATTCCATCCCACAAGGCGACTCTCCTCTGGTTAGCAGCCCGATATGCCTTCGTTGAGAAATCTATCCTCGTGGTCACCGAAGGACTTGGCCAGCGACGATTCCACGGTCGAGTCGTGTTGCTGGTGAACGAGCACACAGCGAGCGCCGGCGAAATGGTCTCGGCGTTTGTGGAGGAAAACAATCTGGCAACGATCGTCGGAACGAAAACGCCCGGCCGTCTACTGAGTGGCAGCGCGTACAAGGTTGGTCGTGGCTATATTCTTGGCCTGCCAGTTGCCGCTTATGTGACGTGGCAAGGACGGATGCTGGAGAACAATGGCATCATCCCAAAAGTTTCAATTGGACTCTCGCGAGAAGGATTGAAGCAGGGAAGAGATACCCAACTTGAAACTGCGGTCGAGGTGGCGAAAGCTCTGTAATCGCGAAGTGCTTCTGCCCGCGTCACCAATCGCGCTTACCTTCCACAGACGATTGCGCGTTCACGGCGCATTCCTAACGTCATAAAACGCCAGGACCTAGTAACCCAATCAAGGGGTTGATACGGAGTAGAATGTTCGTCAAACGAGAGCGATCGTAGGAGTAAATCCAGCAGTCGTTTTAGTTTCGATGCACATCGCATCGGAGTGCGAACTGAAACTTGTCAGACCGCTCTTCGAGAAGGAAGGGTAAACCGCTTTCCCGTGAACACTCGCAACGTTGTCTTTATCAGTCATGCAAATCCAGAGGACAACCCATTCACGATTTGGCTGGGAGCGAAACTGGCGGCCGGTGGCTATGAAGTCTGGGCTGACGTGCTGCGCCTGAAGGGAGGACACGATTGGCAGAGAAAACTCGAAGATGCAATAAGGAATCGAGCTTGCAAAGTTCTACTCGTCGCCAACGAAATTTCAGTAAGCAAGCAAGGCGTCAGAAATGAGATACAAATTGCTTCCGATACGGCGCGGAAGCTCAAGGATTCTGCCTTCATCATCCCGCTTAGGCTTGGTCCCTTCGAAGCACCATTCTTAGTTGCCCAGTCCCAATACATCGATTTCGAGAACGGCTGGGCCGTAGGGCTAGCGGAACTCTTTCAGACTCTGCGAGAGACATATCAGGTCCCTCGACAAGTCGGCAACGCAGACGCCTGGATGAATTTGCAAGTCATGCACGGGAAGAAATTGAATGCAGCGACCGAAAAGCTGTTTTCGACGTGGCTAGAAGTGCGACGGCTTCCGGGACATCTCTACTACTACTCCAATCCCGAAGCGGTTCCGATGAGTTATCCGAGTGTGGAGTACAGGGACGGTGTTCTAACGTGCGTTAAACGAACGGCTCCGGGCCGGTGCTCCCGACCCATTGCAGATCTCCTAAAATCTGGGTGGCCGGCCATTGAACTCAATACCGAGGATGCGCGGAGACGGTTTGCGGACATCGCAAACCAGGCTTTGGCAAACGTTCTTCAAGCCAACGGTCTCAAGAGTCATGAAATGGGTAATCGCCAGATCGCTTGGTGGGTAACAGTCGATGGTCCGCAAGCGAGGATTTCATTTAAATGGCAAGAGTGCGTCGGTAGCAGACAAATTCAAGGGATTTCCGCAAAGCGGAATGTCCGATGGCATTTCGGCGTATCGGCGTCATTCCGCAGCGTTCCGTTCCATCACTTTAGGCTGAAGAGCCGCCTAATATTCACTCAAGACGGCCACGATCCCATTAACAGCGCGGCGCGAGCGCACCGTTTGCGTCGTTCGTTTGCTAAGGGCTGGCGAAACGCTCGATGGCGAGACATGCTCCTCAGTTTTTTGTATTGGCTTGGTGATGGCACGACGATTTTGGATGTTCCTCTGGCGGATGACGACGCGCTTGTCCTGTCACTACCGCCGATCATTTTTTCCTGTCCAGTTGGCGTTGAAGATGATGGTGACAAGTCCCAAGACGAAGACGATCCAGATGTTGAATTCTTAGCGGATGAGGAATTGGATTGATGATGTCTCGGAACATCAATAGCAAGCCGTCACTGCGACGCAAGGAAAGAAAACCCCGTTCAAAACAGAGAGCGAAAGCTCTCCAGATGATTTTTCTGCAAGAACCATTTCTGGAGTTCGGGTATGGCCAAAAGCTGGTCTATCCTCGTGACGGGCTATTTTTATTCGGACCATCGGGCAATTCGGAAGATGTTCCCACCATTCGTTATGGCGCGATTGGTACAACGGAAGGTGTTCGCCGTCTGCGCTCATGGGCGTCCAAGCTCAACCGCTACATTCCCATCCCGGTCCCTGGCCCAAGGAGTCGAGAGATCGAGCCTCAACACGTGCCATTCCCCGGCTTCGGAGAAGCGTTCCGCTGCCATTGGCCGATAGAGCCCAGTTTCACCATCGAAGATATTGGCGCTGACGATATTGAAACGACGTTACGGCTTGCGAATAGGCACGAAGCAATTCATCATGCCGTCGATCTCTACGTGTCCCGCCTCATTCGCGAGCACAACCGTCTGGAGAATCCACCTGCCTTCTGGTTCGTGGTAATCCCGGAGATCGTATATGAGCTGGGACGCCCGAACTCTGTTGTGCCGAAAGACGACCAAATCTTAGGGGAGATTGAGATATCTCAACGACGGGCGCGAGAACTCAAGGCGCAGCCAACGCTCTTTGGGATCGAAGACCAAGCTGCCAACATCTACGAATATGCAACTCACTTTCGGCGCCAGCTTAAAGCTCGACTACTGAAGGATCGAATAGTGACCCAGATCGTTCGGGAAACGACCCTGGCGCCCGAAGATTTCGTTCGGGACAACGGCAGGCCGCTGCGTAGAGTTGAAGATTCCGCGACAATCGCTTGGAAACTCGGAACCGGCGCATTTTACAAGGCCGGGGGAAAGCCCTGGCAACTTGCGAATGTCCGGAGTGGAGTGTGTTACGTGGGGTTGGTTTACAAAAGAAGTGATCTCTCGACGGACATTCGGCATGCATGTTGCGCCGCGCAGATGTTCTTAACTGACGGTGATGGGGTGGTATTCCGTGGAGCACTGGGTCCTTGGTTCCATGAGGACAGCAAACAATTCCACTTAGATGAGAACGCTGCCAAGAACCTCATTCAGATGGTCACGGAGGAATACAAGAGCCAACATGATGACCAAGCACCTTCTGAACTGTTCATCCACGCCACGTCCGCCTTTACCGATGAGGAGTGGAAGGGATTCTCCGCAGGATCGGACCGCAATACAAATTTGGTAGGAGTCCAAATCATAGATGCCCATGACGACCTGAAACTCTTTCGACCGGGTAAGTATCCTGTGATCCGTGGGTCTGCTCTGCTGACCAGCGATCGGTCTGCTTATCTTTGGACATCTGGATATGCCGCCCGGCTGGACACGTACATGGGGCCAGAAACACCCAATCCACTTTTGATAAAGATCGTCCGCGGTGACTGCTCTCTCAACACCGTTCTTCAGGACATTCTTGGTTTGACGAAGATCAACTTCAACTCTTGTCTTCACAACGACCGACTTCCGGTCACTATCCGATTCGCAAACGCAGTCGGAGACGTGCTGATATCAGCTCCAATCGACAGCGAGCCACGACTTCCGTTTAAGTTTTACATTTAGTACCCGTGTTGACGAGCTGCTTGCGTGTAGTCTTCGACGATCCGAGACTTTCTTTTGTAGTGATGGCGAAGAAAAGGCGAATATGCTACGCTCTTGCACGTGGTTCTGCGAACGTGCACAGTTGCGGTAAAGGATATTCGAGACGTTGAGCACTCCATAGAGGTCACCGCGGAGACACTCTATGAGGCGATCGCCACGGCTCTTGCAGCCTTGCGGCAGGACGACTGGGTAGGAGAGATCGGTCAGGGGTTCGCAAGGGTAACCGTTCTTGTCCAACAGCCGCCCGTAAAGCACGAAGTCAAAATGAAGGACTTTGTCTCATGGCTCGGACGTCAAGGACGTTCTCCCGCGGAGGTCATCCTGAAGCAAAAGCTGGAGAAAATATTGGGGGAGGTAAACCATGAGGGACGCGACCGAAAAGGCTAGGCAAATAAATCCGCAGGCAGAGATCTCCGAGGTTCTCACTGACTCGGAGTTCGGGGCGCCTTGTGGGAGTGCTTTGGTTGCTCCGCTGGTGCAGCGCCCGTTTTCGAGGCTGGCGGCTGAGTGATGGTCGCACCTGGCGCGAAGGGGTCCTTTCCTTGAAGCACCGAAGATGCAACTAAACCAAAAAATATCATCCCGCTCAACAATCCCCACACGAGAACGACTGGCTTCCAGGGAATGAGAATCCGCATGGCAGACCTCCGGGGACGAAGAGCGGGTCACGATTAGCGCTATTATACTGCGAAATCCCTAGACATTTTTCCGTGAAATATCGTGCTCACGCGATTGTCGGAGACTTGCCACAGTCGCTGCGCCTGCTCTTTAGCCGCGCTGATACGTCTGCGCAATTCGATGATCGGTAGGTCGTCTATTCGGAAAATGGTGCATTCGCGACGACATCGGCAAAATTGGGGGATGTGTAGCCCTCGACATATCGAACGCCGAAATCCCGAACGATGTTGTCAAAGGTGGACTCCGGCTTCCGACGAGCGATGTTGCAAAGGCAGTCTTTGAGTCCGTTTTTAAGTGCCAGGCGCGGAAATTCGGCTAGGATCGCGCCTTGTTTGTCCTGCGGAATTCGATCAAGGCCTGCGCCCAGAACATCCGCCGTTATTCCCGAATGGGTCATAGCCACTTCGGGCTCTTTGTGAAGAGCGATAGATCGTGTGGTATGAAGCGCGATGGCATCCCAAACAACTTGCATCTGCTGCGTCGAGATGCCTCGCCCCTTCAGAAACGAGCGCGCCGCATCGGCGCCATCCACCTCGAAACGATTTTCCGCCGTATAGCGGTCCGTCAAGCCCAGATCATGCAAAATCGTGGCTACTGCCAACAACTCGGCATCCGGAGCACGTTCAGCGTTTTCTGAAAGCAATACGCCGAATAGCCAGGAGCGCATCGCATGGTTGAAGAGAAATGGCTCTGACGCGCTCCGTGACAAATCAATCGCATCACGAACCAGAACTGTGTCGGGTACTTTGATTCCTGCTAAAACCATTTCCTACCTCCTTCGCTTTGATATAGTCCGTGGTCGGCGATTGGCTTAATCCGCCATTCAGTTCGTGCACAGATCAGTTATCAGTACCCAACCGTGAATCGTTGGCGAGAGTGCTTCGGCTGTTGCAACTCATCCACGAGTGCGATCGCAAAGTCTTCGGTGGATATGCGGCTTTGGCCGTCAGCAGCAACCAAAAGTTCGTCTTTACCGAGTCGGAATTTGCCGGTGCGTTCGCCGGGAGCAAAAAAGTAGGATGGAGATAAGAACGTCCAATCGAGTTCCTTCTCCCCACGCAAGACATTCAGGAACTCCACGCCGGCGAGCGTCTCAGGCTTGTACTCAGCGGGAAAGTCTGGGGTGTTCACAAGAGTAAGTCCGGGGCTAACTTCCAGACTTCCAGCGCCCCCGACCACGAGCAGCCGTGGCACTTTCGCCGCCTTGGTTGCGGCGATGATCTTCGAGGCATTCGTACTGAGGAACTTCACGCTGTGTATCACGACATCGTGCCCAGCAAGCACCGCGGCAAGTGCGTTCTCGTTTTGCACGTCCCCTGAAACCGGGCTCACGGAGGCTTGTCCTTGAAGTTTTTCGGGATGACGAGCGATCGCCGTTACGTGGTGACCACGACGCGTAAGTTCTGAAATGAGGCGGGTGCCAACGTTTCCTGTTGCTCCTACTAGTGCGATTTTCATTGAGCTCTCCTTCCGCAAAGTCTTTCGCGATCTCAAAGAAATGGTCGATCTCTCCTAATAATCCGAGTCAGTCTTGGTCCAAGTCCCGCGAATCGTTGATCGGCTATTCGGAAAATGGCGCATTTGCCACAAGGTCGGCAAAATTCGGAGGCGCGAACCCCTCGACGTAACGAATGCCGAAATCTCTGAGAATGTTGTCTATGGTGGTCATCGGCTTCTGGCGAACGACGTTGAAGAGGCACCCTTTGAACTGGGTCTTGAATGCCAAGCGCGGAAATTCACTCAGGATCGCACGCTGTTTGTCCTGCGGGATTCGATCGAGGCCCACTCCGAGAACGTCTACTGCGATGCCTGAGTGAACCATGACGACCTCGGGTTCTTTGTGGAGCGCGAGAGTAGGGGTGGTGTGGAGTGCAATCGCATCCCACACAAGCTGCATCTGGCGCGCTGAGATGCCCTGATCACTCAGAAACACGCGGGCCGCGTTTGCTCCATCCACTTCGAAGCGGTTCGCTCCCGTGTAGCGATCTGTCAAGCCCAGATCATGCAAAACCGCAGCAACGGCCAACAGCTCCGCGTCCGGTGCATGTTCGGTGCCCTCTGAAAGCACGACCCCAAACAGCCATGAGCGCATGACATGGTTGAATAGGAACGGCTCTAAAAGACCGCGAGCTAACTCCATTGCGTCGCGGACGAGAGTTGTGTCGGGCACTTTGATTCCTGCGAAGACCATAGTCTCCTCCTTCGTTGTTAGCGTCGTTGTTCGTTGGGCGGAGGATGCTTCACTCGACCGCGGCATCATTCAGAAGCTTCACAATCTTGTGGTCGAGATCGTGCGCGATCGTGAGCGCGTCCTGGTTTGCGTAGGGACTCAGAAAGCTAACCATCTTGTCATACGACAAATGGACACCATCTTCCCTTTCATCAACCAAGACAGTCACCGGCGCATAGGACCCTGCGTCGGGCACACGCTTGGCCATTTCTTTCATCACTAAGGGATTGCCGATGACGAGCCGCACCATCTTAGGTTTGTTCGATCCTGTCTCCTTGCGCAGAACCGCGCCATGATCGAACTCTAGAAACAACAGCAGATGAGTCTTGCCCATGTCTCGGTTGATCACCTTTTCCAACTCGGCGAAAGTGCCCGGCGACTTGGATGCACTGGCAAACGCGGCAAGATCCAGTCGGCCGACACCAGCTTTCAGTGAAGCTACGACTGCCTCGAATGCTCGTGACGTTGTCAGGCTGAAGCGTTGTACTTCGATTGTTTGAATTGCCATTCCATTCTTCCTTTCGCGCGAATGTTTGGAGCGGGCTATACCTGTGCGAAACCGCCATCGACCAACAGCTCGCCCCTTGCCTTCAGCTGATGCCTTCTGAATCGAGAAACAGCGAAGCTTGCCGAACGAATGACTTGTGAAACTGGAACAACGACCCATGCCCAGCGTCGGGGTAGGTCAACAGCATGGCGTTTGGGAGATGCTCGCTCAGCATGTAGGAATTGCGGACTGGAATCATATTGTCGAAGACGCCGTTGACGACCAGG
>Ga0185299_10006864_pt1 | contig 11931 bp, 12 predicted proteins | sample PaiPotPPA55metaG_FD_128002 | JGI IMG/M metagenome (GOLD analysis project Ga0185299, IMG submission 128002) | Iron sulfur acid spring bacterial and archeal communities from Banff, Canada, to study Microbial Dark Matter (Phase II) - Paint Pots PPA... ...
GCACCGTCTGTCAGATCGAGTCTCGGCTACTACAGCTTATTGAGGCGGGTTCGCTCCACGCCAGGTCATCGACCAGCCGACTGACCGCCAGCCCATGACTGCCGCCGCCTGACCGGCCCGGCCGTCACCAGAATTTAGCGATAGCTCCATGCGACCATCGTCGAGCTTCTGAATAGATTGGCTCGAGACGGCAACCAATCAATTTTGGCAAAGGGAGTCATAATCACAGCACACTATTTCTCCCGTTTGTGGATCACCAAGTTGCAAGACTTGGCGTCTCAACTCATCGCTGGCCGATCTGGCGATCAATCCTTTAAATAGATGACGGTGTTCGCCTTGCTGATAGTGCGCAATCGCGATAACCGAGACTATGTTGCCGTACCTGATCCAATAGTTGATCATAGCCAGAATAACGCTCGAAGCGTGTTCGGGCGGCATTGTAAGAGACAAGGTTGGCCCACGAATTCCATGCTGAAGGGCTGGCAATCCAGCCACTATGCTCGGGTTCGCCCCGGCGAATCGTAGCGGTGAAATGGTCCCTTGCGCAGCCGTGCGCGAGAGCTCTCGTATCGTACTCAAGCTACACTCATCGCTTGCCGCGATCATCCCGGTATGATGCGCGACGATTCCCCCTTCATCTTCGATCAGCAATTGAATGAAATGAGCGGCTGCCCAGGCAACCGGCGTCGCATAGAAGGACGGCCTGTTTCGCGCCTTTATGTCGCTGTATATCGCAGTCTTCACTGCCATGACCGAACGCACCATCTTCAAAAATGTGAGCTTTATTCCGTCCTCGAATGATCTTCCTTGTATGCCGTGCATTGCAATCGGGCTCGCGCAATCAACGCGGTGTTGAATCCTCCGAAACCAAGCGTGACGCTGACACCATAGGGACCGCTGAGCGGGCGACCTTCAGGGCCCGGGAATCTCGCGGAGATGCTGCCTATCGGATCGGTCAACCCGACCGTGGCCGGCGCGCGCCGCCTGCTCAACATCTGGAGCAGAAGAATAAATTCCACCAGGCCACAGGCTCCGAGAGAGTGGCCCAGGGCCCCCTTGGTTCCAACGATCGCGAGCGTTTCATTGTCGGCAAACACTTCCTCGACGACTTTCGCTTCGAGCTCGTCGTTGAGTTGCGTCCCAGTGCCATGCGCAAGATAGAGCGCCAGATCGCAATAAGTCAGGCCAGCGGCGAGAAGAGCGCGGTCCAGCGCCAGGCGGACCGACAGGCCTGATGGATCGGGAGACGTCAATCCGAAGGCATCATTCGAAGCCCCTATGCCAATCAATTCTCCCCTGTGCTCAGGGCAATCCTCGCTTCGCATAAGTACCACTGCTGCGGATGCTTCGCCGAGCAGCATTCCGCTTCGATTGATGTCAAACGGCTTGTGATGGCTTGCCGTCATCGTTCCCAAGGTCGAATGCGCGATTCGCTTGGCCGCGGTTACGATATCGACGGCTACGACAATTGCCGTGTCTATTGTTCCGCAATCCAGCATGGCGGCGGCGACGCCGAGCGCATCGGATCCCGAAGAACACCCGGATCCGACCACTATCGGATCAACCTCAAACCCCACGCTTCGAACACAATCCTTGGCCCAGGTTGACATCGTATCGCTACCTGCGTCATCGATCAGGTGACCATAGCTCGTGGCAAACACAAAGGCGCAGCGCTCTCGCTTTCTATGCAAGTCTATTGAGAGCGTATCCAATACTCTGCGGGTAACACATGTCGCGAGATATCGCTGCCATTGGCCGTCGCGTGCCGCATGACTCGGTCGTTCCTGCACGACCGCGGCCAGCGTATTTCGTAGTTTCCAATGCGATGTCTGGACAGAGAAGGCTGAGCGCTGCTCGAACAGGGCGTCAATAGTGGCGTCATCTTCACCTAACGGTGTCATCATTGACCACGCGGCAACAGCCAATGGTTTCATATCGCCGTCTCACTGTTCCACGCTTGACGCATGGCGGCTCGGACAAGGCGGCGCGGGCTGCGCGGATCAATTGTCGCGGCTGGTCCACGATTACCTCTTGCCAGCTTTTGAACTGGAGCACTTCACGGCCCTGGTCAGCGTTAGCGACTCTCAACCAGTGCCGAGGACCCCACCAATTTGCCAAACTCTTCTACATGCAGCGCGACACGATCTGGCTGATCAAGGATAAAATGATGCTGTCCATCCAACCATTCGATTGAAAGGAACTTCGACGTGTAGTCCTTCCACCCGGCCAGTGCGGGCCGCATTCGTCATTGGGTCTTCTCTACCTGCCAACGCAGGTATCGGCACACTTATCCTTGTGTCACCAGGATCGTAATCGCGGGCCGTCGCTTGATCATTGCGGACCACGGTGAGGAATTGCTGCGCCATCGCGAAACTCAAGCCTTTTGGCACACCGCCAATTCCCTGCAATTCCTTGAAGAAGCTACGATCATCAAACCCAACCACCCGGCGCAACCATTCGTTGGCGTGTGCTGGTGCATTGCGTCCTGAGGCCACCATAAGGCGTGGAAGCCGCCCTCTTCTCGCCTCGATCAGTTTGATCGCTTCAAAAGCCAGCAGCGCTCCCATGCAATGGCCATGTAAAATATATCCCTCGCTCATCGTGTCTATTTGCTGGAGCGCAAGGGCTGCACATTCGGGATGGATTTGGCGTATTCCTCGTGAGATCTCTTGCCGCGCCCTGGAATTTCCACGGGGACAACACGTCCGACATTGCGCGGAAAGCGATCAACGTAGGACCGAAAGCTCGCTGCGCTAGCGCCCCCATACGGAAGCAGAAATATGCTTTTCATGGCTTGGCACCCTATCGCCTGGCGTTGGCCTCGATGCTTTCCAACGATCCCACAATCATGAGGTCACCCCTTCACAGCCAGCCTTTTGCTATTTGTGAAACACGGCATTCCTTTCTTGAATGACCTTGTCGGGGACTTCGTGCAATCGGAGGGACGACTTCATGAATGTCTTGATCTCGTCCAGATCGAGCACCTTGTCATCTTTCGCCCACAAACGGGTCACCAGCGAATTCATATCGCCCGCCGTTGTGCGCGCAAACTCGACATCCGGATGCAACTCGGCGACCAGGTCTATGCTCCTGGTATTAAGTTTCTCACCCTTTACGATCAAGATGTCGGCTTTCCGCGCAACATAGCGAAGATAGCCAGCAGCATCCTTTTTGAACAGATCTCCCGTTTCCAGGAATCCATCAGACGTGAACGGTTGGCGCAGGATATTCCCCCCAACCTTCCGACGACAGACGGATGGTGTCTTGACCAAGAGCTGGCCGACGCCGTCGGCATCCGGGGTTTCTATTCTTGTCGAGACACCGCTGAAGGCCATACCCACGGAGTCGTAGGTCTCAACGGGCGTAATGTGCGCCGGCAGAACGGAAACTCGCGGCCCGGCCTCTGTCAAACCATAGGTGATGTAAAGCTCGTTGATAAACGGCTTGCTCAGCAAACTCACCACGTCTTCGGGAGAGACCCGATCGCCGCCAATGCTCATGGATCGCAATTCAGGCAAAACAGTCCCCCTTCCAAGGAGGTCGCGAGCAATCGTCGGTGTGATTCCGCATATCGATATGCCCTCCTTGCGGATAACATCAGCAAAGCGATTGGCGTTGAACGGTGGTCCGTCGATCCTGAGTTCGCATCCGCTGATGATCGATCCAAGGCTCTGAGTGACAAGTCCGTAGGAGTGATACATCGGCAGCACACAGAGTTGTTTGTCGGCCGCGGTTATGTTGAGCGTCTTGTTTGTCATGCTCGCATTGCATACGAGCGACTCAACAGTATGAACGCACGCCGGTTGCGATCCGGACGTACCGGTCGTCAGGATCAGGACATCGAACGGTTCGTACGCCGGCGGAATGTGATCGCAAACAACGGCATTAAATGTGCCGATCCTGGCAAAGTGCTTCGCCCGGTAGCGGGCCGGATCCAGTTGAGGCCCTACGATAGCTGCTATCTTCAACGATTTTTGCAGCGCGCTTGCGAGCGGCGTCTTCGCCGATGGCGCGATCGCACATGGAACGTAACCATTGGCGAGAGCTGCGATCCAATGAAGGAGAAATTCCACACTATTGGGCGCGAAAATGAGCACCGCGGACCCTGGCTGCAACGCCAGTCGAGCATACCCTTCGAATAGCTGATCGTACTTTGGCGAGGCATCGCCGAAATCAGCAATGCGCCGATCGAGATCTTTGGCGCTGTCAATGATCATCCTCGCGGCCGCGCTCATTTCGCTATTTCCATTTATTGATCGCGCCTCGTCGTCGACGGACCCTAGATGCCAGGCAACACCTTCTCCCGTATGCCTCGAGACACAACGTCACCGCAGCGCAGACCGGTTGGCTCTGCAGTGCAGACTGATCAGGCGGGTGAGAGACGATATTGTTGAGAAGTTCTCTGGCGTAAATTCATCCTCAGAAATAGCGATACCGAATCGCTTGTCGACTTGATCCTTCAACTCGACAAAACCGAGCGAATCGAGACCGAGGTCTTCCCGAAGAGAAGCGGTTGGAAGGATCTTGTCCTTGTCGAATTCCACGAAGAGATGTTCGATCAGAATGTCCCTGAGACAATCTTCGACACTTCTCATCATCTCTTCTTCATTTTTTACTCGAAGATGCATGTCCATCTCGATTTACATTGTTAGCGATCGAACTCACCGCTGGCTGTCACAGGTCGATTTGGCACCCACAGCGACCAGCGCGTGACGCGGAATTTCTGCCACGTATCGGCCCTCTTCCCGCCGAATCGATATGGGGCCGAGCGTTTCGGTGATGTGTCGCTCAAGGCGGGGCGCGATATCGCATCCGGAGTCGGCGACCTTGATCAGGTCATACATGTCGTACATGTGCATGATTGCATTGTGCCTGGCTTCTTCTGGCGAGCTTCCGCGCAATGTGAAAGGATCGCGGATTTCAAATACCCTGACGTCGCGAAACCCTGCGCTTGCAAACAGCTGGAACATTTCGTGGCGCGAGAAATGCGCATGCGGATGTCCCGTCCGCGAGTAAGGATGCGCGACATCGTCAAACCACCTGGCGCATCTTCCGCCGATCTCGAAATCATGCAGGACGAGACGGCCGCCCGCTCTCAGCATACGGTGCGCTTCGCGAACTGCCGGTCGCCTTTCATTGCTATCGAGATGATGGCTGCCATAAGCAATGAGAACGCCGTCTAATACGTCGTCACGGAACAAGCTTCTCGTTGCCGGCTGGCGTACGCACGGTAACGCCTGGGCGTGACAGGCGTCGATCATCAATCTCGAGATGTCAGCTGTATAGATCGTCGGAGCGTGATGCCCGAGGGTTCTACAAAACCGTGCAAGGGTCCCATCGCCGCCAAGGACATCCAGTATCCTGAAATCCTGACCGGCAACTTCGACGGAAGACGAGAAGCACTTCAGAAGTGCGGTCATGCCCACTTTTCGATTGTCCGCACTCTTCTGTGCAAGATTGTAGGCCAGGCCGCGGCCACCCGCTTTCTCGCCCTCGAATTCCCACGAGCTCATGTTCATTTTCGCAATATGCCGCCCGGCCTCGCGACATCTCTCGTGGCTGAGAAGATCATACAGCTCGGGATGACCATGACGCAGGTCATCGAGATATTCCTCAAAACTAAATCCACTCAGGTATGACTCGGTCCGCGTCTCCGCATTTGCCGAAAGCGTCTCTGTCATCTTTCCTCGCCGGCCGGGGAAAAGCCTCTTCGCAATTGCGCGATCGGATATTTTGCCACTGCGTGGCTGGCTCGAATTCCTCGTTGGAGACAGCATCATTCGCGCAACCCGGAAGGGATCATGGAAATGGACACCACGGGGCAGGCCTCCCCAAGGCAATTTCCCGAAAATCAAACCGGTCTCCATGTTCATTCCGATATCAGCCCGGCCGGAGCAAAAACCTCTCCGCAATTGCGCGATGAGACATTTAGCCACTGAGCGGTTGTCTCGAACTCTTCCTTAAGCACAACATCATTTGCGCAACCCGGGAGGAGTCTTGGAGGTTTCATGAGGCCAATCCATTTGGCGGCTGTCGCTGCGGCCACTTTTTGGTGGCACCCGCAACCCAGACGCGTGCAGATCCCGTTGCATCGGGCGTGGTCGGACATGTTGCTTAAACCGGGTCAATCCGCGAACCCCGACGGAGCGCCACTTGGCCAGGGGTTAGACGCGATGGCGCGGGCGGGAGCAGAGGCCAAGGCGCGGGTTCTGCTGGTGACGTTTTTTCCGCAATGCGTCGTCTCCATGCTGAGCATGACCCCGCCCATCATGGCCGGCCAGATCGCCCTCTCTCTCGGCTTTTCGCTGCAGATTGCCGGTATCTATATCGGCATGGTCTACGCCGGCGCGATTCTCAGCAGCTCCTTCGCGGCCTCGCTGATCACGCGGCTGGGCCCGCTGCGCACTAGTTTTGCCTGCGTCGTGACCGGCGGCGCCGGGCTCGCACTCCTTGCCGTTCCACATCTCGCCGCCTCCTTGTTGGCGACCGCCATCATCGGACTGAGCTACGGGCCGCTGACGCCCGCGAGTTCACACGTGCTGGCGCGCTACCGCAACGACGCGGGCATGGCCTTTCTGGTTTCGGTGCGCCAGACCAGCGTGCCGATGGGCGGCGTGCTCGCCGGCTTCGTCGCGCCGCCGCTCGTTCTCGGGCTCGGCTGGACCGCCGCCTGCGTGTGCATTGGCGGGGTCACCGCCGCGCTCGGGGCAGCTGTCTGGATCGCAGTGTCGGTGGTTCGCAACGAGCTGCCGGACAAACCGCACGGACATGGCGCGGGCCTCTTCGAGCCGGTTCGCTTCATTTTCCGTCGCCCCGGCCTCGCCTCGCTTGCGATAAGCTCGGTCGTCTACGCGGCGATGCAACTCGTCCTGAGTTCGTTTCTCGTCGTCTACCTGACAAGCGCAGCCGGCCTGGATCTCGTGCTCGCCGGCGCGCTTTTGAGCGCCAGCCAGCTGGCCGGCGTGGCGGGCCGCCTCGGCTGGGGTTTCATCGCGGATCGGGTGGCCTCACCACGTCTCCTGCTGCTTGGCATCGCGCTGCTGATGGCGGTCGCTGCCGGTCTGATGAGCCAGTTTACGGCAGCATGGCCGCTGGGCGCGATCGCCGCCGTTGTCGTTTTGCTGGGCGCGACCGCCAGCGGATGGAACGGCGTGTTCCTGGCAGAAATCATCCGCGACGTCAGCCCCGCTGAAGTGGGCCTCGCGACAGCGGGAAGCATGATGTTCGCCTATATGGGCACCGTGCTTGGACCGTCACTGTTCGGCGGGCTTGCGAATACCGTCGGCTTTTCGAAAGCATATCTCGTCATGGGCGCGGCCGTGCTGCTGGGCGGCATCATTGGAGCGTTCGGGCATGCAGGTCGGTCGGACAATGCACGGGCCCGACCGTCCGGTTCGCCCAGCTGAGGTCCTTGAACCGGGCGCGAGAAGGGGCGGAGGTTGTATTTCGCCGCCCGATCCAACCCCAATGTCGTATTCCAGCGCAGACATTTCAGTTTGTCCGGCTCGCCAATGCCAGAACAGGCCTTCTCACTTGCAGCTCGAGGGATCTAAAAATGTCACGGGTTGTCCTGAGCCGTAATTAGGATCGAAAATGATTCGTCCCTGCCCGAGATCCTTGGAAGACTCCGGGACAGACGATGGTGCACTCAGTAAATATCTTCCGTTTGAAAGATTGGCGTCGACCAGCAGCCAGCCCCTGCTCGTCTCCAGAAGGTAACCGTTGGACTCTCCACTGAGCACTCGACTGACTCGACTGACGCCGAGCGGCAGTACCTCGAGCGTTTCCTTCCCGGCGTCCAGCCTATACAAGCGATCAGTCCGGATCAGCGCGGTGCCCGGACCAAGGTCGCGATATTCCTGAATGGCGCCGATGTTATGGTCTGTTTCGGCCAAGGTCTTGAGTTGATCTGTCGCGGCATTGAAGAGATACAGGCCCTCGCCTGCCTCAACCAGCCACTGCTCGTTTCCGACGCTGCGAAGCTTCGTTGGTTTGCAGTCGATCCACCGTCTGGAAGGTCAGGATTTCTGGGTCGCATTTGCTCAGGGTGGAATATTTCGGTTCGATCCGGTCAAAGGTACCTTCAACATTCTCGACGGCGGATCGACGGTCAGCAACAAGTCGATCTACTCGCTTTACAGACTGGAGCCGGACCTTTGGCTTGTCGCAGCGGACCTCCAAGACGGCTCAGCCGGGATACGCCTCTCCCTGCTGCATGCAGGCGCCGGCAAAATCACCCAGATTCGGGACGGACAGTTCAGTGGATTTTTTTCTGGCCGGAAAGGTCTCACGGGCTTGGGCAATGGGCGTTCGGTATTCAGCATTGGTAACTACTCCATAGCCGGGGGATTTCCGCATCCAGTAAATGGCGTGGGTTTGTTTTTTTTTGGATGTAAATGCTGAACAACTTCGGCCTTTCGAAAAGGGAGCACTGCCCGTAGAAAAAAGAAAATATTTCGGAGACATCACGGCTGTAGAAAAAATGACGATACCAAGTGGTTGCTGGCTACAGATCGTGGATTGTACTGGTTTGATCTACCTACCCTTACTCTGCATCTCCTCAAGGACGGAACGTTCGTCTCGGCGATCTTTTCAAGCCAACCGGAATGGATAGTTGCTTCGGAAAAGGGTCTCGACCGTTTTCAGCCCGGCACGCAGCAGATATCCCCCATCGAGTCAGCGGCAATGGGGAAGGTAAACGACGTCGCTGAACTCTGCGCGGGACGCTTGCTGATTGCGGGCGACCAACGTTACGTCTCGCTCGCGATCGGCACGGCCGAAGCTACAATCCGCCGCCGCAAGACGATCTGAACGCTCAGCGCCAATCGTCCGGCCGCATCGGATCAGGGGCGAGCGAGCCGTCGCCGTGATAGTCGAGGCGCCCCTCGACATCGCAATGCACATCGCGCGCATTGGTCACTAGCTTGCCGTCGCTATCGGCATCCGTCAGCTTGCCGTAGAAGGTGCCGTAATACGAGGTGTTCGCCGGCTTCCCGGTCGCAGGGTTGAGCGAGGACGAGATCTGGAAGTCGCCGACGCCAATCCGGCCGCCCCGGGCCAGGAGGACTCGCGGCTCGACATGGCCGAAGCCGAAGAAGATGCCCCGAACGCTTTCCGGAATCGGCTGGTTCTCGACGCGATAGGCCGCGGGAGCCGAGGTGATCGCCATGCGGAGGAAGGTCATCGGTACATCGACCAGGACCGGATGCTTGTCGTCGACCACTTCCGCCGTGCCGGATGTATAGAAGGGCCGGCGGATCTCGGACCAGTAATTATGCAGGAACAGGTTGCCGTCGAGCGCCTGGGTCTCCCCTTTGAACGGGAAGTGCTCGAAGTGCATGCTGCCATCCGCATGCAGGCCGGCGACCTGCTTCTCCAGGATGATCTCGGATTGGAAGGTCTGACGCCGGACCAGGGCCATGGCATTGCCGAAGATCTGGCTGAACCATTGCGGCGAGATCACGGTGCGGACGCTCGCCGAGACAATGCGGGTGACCGCGATGCATTCGAAATGCAGCGGCATGGTCACATCGAAGAGATGGGACGGGTTCAGCACCCAGGGACGGCGCGCCACCGCTTCGCCCAACAGCTGCGGGCCGCTGCCCTCGTATTGGATTTCCTGGAGTCCGAGCGCCGCCCATTCGGCCATGTCGAGGCGCGTCTGGTCCCCCGCCACCGATTGCAGAAATGAGCTCGCGCGACGGAAGTCGTGATGCGCGAGCTTGCGGAGCGCCAGGAGCGACGAAAGCTGGGCGTGATGCGTCTGGGCCGTCTCGAAGGAACGGATGACGATATTCAGATTGTCGTTCCCAGAGTCGACCACGGACCAGAGCGCCTGGTCGCGCGCTATCGGATCGGCGGAGAACACGCAGTCCTGCTCGTCCCGAGAGAAGATCCGGCTGATATTGACACCGGTCTTCTTGACGAAGAGCCGCCGCATCCGCGCGATCGCGGCGTCGATTTCCGTCCGGGTTTCGGGCCTGAAGCGCCGACGTATCTCGTCGTCGAGAGTATAGGTGGTCAGGCCCGCAAGCATCCGGGTGGGTATGTCACGGCTGCTGACGCCGGTGAGCGTCCCGTATTTCGCAACACTTTCCACGCCATTCATTTAAGTTCTCCCGATGGCAATTGCGAAACCATGAAGAACACCTCATGGCGCTGCCGGCGCATTGAGATCCACACAGCATTGACCGGAATCCGAACCTTCATGCAGCAAAACGGCTAGCTGAAGCGAGAAATCGGATACAGGCCAGCTAAGTCCACGGCGATAAGCATGCGCCTTCTATCGATCTCGATAGCATCACCCTGTGGAACAAACCCCTTTGGGATTGCTCACTTTGCGTATCCCGGCGACTTCTTGAAACCCGCGCCCGGCATGCGAAACACGTCTACATACGGCGATGCGCCGGCAATTGTTGCCGGACGCTTCGATGGATGAGCGCAAATGTGCGCGCCGCTTCGTCACCGAGCGCGACGATCCCGACATCCCTGAAACCCGCCGCCTCGATCACGGCACCGAGCCAGTCGGCGGTGACCAGCACGCCGTCTCGCGCGCTCGGCCTCACTGTCATTGATGTCGAGCCCGGTCCACAGTCTTTCGATCGCTATTGTCACCCTCCGTCGCGGGACCTACCTGTCGGTCGCGGTCGGGCGGCTCGGACGTGCCCTCCGGACTGAGTGCCTTCAGAAGGGCGATCAAGTCGCTCTTCTGGGCCTCCGTAAGTCCGAGAGGTTTCAACTGACCGTCCAGGAAAGGATTCGGTGTGCCGCCGCGATCATAATAATCGATGACCTGGCGTAACGTCTGGAATCGGCCGTCATGCATATAGGGCGCGCGCTCCGCGACACCGATCAGACTCGGCGTCTTGAATTTTCCGCGATCTTCGAGCCTCATCGTCGTGTAATACAGACCGAGGTCCGGCTTCTGGGTATCGAATCCGACGCCGGTATTGTGGAATTGAAAGTCAGTGAAGAACGGGTTGCCGGCTTCGAAGAAGTGGCAGGTGATGCATCCCTTGGCCTGGAAGACGCGCCAGCCGCGCTGGGCCGCGGCCGAGATCGTGCGCGCATCGCCCTCAAGGATGAAGCGGTCGAAAGGCGAGCTGCGGATTAGGGTGGCCCGCTCGAATGTAGCGATCGCCTGGCCGATGCGGTCGACGGTGATTTCCGGGTTGCCGAAGGCGGCGGTGAAGAGCGCCTGATACCGGCTATCGCTCGCCAAGGCTGTAACCGCGGAAGCCTCGGTCATCGCCATCTCGTTATAGCCGGTCAGAGGGTGTCGGATCTGGCGCTCGAGATCCGGAGCTCGCCCATCCCACATCAGGACAGGCTGGTAGCCGACATTTAGCAGTGAGGGGGTCTTCCGAACGCCGTGCCGCCCGAAAACGCCGCGCGATATTGGCACCGCGTCGGAGAATTCGTGCTCCGGTTTATGGCAGTCCGCGCAACTGAGGGTGCCGTCCGCTGAGAGCCGGCGCTCGAAGAAGAGCTGCCGCCCGAGTTCGCGCTTGGCAAGGGTGGGCGGATTCGCTGTCGGCACGGGGAGCGGCGGATAGCCGAGCGGCAAACTGCTGGGCGCCGATCGACCGGCGCCGAGCAACACGATGGCGAAGAGGAGGAGAGCGATACGGCGTGCAGGGCCGCGAATTCCGCCGATCTGCAATTGAGACCCTCACGATTTTGGTCAACGCACCGACGCCTCGATGCGATCACCCAGCCAGAATTCGACGTTGCGCAGCATCGCGGTGAACAGCAGCTGATCGCCGTCGCGCGAGTAGCTCGGCCAGTGTCCGCCTGGCATCTTGGTCAAGGATTGCTCGCGGCCGGCCGCGTCCCGCTCCACGACGAATTCCGTTGCGTCACAGCGATCGGCCTGCATCCAGACGGTCCGGCCATCAGCCAGGAGCCGCGGGTAGTTCTTCTCCGTGCCGT
>Ga0185299_10006866_pt1 | contig 11930 bp, 9 predicted proteins | sample PaiPotPPA55metaG_FD_128002 | JGI IMG/M metagenome (GOLD analysis project Ga0185299, IMG submission 128002) | Iron sulfur acid spring bacterial and archeal communities from Banff, Canada, to study Microbial Dark Matter (Phase II) - Paint Pots PPA... ...
GTACTAAGAGAACAGCCACACATCGATGGGAAGAAGGGCGTCCGGGAGACCGGGCGCCCTTTTTGTTTTCACCGGGATGCCGAAGTGCGCGGTGCGTTCACATTGCTTGCGGCGTTCGTTGACGGCTTGCGGTTGCATCCATAAGATGAAGCGTCCAAAAAGAAAGCTGGATAACGCTTAGTGATTGACCAAACCATCTCGCACTACAGGATCATGGAGAAGCTGGGTGGCGGCGGCATGGGGGTGGTCTACAAGGCCGAAGACACCGAGCTGGGGCGCTTTGTCGCGCTGAAATTCCTGCCTGATGAATTGTCAAAAGATCCGCAAGCGCTGGAGCGTTTCCGGCGCGAAGCGCGCGCGGCGTCCGCCCTGAATCATCCGAATATCTGCACCATCTATGAAATCGGGAAACATAACGAGCAGTCCTTCATTGCCATGGAGCTTCTCGACGGCGTAACGCTGAAACATCTCATTGCCGGCAAAGCGCTGGAGAACGAAACGGCAATAGCGCTGGCCATTGAAATTGCTGACGGGCTGGACGCGGCGCACGCGCAGGGGATCGTTCATCGGGACATCAAGCCCGCTAACATTTTTGTGACCAAGCGCGGTAACGCCAAGATATTGGATTTCGGTCTCGCCAAGGTTGGGGCCGCAAGCGGGTCGAGAGTCGCAGCTTCGTCCGACTCGCTTGGGGCCACCGTGGACAACGAGCACCTGACCAGCCCGGGGTCCACGCTGGGCACCATCGCGTACATGTCGCCCGAGCAAGCGCGCGCCAAAGAACTGGATGCGCGCAGCGATTTGTTTTCGTTTGGCGCGGTGCTTTACGAGATGTCTACTGGAGCGCTGCCATTTCGAGGCGGGAGCTCCGCGGAACTCTTCAAAGCCATTCTCGATGAAGCGCCGACCGCACCGGTGCGTCTGAATCCCTCGCTGCCGAACGAATTCGAACGGGTAATTCAAAAGCTGCTGGAAAAAGATCGCGACCTGCGTTACCAGTCGGCGGCCGACGTGCGGGCGGATTTGAAGCGCGTCAAACGCGAAATGGACTCGGGAAGGTCTTCGGCGGCAGGCTTGCCGGTGGCGACCGGCAGTAGTGCGCACGCGGGGAAATATTGGATCGCAGCGGCGGCATTGCTCGCCGCGATAGTTGCAAGCGGCGTCTGGTATTGGCGCGCCACCCGTGCCGGCGCGCCGGAGATCGAATCGATCGCGGTAATTCCCTTCGCCAACTCGGGTGGAGGTGCGGACGGTGACTTCCTCAGCGACGGGCTGACCGAATCGCTGATCACCAGCCTGACGCACGTGCCGCAGCTGAAAGTGAAATCGCGCAACTCGGTTTTTCGGTACAAAGGCAAGGAGGTCGACGCGCAGAAAGTTGGAAAAGAGTTGACCGTGGATGCCTTGTTGACCGGGCGCGTGGTGCAGCATGGGGACGTTATCCAGGTCAGCGCGGAGCTAACCAGCGTCCGGGACAACAACGAACTCTGGGGAGAGCACTATGAGCGCAAGGCCTCGGACATCATGTCGCTGCAAAAACAAATTGCGGGGGACATCGCCGACAAGTTGCGCTCAAAAATGTCTGGAACTGAAAAGCAGGAAGTCACCAGACAGGGCACACAAAACCCCGAGGCCTACCAGCTATATGTGAAAGGCCGCTACTTCTGGAACAAGCGTACTCCTGACGATCTCAATACTGCAATTTCCTATTTTCATCAAGCGATCGACAAAGATCCCAGCTACGCGATGGCTTACATGGGGCTGTCCGATTCCTATGGCGTGTTAAGCGACTTCGGGGGTGACGCCGGCGATCTTGTTCGCAAGGCGGACGCAGCGGGAGCCAAGGCCCTGGAACTTGACCCTACTTTGGCGCGTCCACACGCAGGCTTGGGCTTCGACAAAATGGCTTACTACTGGGACTTCGCCGGCAGCGAGGCGGAATTTCGCAAGGCTTTCGAACTGGATCCCAGTGATGCCACAGCTCACCAATGGTTTGCGGAGGTGCTGGCGTACATGGGCGGCAGAGCCAGCGAATCGATCGACGAAGCCAATCGCGCTCATCAGCTCGATCCGCTATCGCCGATCATCATGTTTGCTCAATCGGAGGCCTACACCTCGGATCGACAATTCAACAAGGCGATTGAAGTACTGAAGAAATGCATCGCGGATAATCCAAGCTTTGGCAGAGCGCACATGGGGCTGGGTGATGCATATTGGGGTCTTAAGCAGTACCCGCAGGCCATTGAAGAATACGAAACGAGCGCCAAACTCGGGCACCTAGACTTGATGAGCGGTTTTGGAACGGCAGCGGCAACCGCGTTTCATTCGGGCGGTTGGCCTGCGGCGGTACATACGGCGATTGAATCGCTGAAAACTCGCCACAACGCAAAGGCTGGATTTGTTTACGCGTACCAGATTGCAAAACTGTATGCGGATTTGGGCGACAAGGAGCATGCCTTCGAGTGGCTGAATACCGCTTACCAGGATCATGACATCAAGTTAATCGGACTTCGGACGGATTTCGAGTTCGACTCATTGCGCTCCGACCCGCGATATGCGGAACTGGTCCGCAAAATTGGTTTTCCACGGTAGGCTCGCTGACCATTAATTCAGTGGCATGGGTTTAATTTCCAACACCGTCGACTTATGCTCGCGAGCTTGCCTCTCGTTCGATAGGTCTGGTAATGTCTGACAGCTTTTGCGGCGTCAAGAAGGGCTTCCAGGGGAGCCATTTTATGACTGGGATTTTGCAGCGGCTATTGCCGCGCGAAGAGGAGTTCTACGACCTCTTCGTGAAGCAGGCGGATAATATTTTTGTGGGAGCCAAGGCGCTCCTGGAGATGCTTTCGCACTACACGGGAGTACCGGAGCAGGTGCAAAGCATCAAGGCCATCGAGCATCATGGCGACGACATCACGCACAGCATCCTGACCAAGCTGAACCAGACGTTCATCACGCCGTTTGACCGCGAAGATATCCACGAGTTGTGCAGCCAACTGGATGATGTCATCGATTTGATCGACGCGGCGGCGAGCCGCTTTGTGTTGTACCGCGTGAACGCGGTGCGCCCGGGAACAATCGAGCTGGTTAAGGTACTGGTGTCCACTACCGCGGAGGTTGCAGCGGCGGTACGGGATTTGGAATCGCCGGAAAAGGCGCTGAAACATTGCATCGATATCAATCGCTATGAGAATGAAAGCGACCGGTTGTGCCGCACGTTAATCGCGCAATTGTTTGACGAAGAACGGGACCCGGTGCAGATCATCAAGTGGAAAGAAATCTTTGAAGTCATCGAGACCGCTGTCGATAAGTGCGAAGACGTCGCCAACGTAATCGAAGGCGTAATCCTCAAAAGCGCGTAACTCACCGATGGAATTTTTAGTGATGTGCGTTGCTAACCTGAATGTGTGTGGCGATGGTGCGGGATTTGGCCAAGCCTGTTCGCCAGATCACGTGGCGAAGAGTTGTAGCTGTGGATAGCTTTAACCTGCTGCTTACGGTCATAGCGCTCACCCTAATTTTTGAATTTTCCAATGGCTGGCATGACGCCGCTAATTCCATCGCCACGGTGGTTTCGACGCGGGTGCTGACGCCTTTTCGGGCGGTAGCGTGGGCGGCTTTCTGGAATTTTGTGGCGGCCTTTGTGTTTGGGACGGCGGTGGCGAAAACGATTGGAAAAGGGATGGTCCACATCGAGTTGGTGGACGAGAAGGTGCTGTTGGCCGGGCTTCTTGGGGCGATCACGTGGAACTTAATTACGCTGGTATTGGGATTGCCGACCAGTTCGTCGCACGCGTTGATGGGCGGATATGGCGGCGCGGCGGTGGCCAAATCCGGGTTTGGGGCGTTGATTTTGAGCGGCTGGACGAAGCCGGTGCTGTTTATTTTTTTGGCTCCGGTAATTGGGCTATTCGTGGGCGCGGCGGTAACTATTGTGACCAGTTGGATTGTGCGCAAGCAGCGGCCGCGACGCGTAGATAAATGGTTCCGGCGACTGCAACTACTTTCCGCGGCGGGCTACAGCCTAGGACACGGCACGAATGACGCTCAGAAAGGCATGGGGATTATAACTACGGCCTTGGTGGCCGGAGGCGCGCTAAGTACTTACGACGTGCCTTACTGGGTTATTCTTTGCTGCCACCTGGCCATGGCGGGCGGTACCATGGCGGGGGGCTGGCGCATCATTAAGACCATGGGGCAGCGCATCACCAAGCTGACTCCTTTTGGCGGATTTGCGGCGGAATCGGCAGGGGCTTTGACGCTGATGGGCACGGCGCACTTTGGTATCCCAGTGAGCACGACGCACACGATTACCGGGGCCATTGTCGGAGTGGGCGCGACGCGAAGGCTGTCGGCGGTGCGGTGGGGCGTGACGAGGCGGATTGTTATCGCGTGGGTGCTGACGATACCCGGCGCGGCCGTTGTGGGAGCGGCGGTATTTCACGGGATACAGTTTTGGTTGAAGTGAAGATTAGATTATAAAATCGAAATAGATGGCGTATGGCTGTGACGTTTGATGTAACTGGGACTTGAACATGGCTGAAAATAGATCACATTTTGCGACGGTGGAGGAAGCGGTCGAGGAAATTCGCCAGGGGCGCATGATTGTTCTGGTGGACGATGAGGACCGCGAGAACGAAGGCGACTTGACCATGGCGGCGGAGAAAATTTCTCCGGAAGCCATCAACTTCATGGCCAAGTATGGTCGTGGATTGATCTGCCTGACGTTGACGGAGCTGCGCTGCGATGAATTGCACCTGCCGCTGATGTCGCCGATCAATACCTCGGTGCATGGCACGGCGTTCACTGAAGCCGTTGATGCGCGGGTGGGAGTGACTACTGGAATCAGCGCATCGGACCGGGCCATCACGATACTGACGGCGATTGATCCGAAGACCAAACCGCAGGACTTGGCGAGGCCGGGGCACATGTTTCCGCTGCGCGCGAGGAATGGCGGAGTGCTGGTGCGCGCGGGACAGACGGAAGCGTCCGTCGATCTTTCGCGGATTGCGGGCTTGAATCCTTCGGGAGTCATCTGCGAAATCATGAATGAAGACGGCACCATGGCGCGCGTGCCGCAGCTGATAGAGTTTTGCAAAGAACACAACATCAAGATGCTCACCGTGGCGGACTTGATTCGCTATCGCATGCAGCATGAACGGTACGTGCGGCGCGTTGCGGAGGCGGTGCTGCCGACGCGATATGGCGATTTCAGAATGATCGCGTATGCCAGTGACGTGGATCACGATCAGCATATCGCGCTGGTACGGGGCGACCTGGAAGGCGCGGAGCCAGCGCTAGTGCGGGTGCATTCGCATTGTTTGACGGGAGATGTTTTTGGGTCGACGGCGTGCGACTGCTCGCAACTAGTGGCGGGTTCGCTGGCGGCGATTGCCAAGGAAGATCGTGGAGTGTTTCTTTATTTGCATCACACCGGGCGGGGATTTTCCGTGGAGACTGGCGGGGAGCCGGGCGCGCTGCCGCAGATTCATTTTCATTCGCGGGGACAGCTTGATCGGGAGCCGGCGCGGTTACGGATGGTGCAGCATGAGAGCGGGATTGGGGCGCAGATTTTGATTGATCTGGGATTGAAGGATATACGGGTGCTGACGAATCATCCGAAGAAGGTTGTGGCGCTGGAAGGGTACGGGATACGGATCGCGGACCAGGTGCCTTTGCGATTGGAAGCTGCTGGTGGGGAGCGGCGAAGTACGCACCAGGTGTTGTAAGAGCTGAAGAGCATTCGATAAAAAATTTGTTCTGTTGGTCGCGCGATGCTCGGCTGACTTAGGAATAGCAATTCAAGTGCAAGACCCGGGTTCATAACTCAACTGTCAAGTCCCAACACATCCTTTACAAAATGTCCCTAGACATCCTTTGCAGTTAGAAAACGGAAGTGGAGCCAGGGATCCAATGCTCGACGATCGTCGAGCATTGGATTTGCGGATCGAGTTCACGCACCAGTGTTGCACAGTAGAAAATCATCCAGCGCCCGCCGGCGGGCACGACGTGCACGTATTCACCGGCCAGGGCCTGACCGATCCTCCACTTGCGCTTCTTGATTTCCACCGTACCGTTACAGTCGACTTTCAACACCCAGGCGCCGGTGGGATATTCCCAGCGCGGTGGATGCTGATCGTAGCGTTTGGCACTGGGGGTCCACACACTCGCAGGTGTTTTCATATCCAAAGCTTCATGGGGCCGCACGTAGTTGTGTTCCCAACGATACTCGTCGAGCCAAGTTTGCAGGTGGGGTGGTGCTGGAATTCCTCTGCGCCTCCAGGCGCGTTGCAGCGATCCATGAAAGCGCTCGATCTTCCCTTGCGTTTGCGGATGGCGGATGCCACTCCAATGCAATCGAATGCCCTGACGCATCAGCCACAAAGATAAACGTGAATATCCGGAAGGAGCTTGCTGCTCGCGCCAGGGAATACCGTGGTCCATGAGCATCCCGTCCGGAACTCCGCAACGCTGAAACGTTTCTTCCAGTTGTCGACGCACCGGTTCGCCGCGGGTACTGCCGTTGGCGGCCAACGCAATCAGGTAGCGGCTGTGATCGTCGAGCACGGATAGCGGGCCGACCGGCTGGGGCCAGCGCTTCGGCCCCTTGAAGTCCATCTGCCACAACTCATTCGGCTGTTTTCGTGCAAAGCGCTGCAGCGCGGGCGGGTGCTGGTCGTCCTCTAGAATCAGATCGTGACGCCACAGAATGCGATGAATGGTGTTGCGGGGCAACACGATTCATTCCCGCGCCAATAGCACACTTAGCTTCCGTGCGCCCCAGTCCGGGTAGCGCAGCCGCAGCTCCACTACGCGCTGCTCCAAACTGTCCGCGGTTCGCCGCGGGTTGCGATGTGGCCTGCGGCTGCGCTCCGCGATGCCTCGTACACCGAGTTCCTCATAGCGCCGTAGCCACAAATACCCGGTCGGCCTTGAGATGCCAAACTCTCCACACAGAGAACTAAATCCCCGCGTGCGCGGGGCCGCCGCCACCACAAATCGCACCCGCTGTTCCTGGATGTCCATCGTCTTCCATGCCATCGCACTTCTCCCACGCGCGCTTCGCGCGCGGGAAGTGTAAAGGATGTCTATGGACAACCTGTAAAGGATGTCATGGGACTGAACAACTCAACTGCGAACCCGGGGCACCAGGCTAGGGATTACGGTCGACTGATTTGATGTCATCTACCGCCGAGCGACCAACTTTCTGACATTAATTAATACTAGGGTTCTTCTGTTTCTTCAGCCGGTGGAACGGACGATGGCTGCGGGGGCGGAGCTTTTTGTGTCGCTGCGGATTTTGTTGGTGTGGATTTTGTAGGTGAGCGGGGTATTGCTTTCTCGCTGGCGGGTTGAGGGGTGTTTGAAGCCGCCGGCTTGCCTACGGTTAGATATTTCCGCATTTTTTCGAGGCGTTTTGGGCCTATGCCTCGGATGGCCATTAGGTCGTTGACACTTTTAAAGGCGCCGTAGGATTTGCGCATCTGCAGGATTTTTTCGGCGGTCGATGGGCCTATGCCGGGGACCAGCTGCAGCTGGGTGGAGTCCGCGGTGTTGATGTTGACGGGTTGGGTGGGCGGCTTTTTAGTGGCGAAAGTGGCGGTCAGGAGGAGCAAGCAAAGGCTTAGGTGGAGAACAAGTGTACGAGTCCACATGGCTATGATACTAATTGATTATATTACTCTATGCAACAACATAGAATGGCGCTCAGTGCTGATGGCTGCAGCGGATTTTAATCGCCACTTGCGCATCCGGATCGGAGCGATGAATGATTTACAAGCTCCGCAGTTGAATTGGTGGCGATTCCACGTTACAAGACCCACCTGCCACGGCAGGTGAACCCTCCATAAACCTGAGGGTGGGGCACCCTGCTACTCTTGCCAAGCTCAGCGTCACTTAAGCGGATTTAAGGGCCACTTGCGCATCTGGATCGGAGCAATATGCGCGATGCGTAATTGAATACAAATTATTTTAGTGGGGCGCCTTGGGCGTCGTAGATTTCCAGGTCGCCAAAGAGGTGGGCTTGGGATTCGATTTGGGTGCGGTCGCCGACGACTACAATTTGCATGTTCGCGGAGTCGAGGTACTGGCGCGCGGTGTTGAGTAAATCTTCGGGGGTCAGGGCGCGGACTTTAGCTCGGTAGGTCTCCAGATAATCATTTGGCAATTCATTCAGGGCGACGGTGGCGAGTTGGCTGAGGAGGCCTTCCTGGGTGGCCAGACCCATGGAAAATACCCCGGTCAAATAATTTTGCGCATCGGCCAGCTCGAGGGTGGGCACCGGTAGCGAGCGCAGTTTATCCATTTCATAGAAAATTTCGGTGAGGGAGGCGGCGACAACATCATTGCGCACGGCCGCGGAGATGGAAAAATAACCGTGCTCGTGCAGCGGGTGGACGGCGCTGCGGGGGCTGTAGGTGTAGCCCTTGTCTTCGCGGATATTCATGACCAGGCGCGAATTGAATGCGCCACCGTAGAGACTGTTGGTGAGGCCCAGCTTGATCCAATCGGGATGTGTGCGGGTGATGGCGGCGCAGCCCGCGAGGATCTGGGTTTGCACGGCTCCTGGCACGTGCACGAGATAGACGCGGCGGCCATGCGGATGCGGCGGGGCGGCTGCGGGTTTTGTTTGCGGCTTCTTCCCTGCCCATGGGCCAAAAACTTTTTCGGCGGTTTTGACCATGGCTTGCGAATCGAAATCGCCGACCATCAGCAGCAGCGCATTTTCTGGAGTATAGAAATCGCGATAAACGGAGATCAAATCTTCACGAGTGTAAGCCGCGACTTGCGCTTCGGATGCGGAAACCTGGCCATACGGATGCGCGCCGAACAAAACTTTGCGAAGGCGTTCGCCGGCGAGGAAGCCAGTCGAAGTGCGCTCCAACTTTACTTCTTCAAGTTTCTGACGGCGCTCGCGTTCGAATTCCGGTGCGGGAAAGCTGGCTTCGCGGGCCAGTTCATTTACCATGCCGAGAAGCTGCTCGGCGTACTCAGAAAGTCCGGCGAAGGCGATGGCGCTGTTGTCCTGCCCAGCGCTGGTGGAAAGATCAGCGCCGATGCGGCGAAGATCTTCTTCGATCTGGCGGCTGGCACGTTTTGCGGTTCCGGTGCGCACGACCGTTGCGGTCATGTCCGCGAGGGACGGGCCGCGGTGGAGAGCAGCAGCGTTCCCGGAGCGAAAGAAAAGCTGGCCGTGAAATTTGGGAATGGAGTGGGCTTCGGCGAGCACTAGTTCAAGCCCGTTGGATAGGCGCGTTTTGGTCTGCTTGGGCCAGGTTACGGCGCGTTCGGCGGAAAGCGCAGGAACGCCGATGGCAACTGCTTCTTCAACGGAGGCGGGACGCGCGGTCATCAGGCAGCCTCCTTGGCGGCTGCGTTGACAGGCTTGCGGAAGACGATGGCGCGCTTGTCGTTACGCAGATATTTTTTCGCTGCGGCCAGAACGTCTTCCCGAGTGACGGCCAGAAATCCATCGAGAATGGTATTCACGAGTTGCGGTTCTCCATCGAACAGAGTGAAACATGCGAGCAGATGCATGAGGCCATAGCGGGGCATATAGCCGCCGCGGCCGCCTTCGAGGGTGGAGTAATAATCGGAGCGCCATTTCACTTTTAGCTGCTGCAATTCGTCTTCGCTGATGCCATTTTCCTGGACTTCGCGAATTACGGAGTCGAAAGCGGCGAGGGTGGCTTCGCTGGAAAATTCTGGCTTGTGCAGGATACGGGTAACCATTTGCGAGGGACCGTTGTAGCCGAAGATATCGTCAATGCCGCCGTCAGCCTCCACAGCGATTTGTTTTTCCAGCACAAGTTCGCGATGGAGGCGGCCAGCGCGGCCACCGTGCAGGGCCATATCCAGCAAAGTCATGGCGCACCAATCGCGGGTGCGGCGTGCGGGGATGGGATAGCCGATGGCGATGGCCGGGAGGGTGCCGAATTTTTCTTCCACTTCGCCGCGGCGCTCTTTCGTTTGTTCCGGCTCGGTAGGGTCGGCGAAAGGAGGAGGCGGTCCAGCGGGAATATCGGAGAAATATTTTTTGGCCAGCGCGATACCTTCGCCGGGTTGCACATCGCCGAGGATCAATAAGACGGCGTTGTTGGGCACGTAATACGTTTTAAAGAAAGATTGCACGTCCGACAGGCTGGCGGCATCAAGATCAGCAAAATCGCCATAGAAGTTGTGCGAATTAGCCCAATTGCGAAAGGCTACGGGAGGGAGATCCAGCCACGGAAACCCACCGTAGGGCTGGTTCATTACATTGACGCGCACTTCTTCTTTTACGACGTCGCGCTGGTTGCGCAGATTTTCGTCGTCCACTTTCAAGGCGCGCATGCGGTCGGCCTCCAGCCAGAGCACGCGTTCGAGAGCATTGGAGGGGACAGCTTCGTAATAATTGGTAACGTCGTAATGCGTGGAGCCGTTGAGCACGCCGCCGCTGGAATTGATGAGTTTGATGTGCTGCATCTTGGGGGCGTTGGCGGAACCTTGAAACATCATGTGCTCGAATAAATGCGCGAAACCGCTGCGGCCCTGAGGCTCGAGGCGAAATCCAATTTTGTAGTACACGCCGACGGTGACAACGGGAGCGGTGGAGTCCGGGGCGATAACGACTTTCAATCCGTTTGGTAATGTGGTGTGTTCGATTGCGATTTGCGGCTGCTTCAACCTTTTCCTCCTGCGGAACGATGTCTTACAAGGGTTCTGACAAGACCGATTTTATTTCTGGAATCGCCATTCGGGGCGGTCAAGGTCGCGGCTGAACGGGGCGATAAGACTAAACTCGCGAGGCCGTTTAATGCCGCGTAGGCGTTGGAGAATTCGCGCGGTAAACGTTTCATGGCGGCGATGTGGGTGGCAACAACCCCAAAGTCACCGCGAGCTAATGGCCCGGTCCAGGCGGCGCGCGGGCCCAAGCGTTCGAAATTCTCTAGCACCTGGCGGGTCAACTGCAAAAGGGCACGAACGGCTTCGCCGCGCTTCATTCCCGCTAACATCAAGAGGCGCGTTGAAGTTTCTTCGATGGCCAGCACATGGCCTGCGGCAAAGGCAGCGGCGGCGTGATACAGAGCCTTGCTGCCGCCCGCAATTTGAACGGGGAGGCCGCCAAGAGCACGGACGATTTGCCGCGCCAGACGAATGGCTGCCGGGTCGCCTTCGATGGCAAAAACTTTGCCTTCGAGGGGCGGGATGGCGACTCCGCTGAAGGATTGCAAAGGATGCATGGAGCCAACGCAGGCGCCGCAGTCGCGGACAGCTTTAAGCGAGGTGGAGTTCAAAGCGCCGCTGGTGTGCAACACGACTTTGCCGCGCAATTCTTCCGCGCCAATTCGCGCCAACTCTTCGGAAATTTTTACGATCGCATCGTCCGGGGTGGATATCAGGATCAGTCGCGAGGCCAGAACTTCGCGCGAGATGGTGGCGTGTGCTTTTCCAGCGCCAATGAAACGGACCGCCTTGCGCGCGGAGGCCTCACTTCGCGTTATGACCGCGCCGATCTTCCAATCCAGTTCGTGCAAACGCCGTCCCAGCGCGCGACCGACGCGTCCCGCACCTATGATCGCCAAAGCGCCACGCATGTCATGCTAGGATAACCTGAGGGCCGCTTCCGACACCAATTCATGCACGCGTTAGCGCTGGTAATTTTTGGAGGCACCGCTTTTATCTGGGTGGTTCTGGGCTTGCGCATCGCGTACGGCGCTTTAAAACTCCCTTGGCTCAAGGATTTTTCACCTAATACCGGAATTGATATTCCGCGGATTTCCCTGCTTTTTGCGGCGCGCGATGAGGAAGAAAAACTTCCCGGCGCGTTGGCCACGCTGGCCCAACTGGATTATTCCGAACTGGAAATAATTGGAGTCGATGACCGCTCGGAAGATGCAACCGGACGAATGCTGGATGAGTTCGCGGCATCACATCCGAGATTTCGCGCG
>Ga0185299_10006867_pt1 | contig 11930 bp, 6 predicted proteins | sample PaiPotPPA55metaG_FD_128002 | JGI IMG/M metagenome (GOLD analysis project Ga0185299, IMG submission 128002) | Iron sulfur acid spring bacterial and archeal communities from Banff, Canada, to study Microbial Dark Matter (Phase II) - Paint Pots PPA... ...
CGTAGAGCTCCGCCTCGGTGCGCATAACGTGGCTAGCAAAATAATCACCAAGCTGGCTGACACTGGAAAGATAGTGAATGACGGTCAATGGCACCACGTCGCGGCGGTCGTCCAGCTGGGCCAAGGGGTCACTTTTTATATCGATGGAGTGCAGAGCTCCTCGCAACCCTTGAATATCGTTCCTGCTGATGCGACCGCTCCCAGTGCCGACCTACGAATCGGTGTAAATGGCTGGCAAGACTACGGCACGTTCTTTACCGGATCTCTCGACGAGATGCGGATCTATAATCGTGTCATCTCCGCTAGTGAAGTAGCGGCGTTGGCAAACGTGTCAACTCCGCCTCCAACCAAGCCGGTTCTTTTGGTCACACCGCAGACGTTAACGTTCAATGCACAGAGTGGGTCTGGCACTCCTGCGCGGCAATCTGTAAATGTCACCAATGCAGGTGGCGGAACGTTGACCTGGACCGCAGCGGCCGATCAGCCGTGGATTGGTATTTCCAGTTCGGCAAATGCAGTTGCAGTGCAAGCAAACATTACCGGCCTGTCAACCGGAAGCTATGGCGGGATATTGACGATCTCAGCGCCTGGAGCCACGCCGGCCACACAGACGGTGAGAGTGTCGCTGGTAGTTTCGACGACGCCACCACCTCCGCCGCCACCACCTCCACCTCCACCACCACCTCCACCGAATGGCAGACAGTTTTACGCGGCCCCAAATGGATCGTCCTCAGGCGATGGAAGTATTAATCAACCCTGGGATCTGCAGACCGCCTTGAATCATCCGTCAGCCGTGAAGCCAGGCGACATAATTTGGCTGCGGGGCGGAGCTTACGGTGGCGGAGGGTCCGGAACGCAGTTCACTAGTCATCTTACTGGCACAGCAGCCAATCCGCTACTCGTGCGGCAATACCCCGGAGAACGCGCGATTATTAACGGCGGAATCGCCACCTACGCCCCGTATACGTGGTATTGGGGATTTGAAGTGACGAATCTAGATACGAGCCGCGGATCACGTCCGGAGTGCATGGATACGTACCCCGGCTCTACCGGCGTGAAATTAATTAACCTGGTTCTCCATGATTGTGCGGAAGGGATCGGACTATGGAAAGACGCGATCGACTCCGAAGCCTATGGGAACCTGATTTACTTCGTGGGAGAACAGGGAACTACACGGGGACACGGCCACGCGATATACGCACAAAATGACCAAGGGACGAAACACGTCTTGGATAACATCACCTTTGGTAGTTTTGATATCAATATGCAGTTTTACGGCTCAGGGCAGGCGTTTGTGAAGAATTTTGACTTAGACGGAAACGTCGCATTTAATGCCGGTTCAGTAGTGGATAACTATGTGGATAACATCATCTTTGCCGTTGGCAGCGGATTGGATAACATCTCGGTGAAGAATAGCTACACGTACCATACACCCAGCCTCAATCGCGGATATTCACGCTTGGGATGGCAGTTCGGCGGACGGAACGGCAGCTTAACGTCTACAGGAAATTATTGGATCGGTGGGGCTACGGCGCTGGAGCTGTGGGGCTGGCAAAATCTGAATGCCAGCGGTAACGTGAGTTACGTAGATACGGGAACTCTATTGCGAATGAACACACTGGGAACAGCAACTTCCCAGTACAACATGAATAATAACACCTACTATGGATCCGGGTTCTTCAGCCTAAATGGGCAATTGCAGGGATATGCCGGGTGGAAAAAGGCCAGCGGGTTGGACGCGAATTCTCAATTCACCGCCGGTCGACCCACGGGAATTTGGAGCTTCGTTCGCGCCAACAAATATGAGGCAGGACGGGCAAACGTGGTTATTTATAACTGGGACCTGCAGACTTCGGTGCTGGTGGACGTGAGCAACGTACTGAAGCCTGGAGATAACTACGTGGTGAAAGATGCCCAGGACTTCTTCGGACCGCCGGCGGCTACGGGTACTTACGCAGGCGGCTCGATATCGATTCCCATGACGGGTGCGGGGATCTCACCCGTCGTCGGCGGAAGCCCTGTAGCACCGAAGCACACGGCACCTGAATTCGGCGTCTTCATCTTGTTCAAACAATAGACGGCCATTAATCGTCGCGTCTGCTCAACGCAGTTGCAACGTTGGGTTGCGGGGAGCTCGACTGCGTAGCTCGTTGCTTTGTCAGTTTGTCGAGCCGATTGACAAGTCGGTAAGTCCGACCAGTGCCATCGGGGTTAGCCAGGATGCAGCCGAGAGCGGCCGCTGAAATTTTACGCTCTATTCGTTGCCGCGACTGCGGCCCAAATAATTGCAGACGCGGCAAACGCCACAGCGGGAAACGCTGGTCCACCCAGGTGGGCTCGGTGCTCATGACGAATCGAACTCCGCAGCGGACCGCATGACTTGCGAGCTGAGCGGTATAGTTCCCATTCGGGAACGCAAAGCTATTGCAAGGCTCTCCGATTTCTGCACTCACCTCGGCTATACTGCGAGAAATATTATCGAAGGCATTCGCCGCCGTTTCGCGCGTCATAACCGCGTGGGTAACGCCGTGCGCGCCGATGATGAAACCCCTCTTATGTAGTTCTCGAGCATGATCCCAGGTCATTGCGCAAATATCTTCGTCTGTTGCGTCGACCTGTACGCCGTGCCGCTCGCAAGCGCGATCTATGCGATCCAGCAGTAAATCGTAGGGTAATTGTTTTACGATGCGTGAGCTCAACCCGTACGGTAAGGTCTTCCCCAACTTTTCCTGTAAAAGACGATAGCGATCGAACCAAAGCGGCCGTTTGCCGTCTAGAAAACCAGATACGACAAAAAAAACTGCGGGCACTCCAAGTCGGCAAAGCTCTGGTGCAGTCACGGTGGCATTGCTGCGCTTGCCGTCATCGAAGGTTAACAAGCAAAACGGCTTCTTATGTCGGAGGCCCATGCGATTGGGCAATTCAGCCAAAGATATGAAATCAAAGTGCCGATGGAGGATATCGACATGGGAGCGAGTTTGATCGAGGGTAAGTGTGTGTTCATTGACGATGATCCCGCCACTCTTAAACCGGCACAGTAAAGACAGCGCAGCCGAACTGACGATGCTCAGCATTTTATTCCTTTTCGGATCAGAACTTGAGCTCGCCGTCCTTGATCAAGCCGTAAGAACTTGATCCACTCCCATAAACCAGGCGCCGACCGATAAGCAGAGATCTCCTGCGGTAAACAAGTCCAAGGCCGGGGAGTCTCATCTAGCGCATATATCTTGAGGATTTGTACCAAAGCGCTCACCGCTTCCAGATGGGTACGGAAAAGCAAGTCGGCATAGGCATCTCCCGGCGACAACTGCGGCGCCCCTCGCCACAGTATCGTACCAGTGTCAATGCCTTCATCAATCATATGAACGGTCGCGCCAATCCAATCTGGGCGGCCCTCGATGATTCCCCACGGGATGCTCCACATGCCCCGAATCAAAGGGGCTTGTCCATGGTGAATGTTTAGGGCAGCGATCTTCGCGAGAGAAAAGATGTGCGGTTTTAGAATGCCACCGGAGACCCGAATAATGATGTCCGGGGCAAGTTCCTCCAGAAGACTGCGAGAATCCGGATGATTCAGGGTGGGAACGTTATGAGGCCTGATGTCGGAGTGATTCCACCAGTCCTCAAGTGCCCCAACGTCAAACAATTCGTCGAGCATTTTCCGATTCTTGGCCGCGACACGAGAACCGATCAGACCACCGAGCCACCGCGAGGCGGTCCGCAACAAGCCGTATTCTTTGATGAGACGGTGAGCCCGGATATATTTAGAAACTGCGGTGGCTTGCGTCGCCCTTATTACATAAAGTCTACACCGGACCGCAGAAATATTTTTAATTGCCCACAACTCCTGCGCACCCAGGCGCCCACTGACCAACGCAGCAACTTTGAGGCAACCTGGCTGGCCTTCGGTTTTGTTCAGGTCTACTAAACTGGACATAGAGATATTATTCCAAGCGCGACATCTGTCACGGACGACTTAGAAAGCAATTCACTGGGCTGGAATGATCTGAATGCCATTCACTGGCGCGCGTGCGTAGCCATTGGAGGTCGCACCAGGCGTGGCTGTCAAAGTGAAGCTAGCTCCAATCGGCACCGCAGCAAACTTGACGTAGTTTCCGCCCGAGTTATTTGCCTGCACAAAGATCCCATTGAAATTCGCGTTCGGTGTATCAACGAGTGTAAATACCGATGTGGTAATCCCAGGACCACTCAATTGATAACTACCGCTGTGTGTCGAAGTACTGTTATCTCCATCAACGTAGACGTAAATGTCGCAGCTTCCCGCGCTCAAGCCGGAAACGGTGATCGAGCTGGGATGACCCCGATTGGTATCGAGGTATCCTTTCATCATGCGGCTGCTGCCTGGCTGGTCAGCGATGGGGGTCTGCCAAATCCCATCGGCCAGCCACGAGACGGTCGCGGCAAGCCCGTTCCCTGCTCCATCGATCAAGGGGAGCGGTTTAGTGCTCTGCGCACCGAGGGCATTGTTCCATCTAGTTCTTGAAACCACGCCCGCCGTCTCCGTGACGCCCATTGGCCTGCCTGCCCCCACAAAATCGATACTGATCGAACCCGCACCGGTGGTGGGGGCACTAACAATGAGTATTGGCGAGGTTGTGTGGTTCAGCTGGCCGCTGGTGGCGCTAATCGTTAGGGTCGAAGTACTTAGGGGTGTAGCGCCGATCGTGGTAATCGAAAGCGTCGAAGCGCCCGACGAAGTTATGGCCGGCGGAGTAAACAGCCCGGAAGCCCCGGTCGGGAGGCCTGTCACGCCGAGTGAAACGCTACTGTTAAAGCCACCTAATGCGGCCACATTTACCGTGTAGTTCGTATTGCCCCCGGGATAGACTGAACGCGAATTCGGCGCGGAGTAGACGCTGAAATCTGGGACGGCCTGCGAGCTGGGAACAATCTGAATAGCGTTAACAGGAGCACGGGGATACGGATTGGAGCTCTCCCCCGGCGTGGCGGAGATAGTAAAAGAGCTGCCGAGATTAAGGCTCGCAAACTTGACATAGTTTCCGCCAGAGTTCTTCGCTGCAATAAATGACCCGCTAAATGTTGTGTTGGGCAAGTCGCTGAGACTCACGCTGGTCGTTGGGATGCCCGGGCCGCTTATTTGGTAAAAAGCGGTCTTGCTAGCCGTCCCGTTGTCTCCATCAGCATAGACGTAGATATCGTAGACTCCGGGGGTCAGCCTGGTTACGTTGACGTTCGTGGCATGGAGTTTGTTCGTGTCGAGATATCCTTTCATCAAACGAAAATTGCCGGGTTGATCGGCCGCGAGGGTAGACCAAGTGTTATCAGCCGCCCAAGTGACAGTCGCTTGGGTGGCGGCGCCAGTATCGTCAACCAGACCAAGTGGAGTCGTGCTGACGGCACCTGGGGCATTGTTCCAGTTGCTCTTGGCCACCACACCTGCGGTCTCCGTGGCAGCCATTGGCGTGGCGCTTCCGACAAAATGGATGCCAATCGAATTAGGAATTACAATTGTAATGTTGAAGCTGTTGGCCGCCATGCCGCTATTCGCCAAGCCCGGCGCGGTCGCGATAGCTTTGACCGTCGCGTTACTTGAAAGAGATATCGGCTGAGAGTAGACCGGTGAAGAAACGGTTGGAGGCAGGCCGTCGAGCGTATAGTGAATCGTTGCGCCTGCCGTGGTCGTCGCTAGGGTAATACTGACCGGCGTGGTGAAGGATCCGCCGGCCGGTGAAATCACAGGAGTCGCGGCCGAGATGTTGAAAGTGGCCGTCGCGATACTGCTATCGGTCAAGCCTGTCTTTGTAGCTATGGCATTGATCGAAGCGCTGGTCGAGAGCGCGAAGGGCCCCGTGTAGACGGTTGACATTGACGAAGGAATTGTGCCGTCCAGGGTGTAATGAATGGTTGCCCCAGGTGTCGGCGTAGTGAGACCGATATTGACAGACGTGATGAAGGAGCCCCCGGCTGGTGAGATTAGAGGAGGGGTCGCCATGACGTTGAAGTTAGCTGTGGACACATTGCTATCGTTGAAGCCCACCTCTGTGGCAATGGCATTTACTACGGTACTTGTCGAAAGCGTGAAGGGTCCTGAGTACAGCGTTGAAGATTCAGAAGGAGTACTGCCGTCGAGCGTGTAGTGAATCGCTGCCCCGGGAGTCGTCGTACTTAGACTTACACTGACGGCCGAGGTCGAAGAGCCGCCGGCTGGCGAGATTACAGGAGTTGCTACTGTAAGGTTGAAGTTGGCGGTCGTTATACTACTATCAGTAAAACCCGCCTCTGTGGCTATCGCATTGACTGTTGCGCTGGTCAAAAGCTGGAAGGGCCCGGAGTACGCCGTTGATGATTGCGAAGGGGTTGTGCCGTCGAGTGTGTAGTAAATAGCCGCCCCGGCGGTGGTCGTACTCAGAGTTACACTGACAGGCGAATTGAAAGAGCCTCCCGCCGGGGAAACCAAAGGTGGGGCCGTAACGTTGGGCATTAGTATGAAGACACCAAATTCGGGTGCCGTATTTTGCGGTGGTGCGGGACTCGAGCCGACAACTGGTGAGATGGCGGTGCCTGTCATCGAAATCAGTATCGAACCGCCTGTATAAGTTCCCGAAGCCACCGGTGGCCCGAAGAAGTTCTGCGCATCCTTCACCACATAAACATTTCCGGGATTGAGAACACTGGAGATGTCCACCGGTACGGATGGATTCAAATCCCAGTTGTAAATGATTAGGTTGGCTCGCCCGGCCTCATACTTGTTGGGACGTACAAAGCTCCAAACACCGGTGGGACGTCCGAGAGTGTATTGCGAATTTCCGTCCAAGCCGCTGTTTGATTGCCACGCGGCATAGCCTTGCAATTGCCCATTTAGGCTGAAGAAGCCCGATCCATAGTACGTGTTATTGTTCATGCTGTATTGCGAAGTAGGGATCCCCAGAGTGTTCATCAGGACGAGAAGCCCAGTGTCTACATAATTCACGTTGCCGCTGGCACTCAGATTTTGCCAGCCCCACAACTCCAGCGCCGTGGTCCCACCGATCCAATAATTTCCTGTGGAAGTTAAACTGCCGTTCAGCCCAGGGCTGAACTGCCATCCTAGGCGCGAATATCCCCGATTCAGGCTTGGAGGATGGTAGGTGTAACTGTTTTTCACCGAAATGTTGTCCAAACCGCTGTCCACGGCGAAGATGATGTTATCTACGGGGTTGGCTACCAACGCCCCCGCGTTGAAGGACACATTACCATCCAGATCAAAATTCTTCACAAACGCCTGACCTGTGCCATAGAACTGCATATTGATATCGAAGCTGTCGAAGGCGATGTTATCCAAGACATGCTTTGTTCCTAGGTTATTTTGTGCGTAAATGGCGTGCCCGAGTCCGCGGGTGGCGCCCTGCTCGCCGACGAAGTAAATTAGGTTTCCGTAGGCTTCGGCCTCGATCGCATCATTCCATAGTCCGATCCCTTGGGAGCAGTCGTGGAGCAAGAGGTTAATCAGTTTTACGCCGGTAGAACCGGCATACGTGTCAATGCAGTCTGGTCGCGTGCCCCGGCTCAAATCTAGGTTGGTTACTTCAAATCCCCAATACCAAGTATAGGGAGCATTGATAGCAATTCCGCCGTTGATAATCGCGCGTTCACCCGGATATTGCCGAACAAGAATGGGATTGGCTGCGGTGCCCGTGAGATAACTTGTAAACTGCGTTCCAGAACCTCCTCCACCGTACGCTCCACCCCGTAACCAAATTACATCACCTGGATTTACGACTGAGGGGTGATTCAAGGCCGTCTGCAGATCCCAAGGCTGACTAACACTTCCGTCGCCTGAGGCTGAGCCATTCGAAGCCACATAATGCTGCGCGCCTGTTGGGGGGGGCGGCTGCTGAGCCAGCGACCGGCTTTCTGCCGCAATCAAAAGGCAAACGCAGAATAAAGAGCAACGCACCGCTGTCCTGTGTGTGTCGGAAATATACACGTTAGGTCTGCGAGTGACGGAAGGTGGGTGATTGGCCGCGCCCCAGCGAAGCTAACATGCTGGCCATGCCCGCGAGAAATCCAATGCCGTAGGACAGGTGATACGTGGCCAGAACGATGGGCATCGCTGGGAATAAGCGGTTGTTTTGGCGGCAGATTGTTAGGCTGGCGGCTAAGTTTGCGAGGAAATACGTTCCTAGGATAAAAAACAAAGCATAGATCCCAAACTTACTAAACAAGGCCGCTACTAGCGCGAGAATGATGCTGACGACGAACGTCGCCGGAATTAAATGGCGGAACGACGCGGGCGATCCGTGTTTGCGGATAACACGCACTTTCCAGAAACCGTACTGAAGATACTGGGCGGCAAGCGCATACAACGTGGCACGCGGTTCGTACCAACAGCGGATACGAGGGGACTGAAATATCCGGCCGCCAGACCGCGTAATCCTGAAATTTAGTTCGTCATCTTGATTGCGGACTAAGTCCTCGTCAAAAAGCCCGATCTTCGCGAAGATGCCTTTGTGCCAGCATCCAAAGGTAACTGTATCTACGTAGCCTTCATAATTAACATCATGAAACCGGGAGCCACCGCAGGCAAAAGGTGAGTTGTAAGCTGCGCTGATGGCGTGTTGCATGTTGCCGGTAGACCGGGTTCGCGCGGGCCCGCCAACATTGTCCGCACCACTCTCGAAAAGCACAGCAACACATTGCGCGATGTAGTCCCTGGCGTAATGGGCGTGGACGTCCATGCGCAAGATGACCTCGCCGCTTGCCAAACCAATGGCACGGTTTAAACCCGTTGAAACGACAAGTTCGGGATTATCGACGACCCGTATCCAAGAGTGGGCTGCCGCATATTCTTCAAGGATTTGTTTCGTGCCGTCGCTGCTATAACCGTCGGCGACCAGCATCTCGATTTGCAGCCCCGTCGGGAATTCTTGCGCCACCACGGAGTCCAGAAATACGCGCACATGCCGAAGTTCATTGCGGCATGGCACGATGATAGAGACCAGCATTGACTCAGGGTTGCAGTACAGGATCTGGCTGCGGCGAAATGTTGTTGATTACAAACCGCCGTTTCCCCGATACCGCCAGCGGAATCTCGGAAACAATTTCGATACTTATCTCTAGATCAGCCCCATATTCTCTCAGAGTGGCGCGTATCATCTCTTCCACCCGTGAATTAATGGCTCCAGTTCTGGCAGGAACTAGGCGTACGATCATTGATGAAATCTCATTCTGCACCACCTGGAAACAATCCACTTCTTCGAATCGCTCGATTAATCCTGTAAAAAAGTGCACTACCAGGCGATTTCCCGCTGGAGTGACAACAATATCGGTGTCCCGGCCCTGCACAGACTTCATCATTTCAAATCCTCGGCCGCAGGGGCACAGTTTTTGTCCTGCTGGAATACCCATGTCACCAACCCGATACCGAATCAAGGGCATGGGGCCTGGGTGAAGGCGAGTAATCACAATGTTGCCCAACTCTCCTTCAGGAACCGGATTACCATCATCGCCCAAGAACTCAGCGATAACATCGAGTGACTGGAGATGGTAATGAGATCCACTGCCGCACTGCGCCGCTATTTGGAATCCTTCTCCACATCCGTACGTATCAAATATCCTATTTCCAAAGACATTCTCGATAACGGATCGATAGTGCGGATACAAATTATCGCCCCAAGTGACTAGGGTCTTCATTGAACGGTTCCACCCTCGCTGGGATGCACGTTTGGCCAAATGGTACAAGCTACCGGGATAACCCCAGAGATGCCGAATATGTTTGTACTCGAGAGCATCAAGAGCTGCGTCAACCTGCTGGTCATCAAACCGGTATGCGGAAACATAGTGGCATCTCAGAAGGTAATCTTTTAGTCGGCGGTCACGGCTGCGCTGCGGCATAATTCCCGTCTGCATGTGACTCTCTCCGATTTGCCAACCCGCCCAACCGAGGGCCAGCATAAACGCCGCACGATAATGCCCGGCAGTCTCAGAGTCTTCGCGGATACGAAAGTTCTTTCCCGTCGAGCCGGAAGAAGATGTTTCGTAAGTTTTTTGTCCAGTATTGCGTGTCGTACCCTTGGGATACTGAGGAGTGAGCATCGCTTTAGTGACAATCGGAAGCCGTCGAAGGTGCTCAGCTGAATTGATATCGCGCACATCGATGCCGTACTGATCAAGCAAAGACCGGTAAAAGGGAACCTGATTGTAAGCAATCGCAAGGAGCTCCCGAAGCCGCCCATTGCGATACTCTAATACCCGCTCGCGCGACCACCACTGGGCCTCTTCCAGAAAAGACAATCTACGGATCAGACCTTGCTTCCAGACCAGGTCTCCGGCAGGGAGTAAAACATTGCGGGTGACCCAAGACCGCGTTGATTCCACGAACGCTCTCATTTTGATGTTCGGCAACTCAATAGTTCGCGATAGACATTCTCGATTTTGCCTACCATCGCACGGGCGGAATAGTTGTTTTCGACGTCAGCGCGTGCCCGCTCACTGAGGGACTTTGCGAACCTCGGATCCATGAGCAAGTGGCGAATCTGCTTCGCATAGCCCTCCGCATCGCCCACCTGGACTAGTAGCCCGTTCTGCTCATGCTGAATAAGTTGACACGACCCATCTACTGCCGAAGCGACCACCGGCAAATCCACCGACATGGCTTCGAGCAATACCCACGCGAATGCCTCTCGATCAGAACAAAGCATCAACGCCGAAGCATTCCTCATGAGATCCATGATGTCTTTGCGAGGTCCGAGAAATTGGACGCGCTTTTCGAGTCCCAACTCATTGGCCGTGCGCTGCAGTTCGTTCAAGTACTCCCTATCAACGGTGTGGCCGGCGATTAATAATCTGAGGTTCGGGAATTCGGGAGCTAGAAGCGCAAGGGTGCGAATAGCATCTTGCTGCCGTTTCCGCGGCTCAACGTGGCCGACATATAGCAAATAAGGATCGTCCTGGAAAATAGTCGGGGAACCACTAGGTGCAGGTTCGGTTTCCAGCCCTAACGAGATATTCCGTATTATCCGGGAATCGACACCCAAATCGGTTAGAAAATCCGAGACTGCGAACGAGTTGGTGATGATTCGGCGAGCGCATGCCGCTTTTATCTTCAGCAAAGTCCGGTGGCCGTTTTCGTTTAAATTACGTTGATTATATAGGAAGATCCGCGAGCGCAAGCGTGCCGCCACCGCTTCAAATGGGGAAGAAGTGAAGTCCATGGAATGTTGAACATCGAATGGTCCATACCTCTTGATAATTTTCTGGTGACGAAGGCTGCTAACGAAATCGTTTATCCGGCGTCCCGTAGGGCGAAATGGGCCGACGAAACAAGCCACACCCATGCTGGCCAAAATAGGTGCTGTTTCAACAAAACCTCCCTCGCGCAACGAACAGATGGTCAACTTAAACTCCTCGCGGTTGTGGTGCTTAGCAATGGCCATAGTTTCTCGATACGGACTGGCGGTGCGGTTCAGATGCGGAACCGTAAGCAGTACCCTTACCGGAGATGAGGGGCCATTCGTCACTGGCGGCGAGCACCCTCGGAATGGCGGATCGTCAGATTGGCTTGGAAGCCAGCGAGTCCAAAATAGTATTGCTGTAGTTCAAGCAGCGAACGAGTAATGTTAAAGGGGCTGGCTGCAACAGTACAGAGCGCGGCCGTTCTGGATTCGGGTTTGCGCGCGAATAACGCTTGCTGGATGGAACGTGCCCATTCCTCAGGTGGCTGTTGTAAAGACATCCGGTAGAGACTCGATGGAACGACATCGGTTTGCGTGGGGATCACGTCGGAAATGACGCATGGAAGTCCGGCTGCTTGTGCTTCGATCAAGACCACCGGGCTACCTTCTACAAGCGAGGGGAAAAGGAAGCAATCCATAGCGCCCACCATCAAACGCGGGACGTCATAGCGACGGCCGACAAAATGGAAACGATTTGCAAAAGGCGACCTGGCTGCGCGCTTCTTCGAGTTCTCA
>Ga0185299_10006868_pt1 | contig 11929 bp, 6 predicted proteins | sample PaiPotPPA55metaG_FD_128002 | JGI IMG/M metagenome (GOLD analysis project Ga0185299, IMG submission 128002) | Iron sulfur acid spring bacterial and archeal communities from Banff, Canada, to study Microbial Dark Matter (Phase II) - Paint Pots PPA... ...
CCAAATATTCTTTCGGGAACGATGAATCGCCGAGCGAAGAATAGACAATCGTTCCGATCGAGCCGTCGGCGAAAGCAATTTGAGTGGTCAGCGCGTCGGCATGGTCCTTCACAGCAATGGCGGAGAGACGCTCCGGCAGGGCGCCGCAGAGCGCCACCATCGTATCGACGAAATGACAGACCTCGCCGACGATGCGGCCACCACCCTCCTCATTCTGAATCCAGCTGTCCTTTGGGACCATGCCGGCATTCACCCGATAGAGCATGACCAGCGGCGCACCACGTCCCGCAAGTGCTTCCCGCGCCCGCCGTATGAAGGGCGAGAAACGCCGGTTGAAGCCGACGCAGAGCTGGCCGTGGCTCGCGGCATGCGCCTCGATGACGGCTTCGAGCCCGGCTGCGTGCGCGGCAAGCGGTTTTTCGCAAAAGACGTGCTTGCCCTGCGCGAGCGCTTGCGCGACAAGGCCGGCATGCAGGTTGTGGCGCGTCGCGATCACTACCGTGTCGATCTCAGGGTCGGCCATCACTTCCGCCACATCGGTCGTCGCACGTGCGAAGCCAAATTTCTTCGCTGCCGCCGCTGCGGAAAGACCAGTGGCCGTGGCGACCGCCACGAGCGTCACCCCCCCCTGCGCCTTGAAGGCAGGAATGAGCACGCTGCGGGCGAAATTGCCCCCGCCAATGAAGGCGACGGCGCCCTTGCCGGTCGCCTTGGGCGGCAGCGCAAGCAACAAGGTCCGCGTCGGCGTCTCGGTTGTTTCGGGATAATCAAAAATGATGCCGAGATAGGGCTCTGCGCCCTCAAGGAGTGCATAGGCTTGCTCGGCTTGCGCGATCGGAAATCGATGGCTAATAAGCGCCTTCGGCGTCACGCGGCGCTCGGCCACAAGTTCGATGAAGGCCTGCATGTTGCGCTGCTCAGTCCAGCGCACATAGGCGAAGGGATAGTCCTGCCCACCCTCCTCGTAGGCGGGATCGTAACGGCCTGGCCCATACGACATCGACAGCCGCAGATCGAGCTCCTTTTTGTAGAAGGCATCCCGCGTGAGATCGAGCCCGACCATGCCAACGACGATGACGCGGCCCTTTATGCGACAGAGGTCGGCAGCCGTGTTCACCGGCTCATTGGACTTGGCCGACGCTGCCACGATCACGCCATCGGCGCCGAAGTCCGAAGTGAAGGCGGCGACCGCCTCGCGAATGTCGCCCGTTGCAATCGCATCGGCCCCAAGCCGCTCGGCAAGGTCGCATTTTTGCGCGTCGGGATCATAACCGATTACCTTGCAACCATTCGCCTTGAGTAATTGCACGGTGATCTGCCCGATGAGCCCGAGGCCGAGCACGACGAACCTCTCACCAAGCGTTGGTTGGGCCTGGCGCACACCCTGCAACGCGATGGCACCAACCGTCACGAAGCTCGCGTCTTCGTGATCTACGCCGTCCGGCACGGGCACGACGAGGTTCTTCGGCACAGCCACGATCTCGGCGTGGCTCGCGTAACCCGCCCCCGCGCAAGCAACGCGATCGCCGACCTTGACGCCCGTCACCCCATCCCCCACCGCAATGACCCGGCCGGCCGCACTGTATCCGAGCGGCGCGGGGTGATCGAGCTTGGCGAAGACTTTCTCCAAAGTCGGCACAAGGCCCTCGCGTTTGAACTTGGTCACCACTTGGCGCACGAGGTCGGGCCGCGACACGGCCTTTCCCGCCAAGCTTGCCTTGGCGAGGTCGATCACGAGTTTCTCCGTGCCGGCACTGATGAGCGAGCGCCGCACTGCCACGAGCACCTTGCCGGGCCCGCAAGCCGGAGCCGGAACCTCCCACAGCTTCAGCTCGCCAGACCGGTAGTTTTGGACGACTTGTTTCATGCGCCCTCACCCACTTCGCGCGGTACGATGCGGAAGCCGCTTCGGTTCATTTGCGCCCCTCGATCACGAGATAGAGGCCATAGCGGGCGAGGAAGCGCTTGACGATGCGGCGCGGCCAGAGTGCGCGGGCGATGCTGAGCAGGGGCCCAGTGTGACGAGCCCCCGCCTCGCCTTGAAGGAGATCGCCATGGCAGAGCTGGACCGAGATCTTGCAGTCGGCGAAGCCCGCGCCAAGAACCATCGCTCGCGTTTCCTCGGAAGTATAGGTTTTCTCGCCGGGCCCTTGGAGGTGCTCTGAGCAGACCTGCTTGAGGCTCATCGCGTGGTGCCCGCGCAAAAGCGCGTAGCGCAGCCACAGCATGAAACCGGTGATCGAGCGGTCCTGATAGATCATTATGCGCGCTATGGCGCGGGGACGCAGCACCCGCCCGATCTCCGCGAAGGCGCGCGCCGTGTCGGGCGAATGATGAATGACGCCCCAGGAATAGACGATGTCGAAGCTTGCATCCGCGAACGGCAGGCTCTCGGCATCGGCGACTCGCAGGTCCGATTGGAAGCCCTCGAGACGGAAGCGCCGAGACGAGATCTCGATCGCTCGCGGCGTAAGATCGACGCCGGTCAGCGACCTGGGGTGCGCGCGCGCCCATTGCAGATGATCGGCGCCCATGCCGACGCCGACTTCCAGCACGTCCTTGTCCTTGCCCTCATCGAACTTGGCGTGATCGAAGATGTAGGGTTCGAGGGCGTAGCGGGTCATCTCTTGGGCACGCAAGCGGTGGGCTTCGTCGGCTCCGATGGCATAGGCCTCGCCGCAGCTCTCCTGGTTCCACCAGTCGCGGACCCTATCCTTGCGAACGGAATTCTGCATCACCGATCCACCTCCTGCGGTCGAAGGCGCGCACCTGCCGCCGAATATCGTCTTTCGCCTCCCACGAAGAACGCCGCTCCGGTGTCCAGTCACGCGCCGTATCGAAATCCTGCGAACTCATGTCGCCGCGAGCCTTTTTGTTTCTGACCAGAGATATTTCAGAGCGCAATGAGCTACCCATGATGCCGCGTAAGCGAAAGCGATGAACACGCCACTGCCAAGAATGACACCGACGATCCAGTCGGCCGCGCCCTGACCCACTTGCAAGGCGATCAGGATCACGGGCAGGAATAACATGTCTCCAGCCCGCAAACGCCGGATCGCCTCGCGAGAATAGAGGCCGATCTCCGCGCCGTACAGGCTCATCCAGAAAATGACGCCTGGCCAGCCACCGACGTAATATCCTTCGGCGACGAGGCTCGGGTTCGACTGGGAATCGCCATTGGCCAAAGCCGCTACGCTGTAGTCCACACCGGGGAGGAAATCCGGCTTGTCAGGCATCAGAAGGCGAGGCACTAAGACGTAAAGAGCAAGATCGACCGAAGTCCCGCGTCGACCGGCGTCGTAGGAGGCCACCGCGAACGCTTGAGACGGCAGGTAACTGATGCGAGCCAGCCAAGGCTGGTAATCGTCGCCAGCCGCGAAGTCGCCCCGATCACCCGCAAGGTAGTTGTCTATGAGCTGGAGGCGGACGGCCAGAGTCGGTGTCAGCATGCCGTAACGCTGAAACGCTTCAGTGCGGGTGTAAGCAACGTAGGGCGCAGATAGCGCGTACGTCAATCCGATTCCCGCGGCCCACAGCACGGCGTTCCGCAGTTTTGGGCGGCACAGCAGATGCGCGATCGCCGCCATGATGAGCGGCAGCAGCATGTATTGCTTGGTCGCCAACAGAGCGCCGTGCAGGACGAGCAGCACCGTTCCCGCGATCCCGAGCAAGAGCATCATCTTCTTGCCGCGAAACCCGGCATACACGGCGAGAAAAATGCCAAGATAGGCGAGGTTGCCAAGCGCGCTGAAGCCGTTAGTTTCCGCTTCGAAGCCCAGCAACGTCTGCATGGTGAAATAGACGAGCGCCGGAATGCCGATGAGAAGGCAGCCATAGGTGAACGTCGGCAGCCACTTCTCGGCCTCGACGGGGATGAGGTTGCTCGTTGTCGCCTTCCTGCGGCTGCCCTCGACGAGATTCGAAACTGCGATAATGATGCAGATCGAAACCGTGACGACCGTTTGCGCCTTGTTCATCTCGTCCTGGCTCGGATTGAAGAAGGTCAGGACGTAGGTCAGCGTCGTCTCCGTGGCCAACACCCGCCAGAGCCCGCCGAGTCCGAAAAAAAACGCGGCAGCGATGCGAAACCAGAACCCAGCCGTGAGAAGATAGAGTGGATCGGTCTTGTAGAGCTCGAGGGCGCCCCAAGTCAGCAATATTAGCAGAGTACACGGGGCGATCGCCGTCCAGAAAATTTCGGGAACTGACTCGACGCTATAGGCCATGAGTGTCAGGCCGGACAGACAGATGTGGAAGATTGTCTCCCAGCGCGCGATCCAGGACATGTCAATGACGGCAGCACTCGGAGCACGATCCGCAATCTTTGCCGGAGCCGCTATGCCTGTCATCATGATGAGCCCATTCAGAAGAAATCTCCCACTTTCCTACTAGAACCCCCGCGGCTTGGCAATGCACTCGGAGCGGGCCCGCGCACGTATCGCTTCCCGTTCGCAGATAAGGAAGCCGTAAGCTGCGATGCAGAGTGTCGCGTGGTGGTGAAAACCACGCCAACCTCGACCTTCGTAATGGGCTAATCGGAGTTCGTCTTTCAGCTCCTCGTAATCGCGTTCAATGCGCCAGCGCAATTTGGCTTTGTCGACGAGATCCTGCAAAGGCGTGTCCTTGGGCAAGGTCGAGAGCCAATATGTCGTCGGCTCGGCTTCTCCATTCGGCCATTCAACGATGAGCCATTCCACCGGATGCGGTTTGGTCCAATTGTAATCACGCGAGGCTGGGCGCAGACGCACGGCGGCAAAGCGCGAGGTGAGTGGCGTGTTCGAACCTTCGCGCCAGGTGAGGGTGCACCATGCCTTTTTCTTCAAGCTCAGCGCCAACTCCTTGACCGTGACGGGTTGATGTTCAAGATCACGGTTCAGACGAGACGGCTTGCGGCCATGGCCGCTCCAGGGCTTTGCCGGTAACGGCTCCTGACCGGGCGGCCAAACGGTCAACGTCGATTGGACGCCGACGACGTAAGGCAGATCCAAAGCTGTCACGCCGGCGCGAAAGCCGCCGTTCACGCCATAGCCCGCATCAGCCAGCACGACGCCCGGCGCGGCGCCTTCGGCATGAGCCGCACGGATCTGATCGAGCGCGATCTGTGGCTTCGTCTTGAACTCGATCTCCTTCGGGATATGCGCCTTGTTCCGGCGTGTCTGATCATTTACCCATGCCTCCGGCAGATAGAGCCGGTGCAGGCTCGCCGTATGATTGGCAATCGACAGTGTCACCGCGACCTGACAATTGCCCTGCTTGCCGAGCCTGCCGCAATATTGCCGCGCGACGCCGACCGAATGGATTCCCTTTTTCGCAATGCCCGTGTCGTCCACGATCCAGGCTTCGACGGGTCCTTGTCTCTGCAGAACCAGCTCGCGAACCTTGCCCAAGACCGCCTCGTCCGGCCAGGGCGCTTCGCCGGCCAGATGCAGAAGCGATTGGTGTTTGGCCGAGACGCGTGTCGGCGCAACAATCGCCGCCATAGGCTCGACGCTCTTGCGTTCGCCGGGCATCAACAGACCGACGCAATAATCGTTCAAGGGCTTGGCGGCGTGCCAGGTCACTTCAACAAGAGCCTCGACATAGGCCGCAAAACGCGCTTGGCTGGGTCGCCTGGAAAGATCCATATCAAACACCGGGTATCGATCATCGAATCACCAAGTTACCAGATTTGCCGCGACGGGAATCTCCCTCAATTTTGCGATTCAGTAGAATTACCGGCGTACCAACAATCATATCTGAACGACTCCTGCCTGCGAAGCGGTAAAACTGTGTTCTGGCGATGCGCTCTGGTGCGGTTATATAAGACCAGAAAAACTGGCACATCTTTACGACGCCCGGCGGAAAGAGCAAAAGCTAACTAATGGCCATTTTCGCTCCGGTCCATGTCGCCTCACATGGTCCCGTATATGCGACGGGCGTAGGTGAGATTGCAGCTTGTCTACTGTAGTTGACCGCCTCGACAGCCCCAATCATTACAAAACGCGTCATGACCTCCTTGACCTCGGTAAGACGGCAGTCGAATATCGCGGCTGCACCTCTCAGCACTGGAGCACCGGTTATGATCTCGCTCTATTCGCCGCAAGTGAACCTGTCGTCGAAACGATAACTGGTTCGGCCCGCGAAGACATTCGCGAGAGGCTCGTGCGAGGAGGCAAGTGTGTTGACGCAAAACACACCGTTCTCAATCACTCTTGCCGCCGAGCGCGAAGTTTTGTTGATGCAAAACAACATCATCGGTGGCTCGACCGTGATCGATGCGGCAGAGGTCGCGGTGAGCCCTCCAAGACCTGCCGATCCGCCGTAGTAACAATGTGAACCGCTGCAGCGACACGGCTCATCGCCTCGCGAAACCGTGCACCGTCGAGACCTTGGCCCGGCACGGCGCATATATCCATAGGCTCATCCAAATAGTTTTTGTTGTGTGCCATGCTCCCTTTCCGTCGGCATCAGTATGGCCGAACAAAGCAATTCACTGAAAGTACCATTTGGGTCTTCCGGTACTATCCGGCAACAACGCATAGATGTTCGCAAATGGACATCCTCCCAGATCAGAATCGGCTAGCGATGGGAGAGCTATTCCTAGTGTTCTGTCACAAATATTTGAATCCCTTGTATGATGGTAATTCACTTGGGATGCCGTCGCAGGAGTGGTTGGAATTTGAAGGTGGCGTAATCTCCAGTTTGTTTGCTCAAACCGAATCGGCGTTGACGCGCCGATGGAGATCACGTCATGAAAACGAATACCATAAAACCGGCGGCCCATGTGGCAGAAGGGGACGTCTTCCTCGGAGAAAATTGGTTCGATCCGCTGGAGGCAGCGGTGCGCACACGCGTTCGTGGCTTCATTGAGGACCTCCTGGAAGCGGAACTCGGCGCCGCGCTGACACGCAAACGCTATGAAAGGCCTTCGCTCTCCGAAACGGAGGCCGCCGCAAAAGCGCCTGGGGCGGCTGGCCACCGGCACGGCCATCGTGAGCGCCAGTTGATGGGAACCTTCGGGCCGGTTACGGTCCGTGTCCCGCGCGCCCGTCTGGAAACATCGGACGGCAAAACGGTCGAGTGGAAGAATGCGGCCGTTCCGGCCTATCAGCGGCGCACCAAACAGGCCGACGCGCTGATCGCCGGCGCCTATCTTGCCGGGACCAACACCCGCCGGGTGCGCCGAGCGCTCGCGGCATTGTTCGGTGGCGCCGTGGGGAAGGACACGGTCAGCCGCGTTTGGCGTAAGGTGAAGGGCGATTGGGACGCCTGGAACGCGCGCTCCTTGAAGGACGAGCCGATCATCCGCCTCATCCTCGACGGTACGGTTGTGCGGGTCCGGTTCGACAAGAAGGCCACGTCGATTTCGCTTCTCGTGGCGTTGGGCGTCCGGCAAGATGGCCAGAAGGTGCGGCTGGCGGTCAAGAACATGGGCGGGGAGAGCGAGGCGGCTTGGCGGGCGCTCCTCGACGATCTGGTCAATCGCGGCCTGAAGACGCCCGAACTCGTCATCGTCGACGACGCGCCCGGCCTCGAGAAAGCTCTTGCCGCGCTCTGGAGCGACATGCCGGTCCAGCGCTGCACGGTGCATAAGCACCGAAATCTTCTCGCCCATGCGCCCGACCGGCTGCACAAGGAAGTCTCCGCCGATTACAACGATATGATCTGCGCCGACTCGAAGCCGGAAATCGAGGCGAAGCGCAAGGCGTTCATCCGCAAATGGCGGCTGAAATGTCGCGCCGTCGCCAACAGCCTGGAGGAAGCGGGCGACAAGCTGTTCACCTTCACGCCGTTCCCGAAAAGCCAGTGGAAATCGATCCGCACATCGAATGCAATTGTACGTCTGCACGAAGAGTTCAAGCGGCGGATCAAGACCCAAACCGCGCTGCCTCCTGAGCGCGTCGAAGGGGGCGGAAACCGCGGCGATGTTGTTCTAGGCTTTGCTGGCTTCTGGCCAGATCACAATGCGCAAGGTGGGCGGCTGGCGAAGCCTCAACGAAAGGCCATCAGATCAGACGATTGACCTCGCCGCACGATCGGGTAACCCGTCATGCTGGAGATCGTACCAAAATCGATTCCACCACAAATTGCGACGACACCTTCTGCAAGAGGCCCGGTCTTGAACCACGCGTCAAAATCTGCGGTTCCCCTCCCTTCCTCGCCTTCCTGATGTCGGCCTGTCATGCCCTACCACGAGTTAAACACGAGATCTTCATTGGTCGAACATGGTATCTCCATTGCCTAAACGCGATATCGCCCGGCGCCCGCCAGCGGAGCGTCCTTATATCGTCAGAATTATAGCGCTTATACTCGCCGACCAAGGGCGAAGCCACACCGGCGCCACCCGCAAGGTGCACTAAGCTTCATTATTTATTAGTCATTATGATATGGTTGTTGACGAAATACATTATTTTCTCACTCACACCAGAAGCCATCCTAGGATCAAATTTGTGCCGCTAGCGACCGAAATTAACAAGCTTGGAGAAAAACAATGAAACGAGTATCAAGTGTTGGCATGTGCCTTATGGCGGCAATCGTTTTGCTTTGCATCGGACTTTTTCCAGGTGGACCGTTGAGTGCAAATGCGTTTGCGAGCGGCACCCCATCCAACCTGGTTGACTCCGTTTCGCTCACAGCGCCGAAGCGAAACGATTTTCCGGGCTATGTCGGCATGCAGTTCACCACCGGCTCCACTGGGGTCACCGTCAGCGAACTCGGCCGTTGGGTAATTGCGGGCAACAGCAATGGTCACCAGCTCGAGCTGATCGATGCCTCCACAGGATCAGTCGTGGCCGCAACCACGCTCAACACGGCAGGCTTACCCGCCGGCTTTGCCTACGCTTCATTACCTTTGCCGGTAACACTCTCGGCCAACCACTCTTACTATCTGGTGAGCCTAGAGACGAGCGGAGGGGACTATTGGTACGATAACTCCGAAACTGTGACACCCACCACCCTGGTCATAAGCATCGACCACGGCATGTATAGCTACAACAACAGTACATGGTACCCGGGTGGATTAGCCAATAATGCCTACGTTCCTGTGGACCTTATCGGTACCTCTGCGTCAACGATTTCAGCACCAACTGCTTCTCTCTCCGCAAACCCGACTTCCATCACGAGCGGCCAGTCATCGACCCTCTCATGGTCATCCGCAAACGCCACCTCCTGCACGGGCACTGCCTTCTCCACGGGCAATGCCGTCTCTGGCTCGGTAAGTGTTATACCATCAACGACTACTACCTACTCGGTAACTTGCACGAACGGCAGCACATCAGCGACCGCGAGTGCGACTGTCGCTGTCGCTGTAACTGCGCCAGCCCCCACCGCCACACTCTCCGCAAACCCCACTTCCATCACGAGCGGCCAGTCATCGACCCTCTCATGGTCATCCACAAACGCCACCTCCTGCACGGGCACTGGCTTCTCCACGGGCAATGCCGTCTCTGGCTCGGTAAGTGTTACGCCATCAACGACTACTATTAACTCGGTAACTTGCACGAACGGCAGCACATCAGCGACCGCGAGTGCGCAAGTCACTATAGCTGGGTCTACTGAAGACGAATTCGTCGGGCCATTCGCGTCGTGGCTAAATGTAAAGACCGTGTACGGCGCCAAAGGCGACGGGGTCACCGATGACACTGCCGCAATCCAAAAGGCATTAAATGCTTTGGCAAGTACCGGTGGTGGGACGCTCTACTTCCCCGCTGGCACATACATAATTTCGAGCACGCTTTCACCGAGTGCGATAACACGCTCCCAAATTATCGGCCAAGATCCATCAACCACCATCATCAAATGGGCTGGTTCTTCAGGCGGCGTTATGTTCCAAATCTCGGGATATAAGTGGAGTAAGGAAGGCCGCCTTACATGGGACGGCTCTGGTACGGCGGGGACAGGCGAATATCAAGCTTCCATCGCTCCTGATTATGGTACGTCCGTGACGAATTTCGATGAGGTATTCCAAAATATGGGCTATGGTTTGCGGATAGGCACCGGGAGCAACGCAGATGACACCCGAACTATTCTCCGGTGCAAATTCATCAACAATACATCAGCTGGGGTAAGTGTTGAAAGCTGGAATGCAATTTCAATTATGGTGTGGTATTCGACATTCCAGAACGATGCAATAGGCATAACCAATGGGGTGGCCGGTGTTTACAGCGTCCTATACAACACGTTCTTGGGCAGCACAATCTCCGATATTTGGGATGTTAATGGCGATTTCCTGTCCGTCCGTGGAAATTATTCCAGCGGGTCGAACCAATTTTATCACCATACTGCAGTAGGACAGAACACAAACACGGACATATTTCAAGGCAACACGGTCCTGGACACGAAAATCGCTGTCGCAATTCAGGCTCTGAATCCTCAGCAAATGACGCTTGTCGATAATAAAATCAGGAGCAAATCTGGGGCAACTGGCCCTGCCGCCTCTGTTAATGCTTCTGGTGGTGTGGGTGGCGATCTTATCTCCATCGGCAACACCTATACGGTCAGTAGCCCGATATCGGTCGTAGGGGGCATTCCAACCGATTCATCGACGCTAGACGATCAAATCGTTTCCTATTCGCAAGTCAACGGCACACCGCTTACGCTGCCGACACCTCAGAAATTGAATCGCCAGATCATCGAAGTTGCCGCAGGAGCAAGCGCCTCCACCATCCAAAGCGCAATTAACTCCGCCGGCGCCTATCAGGGCCAACGGCCGGTCGTGCACCTCCCCAAGGGCCTGTACTCTATCGCTTCCACCATTACAATTCCGGCGAACCTTGACGTGCAGGTGATTGGAGACGGCTTCGCTACTCTATTATATTGGTCCGGTGCTGCGAACGGAAGCATGTTTGCGCTGACCGCGCCGGGTAAGGCGTTGATCCAGGATATATGGCTTGTCGCCAAAAGTGGAGGCAATAGCGCGGCTGCATTTGTGATCCATTCCGAAGACGTTCCTGGATCGCGGATCCAACTATTGGATATTCTCGCAACAAATGGCACGACCGGCCTTAGTGCCACGGCACTTACCAATACAATGATGAATCTGTACGACTATTCAGGAATCAACCAGGCAGAATTTAATATCACAGGCACCGGCGCAACCGTGCCGAGCCAGCTCTCTTGTTTCGGATGCGATCTTTCTGGCACTGGCACAAATGGAACCGTCCAGGTCACACAAAATGCCAATCTTCTTGTCGAGGATTTTTGGGATGAGGCTTCGGGAGCCACAATGGCAACGCTAACTGGTGCAGCCGGTACTGTGACTTTCGAGAGCGGTCTATATCTGGACAAAACTAGTCAATCCCCGGCCTCGGTCACACTCAATAATTTCAACGGGAATTTTGCTTGGCTAAATTCCCACTTCCAGGTAGCCAGCAGCACAGTGGGTGCCGGGCCTATTGTAGTAACGAGCCCGACTTCAAACACCAACGTACTTGTTCAATCAGACTACTTTACACAACCTGCGTTTGGGGCTCCTTTCTGGATAGTCTCGCCCGGCGGCAATGTCTCTGCCCGAGATAATACTGTCCTCGTCAGCAGGGCTGGATCGTACCCGACAGCAAATCTTGGCGTTACCCCTAGTGCTGCGTTCACGCGCTCGATGTTCAACCAGAGCCGTACCGGGCTGCCGAGCCTCAACACACCGCTGGGTACAGGGATCACTGATGTGCAAATCAATAAAGTATGGATTGATAGTGCAACGACTGCCATTTCCGTCGTCACCCCATAACGGAAGCCCGTTATCCCGTCTTATTCACCGAGGGCTTGATTTTGGACTGGCGGATGTAGTGTAAGATATTGATTTAGTGTATGGATTGGTTGCTGACGCCGATCCTTCACGCCATCCCATCGAAGCCACACCCGGCATGATCGAAGATAAGGTGCCGTCGCAGGAGTGGTTGGAATTTGAAGGTGGCGTAATCTCCAGTTTGTTTGCTCAAACCGAATCGGCGTT
>Ga0185299_10006870_pt1 | contig 11929 bp, 8 predicted proteins | sample PaiPotPPA55metaG_FD_128002 | JGI IMG/M metagenome (GOLD analysis project Ga0185299, IMG submission 128002) | Iron sulfur acid spring bacterial and archeal communities from Banff, Canada, to study Microbial Dark Matter (Phase II) - Paint Pots PPA... ...
TCCCGCGGTGAACAGCCTGCCTCGGCAAGCCAGGCAGGCACTGGAGAAAACGCTGCCGGACAAGCATGTCAATTATAAAGTGGTGCGCCGCGAAGCCGGCATGGGCAGCCTCGGCCAACAACGCTTCGTGGCCATTGCCGATTGGCAAGGGGGTTGCATCGCGCGCGAAGCGAAAGCGACGGTGCCGTCCGCGTGTGTATGGCTGAACGGGAACGTGGGCCACGGCCAGTCGTACTACGAAAAGGCCATGCGAAGCGCGGTGCGATCACGCGACCCGTACCAAACAATTGTCGGCAATTGGCTGATCCGGCGGCTTTCTCCCGATTCCAATCCCATCGAGATTGAGGATCTGCCCAAAGAGCGCGACGAAAACATATTGCTGCACGCGATGGGATCGGAGGCCGCAAACGTTCACTCGGGGAGCCGCGCACAGGCTAAAAAACTCCTCAAAGACCTGCACCGCAGGAAATCCAATTGGCTGCGGAAGGCCGCCAAAGAAATGGCCAAGACGATGGAACGCGAGTGGAAGGCATACCGGAAATCGTGAGCGAAGATTGGTTTTGAGGAAGATCGGTTTGAGCGACGATTGGAACGTGATTTTGTTTTGGAACGATTTGATTGGGAATAAGATTTTCGACGAAAGGGAACTATTGTCGAGGAACTACTTTCGGTGTGCTGGCTTGCGTTCGGTCTGCTCGATCGATTTCGCAACCTGATCGTCAATCCGTTTGATTTCTAAGGCGAGGCGAGTGTCCGTAGGATTCTTCAAATACTGGGCGAAGAGCAGATTTCTCTTAACGGTCAATTCCTTGCGCTTCCTGCTCTCGTCACTGACCACGGCGTCCGACATGGAGACAACCTCCGCGAGCACTATACCCTTATCGGCGAGAAGAGTGTACGTTTTCGCACCTAGAGGCGCGAACCCGCCAGCAAGGCGCAGCGAGCGAGGCCAGATAGCCGCCGGCCCCACCTTGAGGGTGGCGCATTATAGTTTGGCAATAGGTGCCGTACGGGACATATTCGGCGGAGGCGCAGGTCCATCCTGATGCTACCGGGATTCTGATCTCCGGATTGGGGGACTACATCATGAAAAGCATGAATGCATACATCGGCTCACTGTTATTGGCCGCCGTCATTGTTGCGCCGGCTTTGGTTGTGACCGAAGCGCAAGCGCAAGAAGAACACGTCACTGTTCGCGTGTATGACCGGCATCACAAGGACTACCACAACTGGGATGGCCGCGAAGACCACGCTTACCGCGGCTACTTGGGCGAAAGACATCAGGAATATCGCGAATACAACCAGCAAAGTCGCCGAAACCAGGACAACTACTGGCGTTGGCGCCACCAGCATCCGGATCACGAGGAAAATCGATAAAATATAGCGAAACGCAGCGTGGGTCAGTGCGCGGTGCCTTGCAACTGAGAGAGGCACCGCGATGAACTGGGTCGTGCTGCATTGCGTGGCGACGCGGAAGCGCGCAGAGGTGTTCGCTTGATCTGTCGCGTCGAAAGCTATGGCGGACCAATGTGCCGGTTGAACTGAGAACGCCAACGAAAAGAACAGCCGCTTAAGGATGGCCTGCCGGCAAAAAACGAAACTAGCTCGGCGAAATGAACCTATCCGGCAACCTTCTTGGCTTCCGCGCGGAATTTTGCCCAGCGTTTTTTCGCTGCCTTCCCGATTTTCGCTCGTGCGGCGGCGGAGAGCGCTCGTCTTTTGACTCCCTTTAGTTCTTTGCCCGCTGAATTACCCAATGCCTGCGCAGCGGCGCGCACTCCACTCAACTGATGCTGGAGCTTGCCGAGCTGCTTTTCGAGCTTTTTTTCTTCACGCTTGATCGCCGATAGAATATCCATGAAACCTCCCAAAAAGAATCTATCGTAATCCAGGAATCTATACCAGTGATACCAAATCGTGATAAGTACTTATCTAGTATACGAAAGTGAAAACTGCAAACTACTTCCGAGGTTGGACAGAGACATCCTGGCTCTGGGAATCGCGAGGCGGATTGCTTTCGTCGCCTCGGCCGGCGCTCTCCGCTTTCGAATTTGCATTTTGTTTCGCAGTATCGTGTTGCGCTCCGTCTTCGTCGGGAGACTTGGTTTGTGACTCGGCGGTGTCGTGCTTGGCTGCGTCATTGCCGGAACTGGAGCTCACGTCAGAGTCGGAGCTATCGCCAGTACTAGCGTTATGCTTTTCACTTTTCGAGGCGGCGTTTTTTGGCTTGGCATCTTCCGCCTGGCTGCTTTTTTGTGAAGCGCCTTGGGTTTCGGCGCTTGGCGATTCAGGCTGCTTCCGATCGGTGCCTTTGACTTCTTGGCCTTTTCGGTCGGCGGCCTTCGCTTTCGAGTCCTTCGCTGCAACCTCCTTTGGCGTGGCTTCTTTGCCCTGTGGTTCTTTCGCGGCGGGTTTTTCTATATGGTCGGAGGCTTTTTGGGGTGCGGGGGCGAGCAAGTAGGCCATCCGGGCGCGGGCCGCGCGCCATTTGACGCTACTGGCGGTTTCGGCGCGGTCCAAGTAGGGCGCGAACTTTTCGTCGGTCACCGTGTTCTGCTCTTTCAAGAAGGTTAGAACCGCGGCATTCTGGGATTCCAGGGATTCGAGCAGCGTAAACAGCTCGTCCAGGACTGCTTTTATCGGATTGTCGGGCTTGTCCGTATCCATGCGTCCCTCATTGAACGTTGCGCAGGCATCTGGAAGATCTACGAACCGTGTCACGCGGCCGTGGCCTATCGGTAAGTAAGATGCGGGACGCTCGCGATAGTACTCGCGGAGGGCGGTCGTAGGGAGGTTGCGGCGGCAGTGTGTACACGGCCACAGATTTTCTGGTAAGAACTCGGGGGATTTGTTCGGCGTCGGTTACGCACGGCCGAACAGGCTGCCGCAAAATACCAAGAGTGTTTCCTCAGAGGCTGAAGCTCATTCATAGCGGGAGCCTTATGTCGGAGCTAAAGAGTGTGTGTGACAACTGAAAGCCAGGCCCTCAGCGGCTAAAGCCTTGTTGATTCGGCGTCAGTTACGGCACGGCTGAAGCCGTGCCCTGACGAGAACCGGGGTTCTCACACAGACTCTAAAGCTCCGACCCAGAGTCCGCTGGATGCGGGAGGATGCCGTTCAGTGGTGAATTTATGCTGTTCGATGCAGGAATAAATCGTTGGAAATCAGCGCGTTGATTCTTGCCGATGGCGATGGTAGCTTTGTAAGGCAACTACTAATCGTCCCCAGCGGACAACAGGCAGGGCTGTGCCCCTGCTACCTACTAAGGAGATCTTCTTTTGAGCGAAGCCTTACGCAACTTCTTGTTTACCTCCGAATCGGTTACCGAAGGACATCCCGACAAAATCGCCGACCAGATTTCCGACGCCGTGCTGGATGAGGTGTTGAGGCAGGATCCCAGGGGGCGAGTTGGATGCGAGACGCTGGTCACTACTGGCCTGGCCGTAATCTCGGGCGAAATCACCACTACCGCGACGCTTGATTACGACACGCTGGTGCGTGAGACGATTCGCGGGGTTGGGTATGACCGCGCGAAGTATGGCTATGATTGCGAGACGTGCGCGGTGATGAGCACGGTAAAGCGGCAGTCGCCGGATATCGCGATGGGCGTGGATACAGGCGGCGCGGGCGATCAGGGGTTGATGTTCGGCTTCGCATGCGATGAAACTGAAGAGTTGATGCCCATGCCGATTCAATTGGCGCACCGGCTGGCGCAGCGGCTTTCGGAAGTCCGTAAGAGCAAGAAAGTTCCCCACCTTCGTCCTGACGGAAAATCCCAGGTCTCCATTGAATATCGCAACGGGCGCCCAGTGCGCGTGGACACCGTGGTGATTTCGACGCAGCATGGCGAGAAGATCTCGAGCAAAGATTTGTATGACGCGATCATCGAGCATGTGATCAAGCCGATCGTTCCGGCGAATATGCTGGACCGGAACACGAAGTATCACATTAATCCAACGGGGCGATTTGTGATTGGCGGGCCGATGGGCGACGCGGGATTAACCGGACGCAAGATCATCGTCGATTCTTACGGCGGATACAGCCGTCACGGCGGCGGGGCGTTTTCGGGGAAGGATCCGTCGAAGGTGGACCGCTCGGCGTGCTACATGGCGCGGTACATTGCGAAGAACGTGGTGGCTGCGGGATTGGCGCGCAAGGCGGAAGTGCAGCTGGCTTACGCGATTGGAGTTGCTGAGCCGGTGTCGGTGATGATCGATGCGTTTGGGACAGAGACTGTGCCGGAAGAGCGGATCACTTCTCTGGTGCGCGAGTCGTTCTCGTTGACGCCGAAGGCGATCATCGAGGCGTTGGATTTGCGGCGGCCGATTTACAAGCCGACCGCGGCTTATGGACATTTTGGGCGCAGTGGGCCGGGATTTACTTGGGAGAAGACGGATCGGGCGGAGGCTTTGCGGAAGGCGGCTGGGCTTGGGGCGGTGGTGGGAGCGGAAGTCGGGGCGCGGCGGTAGTCTTTGGTTGGGTGTCGCTCCACAACGTGGTGCTTGCGGCGAAGTTTGCGAAGAGCGAAAAGCAGGTCCTTCACCCCGCAAGAGGCGCGGGGATTCGGGATGGCAGCGTGGTGGGTGATCGTTCTGGGATGACACGGCGCGTTCTTCTGAGTCTGTGGCGAACGTTGCTGGAGGCGACAAGCAGGGCCCTCAGTGGCTAAAGCCGCGTTGACTCTGCGGTGTTACGGCACGGCCCTTCGTACCTCAGGGTAAACTGAAGCCGTGCCCTGACGAAATCAAAGTTTGGTGGAAAAAATTCAATTGAGGAGCACTACTTGGCTACCGCTGAATTGAAAAAAGGTGATGTTAAGGATATTGGGCTCGCGGATGCGGGGAAGCGGAAGATTGAATGGGCGGGGCAGCAGATGCCTGTGTTGGAATCGATCCGCAAGCGATTTTTGAAGGAGCAGCCGTTGAAGGGGCTGCGGGTTTCCGCTTGTTTGCACGTTACCAGCGAGACCGCGAATTTGATGATTGCGTTGCGCGATGGCGGGGCGGATGCGGTATTGTGCGCTTCGAATCCGCTTTCGACGCAGGATGAGGTGGCGGCTTCGCTGAATCGCGATTACAACATTCCGACGTACGCGATCAAGGGCGAGGACAACGATACCTATTATTCGCACTTGCGGGCGGCGTTGGATCACAAACCGCAAATGACCATGGACGATGGCGCGGATCTGGTGACCATGCTGTTGACCAAGCGCACGGACCTGGTGCCGCACGTGATCGCGGGAACGGAAGAGACGACGACCGGCGTGATTCGTTTGCGCGCGATGGCCAAGGACGGAACGTTGAAGTATCCGATCATCGCGGTGAACGATGCGATGACGAAGCATTTCTTTGATAATCGTTACGGAACCGGGCAGTCGACGCTGGATGGAGTGATTCGCGCGACGAACGTTCTTTTGGCTGGACTGAAGGTGGTGGTTGCGGGGTACGGATGGTGCGGGCGCGGCGTGGCCATGCGCGCGAAGGGACTGGGAGCGGACGTGATCGTGACGGAGATCGATCCGGTGAAGGGGATCGAAGCGGTGATGGACGGATTCCGCGTGATGCCGATGGCCGCGGCGGTGAAGGAAGGCGACGTGTTTATCACCGTAACTGGAAACAAGAACGTGATCCGCGGCGAGCATTTTGAGCAGCTGAAGAATGGCGCGATCGTCTGCAACTCTGGACACTTCAACGTCGAGATCGATATTCCGGCCTTGGAAAAACTGTCCAGCGGGAAGAGGGAAGTGCGGCCGTTGGTGGATGAATATGTATTGAAGGGAGATCGCAAGGTTTACCTGCTTGGTGAAGGCCGGTTGGTGAATTTGGCTATGGCGGAAGGGCATCCGGCTTCGGTGATGGATATGAGCTTTGCGAACCAGTCTTTGTCGGCGGAATATTTGATGAAAAACCACAAGACGATGAAGCCGCAGGTTTACGTGGTGCCGGAACACCTGGATCGCGAGATTGCGCGATTGAAGCTGGAATCGATGGGACACAAGTTGGACAAATTGACGCCGGAGCAGGAGCATTATTTGGCGTCGTGGAATGAAGGGACCTAAAAGAAAGACGTAATGAAGTAATGACGTAAGGAAGTAAGGAAGAAACGAACAAGAGAGGGAGCAACGAGGGGACGAGGCCGGTGACTGGCTTCGTCCCGTTTTTTTTTGGCAAAGTCCTGTACGTTTTTAGGGGCGCGTTCGGAGGGGCACGGCCGTGGCGTGCCCCTACGGGATGGGAAGATTGTTATGTGGGATATGGCTGGGCAGGCTTTGGAGACGGCGCGGGTTCGCGGGGCGAAATATGCTGATGTGCGGGTGATGCATCTGCGTCAGCGCGATCTCACAACGAAAAATGGGCAAGTGGGGACGTTGGCGCAATCGGAATCGATTGGGTTGGGGATTCGTGTTTTGGCTGGCGGGGCTTGGGGATTTGCGTCGACGGACCGGTTGACGCGCGAGGGCGTATCGGCTTGCGCGGGGCGGGCGGTGGCGATTGCCAAGGCGTCGGCGATCGCGAAGCGCAAGGAGGTGGTGATGGCGGCGGAGGAGGCTTACGTCGATAGCTGGCAGAGTCCGTTTCGCAAGGATCCGTTCGAGATACCGCTGGAGACACAGCTGGCGCTGTTGCTTGCAGCGGATGCGGAGATGCGGCGCGTGAAGGGCGTGACCTTGACGGAAACCGATCTGCAATTTCGCAAGATCGATTCGTGGTTTGCGTCGAGCATCGGCTCACGGATTCATCAGCGGAAGATGATGTCGGGATGTGGGATTGTGGCGACGTCTTTTCAAGGCGACGAAATTCAGAAGCGGTCGTATCCGAATAGTTTTGGCGGGCAGCACTCGTTGCAGGGATACGAGCTGGTGGAATCGCTGGAATTGTTGAAGCACGCGCCTCGGGTAGCGGAGGAGGCGGTGGCCTTGCATTCGGCGGCGCAATGCCCGCAGAAAACCGGGACTTTGATTTTGGGCGGAAGCCAGTTGGGATTGCAGATCCATGAATCGGTGGGGCATCCGATTGAGCTGGACCGGGTATTGGGCGAGGAAGCGAATTTTGCGGGGACGAGCTTTCTCACCTTAGACAAGTTGAACAAGCTGCGTTACGGGTCGGAGATCGTCAATGTTGTGGCGGACGCGCGGCTCGAACATGGGCCGGGGTTGGGGAGTTTTGCTTACGATGACGAGGGCGTTCCGGCGCAGTGCACCGACATTATCAAGGGCGGAGAATTTCGCGGATATTTGTCGAACCGCGAGACGGCGCACCTGGTGGGCCTCGCGCGGTCGTCGGGAACGATGCGCACGGAAAGCTGGAATCGCCTGCCGATTATTCGCATGACGAATATCAGTCTGCTGCCAGGGACTTGGCGTTCGGACGATCTGATAGCGGACACGGATGACGCGATTTTGATGGAGACGAACCGGTCGTGGTCGATCGATGACCGAAGGTATCAGTTTCAGTTTTCGACGGAGATGGGGTGGGAGATCAAGGGCGGCAAGAAAGCGCGCATGTTGAAAAACCCCAGTTACAGCGGGATCACTACGGAGTTCTGGAATTCGTGCGATGCGATCTGCGATGAACGGGAGTGGGTGCTGTGGGGCACTCCGAACTGCGGCAAAGGGCAGCCTATGCAGACGATGGGGACCGGGCACGGGGCTTCGCCCGCGCGATTTAGGAATATTCGCATTGGGGCGGCATTTTCCGAGTCATGAGCGCGGCGCAGAAATCCTTGTCGCGCGGTGGGCGCGGCGCTGCTTCTGGCGCCGGTGGACTTCTTTCCGAACGCGAACTGCGGAGAATCATCGACAGCGTACTTCTTCTGGCCGAATCGACTGATGCTGAGGAGGCCGAAGTTCACGTGGACGAAGTCGAGGATTCGCTCACGCGGTTTGCGAACAACGCGATTCACCAGAATGTTGCCGAGCATGGGCTTACCGTTTCGGTGCGGACCGTTGTGGATGGGCGAACGGCACGGGCCACCACGAATCGCGTGGATGAAGATTCGCTGCGAGGCGCGATTGAGGCTTCGCTTTCGTTGGCGCACAGCCAGCCGAAAGATCCGCGGTTGCTGCCGGTTCCGGGGAAGCAGCGCTATCGGAAGGTGGAGCGGTTCGCGCGACCTACTGCTGCGCTCACGCCTGACGATCGCGCTCGCGCTGTCCGGCGGGCATGCGACCTGGCGGTGAAACGCGGGCAAGTTGCGGCCGGAATTTTTGCAAGCGGGGAATCGCAGACGGCCATGGGGAATTCTCGGGGACTGTTTGCGACGTATCGGGAGACGCACGCGGAATTTTCCATCACGATGCAGGAGGCGCCGGCGGCGAGCTGGGCCAAGGCGAATGCCGCGAACGTGAGGGACTTCGATCCGCACGAGCTGGCCGAGCGGGCGAGCGAAAAGGCTCATCGGGCTACGAATGCGCAGGAGTTGCCGCCTGGCCGATACACCGTGATTCTCGAACCTTCCGCGGTGCTGGATATTGTCGGGTTCCTTTTTTACGATTTTGCGGCTACGGCGCTTGCCGATAAACGATCTTGCTTGAACGACCGCATGGGGAAGCAGGTGTTCGGCAAGAATATCAGCATCGTGGACGATGCTTATCATCCGCTGCAACTGGGGGCGCCGTTTGACGGTGAGGGTATGCCGCGGGAGCGGGTGTTGCTGGTTGATCGCGGAGTGCCGAAGAATCTGGTGTATTCGCGGGCGTCGGCGAAATTGGCGAAAAAGAAGCCGACTGGACATGGGTTTATGTTGCCGAATGAACACGGCGAGGCGCCAGTGAATTTGGTGTTCAGGGGCGGGAACACTTCGGTGGAGGAGATGATCGCGTCGACCGAGCGGGGGTTGCTGGTGACGCGGCTGTGGTACATCCGGGAGGTCGATCCCTATGAGAAGGTCATGACCGGGATGACCCGGGATGGCTTGTTTCTGGTTGAAAATGGGCGGGTTAGTTCGGCGGTGCGGAATTTTCGGTTTAACCAGTCGCTGCTGGAGATGTTGAGCAATGTGGAGATGCTGGGGCCGGCGGTGCGGGCTAGCGGGGAAGAGGCGTTTGAGATGGTGGTGCCGGCGATGAAGGTGCGGGAATTTCATTTTTCGGAAGTGACCAAGTTTTAGTGGGATCGTGGGTATGGAAACAGGCAGGCTATTAGGATGTTTCCTCAGGGGCTGAAGCCCTTTGCGACTCCTGTGCAATGTCGGAGCTGAAGCTCCGACCCCTATCCGGAAGGTACGAAGGGGACAGAATCTGTCATTTCAGGACTTTCTTCAGAAAATCGATTTGTCTTATTGAAAATCTGAGTTGTACAACGTGCGCCTTCTCGGTCAATAAACACGTATGTCTTTGTGTCATGAGGGCCCGCGAGGACGGCGGCGGAGGCACCCGAATTGGGGGCATCCGGATCACGACGCCTGTGGTACGGGCTTTGTGGCGCAGCTGGGGAGCCCGCCTAGCCACGACATTATTCAGTATGCGTTGAACGCGCTGGAGCGGTTGACTCATCGCGGCGGTGTGGATGCCGATGGGGCCAGCGGCGATGGGGCCGGGCTGCTTACCTCCATTCCTGATGCTTTCTTTCGGGCGCGGGCGAACGAGCTGGGAATTGATCTGCCCGAGCAGTTCGGGTTGGGCTTTGCGTTTTTTCCTGTTGGGGCGTCTAGCGATGCGCGGGCTGCGGTTGAGGCTGCGGCCGATACCGAGCGGCTGCGAATTCTCGGCTGGCGACGGGTGCCGGTGGCGACGGCTTCGCTGGGGCGCATGGCGCTGGAAACGATGCCGGAGACTTGGCAATTCTTTGTGGCGGCGTTTCACCCTACGCGCGGGACTTCACGTTTTGAGTGGCGATTGGCGCTGCTGCGGAAGCGGGCGGAATCGTTGTTGCCGGCGCGTTGTTACATTTGCTCGCTGTCGTCGCAAACGGTGGTTTACAAAGGGCTGCTGACGCCTTGGCAGTTTCCGCAATTTTACGAGGACTTGCGCGATCCTTCGTTCGCGACGACCTTTGCGGTTTTTCACCAGCGGTATTCGACGAACACGCAGCCTTCGTGGCATCTGGCACAGCCGTTCCGCTATTCGGCGCATAACGGCGAGATCAATACGATCATTTCCAATCGGCGGTGGATTCGCGCGAAAGATCGCGAATTGCGCGCGACGCTGACGGTGGGGTCGTGGTTCCGGATTCTGGAAGAGAACGTCAGCGATTCGGCGAGTTTTGACAATGCCTTCGAGCAGAAATTATTGGAGGGATTTTCGCCCGAGGCGGCCATGCTGTCGATGGTACCGCCTGCGTTTGAGAATGATCCGCTGCTGTCGCGAGATGTTCGCGGCGCGCTGGCTTCGCTTTCGCAGGCTAGCGAACCTTGGGATGGGCCCGCGGCGCTGGTGTTTTCCGACGGGCAATTTGTCGGCGCGAAGCTGGACCGCAATGGGCTTCGGCCGCTGCGGTACACGTTGACGCATGACGGTCTGCTGATCGCCGGGTCGGAAACGGGCTTGGTTGATTTGGAGGAGTCGCGCATCGCGGAGCGCCAGCGGCTTGGGCCGGGCGAGATGATTCTTGCGAATCCGGTTACCGGCGCTGTTTTTCGGTGGCGCGAAATTCTGAAGCGTCTGGCTACCCAGCAATCGCGGAATGCGCTGCCGCAGGTGCGGCAACTGGCAGCGGCTGCGGCGACCGCTTCGGCGGAGCCCATTGCGCAGCACAAGCGCGTCGCGGCTGCGGCTGGGTGGACGGAAGACCAATTCAAGATACTTTTCTCGGCGCTGCCACACGGCAAAGAGGCTGACTGGAGCATGGGGGACGATGCGCCGCCGGCTTTTCTGTCTACGCTGCCACGGGCTTTGTGGGATTACTGCAAGCAGCGGTTCGCGCAGGTCACCAATCCGCCGATCGATCCGCTGCGCGAGTCGCACGTGATGTCGCTGGCCGTGCATCTTCCGAATGGCGTCGTTTTGCCGAGTCCGATTATCGGCGCGGGGCAACTGGCGGAGCTGTCCGCTACGTTTGGCCCGGTGCATCGCATCGAGTTTACGTTTCCTGCCCCAATGGGAGTTCCGGGCGCGCGCTGCAGCATTACTCAGCTGTCTACCCCTCTGAGTGGCAGCGGGCGCCCGGGGCTCCTCCTCCTATCCGATCGCGGGATTAGCGGTGAGCGCGCGGCGCTTCCGGCTTTGCTGGCCACGGCGACGGTGTGGAAGGCGATGGTGCGTGACGGGCTGTGGGATGTGCCGCTGATTGTGGAGTCGGCGCAAGTTTTCGATACGCATCACGTGGCGCTGCTGGTGGCGGCGGGCGCGAGCGCGGTGGTGCCGTATCTGGCGGATCAATTTGCCGAATCGCTGGAGGCGGGCGGGGCGGAGCGCATGCGTTCGGCGATCAATGCGGGTCTGCGCAAAGTTTTGGCGCGTATGGGTGTTTCGACTTTGGCGAGCTATCGGAACAGCCATTTGTTCGAGATCGTCGGGCTCAACGGGGATTTCTGCACGGAGTTTTTCGAGGATGTGGCCGATTTTCCCGGGCAGAAAAGCCTTGATGATCTTTTAAACGATTATTTGCGGATGCACAAGGCGGGCTTTTCCGGCGCGTCGGATGATCTTGGCGATTCCGGGCTTTTCCGCTTCCGCAAGGGCGCCGAGTTGCATGCGAATTCGCCTGAGATTGTGCGGCGACTGCATGCCCACGTGCGCGCGCCCGAGGCAGGGAAGTATGCGGCGTTCGAGGAACTTGCCGAAAGCCAGGGAACGGTGTTTCTGCGGGATTTGCTGGAAACGGTGCCGGCGTCCTTGCCGATTCCGGTGGAAGAAGTCGAACCGGTTGAGAACATCGTGCGGCATTTCAGCACGCAGGCGATGTCGTTGGGTTCGCTGGGCCTCGAAGCGCACCGCACGCTTGCGCTGGCGATGAACCAACTCGGCGGGCGGAGCAATACCGGCGAGGGC
>Ga0185299_10006871_pt1 | contig 11929 bp, 12 predicted proteins | sample PaiPotPPA55metaG_FD_128002 | JGI IMG/M metagenome (GOLD analysis project Ga0185299, IMG submission 128002) | Iron sulfur acid spring bacterial and archeal communities from Banff, Canada, to study Microbial Dark Matter (Phase II) - Paint Pots PPA... ...
TCAGATTCGGATTGCGCGGATCGGACCGCAGCGCCTCGCGAAAGAAAGTCGCCGCGGCCACGGTATCGCGCTCGGAGCCCGCGACAAGCGCGGCGAGATAATTGCCGGACGGGCTTTCGCCGACCTCGAAAGGGGCCGGTATGGCCAAATTTTCCCGCGCCCGCGCTTGCGCGCTCGCTAGCGCGGCCGGAAAAGCCAACGCCAGCAGGAAGAGCACCGCGAACCCGCGCAAGGCGCGGCGGCGACAACGCCGGCCATGATCTTTGCGGCCATGATCTTTCTGGGCAAACTTCGACTTAATCGGCATATAACCGTCTTTCCGTGCAAGAGGCGATATTCCGGCCGCCAAGGGCGCGAACACGCGATGTCTCGCGACGAACATGGCCGTTTTGCGTTGCCCGGACTAAATTGAACCCGCTTTCACGGTAGGGATGACACTCCGGTGCCGGAGGCACATCCAAATCGATCGAGGCGGCCGTTCGGACGGGTTGGCGCGCAACACGAATGATCAGCTCTGCCCAGGCCTTAGCTTATAGAAAATATGATGCCCAATAACGTCCATTTTTTCAAGTCTTCTTGCCCAGCGTGGCCGGATATAATTGGCATGAAAATGGGTCGAGCCGCCGATATCGGAAACATAGGTCTTGCCGTTTGTCACTTCGCCGGCGATGCGGACCGCCTGCCGCCAAGCATCGGGTTCGTCGATGCGCAGGGATTTGCCTGCGCAGGCAAAAGAGAACTGGCAAGCATTGTAATGCCGCCGGTTTTGGTAGACAACGCCGCAGATGGTCGCCGGATAAAGCCTGCTCGAGACCCGGTTCAAGACAACCTGTGCAACCGCCGCCTGACCTTCCCCAGATTCGCCGCGAGCTTCGAAATAGATGGCTTCGGCAAGGCAACGATTTTCCCGCGCCGATTTGTCCTGATCGATGAGCGCCGCGTAATTTGGCCGTACCCCTGCCGCAGGAATCTCGCCCATGCCGGGTGTCCGAGGCACCCCGGGGAGCGCGATGACCTCGACCGGTGCCGAATCCGCCGGGGCGGGCGTCGCCGATCCGAGCGTGATCGCGCGGCGGATCGCGGGCGTCGCTCCTTGCATCAGCCGCTCGTTGATCGCGGCTGGCCGCATCGTCATCGCGGACCCGTCCCGGCCCGGCGAAGCCTCGGCGCTGGAATGCGCCGTTACCGGACTGTCGCCAGCGGGCCACGGCTCGAAGGCGGCGACGCTGTCGCGGCCGGATACCTCGTCGTCCGGAACCGCGAAGGCGCTCGCCGGCCGGGTTTCGTCATGATGGAATATCAAATCGCCGGCGCGGAATTTGGCGACGCCTCGAGAATCGCGAAGTCTCGTGTCGAATGCCGGCCGTAAACCGGCCAAGGGATCTCCCTTGTTGCTGCGGTCGACCTCTGGAAACCGCCGGGCATTGCGTTTCAAATCGGCGCGCGGTTCGATTTCGTCGGGCAGACGCTTGAATTCTTCGCCGTCTCCGATCGACAGACTCGCCTGTCGCAAGACTTTTCGTGCCTCGCCCGGGAACTTGCCAAAATCGAGGCCGAGCGCCGGCGGTAGCGCCGGGACCAACACGGCGGGCGGCGCCGGCACTCGCCAAGGCAAAGGCGCGATAGATGCACCAGACGCGGCTTCCTGACCGGCATCCGCGCTCATCGAGACGGCAAGCGCCATGCCAAGGCACCATGGCGCAATGGCGCCCGCCGCCCAACCGGTCCGCGAATAACCCATGCGCGTCTCACCCTCATCGCAGGCGTTGGCGCATGCCGCCTGCCCACGATGTTTATTGCCGGGTAAGCTTGAGAACAGGTTACTAGAGGCGGGCTAGGAGCGTGCCAGAATGGGGCGGATCGAGGGGCCCGATTGCGCGATTGCAGGCATGGAAGGATCGGCTCTCTACCGGCGAACCGGCGCCGCAGGACGATCAATAGGCGCGATTGACGCAGAAATCGATGACGTCGCTCAGGGCGAATTTCCACGCCGAGGCGGGAAACAGCCCCAGGGCGTCGCGCGCCATGGCGCCATAATGGCGGGCTCGCTCGATGGTGTCCGCGAGCGCTCGGCGGTTGTGCATGGTCGCGATCGCGGTCTCGAGGTCGCCCTCGGCGATTTGGCCCTGCTCCAGGGTGCGGCGCCAGAACTCCCGTTCCTTTTGCGAACCGCGCCGGAACGACAGAACGACCGGCATGGTTATCTTCCCTTCCCGGAAATCGTCGCCGATATTCTTGCCGAGTTCGGCCGATGTTCCGCCGTAGTCAAGCGCGTCGTCGATGAGCTGGAACGCGATACCGAAGTTCAGGCCGTAGCCGCGGCAAGCCGCGATCTCGGGCTTCGGCCGCCCTCCGAGCAGGGCGCCGACTTCCGAAGCGGCGCCGAACAAAGCGGCCGTCTTGGCGCGGATCACCGCGAGGTAATCGTCCTCGCTCGTCGCGGTATCCTTGGCGGCGGAAAGCTGCATGACTTCGCCTTCGGCGATGACCGCGGCCGCGGACGAGAGCGTATCGAGGCAGGAGAGCGAGCCAACCTCGACCATCATTTTGAAAGCCTGGCCGAGGAGGAAGTCGCCGACGAGAACGCTCGCCTCGTTGCCCCATAGCATGCGCGCCGCGAGCTGGCCCCGGCGCATGTCGCTCTCATCCACGACGTCGTCGTGGAGCAGAGTGGCGGTGTGCATGAATTCCACCGCGGCAGCGAGCTTGATATGTCCCGCCCCGGCATAGCCGCAAAGCCCGGCGGCCGCCAAGGTCAGCATCGGACGCAGCCGCTTGCCGCCGGACGAAATCAAATGGTTGGCGACTTCGGGGATCATTGAAACATCGGAGGCCGCGCGGGAAAGGATCGTCTGATTGACGCGTTCCATGTCCTGCGCCACCAAGGCGAGCAGCCCGTCGATGCCGGGCTCCCGCATTTTTTCTTCGACGGGAATGACAACGCCCAAGATTGAATTCTCCGAATATCGGCGGCACTCATTAGGGCGCGGCTTAGGCTTCTCTTAGGGTGCGGCGTGGCGCTTCGCAACCAGGAGCGCGATCGGGCCAGTCTCGTTGGATCTGTTTTCCCACGCAAAGGGCTGGCGGGCAAACCCTAGATTGCTTTAATGCCCCGCATGGAACAAATGCCAAGGCAAGTTCCGCGCGGGACTGATAAAAAGTCCGAAATCGTTAAACGATGGAATGCCGTTCCGCGCGCCGGTTTTGGCGCCATCGCGATTCTATTGGAGGCGGATTGATCGAGCTTCTGCGCACCAACGACCTTGTGTTGATTTCGCGGGTTGAAGCAATTCTCGCGGAAATCGGCCTCGCGGTTTTCGTCGCCGACCGGCATATGAGCGCGCTCGAAGGGTCTTTGTCCTTTTTGCCGCGCCGGGTGCTGGTCGCGGCTGATGCCGCGGCGCGCGCGCGGAGGGCATTGGCGGAGGCAGGGCTCGGCGCGGAATTGCGCGATGGCTGAGGCAGTTGACGATCGCTCGCCCCCGGTCGTCGCCGATGCGTTTCTCGGTGGCCGGCTCCTGCTTCGGCAGCCGGCCGAAGGCCACCGTTGCGGCACCGACGCCGTGCTTCTCGCGGCGGCGGCGCCGGCCGATTTTTCCGGCCTTGCCATTGACGTTGGCGCCGGCGTTGGCGCCGCCGGTTTGGCCCTGGCGGTGGCGCGGCCCGGCGTCCGCATAGGCCTATTGGAGAAGGACCCGTTCATCGCTGGACTGGCCCGCGCGAATCTCCTGCAAAATAAGCTCGCGGGCCGAGGCGATGTCCTTGAAGCCGATGTTTTGTCGAAGGCGAGCAGGCGCGGCGCGGGCTTGCCCGATGAAAGCGCCGGTCTCGTCATCACCAATCCGCCTTTTCTCGACCCTAGCCGGGCGCGGCTTTCGCCGGACCCTCGAAAGCGGCGCGCGCATGCCATGCCTACCGACGGCGCGCTTGCCGCCTGGATCGTGGCGTCGCTGGCGCTGGTTGCGCCCGGCGGATTATTTATTCTAATCCATCGTCCGGACGCCTTGCCTCTTATCCTACAAACCATGGCGGGGCGCGCCGGCGATATCGCGGTACTGCCGGTCTATCCGCGGCGCGAGACCACGTCAGGGCGCATTCTCGTGCGCGGGGAAAAAGGCAGCCGCGCGCCACTCGCGATCGCGCCGCCGCTCGTGCTTCACGATGGAGAGGGTTTCACCGAAGCCGCCGATGCCATCCATAGAGGCGTGGCAATGATCGAATGGTGAAGCGCGATGCACGAGTGCCATCGTTGACACGAAGACACCCGATGTCCTTCAAAGCAAGCCGCGCAACCCCTACATCGGGTGGTGGTGGTGGTGATGATGGTGGTGGTGGTGGTGGTGGTGGTGGTGGTGGTGGTGCTCCTCCATCTTCATCTTACCCTTAGCATACCCACGGTGATGCGCTTTTTCGGGCATGGCTTCGGCAGCCGAGGGCTCCCCTGCTAAAAGTCGCGAGGACTGAAGCTTCACAAGCCGTTTGCCTTCGTCCTCGCGGCGTTGCCGCTTGCCCGCAAACATGATGTAATTCCGCTATTTACAACAGTCCTGCAGCCAGCTTGCGAACACGCCGTCTATCGTCGTTTCGGTCAAGTCATCTTTTTATAGTAAGGCCATGTTAACAGGGAGTTATTAATAGAAGCCGACCACCGCGCCGGCTTTTCGATCGCGGTATTTCTCAGGTTACTTCTTCGCCCTGGCTTATTACCAATAATACCTGTGCCATCTGTGCCAACGATGCCATCTGTGCCACCTGTGCCACCTGTGCCATCTGTGCCAATAGTGGCGACGGTGCCAATAATACCTTCGATAATAATAGGTCTTTTCGACGGAGGCATTGGGGGCTGGTGTCGCGAGGGTCCGCACAGTTGGCGCCCCGGTAACTAGGCCCGCCGCCGGTGCCGCGTTCCCGGCACTCGCGAAGATACCGCCATAGGCGGTCAAGGCCGCAATGGCGGTTATTCTCAAAAGCTTCATTTTTCTCTCCTTCCGGTCGATGGCGTTCGATCGTAAAATCGCCGCCCGCCGCGCGTACTCCTGTAGCGGCAAATTATGACAAATTATGACAAATTATGACAATGACATTTTCAAAAACCTCACGCGGGTTAGCCTTGACAATATAGGCGCCGCCGAGCCATTGCCCAGGCCCATGGACGGAAATATCGCGCACGCTATTATATGGCTTGATATTATATGGCTTAGCCCTCCGCCGGTTCGCTTCGCCGCGGCCTCGGCGGTTGTCGCGCAACGGCGCCAACAGAAAACTCCGCCCATCGAACGGGCCAAATCATGAACGAAGCCGGCGCGGCAAAGGAAAGAGATTCCGGTTCGCCCGGCCCGGCGCGCTCCTTCCAGGACCTCATTTTAACGCTGCAAAAATTCTGGGCCGGACATGGTTGCGTCATCCTCCAGCCCTATGACCTCGAAATGGGGGCTGGCACGTTCCATCCGGCCACGGCGCTGCGCGCGCTCGGCCCGCGCCCCTGGAAGGCCGCCTACGTGCAGCCTTCTCGCCGTCCCAAGGATGGGCGTTACGGCGAAAATCCGAACCGGTTGCAGCATTTCTATCAGTTCCAGGTGATCTTGAAACCTTCGCCGCAAGATCTCCAGGCGCTTTATTTGGCCTCGCTCGAAGCGATCGGCATCGATCTGCACCGCCACGATATTCGCTTCGTCGAGGACGATTGGGAAAGCCCGACGCTTGGCGCCTGGGGGCTCGGCTGGGAATGCTGGTGCGATGGCATGGAGGTCTCGCAGTTCACCTATTTTCAGCAGGTCGCGGGAATTGAGTGCGCGCCGGTGTCGGGCGAACTGACCTACGGGCTGGAGCGGCTCGCGATGTATGGGCAAGGCGTCGAGGATGTCTACGACTTGAATTTTAACGGCCGCGAAGGGTCTGAGAAGGTCACTTATGGCGACGTTTTCAAACAGGCCGAGGAGGAGTATTCACGCTATAATTTCGAAGCCGCCGATACCGGCGTCCTGTTCCGGCATTTCAAGGATGCGGAAGCCGCGTGCCATGCGCTGCTCACCGGCGCAGACGATAGCGCGCGCCATGTGATGGTGCTGCCAGCCTACGACCAATGCATCAAGGCGTCGCATATTTTCAACCTCCTTGACGCGCGCGGGGTTATCTCGGTCACCGAGCGGCAAAGCTATATTCTTCGCGTCCGCGACCTCGCCAAGGCTTGCGGGGTCGCCTGGCTCAAGACACAAGGCGGCGGGGCTTGAGGTTGGGGCCGTACTCGCGAATGCGGGGAGCGGAGGAAGTCGCAGCCGCAATAATTTTTTTCCAACTCGTGCACCGCCACGCGTCCTCGGTTGACGCGACAGCGGGCGCTGGGCGCCGCGCAATCATGACACGCGCCGCAAAACGACAATCATGACACGCCCATGACACGCCGTAAAACGGGAGCCATGATCGGCTCCGTTCAAACGGCTAAGCGGATCATGCTCCCGCTCAAGCAGCGACGTTGCGGTTTAGGTCGCAATGGGCCGCGCCCTCAGCGGTTTACTTGACCCCACGCTTCGGCGCGCGGCGCATTGACGCCGCGCTCTCGCCGCCAGCCGGCCGTAGCAACAAGCGCGTTGGCGATAGTACGGGGACCCCCAATCAGTAGTAATAATAGGGGTATCCATAGTATGGGTAGTACCCGTAATAACCGCCCGTCGCCAGCGCGAAAGGAACCGTAGCCAAGCCAACGGCGGCGCCCGCAGCGGCCGCGGCCGGGTTCCAACCATAATACCTATGGTAGCGCCAACCGTAGTGACGGTACCTGTGATGGTACCATCCATGGTGCCTATAGTGGTGCCGGTAGTAATAGTGGGCCTGTTCGATCGGTATTGATGGCATTACAACCTGCGAGCTCGCTACACTCGTAGGACCAGCTGAAGCGGTCGCGGTAAGCGCAAGCAAGGCGGTACCCGAGACCATCGAAATTCTTTTCGTATCCATGACACAACTCCTTGAGGTTATGCGACACCTCCTGTGAAGTTCTGCAAACGCGTGTCTGGCTTCGTTTGTTCCGTCCCGTCGAAAATCGTTGAACCCATGCCTGATTTCGCGGCACGGGATTTTCTTGTTGACAAGCTCCATCTATACAAGGCGGCTATTGCCCGCTCAACCGGCGGGCTGAGCTACGAGCCGTATTGAAACGCTACGATGCCCGACCTTTTGCTCGAGCTTTTTTCCGAGGAAATCCCCGCCCGCATGCAAGCACGGGCGGCCGAGGATCTCCGCCGTCTCGTCACCGGAGCCTTGCGCGAGCGCGGCCTTTCGTACGCGGGTGCCGCGAGTTTTGTGACTCCCCGGCGGCTCGCCCTGCACATAGCCGGTCTGCCGGCGCGCCAGCCTGATACGCGCGACGAAAAGCGAGGGCCGCGGGTCGGCGCGCCCGATGCCGCGGTGCAAGGCTTTTTGAAAAGCGCGGGTCTTAAATCGCTCGCGGAAGCCAAAATCCAAAGGGATTCCAAAAAAGGCGAATTCTATATCGCCGTCATGGAGCAAAAGGGCAGGGCGACGATCGAGGTCTTGGCCGAGGTCCTGTCCGCCGCGATAAAGGGCTTTCCGTGGCCGAAGTCCATGCGCTGGGGCGAGGCCTCGGCGCGGACCGGCTCACTGCGCTGGGTGCGCCCGCTGCACGCAATCCTCGCGACATTCGGCCCGGAGACGGAAGAGACCGAAGTGGTACATCTTTCTGTCGATGGCGTCGCCGCCGGCAATTTCACCTTCGGCCACCGGTTCATGGCGCCCGGCAAAATTAAGGTGCGCCGTTTCGACGATTACGTGGCGGCGCTGGAAAAAACCAAAGTCGTGCTCGATCCCGCAAGGCGGCGCGACATCATCCTTTATGACGCGCGCGACCTCGCCCTGGCGCAAGGGCTCGAACTCGTCGAGGACGAGGCGCTCTTGCACGAAGTCGCGGGGCTGGTCGAATGGCCGGTGGTGCTAATTGGCGAATTCGACGCCGCTTTTCTCGACATCCCGCCGGAAGTCGTCAGGACAACGATCCGCGTCAACCAAAAATGTTTCGTGTTGAAGGATCCTTCGAGCGGACGCCTCAGCCACAAATTCGTGCTGGTGGCGAACATTGAGGCAGCCGATGGCGGCGCGGCGATCGCCGCAGGCAATGGGCGGGTCGTGCAAGCGCGGCTTTCCGACGCTAAGTTTTTTTGGGAAACCGACCTCAAAATCAAACTCAAAGACAGATTGGCGAAGCTCGATCAAATTGTCTTCCACGAAAAGCTTGGGACTCAGGGAGAGCGGGCCAATAGACTGGAAGACCTTGCCCGCGAAATTGCCCGTAACATTGGAGCCGATAGTAACCTTGCCGCACGAGCAGCGCGTCTTGCCAAGGCTGATTTGACCTCGGAGATGGTCGGTGAATTTCCCGAACTGCAGGGCGTGATGGGACGCTATTATGCGCTCGCGCAGGGCGAGGATGCGAGCGTTGCCGAGGCGATCGAGGATCACTACAAGCCGCAGGGCCCAAGCGATCGGGTGCCTGCCTCGCCGATCGCGATCAGCGTCGCGCTCGCCGATAAGTTCTACACTCTCACTGCCTTCTTTGGGATTGACGAAAAGCCGACAGGGAGCAAGGATCCTTACGGTTTGCGCCGCGCGGCACTTGGCATTATCGCGCTCATCCTCGAAAACAAGCTACGTCTTCCGCTGCGATCTCTTTGCGAAGTGCTCGCGCGAATCCCACTCACGGAGAGGCGTGGCGCAGGCGCGCTCACGGGGCCTGTTGTCAATCCGGACGTATTGTTCCATCAGCTCATGAGCTTTTTCAGCGAGCGGCTCAAAGTCTATCTTCGCGAGCGCGGCGCGAGATACGATCTCATCGACGCGGTGTTCGCTTTGCCGGGACAAGACGATCTCCTTCTGATCGTATCCCGCGTCGAGGCGCTTGGCCGTTTTCTCGATACGGAAGAGGGCACGGATCTGCTCGCCGGCTATCGCCGCGCCGCCAATATTCTCCGTGCCGAGGAAAAAAACGATGGGCTGGGCGCGTTCGACGGCGCCTTCGATCCTACGCTTCTTAAAGATACGACGGAAATTCAAGACACGGCCGAAAAACTTCTTTGGAGAGTAATAGCCAATATCAGCGTCGAGATACCGGAAAAACTGAAGTTGGCTTACGAACGGATCGGCCAGCCCGGATTCGAACAACAGACGCCTTTTGAGGATGCGATGGAATCCATGTCCTCGCTGCGCGACCCGGTCGATGTATTTTTCGAGAATGTGACGGTCAACTCTGGCAATCCGGTGCTGCGGCTCAACCGTCTGCGACTCCTGAACGAATTACGAACCGCGATGCACAAGATCGCCGATTTTTCCAAGATCGCGGGATAAGCTACCGAATTCTTTTAGTTCATGAAAAAAGCACAAATCGCAGCGACGGCCTGCAAGATGGTGCCCCAGACAATGAACCACAGTCCTTTGCTTGCTGATCGGCTTTGCTCTAGAAGGCTTTGAACCAAGGGTAGTCTAAGTTGCTACTCGATAGTCCCTCCGGACCATCTAGAGACGCCGATCTTAACGGCTTGCAGGTCAGTGAGCACCACCGCTTTTGCAGTGATCCATGCTCCGTATGCAGTGAGCGTCAGAGAAATCAACGTAGGGATGAGGATCCACGCTTTTTGCGTCAGTAAATGGTTTAGCGTACAAGGATAGATCATCGTGTTATTTCCGAAAGTGCGATGAGATGAGTAGCAGATCGCCCTTTTAATATGATCTATTTTAGGTCGCGTCGCCGATTTTTCCAAGTTCGCCGGATAACTGCGAAGGCAGATTCCGGCGCATTAATTTCGCGTCGTAGTTTATCCTTTCGTAAATGGGTCCGCTTCGAAGCGCGCCGGCTCCGCCTTGCCAGGAGAACGGAATGGACGCAGGATGAGGCTGAAACCGGCGGCTGCCTGGGGATTGCCGGTTGACCTCTAAATTCGAGAAGAAATCCCTCAATCGGCGTCAAGCTTGGATAAGGAGAAAACTATGGAGCGTCGTGAATTCCTTGCCGCGCTGGGAACCGCTGCGACAATGTCGTCCGCCTCTCAGGTCTTTGCTCAGACTGGCGGCGGGAGCCCTCAGAAGGTCAATGTCGCTCTTTATGTCAGTCTCGAAGCCAAGCCTGGACAAGAAGAGGCGGTCGCCGAGTTCTTACGCCAGGGCAAGGCATTGGTCGAGGCCGAACCGGCGACGATTGCCTGGTTCGGCGTTCGTCTCGGACCCTCAACCTTCGCCATTTTCGATGCTTTTCCCGATGAAGCCGGCCGGCAAGCGCATTTGGCCGGGAAAGTGGCCGCCGCGTTGATGGCGAAAGCCGGAGACTTGCTGGCCCAACCGCCTGCGATCCGCAAGGCCGACGTTCTGGCTTCCAAGTTGCCCGGCTAGCGCTCTTCAAGCGATTGACGCAGCCGGCGTTAATCGAACTCCCCGATGCGGCCGAGCCTGGAACGCGGCCTCGATCGCAAGCCCGCTTGCGTCCGCGCTGGCGCTCGTATCCCATTGCGAGCCTTAAACTCACAGTTCCGTGAACCAGCAAAGAACAAGCCGATTCTTTAGCGTTCACGAAAATTTGCGCTCACGATAAAGCAGCATAATAAGTCGCCCCCTCGGCAAATAAATATTTTCGATGCGCCGGACAACAAAAAATGATTTCCCCGGCCCCCTCGCGGCGCGTAGCTTTCTACGACCCTGCAAGCCGGACGAGCATTAGTTAATGTGCAGCCGCCGGCGAGCAATGACAATGATAGAGCAAAGAGGCAAGTGACATGAGCTTAGTAACAGGAACTGCGCGCACCGGCGAGGCCGCGGCCGCCGCCGAGGCGCCCCTTTTCAACGGGATTCCGTTGATTCTCGGGACGATCGCGATCAACACCTTCTATATCGGCGTTCGTATCTACGAGCAAGTCTTCGGCCAATTCGCGGGGCTCGATTCGTTCGCCCCCGAGTTCACCACCTACTGGATGACCATCCTCTACATCGAGGAGCCGGTCGAATTGATCTCCTTCCTCGCCTTGGTCGGCTGGATGTGGAAGACCCGCGACACCGATCTAGAGCACGTCCACCCGCGCGAGGAAATGCGCCGTATCTTCAACCTGATCAGCTGGATTACCGTCTACGGCATCGCGATTTACTGGGGCGCCAGCTACTTCACGGAGCAGGACGGCACCTGGCATATGACGGTGATCCGCGACACCGACTTCACGCCTAGCCATATCATCGAGTTCTATATGAGCTACCCGATGTATATCGTGATCGGCGTGGGCGGCTTCATGTATGCGAGGACCCGGCTTCCGACCTACGGCTCCAAGGGCTGGTCGATTGCCTACGTTCTCCTGTTCGTCGGCCCGTTCATGATCTTCCCGAACGTCGGGCTCAATGAATGGGGTCACACCTTCTGGTTCATGGAGGAACTGTTCGTTGAACCGCTGCACTGGATGTTCGTCTTCTTCGGCTGGTTCTCGCTAGCGGTCTTCGGCGTGGTGCTGCAGCTGCTTGGCCGCGTCGTCGAGCTTGCGCACGGCCACGAGGATCTGCTCGGTCTCGAGGCGGCGGAATAAGTCAGCGCTTCGTGTGTTGAGGATTAAACAAGCGTAAGTAATTTCCCCCGCTGGCGCTGACGCTCCGGCGGGGGAAATATTATGGGAGCTCAAGACAATGATGATACGAGGAATCGCCGCGTGGCTCCTGGCCATGGTTCTGTCCGCTTCCGCCGCGCATGCCCATGGCGGGGTGGGCATGGTGGATAAAAGATGCGTTCTGCGGATCGGCCCGGACATCATGTTCTTCACCGGATATCAGCCGCAAAATTCCCGGGAGGAGTTTTGCGACGATATCCCAAGCACCGGGCAAATGGTTGTCGCGCTCGATATGCAAGAACCCGAGCTCCGCGACATGCTGACGGAAATCCGCCTCATCAAGGATG
>Ga0185299_10006873_pt1 | contig 11926 bp, 15 predicted proteins | sample PaiPotPPA55metaG_FD_128002 | JGI IMG/M metagenome (GOLD analysis project Ga0185299, IMG submission 128002) | Iron sulfur acid spring bacterial and archeal communities from Banff, Canada, to study Microbial Dark Matter (Phase II) - Paint Pots PPA... ...
TGGGGCTCGGGCAAGCCGGGAATCGAAGATACGCTGCTTTCCTTCCAGTCGGACACGGAGGCTTACTACGGGCGGCTCGCGCAGGCACGAGACTACTCCCGCCGGGCGGTGGATGCGGCGGTGCGCTCGGATGCCCGGGAGTCCGCGGCAATCTGGCAGGTGAATGAAGCCTTGCGGGACGCCGAGTTCGGGAATGTGGCCTTGGCCAGGCAAGAAGTGGCGGCGGCGTTGAAGCTTTCTCCCGGCCGCAACGTAAAGTTGCTCTCGGCGCTGGCGCTGGCTCGATCCGGCGAAACGGCGCAAGCCAAAGCTCTTGCCGATGAGTTGGAGAAAAACTATCCGTCAGCCACGCTTCTAAAGGTTTACTGGCTGCCAACCGTCCACGCTGCCTTGCAATTGAATGCGAACAATTTCACGCAGGCCCTCGAATCCCTTGAAGCAGCGGCTCCCTACGAACTGGGTCTACCTGACCAATTTCAACTGGGAACCATGTACCCCGTGTACGTGCGCGGCCTGGCATACATGTCGATTCACGACGGGGCAGCCGCAGCAGCGCAGTTCCAACGGATCGTCGACCATCCAGGAGTTGTCGTCAACTTTCCGCTGGGCGCCCTGGCACGTCTGGGATTGGGCAGAGCGTATGTGCTTTCCGGCGACAAAGACAAGGCTCGCGCAGCCTACCAGGAGTTTCTAACTCTCTGGAAGGATGCGGACCCCGGCGTGCCCATCCTGCAACAAGCCAAAGCGGAGTACGCGAAGCTGCAGTAGCAGCGTGGCGATCTTCCAACCATGCCTGACCTGCTTGCACAAGAATTGTCAACTGACGCTATCTCGCCTTAGGCGTCATTGACCCGGTCAATGACGCGCTAGCCGGTAGCGGGCTGTCTTAAATTATTTCGCGTGACGCGGTTGGCGCCGCAGGGTTTCCACGATCAAGCCGGCCAGCGCGTATGTAAAGGCATTCGCCGCTAGAACCTCATACAGGCTAATGGGGTAATGCCTGCCAGCTATCGCAACGGGGCAGGTTAGGCTGATGAGAGTCCAGACGTCCCGCATTCTTTCGCTTGTAGACGGGAAGGTTGCGATGGCAAAGAGTGCCCAGAAGACGGCAACTAGAAAGCCTGCACCCGCCCACATAGCAATTCTGTATTTCACGGTGCCGCTCCTAACCAGCATCATTCTACGACTTAGCGCTCCCGAAGCGTAAATGTTCAGAACACGCCATAGCGCTTATTGAGCGCGCCGCATCTGCAGAAGATCTTTCTTCTACGCGCCCGCGGCAGTCCGCGCGGGAACGCCGCGACCGATGCCCGCTGTTGCCCCCTCCCCCTGCCATTTCCGGCTCAGACCTTCAAGCTGAGCCAGCACCTTCTGAATATCCTGCATGCGGTCGGTAATCCCATAGGTCACGGCCGGCGGGATCGTCTGTTCATAGTGCCGAAAAACAAACCCCGCGCCCTCCAGCGTCCGCAGCCGCTCCGTCAGCACGCGCGCCGAAATGCCTTCCACCTGCCGGCGAAGAACTCCAAACCGCATGGGGCCGTTGTTGCTCAGCGCCCACAGAACGTGCAACGTCCAGGGGCGCGTGAGCAGTTCCAGCATTCCCCCAATAGCACAGGGAGACGGGTTTTGCGCGGATCGTCGCTTCGGATTCATTGTGATACTAGGTTACTATAAAGTTCCTGATATGTAAAGAGTCTATAGTTATTTATTGTAACCACAGCCAGGGAGGGTCATCTAAGCAATTGGGTAAAGGAGAATCATATGAAACTGCTTCGCGTCGATTCCAGCGCACGCCGCAACTCAGTGTCGCGGCAGCTCACCGATAGGTTTGTCGAAACGTGGAAAAAGGAAAACCCGGCTGGAGAAGTGACGGAGCGTGACCTGGCTAAGACACATCTGCCGCTGATCACAGACGAGTGGACTCTGGCCGCCCATTCAGACCCAGCAACCCTGACTCCCGCGCAGCGGCACACCCTCTCGGTTTCAGAGGCTCTGATAGAGGAGTTATTGGCCGCGGACACAATCGTGATCGGAGCGCCCATGTACAACCTCACAGTCTCGGCTCCCCTGAAAGCATGGATCGACCAGATCGTGCGCATCGGACGTACATTTATGTACGGACCAAACGGTCCTGACGGTATTCTGAAGGGCAAGAAAGTAATAGTCCTTACATCGCGCGGCGGCGCATTTCGCCCCGGTACTCCCACCGCCCAGTATGACCATCAGGAGCCCTACCTGCGGCATATTCTCGGCTTCGTCGGCCTGACCGACGTCACCTTCATTCACGCCGAGAATCAGAAACCTGGCGACCTCGCCGAACCCTCGCGGGCGGCCGCCATTTCGCAGATTCAACTGGCAGCGGCGCAGCAGCCCGAGGCAATCGCCGCACAGTAACGTTCGTTTCTTCGAGCTTTTGTTGAGCTTCGAAAATCAAGGTAAGCCCGCCTGATTGGGCTGATCGAGAAACTAAGGAGAACCAGCTATGGCCAGCACCTCATCGCTTTCCGCTCGTTCGGAGTCAGTCTCGCAATCGAGGAGTCTTCCGCAGGAAGTATCCGCGCCGGTCGTCCTCTTAGGGAGGGTTTTGTTCGGTTTAATCTTCGTGATGGCGGGCACGAACCACTTCTCCAGTCAAACGATTGCCTACTCCGCCTCGCAGGGCGTGCCCCTGGCGGCATTTGCCGTTCCGCTCTCGGGCGTGATCGCGCTCGCCGGAGGCCTCTCCATCCTGCTCGGCTACCGGGCAAAGATCGGCGCATGGCTGGTGGTTCTGTTTCTGGCGTGCGTCACTCCCATGATGCACAGGTTCTGGGCGGTTACCGATCCCATGATGCAACAGATGCAGATGGTAATGTTCATGAAGAATCTGTCGATGCTGGGCGGCGCCCTGCTTATCTCGCAATTCGGCGCAGGCCCATGGAGTCTCGATGCGCGCCGCAAGTAAGCGCAAACTGTTTCCGTGACGGCTGATCTCCAATTCGCTCCCTTGCCCACGCTGTTCATCCCCCACGGCGGAGGCCCCTGCTTCTTCATGGACTGGAGTCCTCCCGATACCTGGAAGAACATGGGAGCGTGGCTGGCAGCGCTGGCCGATTCCATTGGCGTTACGCCGAAGGCCGTCGTCGTCATCTCCGGCCACTGGGAGCAGCCGGAGTTTGCCGTCACGGGTTCGCAGCATCCGCCGCTGATCTACGACTATCAAGGCTTCCCACCGCACACCTATCAGTTGCGCTACGACGCGCCCGGCGCACCCGCACTGGCTCACCAGATCGCCGGTCTGCTGCATCAAGCTGGATTTCCCGCGCGTGTCGACCCCGAACGCGGTTTCGATCACGGCGTCTTCATCCCCTTCAAGTTGATCTACCCACAGGCGGAGATTCCCATCGTCCAGCTCTCTCTGAAGACTGGGCTCGATCCCAGCGTTCACATCTGGGTGGGCCGCGCCCTACAACCATTGCGCCAGCAGGGAGTGCTTATCGTGGGCAGTGGAATGAGCTATCACAACCTGCGTGGGTTCGGCACCGAGTTTGGCGCAGCCTCCGACCAATTCGATGCGTGGCTCGCCGATGCGGTCTGCGCGCCCAGCGCCCAGATGCGAAATCAGAAACTTGAGCACTGGCAGGCCGCGCCCCACGCCCGCTTAGCCCATCCCCGGGAAGAACACCTCCTGCCGCTGATGGTGGCTTCCGGCACCGCAGGCGAACATCTCGGCCACCGCATCTTCACCGATCGGGTCATGGGCGTCACCGTCTCCGCGTATCGGTTCGGTTGACTTAGTCCACGGACTCAGTCTACTATCCCCTGCATGGAAGTCAACATCCATGAGGCCAAGACGCATCTCTCTCGCCTGCTGCAGCGAGTCGCCGCCGGCGAGGAAGTCACCATCGCCCGCTCCGGCGTGCCAGTCGCTCGCCTGGTCGCAGTGGAACCGGAAAGGAAGAAGACCCGTCCCCTAGGCATGGACCGCGGCAAGATATGGATCGCAGACGACTTCGACGCCCCTTTGCCGGACGACTTGCTGAAGGCCTTTTACGGCGGTGAGCTTCCAGAACTAGAGCCTAAGCGCCGAAAAAAGAAGCGATGAAGTATTTGCTGGATACCATGGTCTGGCTGTGGAGCGTGGGGCCGACAGACAGGATCGGCAGCGCCGGACTTGAAATTCTTGCCAACGGCGAGGAGGAGATCTACCTCTCCGCCGCCAGTTCCTGGGAAATCGCAATCAAGACAAAATTGGGGAAGTACGAACTCGGGGAACCGCCCGGCCGCTATGTGCCGAAGAGGCTCGCCGAACAAGGCATTCAGTCGCTTTCTGTAACTCAGAATCACAGTTTGAAGGTTTATGACCTCCCTTTCTATCACCAGGATCCTTTCGATCGCCTGATTATCGCGCAGGCCATGGCCGAAAAGATGACCGTGCTGACCGCCGACCGCGCCTTCGGAAAATATCCTGTGAGCGTCGTATGGTGTGGCAGATGAAATAGAAGAGCCGCCCGGGCAGGCGGCTCTTCAACATCGAAAATCCAGATTCTACGCGGCGGTTTCTTCCGACACCGGAGGCTCGAACGGTTCATCGTAGCTGCCGCCATAGATCGACGGCACCTTCGATCCCATGGGACGAAGGTAAGTCGTCAGTGCGCCGCGATGATGAATGCTGTGGCAGTTGAGGAATCCCAGATACAGCACCGCCGGAAGATTGAACACGTTGAAGAAGTTGATGGGCGTCATCAATTGCTCCGGCGTCATCGCCGCCACGCGAGCCGCCCCGCGCTTCATGTTCTCGTCGTACCACGCCACCACCTCGGCTGAGGTTCCGGGCTTGTGTTCGGGCGTTTCCATGTTGAACTTCAGGTCGGCAATTGCATCCAGAAACTGAACGTCGCTGTTGGCCAGATGCCACGCCAGCTCTTTCGCTGTGCGGGCGCAGGGATCGGGCTTGTAGCTCGAAGCCGCATCGGGCACGGCTGCGATTATTTTCTTGGTGATTTCCGCTTCACGCATGATGCCGTCGATCATCATTGCGCAGTAGCCTTGGGCAAATTCCGGGGTCATACCTTGCTTGGACATTGGTGTTCTCCTAAGTAGGATTCTTTCCGGGATGAAGAAGCCGAGAGGCGCGCAGGGTGCGCCCCTCGGCTGAATTGAGCCGAACGGATTATACGCCCACCGGCTGTTTGCTGCGCACCGGGACTGGAGTGAGCCAGCCGTGGCGGTCGGCCTTCTCGCCGCGCACCACAGCGTAGAACTCTTTCTGGATTGCCCTGGTGATGGGGCCAATCCCGCCGCCTTTGCCGACTTTGATCTTGTCCACGGTGCGGATTGGAGTAATCTCCGCCGCCGTGCCAGTGAAGAATGCTTCGTCGCAGATGTAGAGCATCTCGCGCGGAATCATCTGCTCCACGATCGGAATCCCCAGGTCGCGCGCGATCTGCAGCGCCGAATCGCGAGTGATGCCGGGCAGCACGGAGTTGCCCAGCGGTGCCGTGATCAGCTTTTCGCGATGCACGATGAAGACGTTTTCGCCCGAGCCTTCGCTCACAAAGCCGTTCACGTCAAGCGCGATGCCCTCGGCGAAGCCGTTGACGATGGCTTCCATCTTGATGAGCTGCGAGTTCATGTAATTCGCGCCCGACTTGGCCATCGCCGGCAAAGTGTTCGGCGCAATCCGCGTCCACGACGAAACGCAGGCGTCGCAGCCCTCGCTCTCGCCGCCCAGATATTTTCCCCAGGGATAATTAATGATGTAAACCTCGGTCGGCGAGTTGAAGGGATTCACTCCCGCCTCGCCATAGCCGCGAAGAACGATGGGCCGCACGTAGCACGGCCACACGCCATTGCTGCCCACGGTTTCGAGCATCGCCTTCACTAATTCGTCGCGGGTGAAGTCAACGTCGATGCGATAGACCTTGGCGGAATCGAGCAGCCGCTGAATGTGCTCGTGCGCGCGGAAGATCGCCGGGCCCGAGGGCGGCGCGTAGCAGCGGATCCCCTCGAACACCGAGGAGCCGTAGTGGATCACGTGCGACATCACGTGAATGGTCGCGTCATCCCAGGGGATGAGCTTGCCATTGTGCCAGATGCTTTCCGACTTCTGAATAGCCATGCGGACTCCTTCAGCTGCGGACTTTAATTTATTTATTCTGTGTTCTGCAACGAGGCTGAATCCATCCTCTGGCACTGCAAGGGGAGCGAGGTTCTAAAACCCAACCAGCGTTACAGGACATTATAGCTGACACATCGCAGTCAGAGAGTCCCGCTTTTGCCCGAGGCTCCGTCCTACCAGACGGTCTCCACCACCTTGGACCGACGGATGCGCATATCGGCCGTGACCAGGGACATGCCCTCGACCATGGCTGTGGAGGCGATCAGGCGGTCTGACGGATCTTTGGGAAACGGGTCGGGCAGGCGCACTGCGAGGGCTGCGATCTCTGGCGTTGCAGGCCTGAGAATAACGCGCGCCACCGTCTCACGCACAAACGACTCGACGCTGCCCTTAACTTCGATGCGGTGGTGTTGGGCTAGCCAGGCGATCTCCCATAGGGTGATGGTGGCGACCGCGATGCCGGTCCCTTGCCGGGCGATCCCGATCGCTTCGTGGGCGCGCTTGGAAAGGCGCTTGGGATCGCCTGCCATCCAGAGCAGGGCGTGGGTATCGAGCAGAATCACAGGTTGACGCTCACTGGTGCCGCCTCATTTGGTCTCCCAATCTTCTAGTGGCGTGATTGGTCCTACGATGTCGCCGACGATCTTTACCTTGCCAGACATGTAGCCGAAGATCTCGTCGGCCTGCTTCTCAGCAGGCACGAGTTTGACGACGGGTTTGCCGTGCTTGGTGATCACGACGGGCTCGCCGCTGTGGAGTACGCGATCCATGATGGCGAGGCACTGCGCTTTGAACACGCCTGCGGGAATCTGTTTCATCGTATGGTCATAATATTATGACTATGGGAAGAAAGCAACGACGTTTTCCTCTTTATTCAGAATTCAGAGCGCCGTCTTCATCCTGAGCGCCGGCGTGCGGGGTTGCGGGCGGCGGGCGCGGGGTTGACTGCGGCGGGCGGTTTGGGGCGAGCCGGATCGAGCCGGGCGGAGGGAGTGGGCGGGCGAGGTGGAACGATGGAGACCGGCTTGGGGCGCGGGATTCGGGCGAGCGCGCCGGCCTGGGCGAGTGCGGGCGCAGCCGGCGTGGCGGGCTTGGGCGCGGCGGGATAGTTGGGGACTTCGTGAACCATCTCCGAGCTGTGAATGCGGAAATGGACGCGGGGGGCATTTCTGGCGGCGATGTTGAGAGCGCGCAATATCAGTTGGGCGCGGGGGAGATCGATGGTGTTGCGAACCAGGGCGTTGATGACCTCCATGAGCGAAGTCTGGATCGCCTCTTCGTCCTCGATCTGCGCGATGGGATGAAGGCGAGACTTGGGCGGCGTGGCTACGCCGCGGATCATGCGCTGGTGGAAGTAGCAGAAGACTTCGCCGCGGAGGGCGGGGGAGCCGCAGGGGACTCCGTTGACCTTGATGTGGGTGCAGGTGCGGGTGTTCTTGTTGAGCGACATTGGATTCACACCTTTCGGATCTGGATTAGGGAAAATCTCGGACCGAGTTTGTAAATTATTGATTTGGTTGGAGTTGTTGGCGAGGAGATCGAGGGAGTCCGCGTAAAATCTTGATAGCCAAGGGTTTACATGGAAAATATTCAAAAGATGGGACTTAGCTACGGATTGCAGGGCGGGATCGAGGGTGGAGATGTATTCCTGGAGGCTTTGGGAGTGGGCTGGCATACTGCTTATAGTTTACGTCGGGCGTCAAGGTTGGATGTCACATGGGGGTTGTGGAAAAAAACTGGCGGTTGCCGCGCTTGGGATGTCGCGAACGTCGAAAGCCGATTACGGCCGTTTCAGCATCAGTTCCGCTGGCGCGCCGGCTGGAGTGGAAATGTCTGCGGTCGCGAGGCCTTTTTGAGCGCGCAATCGCACCATCTGGCCGTCTGCCGCATGGGCGGGCAGGACGAAGTTGCCCATCTCGTCCGTGACCGCGACGTCTGGATAGCCAGGGATCGACACGCGCGCGCCAGCAACCGATCTGCGGTGTTCGTCGATCACGTCTCCACGAATGGTCGCCGAGGTGTCTCGGTATAACTGAATCTCAACATTGGGAAAGTAGTCTTTGTCTAGGACGAGTGTGGAACTGCCAGCAAGAAACGCATTCTTCTCCGACGCGAACAGTCTTAGCTTGCCGTCTGCAGGTCGCGATTGTGGGGGAATATCGAATTCCCAGCCGCCCGCAACCTTTTTTGGTTCTCCGCCGTTCGATGAGATTACATGGGCGTCATCAACCGGTGACTTATCCGGCCCGAGTACGACAACTCGGACCCGATAGAGGCCGCGTGATTGCAAAAAGGTGGAGGCGGCGAGTGGAGCAAGCCCGAGAACGATGATCCCCGCAGCCAGGACCCAGGCAATGCGCGGCTTTTTCGCGTGAAGGGCGAGAGCGAAGGCAGATGCCGCGAACACCAAAGCGAAGGCTGCAATCGTCGCAGGATGCGTGATGTGGCTCGCGATCTTAAGAGCTTGCTCCTGCATAGATCACTTCTCCGGTTTCTCAGCAGACTTTCTGTCGCTCAGTGCCTTCAGGCTTTGACGAAGCTGCTGAGTGTGCGGATGATTTGGGCCCAGCGCTTTCTCACAAATCGCCAGCGCGCGTTGGTAGAGCGGCTCCGCGCCCGCCAAGTCGCCTTTTTCCTCGAGCAGCGCACCGAGGTTGTTCAGATCCGTGGCCACGTCGGGATGTTCGGGCCCCAAGTGCTCATCAATCTCCAGTGCACGCCGGTAGAGCGGCTCCGCGCCCGTGAGGTCTCCGTTTTCCGCGAGGAGCCCGCCGAGGTTGTTGAGGGCGGTGGCCACGGTTGGGTGATTGGGCCCCAGTGCTTCCTCGAGAATCGACAGTGCGCGCCGAAACAGAGGCTCCGCGCCCGCGAAGTCGTCCTCGTGCGCGAGGAGCTCAGCAAGGTTGTTGAGAGCGGTGGCCACGGTTGGATCATTGGGCCCCAGTGCCTTCTTCTCGAGAATCGACAGCGCACGCCGAAACAGAGGCTCCGCGCCCGCGAAGTCGCCCTGTTCTGCGAGGAGCATAGCGAGGTTGTTGAGGGAGGTGGCCACGCGCGGATCATTAGGTCCCAGTGCCTTATCGTTAATCGCCAGGGCCCGTCGGTACAACGGCTCGGCCCCCGCGTAGTCGCCCTTGGTTTTCAGGAGGAAAGCGAGGTTGTTCAGGTGTGTGGCCAGGTCGGGATGGTCGAGCCCGGGCGCCTCCTCATCGGCGGCCAGCACCCGCCGACACAGCGGCTCGGCTCCCGCATAGTCGCCCGCTTGAATCAGGCTGAGGCCCAGGTTATTTAGGACGACTGCGTCATCCGGCCTTAGCTGCAGGGAACGCTGGTACGCTGTTGCCGACTCTCTATATTTCCCTTCCTCGTACAGCGATTGCCCCAGAAAGAAGGCGGCATCAGCCACAGCTTTCCGGTCCGCCGCCAATTTTTCTTCTCTCTTCTGCAGCGAGTCTGTAAGTTGCGCCGAGGCTTTGGGATAGTTCCGCTCGTACAGAGCAGCCAGTCCGGCTTCATACGGGTCGGTTACCTTGGCTCCCCATGCGCGGATCGCCTTATCTATCTCTTCCGCGGGTATTCCAAAGCTCGATGCCACGTCCGCGAGTGCCGCCTGTTTCTGCTGTTCCGTTGTTCGTTGGCCTTCCTCTTTGGGCGGCGGGTGAAAATTGTTTTTGCTTGCTGTTACGCTGTCGCCGATCGCGAGTGTCTCGGTGAGACTGACTATGTAAATCTTTTGTGCCCCAGGGGCAGTTGCCTTATTGATCTGTGCGGTTAAGGCTTTTAAAACAGTCCCGCTTTTGAGGGCGGCGAGCTCTCCGCGCTGTATTATTACCACCTCGACAAAATTCTTCGACTCGTTTTCAAACGAGGGGACGAGAGCCTTGCGTTCCCAGGGCGACACCATTACGAAATCTTTGCCCGGCGGGGACCCTAAAATCTGCAGATCGACCTCGCTGTTTGCCCTGGTCTGCTTGGCCAACGGAATCCGTGCCTTGCCATCATGGCCGGTAGTAGCGTACCCGCCATCACCCTTAACTCCAATCTGCACGCCGGCAATCGGGCGCTCCTGCACGTCCTCCACGTGGACGACCAGTATTCCTGACTCTGCCCAGGTCAACGCGTTTGCCGCGCACACCAACAGCACAGCGAAATAGATTCGGTGAAGGCGACGCATAACGAAGAAAAAGCCACGGCATAGCCGTGGCCCCCTCACAGTCGGGTTCCTTTTTACTCTTGTGTGGGAGGGAATGCCAAGCACTTTCGTGGTGGCGAGGTGGCATGGAGTGGAGATGGGTCCAGTCCGATGCCAGCGAACAGCAGGTTCCTCACCCGGCTTACGCCCGGTTCGGAATGACAAGGGGTGTGGAGGAGGAGAGGCAGCGGCCCGATACACCTGGGCCGCCGGACAGCCGGGGGCGGCTGTCCCTACATGATACGAATCGCGGCGGCAGAAATCCCCACCCTTCGGCTTCGCTCAGGGCAGGCTTTCTCGCAAAAGACGCGAGAAATGGGGCACCCCTTGTGATCTCACGAGAGAATAATCCGGCCTGCTGGTCGTAGAATCCTTTGGCATGGACCATCACACGGTGGCGGCGGTCAGTATTGCGGGGACTTGCCTGGATGTGATTGGGAGTCTTTACCTGGCTTACGATTTGTTGGGCGGGCAGCATGGGCCGTTGCGGTTGCTGACGCGGGCGGTGACTTACTCGATTGTGTTTGGAGTTGGCTTTGGGCTGGGACTGGGGCTGTGGTTTGGGCTGGCGGCGGGGCTGGCCACCGGCATCACGGTTGCGATTGAACTCCATCGAGCGGCACGGGGGCTGGAACATTATTCGTTGGGGTGGGAAGGATTGTTCAGCGCTGTACGAGGATTTGCGTTTGGGGCGGCGCTGGCGCGGAATTTGGGATGGGAATTTGCCGGGGCGTTTGCCGTGCTGATTACGGTGGGGCAGGTGTTTGGGTACTCGCGCGGATTGCATCCGGCGATGGATTATGCGGCGACGGGAAAACCGCGGGTCTCGCGGCGGATGGCGTGGGGAATCGTGATGCGAACCGTGGGCTACACTGCGAGCGCGCTGCTGTGCAGCGCGCTGGTGCAGCACGTGGAGCATGCTTGGTGGTTTGCGATTCGCGTGGGATTGGTGACGGGAGTGGTGACCGGGATCGGCGGAGCGATTATTCCGATGATCGAGTATTACGCGGAGAAGCTTCCGGAGCGGCGGATGGGAGCGGTGGGGATTGGGCTGATCCTGTGCGGGTTTGCTTTGCAGTCGTTTCAATATTGGGTGGTGGTGCTGGATGTGCGGGTGAGTTAGTGGCGCTGCGTGGAGTGCATCGCTTGAACAGGCGCTGCGGCCCGATACACCTGGGCCGCATGGACCCTTCGGCTTCGCTCAGGGCAGGCTAAGCGAGAGCGGCTGTCACTACTTGAGTTGTGGGGCTGCTGACGTACAACCGGTGGAGGCTGTCCCTCCCTAATCGAAGCGGAAATCCCCACTTCTCGCCAAGGACGCGAGAAATGGGGCACCCACGCTGGGTTCGGGTGACAGAAAACCTTAGCGGGCCAGGGTTTGGGCCCAGGTGGCAAACGAGTGCCAGGCAGCTGTGTTTCCCAGTGGAACCTGAAGCTGCTGGGCGATCAAGACGAACAGGCTGGCCCAGAGGGTGGCGCGATGCACTTTGTGGGTGGACCACAGGTCATAGCCCACGAGCAGGAGCAGGAAAATTGCGACGAAGGTGCTGCCTAAGAATGGATGGGCGGTGATTGCGGCGAAGGGAGGGCGTCCGGTGGGGGCGTCCATGAGCGAGATGGTGGCGATGAGG
>Ga0185299_10006875_pt1 | contig 11924 bp, 9 predicted proteins | sample PaiPotPPA55metaG_FD_128002 | JGI IMG/M metagenome (GOLD analysis project Ga0185299, IMG submission 128002) | Iron sulfur acid spring bacterial and archeal communities from Banff, Canada, to study Microbial Dark Matter (Phase II) - Paint Pots PPA... ...
GCAAGATGCACAGCGTCGATGCGAATCCTTCGACCTGCTCAACCAGCGGCGAATGCCTGACTTACGATGCCTTGGGCCGCATGGTCGAAAAGGCTGTGGGCAGCACGTACACACAGATCGTGTACGGGCCGCGGGGCCGTTTCGCGACGATGAATGGGCAAACGTTTGTGAAGGCGTTCATTCCTTTGCCTGGAGCGCAAGCGGTGTACACCAACGCCAGCTTGATCACCAGCAACAAGGTTGCGTACTATCGGCACGCCGACTATCTCGGTAGTTCGCGACTGGCGACCACGCCAACCCAGACGTTGTATTCTTCGACGGCTTACGCGCCCTATGGTGAATCGTACTCACAAGCAGGAACAACTGATCTGTCGTTCACTGGCCAAGAGCAGGACACTGTTTCAGGTATCCACGATTTTCCAGCGCGAAAATATCCGCCTGTGCAGGGCCGCTGGGTTTCGCCTGACCCAGCAGGACTGGCAGCAGCCAATCCGGCGAATCCGCAGAGCTGGAACCGCTATGCGTACGTCTTGAATAATCCACTGTCCCTGGTGGACCCGTTAGGGTTAGACGGCGGTTGCCCGGGCGAGATTTCCGGTGGGTGCTTCTTTCCAGGCCAACCGAACCCGCCCGAACCCCTCCGAACCCCTCCGAACCCCTCCCACCTTATTCGGGGCCGGCCGACCCGTGTTTGGGCACTATGTCTGCCTCGTGCGGCGGTGAACCGGGTCCGCCTCAGACGGGATGTACGTTAAATGGCGTGTGTGGTCCGCAGGGTGGCGCCAGCGGGGGTGGTGGTGCGACAGGCACCCCGCAGCCGCAAAAGCCGCTGGCAGATTGCGTGCAAGACCTCTTCGGGGTGACGATGGATTCCTTTGTGCAATCGCAAATAGGAGACGACGGTTCCTTCACAGGAACGACTGCTGGCGTATTTCAAGGATTCCGCGTTCCAGCCGCACCCGGACCCTACGTTTTTGCGGTAAACTTCGATGCTACTACACACAATTCAGGACAACTCACCGATATGTACGTCGAGTCTATGGGGAATCTTCCGGCAAATCAGTTCGTTTATGGCTTAACTCCTTCGACGAACCCATTCCACGCCTATGTGGCATTGGACTTGCCGCCGACTGGGCCTGATCCTAGCATGCAAACCGTACAACTTTGGGAACTAGGTAATGCACTTTCAGTAATTACAGGGAAACAGTGGCCACAAAATCTAAATGTCCAGCCTGGGCCTAATAACAACGAACCCGGCCAAGTCTTAACAAATTGCGTGCAGCAACATGGGGGCTGAGAACTGCACTTTTACGTCGCCACCATCAAAGATGAATAGTATGTATAAGTTCGCGATATACCTTTCCGTTCTGGTTGGAGTTTGGATGACGGTTAGGCAAGCTCATTCCGAGGCGGCAGACGGCAAGACCGCTAAGAAGTGTGAGCAATTTCTCCGCATATCAGCCGCCGAAATGACCGATGCAGACGCAACGAAGGCTGGATTTCGGACGGTTGGTTCTTCGGTAACCCACTTAGGCGCTACTGGTGTCGATGCTTGCGGGGAAAGATTAACAGTGCAGTATGCCGAGTTTTCCTCCCCGGAAGACGCAAAGCGGTACTTTGACTGGAATGTGAGCAGGGCTTCCAAAGTTCTCGTTCAGGGTGACAAGACGGATTCTAAAGGAAAAAAAGTTGGATACCGCGCTGAAATCGTACTTCAGGATCAAAAAGGGTCAGATGTCATGTGGACGTCCGGCCCAACGTTTCGCATGATTTTCGGCAGATCCCTGAAGGATGAATTGGAGCTTGAGAAGCGATACGGTGACTGAATGACGGGCCGCTCGGCGGGCTGGCCCACCCTTTCCACACTTGAGGCTGCCCGCCCTTGCGGTTTTCAAAGGGTGGGTATCACAAACGCGAGCGCCGTGTTCATCCTGACCTCCCCCAAAAACCGCACGAAATTGAGGATGATTTTACATTGCGGAAATTGAGGATTCATAAGAAGCGAAGCCGAGACAATTCGCTGAACTTAATCCAAACATGAGTTCCCACTTCGGCTCGCTGAAACCGGATCTGCGAAGAAATGCAACCGGATGGGCTGTTTGCGCTATCGCATGTGTGATTTACATTCCGTCACTGTTTTCCGAATTCATTCGTGACGATCACTTTCAGATCGTCAACAACCCTCAGATTCAATCCTGGGATTACCTGCCTCGATTGTTTTCCACGCCCCTTTGGAGCCAGTTGGGAGCCGAGCAGGCAGTCCACTTCTACCGCCCCTTATTCTCTACATGGATGCTGGTGGTGAACACCATCGGCGGTTTGTCTCCCGCATGGTGGCATTTTTCAAGCATCTTTTTGCACGCCGTCACGACCTTGGCGGTATACAAACTCTGCGATAACCTCTTGCAGAACAGAGTGGCTGCCCTATTTGCCGCTTCGCTGTTTGCGGTTCACCCGATCCATGTGGATGCCGTCTCCTGGGTATCCGCAAGCAATGAAGTCCTGTTCACGTTGCTCGCCTTGGGCGCGATCATCGTTCTGCTTGCCCCTGATGCGAGTGTTCCCCTGACTCCGTTCCGGCTCGCGGCAAGTGCGGCTCTATACGGTGCTGCACTTCTAACCAAAGAAACGGCTGTTGCTTTGTTACCCGTGCTTCTGCTGATTGTGCTTCTCAGGGGCGCGGAGCGCAGAAAAGTGGTTAGGACCGCCTATTGGTACGGCTTCGTCACCCTAGGGTATTTTGCAATCCGCTGGTGGGCCCTTGGGAAAATTGGAACTGAGGAGAGCAAACATTCGTGGCGCGAAGTGCTGTTGAGCAGTCCTTCTGTGCTTGCATTCTACTTAAGGAAATTAGTGTTCCCGCTTCACTTAAGCGGATTCTATGTGAATCCGATCACTTCCTCGCTAACGATCAGACTGTGGTTCACAGCAGGCGGACTCTTGATAGCTGCTGCCTTGCTCACCTGGGTTGCGCTCCACTACTCGCATCTCGTCGGTTTGGGCGCATCAATTATCATTTTCCCGCTACTGCCAGCGCTACTCGGCATCCGCATCTACCCTCAAGGCGACATGACCCACGACCGGTACCTCTACCTTCCGTCGGTCGGATTATGCCTCCTGTTCGGGATGCTCGCGCAATGGTTGTGGACTTACCCGAAGCCTGTCAAAGTGATTTTTCTGACGGCGAGTGCAGCGCTCCTTGTGGTATTCGCGATTCTTACGATTCGTCAGCAGAGGTTCTATAAGAGCGATGAAGCCTTCTACCAAAGGGCGATTGATCTCGATCCAACCAATGTATACGTAATCGACAGCTTCGGAGCCATTCATCTGGAGAGTGGCGAGTGGGATCGTGCAATGAAAGAGTTCAAAAGGGCCTTTCAGCTCGCGCCAAACGATCCCAATGCGATCTACAATTTGGCGCATGGTCTCTTCGAGACGCATCAGTACGCAGAAGCCGAACCTCTGCTGAGGCAGGTTTCCGGGTCGCCGGAACTCGAATCGAAACGCAAGGCCATTCTGTTGACGCTCGCCGACACAAAGGTCAGCCTAGGGAATCTTTCTGGGGCAGACGGGGTGCTTCAGGAATTGAACCAGCTAGACCCCAAATTTCCGGCGCTTCACCGGACGCTTGGCATCGTGTTTCAGCGCGAGGGAAGGATCAATGAAGCGCAAGCCGAATACCACAAAGAGTTCCAGGTCTCAGGGGACATGCAAGCAGAGCAGCAAGCAATCGCGCTGAAGCAAGCGCTGTCCCCGTCTCGGTAATCTCCCCGCTTGTGTCGCCATCATCCGCGATCCGAGAGGTCCGCAAACCACAACAGGGTCGCTGCAATGGCAAATCAGAACAAATCACTTGGTTGGTCTTTCATATACCTACAGGAACTAAAATCGCTGTCCGTGCGCTGTAAGTCCTTTGTTTGACGTTTCCAAGCGGATTCGAATCCCTCTCTACTGCCAGTATTTGAATCGCTTCGGAACACAGCATCTGTTAAGAGGTTTGCTGCACTTTCATCCTCAGTCTCGATTTCATTTACCAATCCTTGTACTTCGTACCGTCGAGCGCGGTGCCATTCGACTTCGAGTAAACGTCGAAAACATTGTTTCCGTCCCAGGAATCCGAAGTCGGGTCGTCCTGCATCGAATGCAGCCCCCAATCGGTGCTCCCGGTCATCGGGTCAATCGGAATACGACGCAAAAACCTTTATTTCTTGCCGCCAACATCGATTCCGTCAACGAGTGTCTCCAGGTCTGGCGGATATCCCTCAGAACCGGCTTTGATCTGAAACGCTCCCCGGTCGGCGGCATCCTTGTAGCGATCAATGCCGTCCCGCATCTCCCAGATCGCATGGCGCAGTTCGCGCTCCCTTTCGCGCTTGATGGTCACACGCGCCAGCGGGATCGCCATCCCTGTGAGAATCATCAGGATGGTGATGGCCGCGATCATTTCGACCAGCGTAAACCCGCGTGCCTTGTGCATTGCGCTTTTGCGGAACAATTTCGAGGTTGTAACCTGCATTAAGTTTAGACGAACTTTGAGCGCGGAGATTTCAAATCATTCTGCCATCCGTTCGCAATCCGTTTGAGTGGCTAAGACGGTCATAAACTGTATTGAATATGCTTCACGCGAGTCCCCGTCGCGCCTCCCAGGGGGCACGGACAGGAATTTTACAATTTTGCAACAACGGGCAAAAATCAGTTGAGGTTTTGACTTCCGCTGGTACTCTTCCTTATTGAGGGGTACTGCAGCCTTTCCATGGGAAGGAACTCCAATCTCGTGAGGCTGGAACAGATCCGCACAATATCATGCTCCAAACACATATATATCTATGGCAGGACGGATCCAAGCAATTAAATGTATCGAGGAGGCAACCGCATGGACGCCAAACCCGCCCTCGATCCACATCAGGATCACCTCGACAGGTTGCGAGACTCTGGTTACAACGAGCAAGAAGCTCGTTTTCTTTACTTGGCCGCTACCCATTCGGGATACTTCACACGCCACCAATTCCTCGCGTTCACCCGCCAGACCAAGGGCTGTCTTGTCCATCGGTTTACCACTAAACTGCTCACGCAGCATCATGCCCAAGCGACCCAGTACGGCCACAAGACTTACGTCTTCAAGCTCACCTCCCGCAAGATTTACGATCTGATTGGCAGGCAAGACCTTCGGGATCATCGCTTCCACACCGCCGACTTCATTCGGAAGAGGCTGCTGGTTCTCGACTTCGTTCTTACCCATCCCGATCTTCAATACCTCGAATCTCAGGCGGAAAAACTCAAGTTTTTCCACGAACAACTGGACATCTCCGCCAGCCTTTTCCCAGGGCAAACCGACAGGACGGAGGGCCTGGATCCGAGCTTGAACCGCTTTCTCAAGGACCGATTTCCCCTCTTCGTTTCCGCCAGAAACGGAAACACACCGCGATCGGCACTGCCAACTTTTGTCTACTGCGACCCAGCCCATCATGGCATCTCTTGGTTCGTCGGCTACCTGGATCGGCACCACACTTTCTTCCGCCGATTGCCCGCCTTCAATCTTGTCTACGCCACCCCGAGCCCATGGAAACTCGACCGTGCATCTCAGGTCTTCAACGCGATTTTCAGAAATGCCAAGCGTCCTGACCCCAAGCATCTGGCCTGCTATTTCCAAATCCGACGCCTCTGGGAGACGGGCCAAAACGCCTTACTCACCCGTACCGACCGGGATCTGCTTCGCGCTGGCGACAAGCAATATAAGGGCGAACCGTTCGAGTCGGGCTACCAAAAATGGTTCGCAGCGAGCGTTTCGGAAGTCGATCTGGACGCGCTCTTCGGCCCGTCTTTCCTGCGGCAAGAGATAGGCTTTCAGATCCACCTTCTGCCCGATAGTTACGACTTCTTGTCGTGCCAAAATGCGCGTCCCGTTAGACCCTCGCTCCAAAACGCTCGATCCACTTTACGTTCTGCATCACGGTCTAGGGCGACCGCACTGCAAGCTATTGCAGCGCCAGAACTCCCAAGCTGAAACCACGAACAATTCCGACGCGGGAAAATCCACACCGTGGCCGGGAGCGACCCCGTTTTGTCCCCGTTTTGCGGGGCCAAAACGCCCTACGGGGTTCCGGGTCGCTCCCGGCCACGGTGTTCCACCCCCGCGTCTTCAGTTCGGCTGGCAGGTTTGCCATCCGCAATCAGCGGCAACGTCTTGCCAGAACTGTCTTCATGATCTCTGCAACCTTTGCGGACTTCCACATTCCTCCGCAACGCTCTCCTAGTTCCACTCACCCACAGAGATGCGCACGCTGAGGCATTCCTTCCTAGCAGTAAAGTCGCAACGGCGCCGAGGCTCGTCAAGGCTCTCGACCGCTGCGCGGCGCACCTTCGTGCGGCCTTGACGAGCCTTGGCGCTCGGGTGCAAAACACCTTCCGCTAAGAACGAATGTCTCAGAGTGTTCGATCTCCGAACCGTTCCGATGCTTACCTTCGCCCTCTTCTATACGTCAATGCAAACCTCCACGGGGCCCACGGACAACTACATCCAGGTTTGGTACGGAGAGGTCAAGCTCCCACAACAGAGTCTGGAAGGCGTCCGGCGCATCGACTGCTGTCATCCTACGGTGCCTATCAGCCCCGATCCGGCCGGAAGCCAGCCAAGCAGGCAGGCTCCCCCCAGATGGATTGGTCATAAATTGAGGTTTTGCCTTCCGCTGGTACTCTGCTTTATTGAAGCGCTGCAGGCCGCGCGGACAAAGCGCACGCCGGACGTAACGCCTTCCGCACGAGCGGCGCTCCTGCGCCTAAAAATCAGCGGGCGCAAGTTTCCCAAGGAGAGATTTGTCCAAAGGAAACTCCACAAAACCACGCCTGTATGCCGCAAGAGTGGATTGGAGCCAGAACGAAAGCCTGAGCTTGGTAGGTCTACATCTATTTGCTGCCGCATCGGACAACCAGGCGCGGAAACATGCCGTCAGCGGCGACATCTCGAAGCGCTTGTGACCTGAGCCTGGCAGCTTCGATGGAATCACCTGTATGATCCGACGACCCTCAGTCCCCTCCCCAGCTCAATCCCGCGAGTACTATGTGGACGCTGCAGAAGCCGCCAGATTTCTGTCCATCCATCTGCGAACTTTCCAACAGTTATGACTGAATGGCTCACAGCAGCGGAGGCCGCCGCGCACTTGAAGGTACGACCGCGCACCCTATTGCTGTGGGTCCGTCAAGGCCGCGTCCCCGCACACCGGTTGTCCGGCGTCCGGCGCTGTGTCTGGCGATTCCTACGCTCCGAATTGGATGCTATGCTTACCCCGTCATCCGCTGGCGCTGCTCAGGAGGAAGCATGTTAAGAGCGCAGCGACATACCCATGGATCTGTGCGTTTCGATAAGAGACGCAAGACTTGGAACTATCTCTGGTACGACGCCGGCACACGCCGGTCAAGGTTGATCGGTACAAAGCAAGACTTCCCAAACAAAGCGGCGGCCTGGAAAGCAGTCGAACGCGTCCAGGTGAAGCCGAGTGCATCCGGAGAGACCGTAAGCGACGTGATAGCCCGTTACGAAACCGAGCGTATGCCCTCGCGCCATTCTACGGCACGGGTCTATCGCTCATTCCTGAAGAATCACATCCTGCCGAAATGGGGCGAGACTCTTATCCAAGAAGTACAGCCCCGTCCCGTGGAATTGTGGCTCCGCGAGTTGCCACTATCACCGAAGTCCAAAACGCACGTGCGCTCACTCATGCATACCGTTGTGGACTTCGCCATGTGGTCGGGGATTCTGGACGTTGGGCGCAATCCCATATCTCTTGTGGTGAACAAGGGAGCAAATAAACGTGTGCGGAAGGCTCGCAGCCTGACGGTAGAGCAATTCCACACTCTGCTTGCAGAGATGCATGAGCCATTCGCAACGATGGCTCTACTCTGCGTCTGCTTGGGACTTCGCATCAGTGAGGCCCTTGCACTGCAATGGGCGGACGTGGATTGGCTCGGCTCACGGCTCAGCATCCGGCGTGGCATTGTCCGGCAGCACGTGGACGACTGCAAGACGGAAGGTTCAGCCAAGACGTTGCTACTCGCGGGTGGCCTGCTTGCGCGGTTGAAGGCGTGGAAACAGGTGAGTCAATTTGGCGTTGCAGACGATTGGGTGTTCGCCAGTCCAATCAGCATCGGTCGGCTGCCGTACTCGTACACGCACACTCGCCGGGTGCTTATACGAGCGGCGAAGGCTGCAAACATTGGGCATCTCAGCACCCACGCATTCCGGCACACGTACCGCTCTTGGCTGGATACTGTGGGGACTTCAATTGCAACGCAGCGGACAATGATGAGGCACGCGAGCATCACAACCACGATGGGTTACGGCATGGTCTTTGATGACGCGATGACTACCGCGAGTAATAGAGTCGCGCAGCTTGCTTTTCGTGCAAACGGAGCGCAGACAGAGCGCGAACCCGGCTAACCCATTGAAAAGTTGGTCGGGGCGATAGGATTTGAACCTACGACCCCCTGCGCCCAAGGCAGGTGCGCTACCAGGCTGCGCTACGCCCCGACTCTCTCATTCTAAACTAAGGCGGATTTCGGTCGACAGCAAGCACCGTCGGGGCAGCATGCCTTCCGCGCAGAGTCTATAATCCTCAGTTGGCCATGCCATCGCAGCAGCGCTATGCATTAGTCGCTTACGTGCAAAATCAAATCGGAGAATTTGTCGAGAATCTCCGCCAGGAATTGCACCCCGAACTTCCTCATCTGGCAGCTCACGTGACTTTACTGCCGCCACGTTTTCTTTGCGGCCCCGAAACCGCGGCTCTGGAAGCTCTGGAAGAGCTTTGCAAAGCAGTTGAGCCGTTTGAAGTCTCTCTCGGCGAGGTGGAGACCTTTATCCCGGTGACTCCAACGGTTTTTATCCGCGTGGCCCACGCCGCTTACCGCATGCGCGAACTGCACGACCTGCTCAACACCAGCGCACTCCTCTGCCATGAAGAGTGGCCGTACATGCCGCATCTCACCATCGTGAAGATGGGCGCCGAGGATCAGGCGCAGTATGCCTACCGCGTGGCCCGTACCCGCTGGGCGGAATTCAATGGCGGCCGTTGCGTCGAAATCCGTGATCTGACTTTCGTCCGCGAAGAAGCCCCGTACCACTGGGTGGACTTGGCAGACATTCCGCTTGGCCACCGTCTGGCTCGAAGCCCCGGTGTCGGGCGATAGTTGCTTATCATTGCAGTCTGAAACGAAAATGCTCACTCTCTTCTCCATCACCGCGATCGGTTTTTTCCTGGGAATGCGCCACGCCACCGATCCCGACCACGTCATTGCTGTCACTACGATTGTCAGCCGCCAACGAAGCATGAAGCATGCGGCTTCGATCGGCGCCCTCTGGGGAGTGGGCCATACGATTACCATCCTCATTGTGGGATCAGCGATCATCCTCTTCGGGCTGGCGATCCCACCGAGAGTGGGTCTCACCGCGGAACTCTCGGTCGGCCTGATGTTGATCCTGCTCGGCATCCTGAATTTATCCGGAATCATTCGCTGGATCACAGAAAAATGGAGTCCGGCGCGCAAAGCAGCGCACTCTCATCCCCACCTTCACGGAGACTACATCCATAGCCATTCCCACGGACATGCTCCGGAAACTCACGGCCACGCCGAGAATGCGACTCCGGTGAGTTGGATGGATCGAGCTTTTGGCATGCTGGGGCTATATCAGGTTCTTCGCCCTCTGGCGGTCGGTATCGTTCACGGTCTGGCCGGTTCGGCTGCGGTGGCCTTGCTGGTTCTCACCACGATCCGCACACCGGTTGCGGCGGTAGCATACTTGCTGGTCTTCGGAATCGGCACCATCGCGGGAATGATGCTGATCACCGCAGTGATCGCCATGCCGTTCACTTTTTCGCAAGCTCGCTTCGCACGCCTGAACCGCAGCCTCGGAACCGCCAGCGGAGTGATCAGCCTCTGCTTTGGCCTCTTCATCGTCTACCAGATGGGATTTGTGAACGGACTATTCACGCAGAATCCCACCTGGGTGCCTCGCTGACGAATCCTGCTAACCTCCTGAAAACACTGTAAGCACAGTCAGACATCGGTCCAATAGCCTGCTCCTCTCGCATGACATTTCCAGAAAACAAGAGCCTGCGAGTAGGCATCCAAGCAACACGGAGAAATATTCTATGAAAACCCTTCTGACTGGAATCTTTGCAGGCGCGATGCTGTGCGGAGTCTCCCTCGCACAGGCCGCAACCCCATCGCAAAACAACGACTCGGCGTCGCCAGGCCAACAGAGTCCCGCGACGACAACTCAATCTGAGCCAGCGAGTTCGGGACAGGCAAGTGGCCCTGGAAACATCCGAATCGCGCCAGGCAGTATTATCCCGGTGCAGTTGACGAAAACTATTGACGCCAAGAAAGCGAAGACCGGCGACGAAGTGGAGGCCAAAGTTACGCAAGACTTGAAGGCCCAGAATGGCCAGATCCTCGTGCCCAAGGACACCAAAGTGCTCGGGCACATCACGGAGGCGCAGGCGCGCAGCAAGGAACAGCCGGAATCGCAAGTCGGAATCGCTTTTGACCACGCAGTAGTGAAAGATCGAGGCGACGTGCAGTTACCGATGTCCATACAGGCAATCGTTGCACCGCCGACTTCAAGCGCCAGCGCTGGTAGTGAGAGCGCGAGTAACCCCGCCAACACGCCGAGCCCCGGCGGAATGCCTAGTAACGGCAATAGCCGATCAGGGACTGGCGGAACTCCACCGCAAGTGCCGACCTCTGCTACCGCTGGCAGTGAGTCGTCCGGCAGCACTCAGAGTGGAGCCAGTGCGCATCCGCCCATTACCGGAAGTACGCAAGGAGTTGTGGGAATTTCGAATCTGAACCTTGCGACACCGGCAAATTCAACCCAGGGTTCCGTGTTGAGTTCGGAGAAGAATAATGTGAAGCTGGAGAGTGGTACGTTCATGCTTCTCCGGGTGAATTAGCAGGACAAAAACGCACTTCCGGCGAATGTTGGCAGGAACTCAGAGGTCGTCTTCAGATCTTTTCTGCAGTTCCTGCCACAGCTTGTCGAGGACTTCGGACCGCTGTCCACTGTTCAACTCGCGCTCCAGTTCTGCCAGCGCGACCGCAATCACGTGATAGTGGTGCGCGCCGGCGAAGCGGGGGTCGGACGTGATCTCCAGCCATAGGTGGTGCAGCAAATCGAGGTCCTGATTGCGCAGTCGCGGTGCATGCGGGCCGAGGTAGTATTCGCGCGAGACACCGTTCGGCAAACGTACTTCCATGACTAGGCGCGGTTTGGGATCGGGCAGCCGTTCCCAGGCGTCGCCGGTCAGTTTGGCTTGCTCGTCCGGGGTCAGCTTATTCGACAAGCCGCAGACAATGCGGCTCGATTCAAGCCGCTGTGCGGTCACAATGATCGCATCAAATACGTCACTGGCGGGGACCACCAGAAGCGAAATCGGCCTGCCCTCTTTCTCCGCTGCGGCGACCGCCGCAGTGAACAACTCTTGTTCGTAATGGTCGAAAACCTGACTCGCCTCAAACATGGTGTTGCCGCCGAAGGAATGCTCACGATGATAGAGCCGCGCTGTCATGACTACGACGTCCTGCTGCGTTGTGTCTGTTCTCCGCAGGACTTCGCGGAGATAGTACAAGTTTTTCGGATCACGGACGGCGACCAGAATGTTGCCGGGGCGGACTCCCAGGGTTGCGTTCTCCGGCTGTTCACTGCCATAGACCCGAAACTGGTCCAGGCCCTCGGGTTTGCCCGCGCGCTGCCGGGCCACCCGCCGCTCGGAATAAGTGAACAGAGCAAAGAACACCAGGCTGAATAAAACCCCGCCAATCGTTGCCGTGTACTTAGTGAAGAAGTTTACCAGCGCCGTGATGAACAGCACGGTCGCGATCAAGATCACCCCCAGCGGCAACTCGCGTCCCTTGCCTAGAGGGATGTT
>Ga0185299_10006876_pt1 | contig 11922 bp, 13 predicted proteins | sample PaiPotPPA55metaG_FD_128002 | JGI IMG/M metagenome (GOLD analysis project Ga0185299, IMG submission 128002) | Iron sulfur acid spring bacterial and archeal communities from Banff, Canada, to study Microbial Dark Matter (Phase II) - Paint Pots PPA... ...
CCAGGACACCATGCTGGCTGCCTGGCAGGGTCTCGCGGGGTTCGAGGGACGCGCCTCGGTCCGCACCTGGCTCTACCGGATCGCCACCAACCGGTGCCTCAACGCGCGTCGCTCGGCCACCCGACGACCCGCCAAGGAGTGGGACGTGCACGGGGTTGAACCGCCCGAGCCGTCCCGGCTCGGCGAGGTCGTATGGCTCGAGCCATTTCCCGACGCCCTCCTGGAGGGTGCGATCGACGTGCCGCTCGGCCCGGAGACCCGCTACGAGCAGACCGAATCCATCTCTCTGGCTTTTGTGACCGCCCTTCAGGTCCTGCCCCCTCGCCAGCTCGCCGTCCTCATCTTGCGCGACGTCCTCGGATTCCATGCGAACGAGGTGGCCGACATGCTGGACTCGACCGTCGAATCGGTCAACAGCGCCCTCAAACGGGCGCGCGCCAGTTTGCAGCGCCGACGGCCGCCGACCGCGAACCGCCTCCCGCCTCCGACTCACCTTCGGAGGATGCGATCGTGGCCAAGTTCGTCAGCGCGTGGCAGTCCGCCGATCTCGACGCGCTGGTGACCCTTCTGACGGACGACGTCTTCATCTCGATGCCACCGATGCCCTTCGAGTACGAGGGCCGAGACCTCGTGGCCCGCTTCTGCGCCAACATCTTCGGCGCGGGGCGGAGGTTCGACCTCGTGCGGACGAGAGCCAACGGTCAGCCGGCGTTCGGAGCCTACCTGCGCGCCCCTACCGGCATCAGCCATGGGGTCGGCCTTTACGTCCTCACCCTCACCGGCGAACGGATCTCCGCCATGACCCGCTTCGAAAACAGCGTGCTCCCATGGTTCGGGCTACCGCGATCGCTCCCGAGCCGATAGCCAGCTTCCGAGCGCGGAATGTCCAGGCAGCAGCCGACTACGAGACGAACCCGAGATCCTCCACATCCCACGTCTACTGGACGATGAATGGAAGCATACTACGCAGGCTCACCGAAGCCTCCCCGATCACCACCTTCAGAATCGGCGCAGACGACCGCATCACCGCCCCAACCTGATTCGACTGGTCTCTTGATCATTGAGAAGCCTTTTTCCCACCCCCTTTTTCTTTCTGGTTGGGCTGCCCTTTACCTGTCGTAATCAGGCTCCGTAGACTACCGTTCATGTAAGAGCCCCATGCGTTTGAACAGACATTGAAACATTCATATTCGGGAACTAAACCCAAGTGAGTGAAACGGATTTCCGATTTCTCACCTTTTTTAGAGATTTCAAAGATGATCTTTGTGCCCTTCCACTCGCTTTTGTCTTCAGTAAAATTGAAATAGTTGTCCACAGCAAGCCAAACGACTTTCTTGTGAGGAATGACTTCTATTAGTTTCATTTTGCAATGGTGGACGTTTTTGTAACGGTAGGTAAACTCATCGCCGAGTTTGTCGGTACTACCGTCAATTTCTTCTGACCACCATCCACGAACGTTGTTGATGGCGTTGAAGACTTGTTCAGGAGATTGGTCGACTGCAAAAGAAATGCTGTAATTCTGATCGTTCATGTCTTGCCCTCCTCGCTGCGAATGGCTGGGCCTGGTCGGCGCGTCAATTCCTGCCCCTTACTGCGGCAAGCACCAGACTTCTTTGATTTTGCAAAGTCGTGCAAGCATCTCTTCATATTCCTTGTTGATGGCTGTTCGTTCCGTTACCCCGACAAACTGGATGAAGTATCCGTGGGGACCGTGAAGGATGACAAAGGGATCCGGGCTGGCCTGCCAGCGCCCATGCTCGCTGAAATAATGAAGTTGTTCGGGAGTCGGGTTGGCCCCGCCTACGTCTTCATTGGATACATTCGGGGCGTAGTGCATTAAGTGAGGAACGTTGGCAGTAGCCACGTTGTCATTTGCATCCGGATTGACGTAGGTCCTAAGGATGGGAGACAGCATGTAGGAAACACCGGCTCGCTCCGGGGCTTTGTAGTAGTGTGTCCTGTATCGTTCCTGGACGATCTTCTTCAGTTCTTCAGGAGGAGTGCCTTTAGCCTGCATCTCCGCGGCATCGAAGAAGACCTGCAATTGCGCCTTGGCGCCCGCGTCATCGAAGGAAATCGGGTAGAGAATATCATCTCTATATTTTGTGAAGGGCCAAGAGCCGCGAAACGTATCGTCGCCGGTTCGAGCGACCAAAGCGTGGAAACCATTCGTCCCCTTGCGGGCCACTTCAAAGCCCTTTTCAGGGTTTAATACATATACGGTCGCATTGTCTCTGAGGTGCGGCGGGAGTGCGCCGAGCGCCAGCTGAATTTCCAGATCTCGCGGCAGCGGCTCGATCTTATTGGCCCCCTTCGCGGTCTGTTGACTTTGTGCGGCCGCTGTGACGGAAAAGAGCAAGGCGAGAATTACCGCGATGGTCTGAACCTTTGTCATTTGAGCTCCATTGACTTCAACCCGTTTTACGTCCAGGAGAACGTTAGTGACGGAGGCAAAGCCTTCCTCGGGAGATTCGGCTCCCGTAAATGAAGTGCTGTAATTTTTAGTCTTCATCGTCTGTTTTCCTTTCGAATCCGTTGCTAAATTCGCAACGTCATCCCACATTCGCTACGCTCTGGGGCACGAAACCTGCGAACTGGCGCGCGAGCGCCTTGAGTGCGCCTGCACGCCAGCCCTCCGCGAGGGACAGGGACGCAGGGTCGGGAAAGATTTCGTCTTCGCCTTTTTCCAACCCATCGAAGATGCCCTGCGCGGCGGAGGCGGGCGAGGCCTTCGGGATCTCGAAGCCGCGGTTCATATCCGTGTCGATAGGGCCCAGGACGACGGCATGAACCGAAACGCCTTGGCTGGCCAGCAGCGCTCTCAGTGACTGCGTCAAGTTGAACGCGGCCGCTTTCGAAATGGAGTAAGAGGGTATGACCGGCAAGGCAGCGAGCCCCGCCAAGGACAGGTTGTTGACGATGGCCCCTTTGGAGCGTTTCAGCAGCGGCAAGAACGCGTGCGTCACTTTGAGCAAACCAAAGAAATTGACCGCCAAGTGCTGCTCGATCACGTCGAGATTGCTCAGATCGTCGTAGATTGCGACGCCGGCATTGTTGATGAGGACGTCGAGGGCGCCGACCGCGTCGACCGCTCGCTGGATCTGTGAAACATTAGTCACGTCCAGTGTCAGTGGCGTGACGCGCTCATCCAAGTGGGAGAAGGGGTGGCGCGTACCGGCATACACCCGCTTCGCGCCTCTCTTCAGAGCTTCTTCGACCAGAGCCTGTCCGATACCGCGATTGGCCCCGGTTACCAGAACTGCTTTGCCTGCGATGGTCATATTTCCTCCTACTTAATTAGTCGTCTCGGGCGGCGAAGCCTAACCCCTAAGCCGCCTCTATAGGAGTGACGGTTGAAGAAGGTCCATTTCGACAGTGCAAATTGGAAAAAATCAGCGCCTGTCGATTTCCAAATCGGTAGTCGCCCTTCTTTAGCTCGCTTTCGCGTCCGCGTCGCGCTGGCGGAAGGCGGCTTCTCCTGCGTCAGACACTTTGACCCACTTCGGGTCAGGCGAGGCCTCGGCGCCGTAGTTGTCGTGCCAGTTCCACCACTTGTACGGCGGGGTCTGGGGGTAACCCTCTGGCGAGTCCTCCCAAGTCTCCTGACGGCCGAGCGGCGTGATGTCGAGGTAGCTCCAGGTAGTCCCCATGCCTTCGTCTCCGCGGGAGTTGATGAAGTATGTGCGGAACACCTGGTTGCCTTCGCGGATGAACGCATTGTGGCCGTGCCACTGGTCCACGCCGAAGTCGATGTCGAAGCTGTCTGTGATGGTGTACCACGGCATCTTCCAATCCATTCGCGCCTTCAGGCGCTCGATGTCCTTCTGTGGCGCGCGCGAGGCGTACGCGAGCGTGGTGTCACGGACGTTCAGATGGGCCAGGTGGGCGACCTGATCGGCGCCCAGGGAGCAGCCACGGCAGGCGTGCTCGGGCCAGCCGAACACCCCGGGCTCGAAGAAGGCGCGATAGACGATCAACTGCCGGCGGCCCTCGAACAGGTCGAGCAGGCTAACCTTGCCCTGGGGTCCCTCGAATTCGTACGCCTTCTCGACGGCCATCCACGGCATCCGCCGACGTTCGGCGGCGACAGCATCACGCTCACGCGTGAGCTCCTTTTCCTTGGCCAACAGATTCCCGCGAGCCACAAGCCATTCTTCACGCGAAACTATTTTGGGGTTTTCCATCGTCCTGGTGGACATCTTGTTGATTTCTCCTTGGATTTGAATTTCGGGCCAATTCGGTTGCTGCGTTCTTATTGCGAGACACCCTCACCGCAAATGCCGTCAGTCCGCCGGCCGAAGCCGCGCCGGCAACGATTAGTCCCACGGTTGCCAAACAGAAAGGACACATCGTTCACCTCCTGGGGTGGCTAAGCTTGATTGGCGAAGCTGGATCGCTAAGCCGCCTCTATAAGGGTGACGTGTGAGGAAGGTTGATTTCGACAAGGCAAACAGGAAAGAATTATCCGCGTCTTTGGAGCAGAGACTGTCTCACTGCGGGGTCCTCGGCAAGACCAATGGCCCGGTCGAAAGCGTGCGCGGCCTCTGATGTTTTCCCGAGCCGTTGCAAGAGGTGGGCGCGAACTGCCCAGTAGGGCTGAAAAGCGGGGACATCGTGCGGGTCGATCCCATCCAGTACCGCCAGTCCTGCGTCAGGTCCGTTCGCTTCGCCAACCGCCGCTGCGTACCCGGTCCACGTGCCGAGGGTTGGGGAGATGCGGACAATCTGTTCGTAAAACAGCATAATCGCTGGCCACTCGGTCCGGCCGCTGCGCGCCCGTTCCGCGTGTACCGATTGAATTGCGGCCTCGAGTTGAAACCGGGCGGCGTGATGGCCACCCGACGCTTCGGCGAGATGACGTTCCGCCTCTTGGATCAAGGGCAGAGACCACTGTTGGGAGTCCTGCTCGGAAAGAGGAATATAGCGGCCGTCCGGACCACGTCGCGCCCGCCGCCGCGCTTCACAGTGGAGCATCAGAGCCAGCAGGCCCCGAACCTCCGCTTCCCCGGGCATTAGCTCCAGAAGGACGCGTCCGAGCCAGATTGCTTCCTCGGACAGATCGCGGCCGCGCTGGTCAACGCCCGCCATGTCGTCCCAGCCTATCCCGAAGGCCGCGTAAATCGCTTCCAGCACGGCGTCGAGCCGCTGCGGCAGTTCTCGCTCTTGCGGGACTTCGAACCGAATGCCGCCGCCGCGGATTTTCGTTTTGGCACGCACCAGGCGCTGCCCCATCGTCGTCGGTGAGACCAGGAAGGCATGAGCAATACGCGCAGCATCCAGGCCCAGAACGGTCTGCAGCATGAGCGGCGTGTGCATGGCCGGATCGATGGCCGGGTGGGCGCATACGAACAGCAGTTTCAATCTCTCATCTGGAAACTCCGTCGATAAGGTCATCTCCGCGGAATCCTCCCTGAGGAGCCGAAGAGTGGGCTCGCTCGCCGCGGCCACTTGCCGATGGCGCACATGATCGATAAAAGAGTGGCGCGCCGCCGTCAGGAGCCAGGCTTCGGGATTTTGCGGCACGCCGTCGCGCGGCCAAGCCGTGAGTGCTGCTACGAGGGCGTTGCTGAGGGCGTCCTCCGCGCTAGCTACGTCGCGCGTGTTTGCGGACAGGTAAGCAACCAGACGACCGTAGGACTCGCGAGCGACCCGTTCGATGATCCGGTGTGTGTCCTCCGGAGTGCTTGCATTCATCCTGTAAACCCCCGCCGCATGGCTTCTGGCGCCAGCGGCCGGACTTCCACTGCGCCGATCGATGCTCCCGGGCATCGCGCGGCCCATTCGAGTGCGGCGTCAACGGAAGGCAGTTCCAGGATGATGATGCCTGCCAGTTGCTCCTTCGTCTCGGCAAATGGGCCATCCTGCACGCTGCGTTTCCCTTCCGTCAGACGCACCGTCGTTCCTGTCTCGGGCACTTCAAGCGCATTGGCGCCGACGTAGACGCCCGCCTCGACGAGCGCCTGGTAGTAAGCCCGCCAGGCGCCGAGATGAGGATGGGTATAGTCGTTCTTCCGCATGGCAAATTCTTCCGGTGAGTGGTAAATCAGCAGGGCGAATTGCATCACCTTTTCTCCTTTGGGAACATTCTGAGCGCGTTTGCGCGCCTGATTGTATGACGGATGAAAGGCGACCCATTCGACAGATTTCAGGAAATATGCAGGAATTTCAAGCAGCCATACGCGAATTGGCGGACGCCGTCGCGGGTTCTGCCCGGATCACGGGCCACTCGGAAACAATCCTCATGAGTCATAACGCGTTTCGATGAAAGTGGGAATCGCGGACGGGAAGCCGTCCTTATAAGGTTTCTAGGAACAGCAAGTGTGCCAATTCAGATTGTCTCAAGAAAGCGTCTATTCCAACACGCCCTGCTACAAAAGCAGGCGCGTCCCCTGTGCCAAAACTGTGCCAGAATCCGCTGTCTTCATGCCGTTGGGGTTAGCTTTGAGGTGCGCCGGGATAATCCGGCGTGAAGGTGTGGATGAAAGAGCCATAAGGTGAAGGCCTAGCGAGCCGCACCGGCTCCGAGTCATGCGGGGGCAGTCGCAAGGCTGTTCGCGAAGCGTTGACAGATTTCTGAGGAGCTCTGTCAAGTAGAAAGTTTGATTTTTTCGACAGGCCCATCAGAGAAATTCACTCCTCCTCCACAGTTTTCACACGCGCTTCTCACAACGCAATTTTCGTTGCTGCCAGCAGCGGTGAGTTGTGTTGGGCCAATGCCGCCAGGTAGACCTTCTCGTCGTACGCCACCCGCTCCTTCCAGCAGCGAAAGATAATGCGAATCCATTTGAAGGCTAATGCACGAACCGCAGCGTGGTGCCTCTTGCCCCGGCGACACTGCAGCTCGTAGTAGGCGCGCGCCCATTGCGATTGGGTGATGGAAAGGGCGGCCCACTCGTGAAAGCTCTGCCGTACGAACTTCGAACAAGCAAAGCGGAAATGTATCCAACTGCTTTTCCCACTGCTTTCCGTCACGGGCGCGATCCCCGACAAGGTTTGCACCTCGGCCGCGTTTCGATAGCGTTCCCGCTGCGAACCGAACGCTGCCAGCAGCCGCGGTGCCATCACCGCTCCCGCTCCAGGCAGAGATTCAAAGATGAAAAAATCGGGATGCGCTTCGGCCGCCTCCTGAATTTTCCGATTGAAATCCTCAATGCCCTGGTGCAGCACCTGAATCACTTGCACCAACACCTTCACGACCGCGAGCTGGGCCTCCACCACGGCGCGATCCTTCAGCGCCGGCATGGCCTCCCCGATGGCCTTGATCCGGCTCTCGATCAGCTCCTCTTGCGACAGTGGTGCTTGCGGAAAAAACTTCGCAAGGTGTCCGGTCGCGCCTTTTGCAGTGCTTCCAGCGCGGACCAGCGCTTCAGCAGGGCGCAGACCAGCGGACTATCCACATCCCCAAACCACTGCGGAATCTGCGGAAAGTAAATTTTCAAGTGGGCCTCTAAACGATTGCTCTGGGCTGTCTTCTCGTCCACCAGCTTGCGCCGCTCCTCCACCAGATTTTGGATGAGCCGCGTAGCCTCCGTATCCGGCGACAAGCGGCGCAACTTCTCGCGATGCATCTGCAACACATCCTGCAGCAGATCGGTATCGGCGGGATCCGTCTTGGCCCCCGAGGAATAAAACGCTTTCCGCAAGTTGGCGGTCATGGCCGGCGGCCCCGGAAAGATATGCAGCTGCTCATACTTGCTCAGCATGAACACCAATGCTCCGCGGCTCTGCTCCACTGCCACCGCAATCGGCCGACCGGCAAAGCGCTGACTCATCTGCGGGATCCAAGCCTCAATGGCCTCCGGCATATGGCCTACCTCTCCGTGCTCACGCGTGCTGGAGTTGGCCTCTTGCAGGCTCCAAACGTGCTTTTGGTCCGCCCAATCAATGGACACAAAGGCGGCATACTGGATTTCGGGTTGGTTTTGGCTCATGAGTTTTTCTTGATTCCCTCCTAGCATACGAATGTGCGTTGGGTTCCTTTCTATGATTCTGTATCGTGTTGCTCTCGCTCCATCGCAGGCTGCTTTGTTGTTCGAAATCCTTATAGCAGAGTCATGGCCTCGCGGTCGGGGCCTGACAGTATCTGAGTTTTCGTCCCAACAAAGCGCATCCCGCGGCTGAAAATCTGTCAATAAACATCGAGTGTTAGGGGAACATATTCATGACTGCGGGACGCCTGCCGCCGCCAGTGTAGCCGGTCAGCAAACTCAAATTTTTCACATTTCCACAGGCACGCGCGCGCAACAACAACTGTGGATATCTCCCTTACTGATACTTTCCCCAGAATTACTATAAGGGGAACATGCAGGCAGGACATTGAGCCGTGAAAGAACCTGAAATCAGAGCGTCGACGCAGTCTCAAAGTGCGGAAGACAACATCGATGGATGCGGAATCGCGAGCATCCATCGGGCTCTGCGCGGTCGAAGACCCCTGGCATGCATGGAAACTTCACGCGCGAGAACCGGGAGGTCCCATCAACGCCCGACACGCGGTAGTGAGCGGGCCGGTTGGAGAAGGTCATGAACCAGGAGTCCAACATGCACGTTGATGGGAAGTCGGACGGTCGTGTAGTACCAACGAAGTGCTCGAACAAGAGCGGGAATCCGCTGGAGGAGGGCATGGAGGGAAGACGATCGACCAAGGAGAACACCGAGCAGGCGACCGCGTCCCAGACACAGAGCTGGGGTGACGCGTTGCGCGGCCTGCGCGGTGTGCGGGACGTGGCAAAGAGGGACAAGCGAATACAGTTCACCGCGCTACTGCACCACGTGTCCGTGGCACTACTCGAGAGCAGCTTTTTCGCTTTGAAGCGAGACGCTGCACCGGGAGTCGATGGAGTGACGTGGCAGGAGTACGAGACGGGCCTGGACGAGCGACTGAAGGACTTACACGGCCGCGTGCATCGAGGAACGTATCGAGCGCAACCTTCGAAGAGAGCCTACATTCCCAAGGCGGATGGACGACAACGTCCGCTAGGGATCGGTGCGCTGGAGGATAAGATCGTCCAGCACGCAGTGGTGACGGTCCTCAATCAGATTTACGAAGAGGACTTTCTGGGGTTTTCGTATGGCTTCCGACCCGGGCGACGCCCGCATGATGCGCTGGATGCGCTCTGGGTAGGAATCATGAGGAAGAAAGTGAATTGGATTCTTGACGCTGACATCCGGAGCTTTTTCGATGAAATTCAACACGATTGGCTCTTGAAGTTCGTCAAGCATCGCATCGCTGATCGACGGATACTTCGCCTCATCGGAAAGTGGCTGAGGGCTGGAGTATCGGAAGAAGGACAATGGTCGAAAACGGAGCGGGGAACTCCGCAAGGCTCGGTGGCATCGCCGCTGCTTGCGAATGTTTACCTCCATTACGCTTTCGATCTATGGGTTCAGCACTGGCGACAACATCGGGCGACCGGAGCAGTAATCGTTGTCCGATATGCCGACGATGCTGTTTTGGGATTTCAGCACCGCACTGACGCGGAGCGTTTCCTCGAAGATTGGAAGGAACGCCTGCGCCGGTTCGGACTAGAGCTACACCCGGACAAGACACGTCTGATCGAGTTCGGGCGCAGTGCAGCCGCAAGCCGAAAGCAGCGAGGAGAGGGCAAGCCGGAAACGTTCAACTTCCTCGGCTTCACTCACATCTGTGGGCAGAGCAGGAAGAGAGGCAAGTTCCTTATCCTACGCAAGACCATCCGACAGCGATTCTCGGCCAAGCTGAGAGAGCTGAAGGAGGAACTTCGACGACGCTGGCATCTGCCAGTGACCGATGTCGGGAAATGGTTGAGGTCTGTTGTGCAGGGCTACTTCAACTATCACGCAGTTCCCGGGAATCTGGTCAGTCTGCGAAGTTTTCGGCTCCAGGTGATCCGCCGCTGGTTTCGTGCGCTCAGGCGCCGCAGCCAACGGAGTCGGATGACCTGGGCGCGGATCGAAGCTCTGGCGAACCGCTGGCTCCCGTTTCCCAAGATCCTTCATCCCTATCCCAACTTGCGCTTCGACGCCAAACATCCGCGGTAAGAGCCGCATGCCGCAATCCGGCACGTGCGGATCCGTGCGGGGGGCGCTGGGTCAACCGGCGTCCCTACCGCCACCGAAAAGCAGATTCCCCAAATTACTGAAAACACAGAGAAGCCAAAGTAGGGAATGGAGCTGTTGGAGTCGGTCGGTCCGCGCCCAAGGCAGGCGCGCTATTTCAAAGCAGGTGCTCGTCGATTGAGAGAACTTTTAAGTCTTTCTAGTGGGTGCTGCAATCGCAACACAATTTTGACGAGCTGATGAGGGTAGCCACCGACGGTTGCAATTGTGATTGGCCACTCTCTCTCATTCCACGGGCGTTCAACAACCCTGACGGCTTTACCCTTTGCGTTTTTGGGCGGTCAGATAAATCCCTTCTCATGTCGGAAGCGTTGGAAAGAGCGTCGGGGCCATTTGCGCCGCGAATTCCTTGAACAGGCGCACGGGCCGTGTGATGTAGCGACTGCCGAGATGGACCACCCAGAGATGGAAGATGGAGAAGCGCCATATCGGCATGACCTCGACGAGCCGGCCGTCGCGCAGCAACTGAGGCTGCACCAGCGGCGGAAGGTCGCCGATGCCGGTGCCCGCGAGCAGCGCGGTCGCAAGGCCAGCGTAGTCGTTCATCGAGAGGAAAGGCTGGAACGTCAGTGTCTCTTTTTTCTTTCCGTTCGAATGAGTGAAGTTCCAGATACTCAGGGGCGTCCAAAATGAAAACGCGAGTAGCCGATGGTCGAGCAGGTCCTGCGGTGTTTTGGGCGGCTTGTATTTTGCGAGATAGACCGGGCTCGCTACAAGCTGATGCCGGTAGGTCAGGATTCGGCGCGCGACGAGCGACGAATCTTTGAGTTGCTCGCCGACCTTGAACACCAGGTCGACGCCTTCGGCGATTTGATCGACAATCCGGTCGGTGATGAAGACCTGTACACGGACGTTGGGGTAGGATGCCTGGAATGCGCCGACCAGTGGCGCAAGCAATGAGTCGGAGATGCTGGGTGGCGCGGAAAGCCGCAATACGCCAGAGACGTTCGACAGATGGTTCGAAGCGATGTTGTCGACGGCTTCGCTGAGTTCGGCGCTGTGCTGGGCATGTTCGAAAACTTCCGACCCAACATCGGTGAGCCGCAGATTGCGCGTCGAACGTTCGAGCAGGCGGACGCCGAGTTGGTCCTCAAGGTTTGCAACGCGGCGGCTGACAGTCGAGGTCGGCATTTTGAGGCGGCGCGCCGCTTCCGAAAAACTTTTCGCCTCGACCACCTTCGCGAAAATCATGAGCGAATTGAGATCTGTCATCGTTCTCCTCCGCTCCGATGCTTCGTCAAGAGATTATCCCAAATTTGGGAAATTCATTTGCAGTTTCTCCCGCTAGTCTCAAAGATGGGATAAGCCTATAGTCCCTTTTGAACTCATCCTCGAACAAAAGGACCGAAACCATGAATGCAGACGAACAGGCAGTCGCCGCCGTACTGGCAAAGTACCAAGACGCGTTGAATCAATCCGATACCAACGCGGTGATGAAGCTCTACGCTTCCGATGGCGTATTCATGCCGCAGCACTTCCCGTCCAGCGTCGGAGCCGACGCGGTCCGTAAGGCGTACAACTCGGTGTTCACTGCCATCACGCTGAGCGTCAATTTCAATATCGCCGAAATACACCAGATTGCGCCCGAATGGGCAATCGCGCGCACCAATTCCGCTGGGACGGTTAAAGTCAAAGCCACTGGCGGGGGCGGCCCGGAAGCCAACCAGGAACTCTTCGTGTTCCAGAAGATCGACGGCACCTGGAAGATCGCGCGCTACTGTTTTTCCACCACGAACCCACCGCGCGCATAAAACGAAAGGACCTGAATGATGACCAGCATGAAAGCTGCAGTGATTCGCGAAGCAGGTGGGCCGGAGGTTCTGACAA